>Ga0137409_10007060_pt1 | contig 11576 bp, 6 predicted proteins | sample CZODoug1_16funga_FD_122059 | JGI IMG/M metagenome (GOLD analysis project Ga0137409, IMG submission 122059) | Vadose zone soil fungal communities from Angelo Coast Range Reserve, California, USA - CZODoug1_16fungal (Hybrid Assembly) | ecosystem: Environmental > Terrestrial > Soil > Vadose zone... | reverse complement strand
TCGCGACGACCTCCTGCCCGTAACGGATGTCGACGCGCAATTTCGCGATCTCGGTGTTCCAGGTGTCGAGCACGGTCTCGCGCTTGCCCGCGGCGAAGCTCAAGGTGCTGCGCAGCGGCAGGATCTGCGGCTCGGCCATCACGTGCTTGCCCTTCTGGTACTTGTAGATGGTGTTCGAGGCGTGGTCGGCGGCCTCGAGCAGCACGTAGGGGATGCTCAGCTCGGCGCAATGCGCCGCCGCCGAGAGGCCCGCCGGCCCCGCGCCGATGATGCAGAGCTCGTTTCGTCTGAACTCGACTCTCTGATCGAAATCAACCATGGGCTACCTCACCGTCTTGCCTAGACCTTCCAGCGCCGTGCGGAATCTTTCCGGCCGGAATATTTCGTCGTTGCGCACCTCCGCGTGCAGGCGGTCGAGCGCCGTGTTGGCGGCGCGCACCTGCTTCAGCTCGCCGCGCTTCGCGAGGAAGTTGAGCACGCTCCCGATCGCCATCGTCGCCTGCTCGGCGCCGGCGTAGTCGCTGTACTCGCCCGCGAGCCCGTCCTCGATCAGGCCGCCGAGAATGCCGCGGAGATCGTTGCCGGCGAAGCTGCGCTGCGCGAGCTTCGCGACGAGCCTGTCCAGCCCGGCGCGCAGCTTCCTCGCTGCGCCGAGGGTGTCGCCTCCCTCGCCCGCGACCGCCTTGTACAGGGCCGAGACCAGCTCGTTGTACTCTTTTTCCTCGGCGGGGAGCACCTGGCGCACGACCTGCCGCACCATGAGCAGGTTGGCGTCGTTGAAGCGGATGCGCCCCGGGCCGATTCCCTGCCTTGGCGTCCAGCGCACGTTCGACATCGGGTGGTGGCAGGCGTGGCAGTCGAAGACGACGAGCTCCGGGAACAGCCCGTCGTGGCTGCGCTTGGGGTCGAGCAGGACGTCGATCAGCTCCTGGGCGACGATCGCCTGGCCGATCGCCCACACGCGCACTCCGTCCCAGGTTTGCTTGCGCTCCTGCCAGTCGGCATCGATCACGAAATGCGGCGGAGCGGTCTGAGTGAAGGTGTCGAGCTCGAAGCTCATGCGCGGGTGCCCGGCGCCCATCATGCGGTGGGTGACGATCTTGTCCTTGTTGCCGAAGTGGCACGAGAGGCACAGGCGCGCCTGCGCGACCGGCTCGCTGGTGGGGTAGAGGCCGCGCTCGATGTTCTCGGCGTGGGTCGCGCCCGGGGCGACGTGCGAGCGGATCCAGTTCTCGGAGGGGCCGTGGCAGGCTTCGCAGGCCACGCCGTCGGCGAGCTTGAAGCGCTCGCCGCGCTGCGCGCTCGGCGGGTTGTCGGTGTGGCAGTCGAGGCACAGCTTCGCCGCTTGAGCCGGTTCCTTCAGCCCGAGGTTGCGCGCGATGCGCTGCGAGCGCTCCTCGAACAGCACCGGGTAGGCCCTGCTGGCGTGCTTGTCGACGCGCGACCAGGTGACGTACTCGGTCTGCAGGACGTTCGAGCCCTTCCACGGCGTGACCGAGCCGTGGCACAGGCTGCTCGCGCAGTTCACCACGCCGAGGTGCTTGCCGGGCGCTTGGTAGGGCAACGGCGCGCCGGCCCCGGCGGCGTTGAGACCTGCGGAGCCAGTCGAAAAAGCGTCAGCGAAGAGGAAGAGGAAGAGGGCGGGCAGTCTCACGGCTTGTCCTCCACCGTCCACACGCTGCCGTCGGGCCGCAGGTAGAAGCGCTCCTGCTCCTCGCGCGTGAAGGGGCGCGAGCCGATGCGCCCGAAAACGGCGATCTGGCCGCCGGTCTCGTCGACCGCGCGGTCGCGATCGAGGCCCTTCGCGAGCGCGATCGCGGGCGAGGCGGTCTCGCGCCAGGCGATGAGCTGCGGTTTGGGCTCGGGGCTGAAGCCGTAGAACTTCGGCTGGCTCTCCGGCGACGTGAGCTGGATCACCTTGAGGCCGTTCTTTCCGTCGGCGACGTAGGCGAAGGCCGAGGCGTTGGTCGAGCCCACCGTCACGTCGCGCGCGTCGCTCAGTTTTCCGTCGGCGGAGAATTTCGTCATGAGCTTCGGCGATTCGGGCTTCTCCACGTCGATGATCGCGAGGCCTTCGCGGCCGGCGGCAACGTAGGCGTAGGTGCGGGCCACGTAGATCCGGCGCGCGTCCGCGAGGGCGACGCGCGAACCGGCCACGAGGCGCGGCTTGGTGCTTCTTGTGACGTCGATCGCGACGAATCCCTCCCGGTCGGCCACGAAAAGATACCGGAACTGGAGCGCGGACGCTCGCGCATCTGAAAGCGGGACGATGGACAGCAGCCGTGGCTTGAGCGGCTCGTCCAGATCGAGGATCACGATGCCGGCGTCGGCGGCGACGTAGACGTAACGGCCGCCGATCGTCAGGTGCCTCGCGCCGTTCAGCACGCCGCCCTCGTTCCAGGTGGCGGCGCGCTTCAGGAAGTTGTTGCGCGGCTCGCCGTCGGCGAGCGTATTCACGTCGACGAGGATCAGGCCTTCCTCGGCGTCGGCCACGAGCGCGTAGTTGTAGATCGGATGGAAGGGCTGCTCCTGGTTGGTCTTCCTCATCAGATCGCCCTGGTTGCGGTTCGGCGCGATCGGCTGGTTGGTCGGGAGCGCCACGCAGGTGGCGTTCCTCGAGGCGACGTGGGTATCGTGGCCGAGGGGCGAGAAGGGCGCCGCTATGATTCTCTGCGACACGCCCTTGTTGGCGATCGAGGCCACGTCGTAGACGCGCAGTCCTCCCGCGCCTTCGGCGGCGTAGAGGTACTCCCCGCGCAGCGCGACGCAAGCCGCGGGGCCGGAGGTCGTGTGGTCATGCGCCTCGGGCAGGCGCAGCTCGCGCTTCTCGTGCTCGGCGTACCAATCGGGATAGGCGTAGCGGTGCAGGTAGCTGCCGATCACCGCCTGCGGCTCGTCCCACTCGGTGACCTGCACCGCCTCGACGTGGCGCTCGGCGCCGACCCAGGCGTTGAAACCGACGAAGTTCACGAAGTTGGTCCCCTGGAGCAGGAGCTGCGCCATGATGGCGTTGTTGTCGTTGGCGCGCGATACGTGGCAGTCCGAGCAGGTCTTGGTCTCGGTCTTGCGCTCGGTGTGAGGGTAGTGCGGCGCGAACGCCTGCGAGGAGAAGCCGCTCGCGGACACCGGCGCCTGCTGGATGTAGATGCGCTCGCGGTTGGCGTTGGTCGAGGAGAGCACCAGCGCCGAGGACGAGCGTATCGGCGCGATGCGCCCGCCCTTCACCGGGCCGTGCTTGCCGAGCTGGAACACGTCGTCGCGCGCCACCTGCGGGTTGTAGGTCGCGTAGTTGCGCGTCTCGCCACCCTCGTAGTGATTGCGCGCGGTCTTCCAGTTCGCCTGGATCGGGAGATGGCAGCCGCTGCAGCTCGTGGTCCACGACACGTGGCAGGTGTAGCAGGCCATCTTGTCGTTGCCGTGCGCGTAGCTTTCCGCGCCCGCTCCCCATTTGCCGGCGCGGCCCGCGCCACCCGAGTGCATGAGCTTGGCGCGCGCCGCCTTGGCGTTGTACTTCGGATTTCCCGGAGTCACCGTGTCTTTCACCAGCGTCATCTCCCACTCGCGCTCGGGGTCGAGCGCCGAGCGCTGGTAGAGCTTGCCTTTCCTCCACTCGAAACGCCTGCGGCCGTCCTGCGTGCGCAGCAGCGTCAGGTCCAGGCCTCCCGGCCGCGCCGCCGGACCCGAGGTGCGCAGCGGCGGATACTTGTCGGCGGTGCCGTGGCAATCGGCGCAGTCGATCTCGATCGCCGCGGCGACCTCGCCGTAGATGTGCCCGTTGCCGTGCGCGTCCTGCGAGAAGTGGCAGTCGACGCAGTGCATGCCGAGGTCGAGATGGATGGAGGTGAGGTGTAGCGCCTTCTCGAACTTCTCCGGGTCCTCGTCCGAGACCGGCTTCCCGTCGCGGTCGAGCAGCGTGCCCTTGCGATCACGCTTGAACACCTTGCGGAAATTCCATCCGTGGCCGTGATAGTCGGCGAATTGCGTGGCCTTGAGCTTCGGATTGAGCGTTGCCACGTCCTTGAGGAATTCCGGTTCGCCCCAGTTGCCGCGGATCGCCGCCTCCTCGGGGTTGCGGTCGAGGATCCTGCGCGCCTCCTCGTCGCTGGGATACTTCTGCTTCTTCGGCCACATGAAGGGCGCGGCCGGCTCGTAGTCCCACATCGTGGTGCCGTAGAAGGAGTTCACGAACACGTTCGGCTGGTGCATGTGGCAGACCATGCACTGCGAGGAGGGAATCGCGCGCGTGAACTCGTGGCGGATGGGATGGCCCGGCTCTCTCTTCGCGATGGTCGGGTCCGCGGTCGCGGTTTCGCCCGAGCTGCCGTACTGGGCGTAGGGACCGGAATGCTTCGGGTCGCGGTCGTTGCTGTATACAGTATGGCAGGCCGTGCAGCCCGAGGAGCGGTAGTCGCCGGGCTGCTCGTTGGTGCCGAGAAACCACAGGTGCGGGTCGTTGAGCCGGGTCTTGGCGATGTTGATGAGCGGCACGGCGATGCGGCTGCCCGTCGCCGGCCCGCGGTTCGACGCCCGGATGTCGGGCCGGCCCGGCTCGTCGAGCTTCTGCAATGCGCCGCTCGAATTCGGCAGGCCTACCTCGGGAAACTGGGACGAGATCACGCGCCCGCCGCGCTCGAAAATCCGGAACACGTCGGCGGGCGGAGTCGACTCCCAGGCCGGCAGCGCGGTAAGGCCCGGCAGGATGCCTTTCTCGGTGAGGAAGTCGTTCGGCTTCATCGGATTCACGACCGCGGCACCTTCGCCTTCGCGCGTATACGCCTCGCCGAGGATATAGCGCTTGAAGGGCAGGATGCCGTTGTTGTAGGCGGCGCCGCCCCAGAGCATGGCGGAGGTCGCCATCAGGCTGCGCTCGGAGGCCTGGACGATCGCGAGGTGGCAGGCGCCGCAGGCGTCGCGCGCCGCGCGCAGGTCGCCGGGATTGACGAAGCGCACGAACTCCGGCGATTCGCGGTTGAGCAGGGTGTAGCTGCGCTCCGGGTTCGCGCTCGAGGGCCAGCTCCAGGCGCGCGGGTCGCGCGGCAGCACGTGCGCGCGCGCAAGCAGCTCGCGATACGCCGGGTCCTCGCGTTTGGTATCGCCCGAGACGCGCACGCGAGCGTCTCCGCCGTGACAGTCGGCGCAGCCGAGCACCACGCCCGGGTTCTGGTGCATGGTGTGCCGGTCGGTGGAAGTGTGGCAGCTGATGCACCCCGCGGACTTTGCTTCCGCATCTTCCACGCTCTGCCGTTCGGGCGCGGGAGGTGCGCGCCGCTCGCCGGAATCCCCGAGCGCCGGCACCAGGACAAGGGCTGCCGAGACCGCGAGAAGAAAGACGAGGAAGCGCGCGCTCATGTCAGGCTCATTTCAGAATGAGAGCAGCAGGTTGCAGAGGATCGAGTACTGCGGCCCGCGCTGGCTCTCGTCGTAGAGCTGCTTCAGGCCCTCGCCGGGCAGGAGCATCGCCGCGGAGGCGTTGAGCACCATGTTCTGGCTCATGAAGGGCCGCCATTGCACGCCGGCCGAGACGTCCCAGCCGATGCTGCGCGACGGCGGCGCCTGGTTGCGGAGCACGCCCAGCACCTCGGTGTTCTGGAATTGCAGATACGAGATATTGCTGATGAGCCGCCACTGTGGAGTGAGATCGAAGTCGGCTCCCCCGCCGAGGAGCATGAGCCCTGGGTTCACGAAATTCGACTGCCCCTCGTCCTTGGAGGAGCGCAGGCTCGCGAGCACGCCGTTCCTCCCCGAGAGCGTCACGCCGCCGCCGCCGACCAGCGGCACCGCCTGCCTGATCCAGAAGCTCGAGTCGGCTCCCGCGAATTGCGGGTTCTCGAAGATCGCGTCGAACCCCGTCGCCTTGCCGTCGAACGGATCCTTGTCGCCGGACTGCAGCAGCGCGTTCAGCCGCACGCGCACCCAGCTGTAGTCGCGCGAGACTTCCGCGGCGGCGAATCCGGCGCGGATGTCCTGCGGCCGGCCGGCAATCGGATTGTGGTCGTCGGATCCCAGCGCCGCGTAGAGCGACAAGCTCATATTCAGCCGGCCGAAATGCCCGTCGCCGTTGTAGCCCAGGTAGGTGACGCGGTAGTTGTGGGGACGCTCGTCGCCCACCGACGCCGGGCGCACGAGGAAACCGTTGTTGTCGTAGTGCTGGCCGTTGCCTTCGCCGTTGCGGTTGACGATCACCGTCGCCTGCGAGGTGAAGCCGAGCACCGGGAAATCCTGCCGGTAGGCGTTCGCGACGAAGGTGTCGTCGTCGCGCAGGCCCTTGCCCACGTCGTTCAGCCCCGAGTTGGTGTCCTTCTCGATGCGCCGGAACCAGCCGAGGTTGTATTGCCAGCGGTTGTTGTCGCGCGTGCCGAAGAGACGCACGCCGAAGGGGACGTCCTGGAACACGAAGCCGCGGAAGTCCGAGGTGAAAGGCTGGATGCCCACGCGGATCGAATCGAAGTCGTAGCGCGGCGAGACGTTGCGCAGATGGACGTCGGCGAACGCCTCCTGCACCGCGACGTGGCTGTCGTCGCGCGTGTCGCCCTTCGACGGGTCGGCGAACAGCACGCGATCCTCCTGCGCCCTGCTGCGGTTGATGTTGAATGCCGGCGTGAAGCGCAGCTCGAGATCGGGCGGCCTGAAGGTGGTGTCGCCCTTGATGAGCGAAGCCGACACGATGAGCGTCTCGGAGAACGTCGACTGCTTGCCCTGGCCGAAAACGTCCGTGCTTCCCGGGCGCGTCGAGGCCTGCGGCGGCACCGGCGTCGGCAGGCGCCGCGCCTCGAGCAGCGTGTCGGAGACCGCGCCGAAGCTCAGGAACCAGTCCGATCCCTTCGAAATCGGCAGATCGCCCTTCAGCACGTTCTGGTTGTAGGGGTCGTACCACGGATGCTGGTACCCGAGGCCCTGCATGATTCGCCAGCGGTCGGGCACCGGCAGCGTCTCGCGTGGGGTAACGGCAGAGGGCGCCGGCACCTGGCGCGGATCCACAGGCGGAGGGAAGAACTGCAGCGGCTCGCTCTGTCCCGGCCGCCGCTGGATCACCTCTTCGCCGGGATTGCGCTCGGGCGGGAGCTTCACGTCCTCGGAAACCGGGGGCGCCTCCTGTGCGAGCGCCGCAGTCACGAATAGCATCGCGAACAGCAGCGTGGTCCCCGCGAGCGCTAGAGGCCGGCGCATACATTCTGCTCGGTCGAACCATTGAACGGCGACTGGGGGCACTGCGCGTAGCGCAATCCGGTCCCTTGCGGCGAGAGCTGGTCGGCGCGCATCGCCGAAGGCGCGTTGCCGAGTCCCGCGTTCGACAAGGCGAGGAACGCCACCATATCGTCCTGGTCGACGCCGTCGCCGGAGACACCGATCGCGCCGATCAGCGCACCCGAGCGGTAGATCGGCAATCCGCCCGGAAAGATCTGGATGCCGTTCCGCGCGACGGGCAGCGGTCCGGGCGCCGCGTCGGCGCCTTGCGCGCGGCCGGCGCAGCCGGTCGACGTGTCTCCCGCTGTGCCCTTCACGAGCTGGTTGTAGACGAGATCGAGCTGGAAGCCGACGTTGAACGGGCTCCAGGTCGCGAAATCTTTCGACAGCGGCCCGGCCGGCGTGCCGCCGATGCCGTCGGGATAGGTCGGCCGGTGCAGATTCCCGAGCGCGCGCGTCGACCAAGCGGTGCTGCCGTCGAGCGCGCCGCCCGGCCCGACAAAGCCGGCGAACGCGCCCACATAGCTCGCGATCGACGAGGCCGCCGCGGGCGGAGGCAGGTACTGCGCATCGGGGAGCGCTGCGATGAGGGCGGCCGCGTTGGGGAGCGAAAAGAGCAGCGCGCCGCGCGCTTTCTGCGCGGCGACGTCGGTGCCGAAGATCGGCGCATCGGGCGTGCGCGCAAGGCCGAGGATGTCCCCGTTCAGATCGACCACGACGATCGAGACCTCGGCCGCGGACCCGAGCGGCCTGCGGATCTGCGCGCGCGCACGGACCGCGATCTTGAAGCCTTCCTGGAGGATGCTCGAAACCTCGTTTGCCGTGAGCGCGCCCGCGCCGGCGCCCGCGGTCGGCGGAAAGCGCTCCACGTTTACCGCGTCGACCAGGGTGAAGGCGCCGAGCGCGCCGAGCGCACCGGTCGCGGGGCGATAGCCCGAGGCGGGCGTTCCGAAGGCGACGCCGGCGCCGACCGCAGCGCCCACATACCCCGGGACCGCGACGAGTGCCCCGGGCAGCGTGCCGAAGGCGGGCGGGTTCGCCGGATTGGAAACGATGGAGTCCGAGTCGACGAAGCGGAACGAGTGGCCGTTCGCGGTGATGCGCTCGCCGCGAATGTCGTCGGGCGGCGCGAACCCGGAGCTGCCCGCGACGGCGATCAGCTCGTCGGTGTCCTGGTCGATGTCGAAGATGTCGAGGTCGAGGCCGTAGACGCCGTCGGCGATCACGCCGATGCCGCCGACCACGACCGCGTTCTTGTAGAGCGGCAGCCCGCCCGGGTCGGCCGAGAGGCCGAGCGGCGAGCGCTTCGGGCCGACGGTACCTTGAGTCGCGTTGCGGACGACGTCCGAGCAGGAGAGCTGCGAAAACTGCACGCCGTACAGCGGGCCGGCCGGCGCCTGCGCCTCGCCGGGATTGAAGTTCTCCTGGACGATCTGGCCCGCGGTGCGCGAGGAGAAGGCGTTGCCCCACGAAGAGAGATAGGCGCCGGTGATCGCCTTGGCGATCGCGGCCTGGGTCGAGGGCAGGGTATCGATGAGACCGTCGAGGCCGCCGGAGACGCCGCGGCCGCTCACGATGTCGAAGTTCGCGCGCGCACCGGTCATCTGGAACACCGCGAGCACGTTGCCGACGCGGTCGACGACGGCGATGGTGGCGAGAGCGCCGCGCGCCTGCGCTTCGCCGACCGCTTGCGCGATCACCCGCTGCACATCGGTGTCGGACAGGAAGTTCGCGGCTGACAGGCAGCTCGGGGCGCAGGGCGGCGAGTTGGAGCTGCTCGAGCCCGAGCAGGCCGCGACCGCAGCGAGCGCGAGGGCCGCGGCGAAGCGGCCGCCGTCAACGGGCATCGAGCTTCTCCGCGACGGCTCCGGGCTTCGCCGGGTTCCAGGGATGGCTCGCGTCGTGGAACCCGTGGCACAGCATGCAGCTCGAGGCGACTTTCTTTTCGACCGGCTTCGATCCCGCGTGGCACTCGCGGCAGGTCTCGATCTCCGGAATCGCGATGTCGGCCGAGTCGGTCGAATGCGCGACGTCATGGCAGTCGGCGCATTTCGATTGCGCGTGGCTCCTGTGGCTGAAGCGCGCCTGCGGCATCCAGCGGCTGGCGATCCGCACCGGGGCGATCGTCCAGCCGGCCTCGTTCCTGCCGACTTCGTGGCAGGTGCTGCAGACGCGCACCTCGAAGAGGTCCTCCGAGACGCGGTCGGCCTTGCGCTTGGCGAGCTGCAGCGCGACCTTGCGCTGGGATTCGGAGGGCTGGCCGACGCGGCGCAGCAGGCCTTCGCCGGGAACACCGAACGCCTTCTCGAAGCTGTCCTTCACGCCGTTCAACGCAAGGCTCGCGTAGAAGTCGGACACGACATTCACCGCTTCGGCGGGCTTGCCGTGGGGCACCTCGCGCGAGGTCACCGCGGGCTCGAATTCCAGGCGGTGGCACTCGCGGCAGTCGCGCTCCATCGAAATCGGCTGGAAACTGCGCCGCGACGCGTCGGGGCGGTGGCAGGCTCCGCAGTCGAGCTGGACGCGGCCGCGCGAAGGCGATTTGACGCCCGCGGGATCGAGATGCGTCGCGTGCGGGAAAGCGAGGTTCGAGCTCTCCGTGAGATCGTCCTCTCCCTGGCGAACCTTGCGCACCGAATCGCCCTCGAGCAGGGACAGGCGGAACGAAGGATGGTCCGTGGCGAAGTCCGAGGCGTTCTCGACCTGGGTGCTCTTGATCTTGCGCCCGATATCACGGTGGCAAGCCACGCAGAAGCCGTCGTCGTCGCGTTGCGTGGCCCGCACGCCCTTGTGGTCGCGGTGGCAGGTCGCGCAGCGCGCGCCCTCGAAAAGCGTCACGGGCTTGAGCTCCGGGCCGACGTGATGGCCGACGGCCGTATGACACTCGAGGCAGGCGCTGTCTTTCACGTGCTGGAACGCGACCGTGTGGCAGGCGGCGCAGCGCGTCTCGATCGGCTGATGCGCGAGGATCATCGGCCCGGGATTCCAGAAGCGATCGCCGGTGACCCCGGGCGATTGCGACGCGGCGCGCCATGGCAGGTCGAAGATGCGCCCCGCGGGGAGCGCGAAGAACATGACCAGCACCAGCAGCGCGAGCGCCCACGCGGCCCAGCGCTTGGGCAGGCGTAACGACGCGAGGGTCAGCCGGCCCGCGCGGGTCGCGAGCCCCGACGCGGCCTCGGCGAGCGGCTTCACCAGCTCGATCGCGATCGCCGCGTCGTAGCCTTCGGGAGCCTCCATACCGGTGAAGCGGTAGGGTCCGACGTTGACGCTGGCGCCGGGCTTGAGCCGCACCGAGCGCACCGCCTTGCGCGTCGTCAGCGCGTGGCTGACGATCGCCGCGTCGCCTTCGCTGTAGACGAGGCCGTCGCGGAAAACGACCAGGCCCTGGTTGAGCGCCACCCGGGGATCGGGCAGGTGGATCTCGCTGCTCGCCGCTCGGCCGACCCGCAGAAAGTCTCCCTGGACTTCGCGCTTCGCCTGGAGGGGCTTGCCCGCGCGGCTTCGCGTCTGGGTGATGACGAGGAGCTTCAGGGGCGGCTACCAGTAGATGAACACGGTAATCACGTGCACCGCGAGCGCGGCGAGCAGCGCGATCGAGAGCGGCACGTGGAAGTAGAGCCACAGATCGAGGACCGCCTTGTGGCGCATGTCGCGCCGCGCGCGCGCGAGCAGCTCGTTCTTCTCGAGCAGGAGCGTGTACACCTCCTTGTTGACGTTGGCGGGCTCGCCGCTGAGGCGCTTGGCGAGCTCGGGCAGCTCGCGCGCCGCCCTGGCCGTCGGACAGCCGCGGTCGCGCCCGGAGAGGATGCGAAAGACGTTGCCGCCCAGGCGCGTCCCCACCACCGAACGCTCGACCACGCGGAAAAGATCGTCGGGCAGCGACAGCGCTTTCTCGCGCATGTCCTTGTCTAGGTCCGCCATGCGCAGCAGCAGCGACTCGAGGGTTTCGTCGCCGAGGTTCCCGGTGATCGCGCCGGGCACGCGCAGATACACGAACACCCCGTAGAAGCCGCTCGCGACCACGAGCACCATGAGCACGTAGGCGAGCGTATGCACGTTCCAACCGAGCTCGAAGCCGGTGTGCAGCGTCGCGATCACCACGAGCGCCGTGCCGAGGTAGACGTGCGCCGACAGCCAGCCCTGGACGGTGCCCAGCGTCGAGCGGTAGAGGCGCTTGCGCACGCCGAACCACAGCAGCCACAGGACGAGGAGCGCCGCGACCGTGCCGAGCGTGTAGCCCAGGACGCTGCCGCCGTAGGGCTTTGTGGACGGTTCGTGCAAGCCGTAGGCGAACCCGGCGAGGGCGGACAGCGCGAGCGCCACCTTGAACCAGCGGAAATTCGCGTACTCGAGGATCGACTGGTGTTTCATCCGCGGCGCCTCCCCTC
>Ga0137409_10007059_pt1 | contig 11576 bp, 14 predicted proteins | sample CZODoug1_16funga_FD_122059 | JGI IMG/M metagenome (GOLD analysis project Ga0137409, IMG submission 122059) | Vadose zone soil fungal communities from Angelo Coast Range Reserve, California, USA - CZODoug1_16fungal (Hybrid Assembly) | ecosystem: Environmental > Terrestrial > Soil > Vadose zone... | reverse complement strand
GAACCGGGGAGGCGCGGGCGGCACCATCGGCGCCGCGGTCGGCGCGAAGGCGGCACCCGACGGCTACACGCTGGTGATGGGCTCCACCAACATGGCGGCGGCGCCCAGCCTGATGGGCAAGCTCCCGTTCGACCCGCTCAAGGACTTTGCAGCGGTTACGCTGCTCGCGAAGACGCCGAGCATCCTCGCCGTGCATCCTTCTCTGCCTGCCCGGTCGGTGAAGGAGCTGATTGCGCTGGCCAAGGCAAGGCCGGGTCAGATCAATTATGCGGGGGGCGCCGGTACCACACTGCATCTCAATGCCGAGTTGTTCAAGACGATGGCGAAAGTCGACATCGTCCAGGTTCCCTATAACGGGACCGGCCCGTCCGTCATCGCGACGCTGAGCGGAGAGACGTCCGTCATCGTGGCACCGGCGATCTCGTTGCTGCCGCAGATGGAGGCGGGCAGGCTGAGAGGGCTGGGCATCACGAGTTCGCAGCGCTCGGAAATGTTTCCGGCCCTCCCGACTATTGCGGAGACAGTGCCGGGTTACGACGTGGCGCAGTGGTACGGCATTCTCGTTCCCGCCGGCACGCCCGAACCGATCATCGCCCGGCTCAATGCCGAGGCGGTAAAGGTCGTGCAGGCGCCGGATTTCGTTTCGCGCATGAAGAAGGAAGCGTCGTTCGCGGTGGGGAGCTCACCGCAGGAATTCTCGGCGTATTTCCGCGACGACATCGCGACCTGGAAGAAGGCGATCAAGTTCTCCGGCGCGCGGGCAGAATAACCCGGAAGGCGAACGCCCGACGCGGTGCAGCGGGTCGGGACCCGGCGTTTGCCGGGAATTCCCGTCACCCGCGGCCTCTGCGGCGCCCTCGACAAGCATCCATCCGCATCCGATCGGCCGCCTTGTGCGCCACCGAGGGTCAGATCCCCAACAATAAACGTTGGGGCCCCTCTTCCACCCCTCGACGCGCTACCTCGTCACCCTTGATCGTCACCCGTACTCGTCACTGGATTCAAGCGCGCCTGGCGAGCCAGAAAGCGGTCGAGCTGGTCGGCGAAGCGCTTGCGATCGGTCAGGTCGAGTGGCGGCGGGCCTCCCGTCTGCACGCCGCCGCTGCGCAGCGCGTCCATGAAATCGCGCATCGACAGGTGCTCGCGGACGTTCTCGGGAGTGTAGAACTCGCCGCGTGGATTGAGCGCGTGCCCGCCGCGGCCGATGATGTCGGCGGCGAGCGGAATGTCGGCGGTGATCACCAGGTCGCCTTGCCCGACGCGCCGGGCGATCTCGTTGTCGGCGACGTCGAGCCCGCTCGACACCTGCACCATCTGGATGAAGCGCGAGGGTGGCGTGCGCAGCGGCTTGTTCGCCACCAGCGTCATCGGCAGCTGCGACCGCTCCGCCGCGCGGAACAGGATCTCCTTAATTGCCACCGGGCAGGCGTCAGCATCGACCCAGATGTGCATTGATTCCTACACCGGTGATTAGATAAGATCGGGGTAATTCAATACGCAAAAAAACCCCGCCGAAGCGGGGTTTCTCAGGCCGGCTCGATGCAAGAGCATCAGACCGCTTTCAGATTGGTCGCCGAGATCTTGCCATTGTTGCCGGTCTGGGTGTCGAACGAGACTTTCTGATTCTCGCTCAGCGTGCCGAGGCCGGCGGCTTGTACCGCGGAGATGTGCACGAACACATCCTTCGAGCCGTCTTCCGGCTGGATGAAGCCAAAACCCTTGGTGGCGTTGAAAAACTTTACGGTGCCTTTGGTAGACATAGTGTCCTCCCTGAATGGCGTGGCCGCGCGCAATGACGCGAGGCATCAAAAGTATCAGTGGGAGAGGACCGAAGAAGCCAGCCGGAACGACAACGAACAGACCCAAAGCGCATTCGACGGCGGGAGTATGCGCCTAAAGCGCTTCCAGCGGAAATGAAATTTCTTGCTAATCATGGCCGTAGCGCCCATACTCGCGCGTCTCACCGGCCCCCGGGCGTCATTCGCAGTCTGACCGGGCGGCTCCGTAATCTCCTGATTGATGCCGTGCCCATGGCGGGCGCGGGTTCCCGGGAAATTCACGCGCAACACATTACCGCGGCAAGGCGGCAACGCGATCGAACCCCGGTGATGCGGTGATGAGGTGATGGAGTGATACGGCTGTTCGAGTCGTCACTTCATCACTGCGTCATTTCGTCACTTGTTCACTTTTAGAAAGATCACGAATGGCAAAAGAAGAGACCATTGAGTTGATTGGCGTCGTCAACGAAGTGCTTCGCAACGCGGTTTTCCGGGTAAAGCTCGACAACGGCGCCGATATTACCGCCCACGCCTCCGGCAAGATGCGCCAGCGCCGTATTCGAATTCTCACTGGCGACCGCGTCACCGTGGAGATGTCGCCCTATGACCTGACCAAGGGGCGCATCAATTTCCGTCACAAGGACGAAAATACCCCGCCGCCGATGGCGCCGCGGCCGTCCTACATGCGGCGGCGGTAGGAGCCCGCGCAATGAAACACAGCGACATTACGTTTTCCGGGAAATCGGGCGTGAAGTACCGCTTCCAGGTCTGGTCATTGGATACACGGTTCAAGCCCCTGGCGGCCGTGTATGTCGTGACGAAGCGCGCGCAGACCCACAGCACCTACAACCAGGCTTCACACGAAAGCATCTACATCGGGCAGACCGCGAATCTCGCTGACCCGTTCGCCACCGAATCGCAATTCGACTGCTTCAGGAAGCACGGGGGGAACTGCATTTGCATCCACCTGATCGAAGCCGAGGAACGCCGCATCGCCGCGGAAGACGATCTTCTCGCCTTGCACAGCACCCACTGCAACCAGAAGCAGAGAATCAACCGCCTGTTCGAGAAGGAAGTTGAGGCAAGTGAAGAAGTGAGGAAGTGAAGTAGGAACGGGTAACGGCTTTTTCATCACCGCATCACTTCATCACTTCATTACCGTTATTGGGTCACTGGCCTGAGGCGCGTCGCGGTCCATCCGCCGCCGTTGCCGAGCATCGTGTCTCCATTCACCCGGCCTTCGTATTTTTCGCCGCCAGCGCTGAAGCTGATCTGGTCCCCGCGCAGCCGGCCGTCCTTGACCGGCGTGGTACTGCCGCCCGAGGACAGCGCGCCGGTGAGTACCTGGAATTTCTGATCGAGCTTGAGCTCGCCTTTGGGCAGGCGCCAGGTGCCCGCGGCCCTGGCCGGCACGATGTACAGCATCGCGGTGCACCAGCTCCCGCAGTCGCCTTCCGCGCGCTCGGTTACGTCGGCGTCCCATCCGGGGACTCCGAAGCCGTTCAACACCATGCGCGTGCCAGGCTTGAGGTCCAGGAATTTCTGAGTGAGCCTGCTGAGATTGTCCGGCAGCAGGAACAGCGCCATCACCGTGGCCTGCGAAATATCGGCCTCGAACATGTCGCCCTGCACGAACTGGGCCTTGTCGGCGACGCCTTCCCGCGCCGCGGTGCGCCTCGACAGCTCGATCATGTCCGGGTTGAATTCCACGCCGAGCGCCCGCGCCCCGCGCTTGGCGGCGGCGATCACGTTGCGGCCGTCGCCCGAGCCGAGGTCCATGACGTAGTCCTGCGGCGTCACCTTCGCCAGGTCCAGCATCTTCTCGACCAGGACGTGGGGTGTCGGCACCCACACGACGTCCTTGCCTTCCTGGCCGACCTCCGGCACGTACTGTTTTTGCGGCGCCTCGGCCGGGACGGCCGCGCCGGCAGCCGATGTCAAACACAGCGCCAACAGAATTCGGATTACGTGGTGCAGAATGTTCAAGCGGAACTCCTCTCGATGGAAGTGACGATTACGGGTGCCGAAAACCCAAGATTAAACACTGTCTTTTTGCTTGAGAAGAGACGTCGTTCTTTAGCTTCCCGTCACCCATACCTCGTCACCATTATCTCGTCACCCGTACCTCGTCACAGGTTTCTAACGAGTGACGGGGCGATATCTTCTAACAGGGCGGCCTGGAGCGCCAGCGCTCCACATTATGGAGGCCGCTCTTGCACCAACGCGCTTCCTCTCGTAGATTCGAACGATGCCCCTGGCCCTTCCCGATCCACGTTTTGCCGGCGCGGCGGCATTGTGCCTGCTCCTCGCCGGGCACGCCGCGCTTGCACAGACCTATCCGAGCCGGCCGATCCGGATGATCGCGCCGTTTTCCGCGGGCGGCGGTGCGGACACCGTCGCGCGGCTGGTCGCGCAAAAGCTGACGGAAATGCTCCCGCAACAAGTGATCGTCGACAACCGCCCCGGGGCGAGCAACATCATTGGCACCGAGCTGGTGGCGCGGGCGGCGCCGGACGGCTACACCATCATGATTGCGAACAGCGTTCACGCGATCAATGCCGGTCTGATCCGCAAGCTGCCGTATGACCCGATCGACGATTTCGCTCCAGTTTCCCTCGCGGCCTCGACGCCCTTCGTCCTGACCGTGCATCCGTCGCTCCCGGTGAAGTCCGTGCGCGAGCTCGTCGTGCTCGCGAAGTCGCGGCCGGGGCAGATCAACTACGCGTCGGGTGGCAGCGGCACGGCAGCGCACCTCGCGGCGGAGATGTTCCGGCTCGGCGCCGGCATCAATATCGTCCACATCCCGTACAAGGGGATCACCGGCGCGCTACTGGATACGCTCGCCGGCACCACCCAGATCATGATCGCCAGCCCGATCACGGTGTTTCCACATGTCAGAGCCGGCAGGCTGAACGCGCTCGCGGTTACCACGGCGGCGCGCGCGAAATCGCTGCCCGATCTGCCCACGCTCAACGAGAGCGGCATCCGCGGCTACGAGTTCAGCTCGTGGTACGGCCTGCTCGCGCCGCGCGCAGTTCCGGCACCGATCGTCGCCACGCTGAGCCAGGCCACGGCGAAGGCGGTCCAGCAGAAGGACGTGCAGGCCAAGCTGGAAGCCGAGGCGGCGGAGGCCGTCGGCAGCACACCCGAGCAGTTCGGTGCTTACCTGAAGCAGCAGGTCGACAAGTACCGCAAGCTGGTCAGGGACATCAAGCTGCCGCTGGAATAACAGCGGCGCGAATTCGGCCACGGACAGGCTCGCTGGTCACTGGTCTCCAGTCACTGTAGATAATCTTCCTGCCACTTCTTGTAGTTATCGCCGCCCAGCAGGCGGTCCATTTCCTCGGGCGTCGCAATGCGCGGCTTGAGGTCGGCGGGGGCGCCGCCGTTGTACAAATGGGAGTAGATATCCCGCAGCGCCTTGGCCGTTCCGGATACGGCCGAATGGCCTTGAAGGAGGAAGCGCACGCCGCGCGCAGCGAGGTCTTCGCGCTTCAGTCCGGGGGCGGTGCCGACGATGATCGGCAGCTTGATCGCCGCGCGCGCCGCGTCGAGATCCTCCAGCTTCTTGAGCCCGGTGATGAAGATGGCATCCACGCCCGTGGCCGCATAGGCGCGCACGCGCGCGACGACATTTTCTGTTTTCTCGACGCGGACCGACGCCGTGCGGGCAGCGATCAGCAGCGTGGGGTCGCGGCGCGCGCTCAGTGCCGCGCGCAGCTTGCCCGTCATTTCCTCGACCGTAATGAGCTCGTATTCGCTTTTTGCGCCGAATCGCGCCGGCATGTAGAGGTCCTCGATGGCGAGGCCGGCGAGACCGGCGTGCTCCAGCTCCTCGACGGTGCGCATCACGTTGAGCGCGTTGCCGTAGCCCTGGTCCGCGTCGACGAACACGCTGAGATTGCTCACGCGGGTCACGCGACGGACCTGGTCGGCAAATTCGGTGAGCGTCTGCAGCGCAATGTCCGGCGCCGCAATCATCGTGGCTGCGCACACCGAGCCCGACATGATGCCGAGCTCGTAGCCGACTGATTCGGCAACGCGCGCCGAGAGGGCGTCGAAGACCGTGGCGGGGGACATGATTTTGGGCCCGGCCAGCACGGCGCGGAGGCGTTGACGTTTTTCGCTGGGAGTCATTGAGTTTTTATCCAAGTGATGAAGTGAAGAAGTGATAGTAATTCATTCGGTGGTGACGAGATAAGGGTCATGGCAAGGCGGAAGACGGAAGGAACAACAGTCTCGGTCCTTCAACCGGCGGCCCCCGCGTTTTCGACTTCGGGCGCCGCCCCTCGTAAACCATTCTCCCGGTCGGGCGTTGGGGGTTCCTATGACGAATGATTACGCAATCGGGTTATCGGGCGGCCGCGGGTCTGCAGAAATTCAGCGCAGGAATGGGTTGAATTTCCGAAGGTTAGCCGTCAATCCTCGACGCGACCTGAACTGATGATCCGAATGGAGCAACTCGTTGCACGAAAAAGTGTCAAACGAACAGGATAAATAGGGGACTCACTCCGAGGTGCGATATGGCGAGGTTCGACAGGGTTGCCGAGGAATCCGCCGATTTGTTCGGCGAGAAGCCGATGCCCCGGCGTGTGCCGGTGACCAGACGCAAGTCTGCGCCCGAGTTGACCGTGGCGCGCGCGCTCAGCCGGCAGATCCTGCGCAAGCGGGCCGCTCCGGACAAGCGGCGGATCGCGCACCTGATCTGCCTGAATCTTGTGTCGATGCTGAAACAAGGCTCGCAACGGTCATAGCAGGCGAGACTTCCTCGTCTCCTTCCCTCATTGCGCTGAAAGCAGTCCCAGCGTTTCGAAGCGCAGGTAAAGCTCGCGGCTGGCCCAGGCATCCGTGGCGGCGTAATTGATCTGCGCCGGGGACAGGCGCGGCGCGGCCCAGTTCGACGTGCGGTTGCCCTTGGGGATGCGGAAGTCCAGCAGCATTCCGGCAAGATTGCGCACGCCGGTCTGCGCGAGCCCGCGGCGGCGCGCGATCACTCCCAGGTCGACCACGTTTTCCACCGTGAACGGAAACACCAGCTTGAGTTGACGCAGGTCGTGCGCCAGTCCGACTCCAGTCTTGACGATAGTGGGTTTCGCCAGCAGCTCGACCAGGGCGGGGAAGACATCCAGGCGGCTGAGCTGAAACAGATACACTGCCTGCGCCGTGGCAGCCTGGACCAGGCACGGCAAATGGACTTCGCCCTTTTTGAACGAAGGCCGCGTCTCGGTATCGAGGCCGACGATGCGCTCCTGCCGGATGTCCGCCCGCGCCTGCTCCAGGTCCTGCGCCGTCTCAACCAGCGACACCCTGCCTTCGTAGCGGCGGATGGGCAGGTCGGCGAGGTCTTCCTTGGAGATGCTTTGCATTGGCGCTGGAACTAGAGCCTATCTCAATAATAGGCGCGCGATGCGTTGTGGCCAGGACGGGATGGATGTGAGGCGCACGGCGCAGGCCCTATGTCGATAGGGTCAAGCCGGGCAACAAAGCAGACGCCCGTCCCGGCCGCAACCCGGAGGGACGGGGCGATCTGAGCGCATTTCGTCGTCGGGAACTCTTGCAATATCGACATATTACTGCGAGTTCTCCTCCTAAAACTGCATCCCACATCGCCTCCGTCGCACACGTGCCTATTATTGAGATAGGCTCTAATAAAGGATGAATGATGGCCCCCGGTATTCGCCGGTGGTGCCCGCCCGTCGTCAATCGCTCGTCTTCAATTCCTGGGTCAGTTGCCTGGGCGTCACGATGCCGTAGGGCAGCGGGCGGACCTTGTGCCGGGCGAGCTCCAGCAATGCCGCATCCCGGGTGACGAGAAACGTCGCGTTGCACGTGAGAGCCAGCTCGAGAAACTTCTGGTCGTCCGGGTCGCTGCATTTCGGCAACACGGCCTTTTCCTCATCCCTCATCCCTCCGCCCTCATGCCTTCCGGCAATGCTGCGGCATTGCGCGAGGTGCTCCGTCTGCTTCGCCGAGTCTAGCGTCTTGCTACCGAAAGAATAACCGAGCACGCGCGCGAGCTCCGTTTCGACGGCCTCGTCGATAATGATCTCCGCACGACCGTCCGCGACTGCCGCCTTCGCGGGCGCGATGTCCGGATCGTCGAACATCAGCCAGTCGAGCCAGACGTTGGTGTCGAGAACCAGGCGCAGCATGACCATCCAGTATACGGACAAATCATCGACTCATCGCATGCATTGCGCTACTCTCATCACCCGCCACGCATCAAGGGGCTAAAACCATGACGACCACAGTTGAAACGGCCCGCGAAATCGACATCGAGGACATCGAATACCTCCGGCACGGGAACAAGCCGTTGCTGGCCCGGGTGTTCAAGCCGCGGGGAGCCGGGCCGTTCCCGATCATCGTCGAGGTGCATGGCGGCGCCTGGTGCCGGGGCACCCGCCTGAACAACAAGATCATCCACGAAACCCTGGCAAAGAGCGGGGTGACGGTGGCCGCCGTGGATTTCCGCATGCCGCCTGATGCCGGCTACCCCGGCTCGATCGCCGACGTGAACTATGCGGTGCGCTGGTTCAAGTCGCGCGCAGCCGACTTCAAGAGCCGTCCCAACCGCGTGGGACTCCTCGGAACTTCGAGCGGCGGGCACATCGCCATGTTGGTCGCAATGAAGCCCCGTGATCCCCGCTACGCGGCACTGCCGATGTCCGGCACGCTCGCGGCTGTCGATTCCACCGTGCGTTGCGTCGTCATGGGTTGGCCCGTCATCGATCCGCTCGGCCGCTACCACCACGCCCTCAAGCTGAAAGCGGAAGGCGACTCCGACCTCGCGGACCACGTCGGGGACGATCACCTCAGGTTCTGGGGCACGGAAGCGGCAATGGCCGAGGGCAGCACCACGATCGCGCTCGAGCGCGGTGACAAGGTCGAAACGCCGGCCGTGCTCTATCTCCAGGGCACCGCCGACACCAACCATCCGCGGGCCAATCTCGACCGCTTCGTCGCCAGTTACCGCAAGGCGGGTGGGAGCCTGGATCTCCACCTGTTCGAAGGCGAGAAACAGCTTTTCATTCCCCAGAATCCCGGATCGCCGGCCGCGAAAGATGCACTGGAAAAGATGGTGGAGTTCGTGCATCGCGAGCTCAAATAATCAGTGACGGGTGACGGGACCATTCGGACAAGGAAACGCGTTATGAGCATTGCCGGGAAGTGGATCTTTACTGCCGCCATGGACGTCGATCCGGACAAGGAAGTTCTTTTCAACGAGGTTTACGACAAAGAACACGTGCCGCATCTCTCCAAGGTGCCGGGTGTGGTCTCGGTGACGCGCGCGAAACTCGACACGCTGCGGGTGACGATCGGGGGCGAGACCAAGACACTCTCGCCCGAGTCCCAGGGCCGGCCGCGCTACGCTTGTATCGTCGAGCTGGAGAATCCCGACGTGCTGACCAGTGCCGCGTGGGCGAAGGCGGTGGAGACGGGGCGCTGGCCGGACCAGGTGCGCCCCTTCACGCGCAATCGCCAGCACACGCTGCATAAGGTCATGAAGTGACGAGGTGACGAAGTGACGGGCTTTTCGAATTTCTTCATTGGCTCATCACTCATCCCCCGTCACCCGTCACGCTCCTCGGCGCGGGATCAGTCATGATCCGCGCCGCGATCGTGGGCCTGGGGCGTTGGGGCAAGAACCTCGTCAATGCCGTCCAGGGCAAGAGCGCGCACCTTCAGTTCACGCACGTCGTGGTCAGGCAGCCCGACGCGGCGCGCGACTTCGCCGGGCAGCATGGGCTGGAGGTATCGACCGACTTTGGCCGCGTGCTGGCCGACAAGAGCGTGCAGGCCGTCGTCCTCACCACGCCGCATACGCTGCACACGGAAGAGATCGTCGCGGCGGCGAACGCCGGCAAGCCCGTGTTCTGCGAGAAGCCGCTTGCGCTCACGCGCGCCGACGGCGAAAAATCGATCGACGCTTGCCGGCGTGCTGGCGTCCCGCTGGGATTGGGATACAACAAGCGCTTCTGGCCGTCGATGCGCGAATTGAAGCGGGTCGTGGCCGGTGGCGAGCTGGGCAAGATCCTGCACGTGGAAGGGCACTTCAGCAACGAAACGACGGGGCGCTACTACACCGGCTGGCGCGGCGCGGATGCGGAATCACCGGCGGGCGGGCTCACGGCGACCGGCGTTCATGTACTGGATGCCTTCATCGATCTGGCCGGGCCGGCGCGCAGGGTGTCTGCCCGGATCCTGGCCAGCGAGCCCAGCCCGGGCCCGGTCGATACGCTGTCGGTGTTCTTTGAATTTTCGAGTCGCGTGAGCGGAGTGCTGTGCGGTGTCAGGAGCACGCCGCAGTACTGGCGCGTACACGTCTTCGGCACGCAGGGCTCCGCCGAGGCGCTGGAGGACGTGGACCTCGTGGTGCGCATGACCGACGCGCAGCCGCAGCGGCGCACTTTCGAGCGGGTCGATGCGCTGCGCCTGGAACTGGACACGTTCGCGCAGTGCATCGAGACCGGCGCGCCGTACCCAATCCCGTTTGGGCAGATGCTGGACGGGGTCTCGGCGACGGAGGCCATCGTCAAATCGATCGGGGAGGGGCGGTCGATCGACTTATAGGTAGTGCGAGCCCCTTCTGTTTTTCGCAATCCGGGGAAAGGCAGGCGGAAACTTTTTTTGCGAGGAGTTTCCAACTCATGCCTTAATCAAAAAACGAGGAGGATTCTGCATGGCAAATATCAAGAGTGGGTTCATCAGCGGCTTCCTGGCGTCGTATATCGCGGCGTCGATGATGCTGATGAATAACGCGTTGCACAGCATCCCGGAAGTGCACGTCGCCCGGACCCTGGCCGGAATACTGGGTTTCCCGGATCAGGCGCTGATCGGCTGGATCGTGTTGCTGGTATCCGGCATCTTCGTTATTGGCGGCCTGTTCGCCATCTATGCCCAACGGCTGCCGCTGCGGTCCTATTTGGCGAAGGGACTGGCGTGCGGAATGGTGTCCTGGCTGTTGATGATGGTAGTGTTCATGCCGCTTGGCGGCGCCGGCCTGTTCGGCCTCGACCGATCCGCAGTCGTGCCCCTCGTCACGTTGTTGCTGAACCTGATCTACTGGGTCGTGCTCTCTCTATCGTACCGGTGGATAGCCGGCCCCAATCTGTCGAACCAAGTCAGGACTTAAGCGAGCGCTTCTGCTATCGAGCGGGTGCTGCAACCGCGGCACCCGCTCGAATTCCCTCCGTCACGCTTCCGCGCGTGACGTCCCGCCAGGGTGCGACTCCTCGCGCGATTCGTTGCCGGTTTGATCTGGCGCGGCAAATCCCCTAAAGTCTGTTGGCAGCTTTCGAAACGCTCCGCATATTGGAACCGAACGGGATCCGCCGTTGATGGCAAGCAAAGCTCAGAGTTATCCGATCGAGTCCATCGAGGATTTTCCCGAGTTCGCGTACGAGCAGGGGTGGACCGACGGTTTGCCCGTATTTCCGCCGACGCGCAAGGCGGTCCAGGCCATGCTCGACTACGTCGGGCGCGACCCGGCCGAGGTGGTGGGTACCGTTTTCCCCGGCGACGGCGAGGCGACGATCGAGAACATCGCCGCCAATTGCGCGATGGCGGGCTGCCGGCCGGAGTACGTGCCGGTCGTGATTGCCGCGGTGGAGTGCATCGCCGATCCCGCGCTGCTCATCACGACCACGCAGTCCACCGGCTCGGCGTCGCTGTGCGCGATCGTGACGGGTCCCGCGGTCGGCAAGCTCCAGTTTCATACCCGCGAATGGATATTCGGGCCCAATGGCGGGCGCGCCAACGCGACCATCGGGCGGGCGATCCGGCTGATACTCTGGAACA
>Ga0137409_10007057_pt1 | contig 11578 bp, 11 predicted proteins | sample CZODoug1_16funga_FD_122059 | JGI IMG/M metagenome (GOLD analysis project Ga0137409, IMG submission 122059) | Vadose zone soil fungal communities from Angelo Coast Range Reserve, California, USA - CZODoug1_16fungal (Hybrid Assembly) | ecosystem: Environmental > Terrestrial > Soil > Vadose zone... | reverse complement strand
ATCGCGTCGAGCAATTTGCGTATGCGATCCGCGTCCGATGCCCCCGGCCCTGCGTAACGCGCGGAGTGCACACCGGGAGCTCCGCCGAGCGCCGGGACGACCAGCCCCGAATCATCGGCGATCACGGGCCCCTCGGAAAAATGGCTATAGTGCAGGGCCTTGCCCATGGCATTCTCGGCAAATGTCTTGGCCGTTTCGTCGAATTTCGGCAACGCGCCGAAATTCGGGATCAACGCAAGCTCGATGGATGCGCCGGCGGCAGCGGCCAGCGCGTGATATTCGCGCAGCTTGCCTTGATTGGAAGAAGCAACGCTCAAGTGGAGAGGTTTACTTTGCGCGGACACGGAAATTCGTCTGCACCAGAGTGGATTGATATTCGGTAAGGCGGCGAATTCCGGCCGCCGCCAACGCCAACAAATCCTGCAATTCGGCGCCGGCAAACGGTTGCCCTTCGGCCGTCGCCTGGATTTCGACGAACCGGCCGTTTCCGGTCATCACGAGATTCATGTCCACTTCAGCGCGGGAATCCTCATCGTAGGCCAGGTCCAGCAGCGCCGTGCCCTCTACCAGGCCGACGCTTGTTGCCGCTACGGAATCGGTCAGAGGAAGGGCCTTCAAGATGCCTGCCGCGACCATGCGCTCCATCGCAAGCGCTAGAGCCACGTACGCGCCGGTGATCGAGGCCGTCCGCGTGCCGCCATCGGCCTGGATCACGTCGCAATCGAGCCACACAGTTCTTTCGCCCAACTTCTGCTGGTCTACGATGGCGCGCAAGGAACGCCCGATTAGCCGCTGAATTTCGAGCGTGCGCCCCGACGGCCGCCCGCGCGTGGCCTCGCGCGGCGTGCGCTGCTCGGTGGCACGCGGGAGCATGCCGTATTCGCCCGTCACCCAGCCCTTGCCTTGCCCCTTTAGAAACGAAGGCACGCCATCGTCCACGGTCGCCGTGCAGATCACGCGCGTGTTGCCGATCTCGATCAGCACGCTCCCTTCGGCGCTCGTGATAAAGTCCGGCGTCATTTTCACGGGGCGCATCTGATCGTGAGCGCGTCCATCGCTTCGCAAGATTCCTCCTCGGGACATGGATGGGAGTTTGACCGCCGCTAGCAGTACTGTCAACCACCCACAAGAGCGGGTAGCGACTCAGTTTGGCTCTGGAACGAACGCACAACTGCCCGCCCCAAGTGCGGGCGGCCTCTACAAGACCAACTGCAACCAACGATGCCTCTCCGTCCCGTTCACGGTGAACGTTCACGGTGAACCGTGTTTTCCGGGGCGGAGAGGGCACGTTTCATTTCAATTTGATTCACATCCAAAAGCGTTTGAATCATTGCGGGGCTTGTTTTGCCCGCGCTGGAAGTGCCGGACTCGATGTGGTTGGATTGGTTTGTCCAGGGCCAGGGCCCTGAGCGGCAGGCCCAGCCGCCGCAGACGTCGACAAAACAGTAAATAAGCCGGACAGATCGAGATGCCCGGCGAGAGTTTCCGCCTCTTGCCCGTGAATGAGGATCTTCAGTTGTCGAATCAGATTCACGTTTGCGCCCAGCGTCTGCGCGATGGAATCCACGACCAGTTGCTCGTTTTGAATTCCGGACGGAATCTCCGCCGACAGGGCATCGGAAAAATCCGCGACGGCCGTGCCATTCGGCTGGAGGTAGAACGCGAGCAGTATCGCATCCGGCGGCAACGTGCGCTGACTTGGCGTAGGAGCATCCGCAATGAGCGCGATCAGAAGTTGCTTCGACCGCTCCACAGGATCCGCCGAAAGCGGAAGCTCAATCGTGGTTGCCTCCAGCGACCCCGGCGATGTCGCGGACAGCCAGTACATCTGAGCCTTCACCTTCACGTCGGTTGGCGTCGAGATCGGAATTTGCATCACCTCCCGGCGGGATTGTTCTTCGGTGCGTGGGTTGCCGGAAATTCGTTGCATTGCCTGGCGCAGGCTCGGCAGAGTAATCAAGCCGAACACCACCAGCACGGCCAATATTGCAATCGTGGTTTTGAGCCCTCGCGACACAGCGCTATTTCGCTCCTGCTTCGTAGACTAGACGAAACGCTGCCACCGCCCGCGCCACGCCGTCGGCCAGCACCGGCGCCATTTTGTCGAGCGGGGCGCGGTCGGGCAGGCTCACGCTGGATACTTCGATAGCCACGGCCGGAGCCGCAATGGTTCGCAGTTGCCGGACCGCCGCTGTCATAGGTATCTCCGCCGAACCGCGAAAGCGTTGCGCCATCTGAATCTGGATCAGTTCAGCCAGCTTCCGGCTTAGATCGAGATAGCCTTGTTGCGCACGGTCCCAGCGAACCAGGGGGGGACGCGCTGGAATTGCCGCCGCTGTCACCGCCGGGGCGCCGTCCTGCGGCAGGGAATATACGCGCACCGTTCCTGCCGGACCCGTGGAGGAAACGTGCAAGGTGATGAATATCGCTCCCCGCTGCGCATTCGCTGTTTTCGAACGATCGTCAAATGAGGGGCCTTCGTTTGCCTGGCGGGTCAGCAGGACGCGGAGGCCCTGCGCCTCAAGAGAAATTCGCAGCAGGCGCGCGAAGCTCAGTACGATGTCACTCTCAGCGATGCCCGCTGATCCGCGCGCACCTTGATCGGCGCCTCCATGCGCGGGGTCGAGAACGACAACAGCCAGCGTCTTATGCGGTGGGGCGGCTGGGGGAATGGCTTGCTGCGCGGGTTGCGTTGCGGGCTGTGGCGCTGCGCCTTGCGGCGCCGGAACCGCCCGCGGCCGCGCCTGCAGAGTCCGCGCGCTCACAAGTATCAGTAGGGAGAGGAGGAAGAAAGTTCCGCGGCGCACAGCCATGAGGATACCAGAATCAACCTTTTGAGAGAGAGTTACACCCGAAAATTCCAGAGTGAACATGCTCCGGACGTATTTCCTGGATCGGCAAGCTCATTCACCGGGCTGTGCCTGGCCGTTGAGCTTCCCTTGCATTGCCTGGAATGTCTGATTAACTTCGCGGCGTGCTTTATACTTCTAATCCTCAAATTCGTCGCGTCGTGTTCATTCTTGATTGACGCACTGAATTCCGTGCCCTTGGGGGAGTGGATGACAACCCATCACGCAATGAATGTAAGGCAACTTTTTGATCTCACCGGACGCGTGGCAATGATTACAGGCGGCTCCATGGGGCTGGGACGCCAGATGGCGGAAGGCCTCGCGGAAATGGGCGCAAACTTAGTGCTCTGCGCCCGCAAAAAAGAACGCTGTGAAAGCGCTGCGGAAGAATTGAAGGCGCTCGGCGTAGCGACTCTGGGTCTCGCGTGCGACGTCACGAATCCTGATAGCATTCGGGACGTCGTGGAGGCTGCGATCGCAAAGTGCGGGCGAATCGATATCTTGATCAACAACGCGGGCACTTCCTGGGGAGCTCCCGCGGAAGAAATGCGCCTGGAGCAGTGGAACAAAGTCCTCGAAACGAACCTGACCGGCACGTTCCTCTGCTCGCAAGCCGTGGGCAAGGTCATGATTGGGCAAAAGCGCGGAAAGATTATCAATGTCACTTCCATTGCCGGAATGGTTGGCTCGCCACCGGAACTCCAGGCGATCGGATACAGCGCCAGCAAGGGCGGCGTGATCACTTTTACGCGCGACCTGGCGCGAAAGTGGGCCAGTCACAATATCCACGTGAACGCCATCGCTCCCGGCTGGTTTCCTACGCACATGTCGGGCGGCGTCATTGATCGCAACAGAGAAAATTTATTGAAGAGCATTCCATTGGGCCGCTTTGGGAGCGAGCACGATTTGAAGGGCGCCGCGGCTTTTCTCGCATCGCGCGCTTCTGACTTCGTAACAGGCCAAGTCCTAGTAGTGGACGGAGGCCAGACCGCGTAGTGTTGTCTCCCGCAGACGCATGAAAGTAATTTAAGCTGTACCCTCTGTGCTCTCAGTGAACTCTGTGTTGAAAGATTTTCTAGACCATCCGACAGCAATAAGACCGGGGGAAGAGCTTCCCTTAGCGGCGCTCGAGAAATTCCTGCTGCGCCATTTTCCCGCGAGCAAAGGCCCGCTCGTAGCCGAACAATTCCCCAGCGGACATTCCAACCTGACGTACCTCGTGCGTCTCGGCAATCAGGAAATGGTTCTGCGGCGCCCGCCCTTCGGAAGCAAGGTCAAGACAGCTCACGATATGGGCCGCGAGTATCGCGTGCTGTCGAAATTGCATTCCGCATATTCGGAAGCTCCGCGCGTCATGCTATTCTGCGATGATGAATCCATTCTAGGCTCGCCCTTTTACCTTACGGAACCGGTCCGAGGGATTATCCTCCGCAAAGATCCGCCCGAGGGCTTGAACTTTTCACCCGATGTGGCCCGGCGTTTGAGCGAATCTTTTATTGATAATCTGGCCCGGTTGCATGGTGTGGACTACACGGCAATCGGCTTGGGCGATCTCGGTAAACCACAGGGCTACCTGGAGCGCCAGGTGCATGGTTGGATCGATCGTTACCACGGCTCGCAAACGCGTGACTTGCCTGAAGTCGAGCGCATCGCCGCATGGCTGACCGAGCGCATCCCCCAGATGAAAGAAGCAACGCTCATCCACAACGACTACAAGTACGACAACATGATCCTCGATCCGGACGACGTGACAAAAATTATCAGCGTGCTGGATTGGGAGATGTGCACGATAGGCGACCCGCTGTCGGACCTGGGCACGGCGCTGGCGTACTGGGTCGACGCGCAGGATTCGGCAGAGTTGCAACAAGTCCGCTGGTGCCCCTCGAATTATCCCGGCAGCCTGACTCGCGCGCAACTCGTCGAGAGATATGCGCTGGCGACGGGACGCGATGTTTCGTCGATGGAGTTTTATCTCTCCTTTGCTCGATTCAAAGTCGCCGTCATCCTGCAGCAAATCTACTATCGCTTTCACCTGGGGCTCACTCAGGACCAGCGGTTCGCTTCGCTGCCGCGCAAGATCGAGACTCTACTGCGAGCGTCCGTGCATGCCGCTGAAACTGGCGAGATCTGAGGAGTCTGCGCGGCAACTGGGTCATGCTCTGTGTAGCGCCCGCCTTCAGACGGGCAGCTACTTTAATCGAGAGTGTCGCCCTGAAGGCCGACGCTACAAAAATCTCTCGCGGACGCGTTGATACACAAATTCACACGCTCTCTTAAGATCTGTCCAGTTAACTATGAATAGTAACGAATAATCCACTCGGCCACGCAGCATGGTTTCGCGGCGCCCTTGCCCTCGATGGAAACACCGAAGATGGTTTCGACGCTGTCGGGAAGGTCCTTCAGAGATTGCAATGAGACGCGCGCGCGAATTTCCGTGTCTGTGCGAACGGGAGCGGGGAAGCGTACTCGATTCAAGCCGTAGTTGACGCTCAAGCGAACGCCACGCGGTATTTGAATCGCTTGATTGATGAAATAGCCGAGCAAAGAAAGTGTCAGGAAACCGTGCGCGATCGTGGCGCCATACGGTGATTCGCGCTGCGCTCGTTCGGGATCGACATGAATCCACTGGCGGTCTTCGGTCGCTTCGGCAAACTGCCTGATGCGGTCCTGCGTAACTAGGAACCAATCTGTCGTGACGATTTCGCGGCCCACGTAGTTTTTCAGCGATTGCAAAGTTTCCAGCACGATGGGTGGCATGGTGTTCAGCGTTATGCAGGCTGCGCCGGGGGCTTCGGAAATCTTCTGAGTTCGAGTTTGGCGACCGTTTCGAGGTGCACTTCGTCCGGCCCGTCGGCGAGCCGCAGCGTGCGCACATGGGCCCATGCTTCAGCGAGAAACGTGTCTTGCGAAACTCCGGCGCCTCCGTGCGCCTGGATCGCTCGATCGAGCACTTGCAGTGCGACGTTTGGCGCAACGACTTTGATCATCGAAATCTCCGCCCGCGCCGCCTTGTTTCCAGATGTGTCCATCTTATAGGCCGCCGCAAGCGTCAGCAGCCGGGCCTGGTCGATCTCGATGCGCGACCTGGCGATATCGGCGCGGATGGTACCCTGTTCGGCGAGCGGTTTTCCAAACGCCACGCGTGATTGGACGCGTTTGCACATCGTTTCCAGGGCTCGTTCGGCCACACCGATGCAGCGCATGCAGTGATGGATTCGCCCCGGCCCCAAACGCCCTTGTGCAATCTCGAATCCGCGGCCCTCGCCGAGCAAAAGATTCGACACCGGCACGCGAACATTTTCAAACGTGACTTCTCCATGGCCATGCGGCGCGTGGTCATAGCCGAACACCGTCAGTAGCCGCACAATCTTGACTCCCGGCGCGTCCATCGGCACCAGCACCATCGATTGCTGTTTGTGCGGCGCTGCCGAGGGATTGGTCTTCCCCATAAAGATCGCGATCTTGCAGCGCGGATCGCCCGCGCCCGAAGACCACCACTTGCGGCCATTGATCACGTACTCGTTCCCGTTTCGCACGATGCTGGCCTCGATGTTCGTCGCATCGGAGGACGCCACTGCGGGCTCAGTCATCGCGAAACACGATCGAATCTCTCCCGCGAGGAGAGGCTTCAGCCAGCGCTCTTTCTGCTCCGGCGTACCATACCGCGCGAGCACCTCCATATTGCCGGCGTCCGGCGCCGCGCAATTGAACACCTCCGGGGCCATGGCGCTGCGGCCCATGCTCTCGCACAGCGGCGCGTACTCCAGATTCGTGAGCCCGGCGCCGTGCTCATCATTCGGCAAAAAAAGATTCCACAATCCCGCGGCCCGCGCTTTTGGTTTCAATTCTTCCACCACGCGCGTTGGCGACCATCGGTTGCGTTCGATTTCGTCGTGAAAACGCTGCTCGTTCGGGTAGACGTGCTCCTCCAGGAAGGCTCGCACGCGTCCCTGAAGATCTTTCACTTTGCCGCTGAATTCAAAATCCATGTTTGGCATGGAGACGCGCCATTATATAGAATGCGAGTCGTGCGAGTCACTACTGAGCGAGTGTGAGCGCCAAATGAATCCGGAAATCCGCATATTCCTGAAGCAGCTTGAGGAGCACGCGCAGGCCCACGATGCCCGGGAGCCTGAGCACTCGCGCAAGCTGCTCAATCTCGAGCCTGAGACAGCGGAAATCGTAAGCATACTGGCACGCAGTTCGCGTGCGCGACACATATTGGAGATTGGCACTTCGAACGGATACAGCACCATTTGGCTCGCGGCTTCGGTGGGACCGGAAGGCGGGCGCGTCATCAGCATCGATCGTAGCCGCGAGAAACACAGGATGGCGCAAGACAACCTTCTCACAGCGAGCCTTTCGCAGTATGTAGATCTACGATTGGGAGACGCCACGGAGGTCATCCAGACACTTCCGGGACCTTTTGACTTCGTATTCTTTGATGCTGACAGAATAAGCGCCCCCGGCCAGTTGACTCACCTTCTGCCTAAACTCGCCCCGCAGGCGCTCATTTTGGCCGACAATGTGTTGTCGCATCCTGTTGAAATTGCAGGCTACCTCGCGATGGTCAAAAGCTTGGAGCACCTTCAGCATGTCTTGATTCCCGTCGGAAAAGGCTTGAGCGTGGCATTCGCCGACTCACGATAAAGAATTTCGGATAGGTTCTCCGTAGCTTTTCTAAGTGTGCTCTGTGTTTAATTCCAAAAAGCTTAACACAGAGGACACAAAGGATTACAGAGGGTCGCAGAGAAAACGGCATTCCTTTTTCCTGCTACTCATTCTGTCGCACGTATGGGTTCTCTGTGCGCTCTGTGGCTTTTCTCGGTGTACTCTGTGTTAAATTCCGAAAAGGGCGGCTGAAAATGGGTTCACCGCGATCACTGCTTCGCGCGTCACACGGTTCATTATCGATAGCGTTCTGGTTTCGGAGATTAAATCGCAAATTGCAACTTTTTGGAGGCTCTATGATGCGACTCTTGATGGTTGCTGTGCTTGTGCTGCTGACAACGCCCGCGTTCGCCCAGCAGGACGCACCGGACCTTCCGTTCGAGTCCGTGCCGTTCTTGAAGATCACTCCCGATAGGAACCTGGGAGAGGTGCTTGCCGTGGCGGTCAATTCCAAGGGGCACGTTGTGGTGCTGAATCACCCGGGGACGTCCGCAACGGGCGGCCCAGTCTACGGCAACGCCACCACGAACATTTTCGAATACGACGAAAAGGGCAATTTCGTCCGCGAAATCGCTCACGGCGTATACGGCCTGGCCTACGCGCACTCCGTCCGATTCGATAAGTATGACAATTTGTGGATCGTCGACAAGGCGGCGATGTCCGTCATCAAGTTGAACCCGGAGGGAATCGTACTGATGAACCTCGGACGGCGGGACGAAGGGCCGGACGAGCCCCGATACCGGCATGCCAATCCGCCGCCAACCCCAGTGGACGCCATGTTCAATGGATCGACCGATGTCACGTGGGACGCCGATGACAACATCTACATCGGCGATGGCTACTTCAATTCGCGTATTGCGAAATTTGACAAGCATGGCAACTGGATCAAGCAATGGGGCGGGCCCGGTGAAGGTGGAGCCCACGCGAACGAAAATCCCGGGAAAATCCGGAATCCGCATAACGTTGGGATCGATCGCGATGGGAATCTGTATGTGGCCGATCGCGGAAACCGCCGCATTCAAGTCTTCGACACGGATGGCAATTTCAAGAAGTTCATTTTCCTCAACGCGGTCTATGACAAGACGCGCCACCCTGTTCTTGGGGACATGCCCGTCACCCGCCCTGATGAGACCGCGCCGTGGACGATCTGCATCACGAATGGACCGACTCAGTATCTCTATGCCACTGACTCGGAACCCGGAAGAATTTATAAACTCTCGCTGCCGGACGGCAAGATCCTGGGAAAATTCGGCATATCTGGCCATGAGTTGGGCCAGTTCAACTGGGCTCATGGCCTCGCTTGTCCCGCGGAAGACGTGGTCTACGTTGCAGACATGAACAACTGGCGCGTGCAGAAGCTAGTTGTAAAGGGGAAGAAGTAAGTCGCGTCGCTAGATTTCATGTCCCGCGAATGGGTCGAAATATTTTGCGCCTTTCGGATTTTAACACAGAGAACGCAGAGAAAAGCCACAGAGGGCACGGAGAGCTTGGTGGAGGAGGGGAGGGGTAATCGACGAAAGGAGAAAGACCGATTTCTCTGTGGTTCTCTGTGAATCTCCGTGGCCTCTGTGTCAGGCTTTTCGGGATTTGACGCAGAGAACGCGGGGAAGTTTCAGCGGATACGTCCCACGAGTTCTTGGCCATTCGAGAGCACAACCTTGCCGAGCCGGATGCTCTTCGAACCGTCCTTGGTTGGATTTCCGGTAATCGTGATTTCTTCCTGAGGTTTCAAGGAATCCTTACTCCATCCCGTTTTTGAGAGTCTGTTCGGGCCGGGGCATTCGGCCAGCCATTTTTCAATGTTTCCCTTTTCGTCCTTCACGTCGAAATGAATTTGCACGTGGGGATTCGACCAATCGAAATCCGCGACCGTCGCCTTCAGCGTAATGCTTTGCGACATGTCATACATCGACATCGAGTGATGCGCAAAGATCGGGCCTGAGACGAGAAGAAGACAACAAACCACCGCGAAACACGCGAAGACCATCGTTCTCATTGCAATACCTCCAAAATGGAGCCGGTCGCACCGCCCCGGCTCCGGCCGTGCGTCTCGAACCACACATCAATTCTATACTTGTAGACGATCCCGCCCGCCTTCACGTTTCTTCCTGATACGATCAGTTAGTAGGATGGCCATCCCCCTCAAGGAACCCTCCTGGAAGTCGTACACACTGCGTCAAGATTAGCAGGCTCGTCCAAGAAACCCGCAACAGTAGAGGCCCACAAGCAGGTCTACGTCTGAAGCGACATCTTGGGACGTGACCGTTCCGCATGGGATGTGCAGCGCGGAGCGGCGTACGCTCCGCAGGAAATCGTATAAAGACCGGGTGCCGGCTCTACTTGGAGCCCGGCAGAAAGGAGGTTGCAACAACAGCCGGAGCGTATTCGATGCCAGTTAATTATTATTATTGACAACGATGACCGCGAAGTATAGCTTGCGTCCAGGTCCCATTCCCCGTTTCTATCCAATTCAACTGGCCCACACGGCCAAAGGAGCAGCTCAAATGCCTGGAAAACATTCTTTCGGTTGGATGCCCGATCTGCCGGATCATCGCGACTTTCTCTTTGCAGGACCCGTGGAAACCATGGCGGCGCTACCCGCCAAGGTGGATCTAAGCCCCAATTGCCCGAAGGAGGTCTACGATCAAGGCCAACTTGGGAGCTGCACGGCCAACGCCATCGCCGGCGCCCTCGAATTCGACCAGATCAAAGAAGGCACGAAGGAGTGGACGGCTTCGCGGCTTTTCATCTACTACAACGAGCGCGTTATGGAAAATACGGTCAACAGCGACTCCGGCGCAAGGATTCGCGATGGCATCAAGAGCGTGGGCAGCATCGGTGCGCCGCCGGAGACCATCTGGCCGTACGACATCGCAGTTTTTGAAACAAAACCATCGCAGCCTGCGTTCGCGGAAGCGCCGCTCGGCAAGGCGCTCACCTACCGGCGCGTGCCCCAGGTCCTGAACCAGATGAAGGCGTGTCTCGCGGCCGGCTACCCGTTTGTCTTCGGATTCACCGTCTACGAGAGTTTTGAGTCGCAGCTGGTGGCGCAAACTGGCGTGGTGCCGATGCCTAGCCCCCAGGAGAAGGTTCTCGGGGGACACGCGGTCCTCGCTGTCGGCTACGACGATGCGACGCAGCGGTTCATTGTGCGTAACTCGTGGGGGCCGCAGTGGGGCATGCAGGGCTATTTCACGATTCCTTACGCTTATCTGACCGACAACAACCTTTCGGATGATTTCTGGACGATCCGCTTGGTTGCGAAGACCGCGGCGCAGATCGCAGCAGATAAAGCCTCCGCGGCCGCCGCTGGAAGCACCGCCGGCCGCTGAGTATTCGCGATGCTTTACGATCTCCAGCTTCTGCCTTCACGGTGCGGTCTGCCTCTACGCGGGGGCAGAAGTTGTCGAATCTTGGCATGACATGGCATCGGAGAACATTTGTGTGGCTTCTTCAAGGAGAGGTACGGCGGGAATCTGTCTTCGCGCAGAGGGCGACTCGGCGAGCAGGCCTTCGGTATGTGTGTGGGAAGACGAACAGGTTTGCCGTAGCCAGCTTTTGTGCGAAGGCACATGGAGGTGGGGGGAGTTTGAATATGGCAGTGTATTGAAAAAAATGAGTTGCTGATTTTTCAAATTTCTTTAAACGCTGAAACTTCAGATTCAGCGGATTTTGCACACACCAGATATACACGGGAGGTCTTTACTCCATATTCGCCCCGCTAATTTCTACCACAATTCCTCTACCTTTCAAATTACGCCTTTCGATCGAAGCTCGGCGATCTCCTCCGAGCCGTGTCCTAACTCGTGCAGCCAGCGATCGGTGTCCTGAGAAAGTTTTGGCGCAGGACTCTCCGGCCGGACCGGATCGTCCGCGAATTGAAATCCTCCACGCGCGATGTTCTGGGTGCCATCGGGGTGTTGGAAAGTCGTAACGAAGTTTCGTTCTTGCAGGTGGGAATGTCCCAAAATTTCAGGAACGCTCAAGACGCGGCCGGCCGGGACGCCTGCCGCTATCATCAGCGCCTCCCATTCCGCGGCCCCGCGGGTAGAGAGCGC
>Ga0137409_10007055_pt1 | contig 11581 bp, 10 predicted proteins | sample CZODoug1_16funga_FD_122059 | JGI IMG/M metagenome (GOLD analysis project Ga0137409, IMG submission 122059) | Vadose zone soil fungal communities from Angelo Coast Range Reserve, California, USA - CZODoug1_16fungal (Hybrid Assembly) | ecosystem: Environmental > Terrestrial > Soil > Vadose zone... | reverse complement strand
AGCATTGGGCGCACCGTCTTTATCATCGCCCATCGCTTGTCTACCTTGAAACACTGCGATCTACTCCTTGGCATTGAACACGACCGAGTCGCTTTTATCAGGTCCGACGTCTCAAAGGCCATAGGAGATCCCTCCGTTTTCGTGGCACCTCACACCTACCCTTTATCTCGAGAAGAGAAATTTGGAGGGTAAGCTTGCCGGTAGACTCGACACCTCGGTAACTATCGCGCGACTCATCTTCGTGTTAAGCAGCTCACATGGGTATCACGGTCTGTATCGCTCCGGTAAGAACGCTGGAGTACCCTGAGGGCGGTGGTCATCTATGGGAATATTTGAATTGGGCACTCGGGCTACGTGCAGTCGGCTGTAAAGTAATCTGGCTCGAAGCGGTTGCCCCAAGCTCTTCACCTGCCGAAATACGAGCCAACATTGCCGACTTGAAACTTCGTTTGGAGCGCCACGGACTTGTGAATTCCTTGGCTCTCTATTCCGCGACTGACGGCCCTCTGCCTGCAGATTTAACGGCCATGGGATGTCTGGACCTGGATGCCGCCGCAGGGGCGGATCTCTTGTTAGAGTTTCCCTATGACACTCCGCTTCATGTTCTAAAACGTTTCCGGAGATCGGCCTTGTTAGACATTGACCCGGGTTTATCGCAAGTCTGGATCAGCAAAGGACGAAAAAGGCTAACTCCGCATGATGTGTACTTTACGACCGGGGAAACCGTTGGTCAGGCAGAAACACGGATCCCTGATCTGGGATTGAATTGGATTTATACGCCTCCATGCGTGGCTCTCGACTGGTGGCCGCGGCACGAAGCAAAAGCTAAAGCGCCGTTTACCACCGTGGCTCACTGGTATGCCGGCGGATGGTTAGAGGACGATGCAAACGCACACTTGGACGACAAACGGAGCGGCTTTCTACCCTTCGTGAACATGCCAAGTCTCACAGACCATCCGCTGGAGTTGGCTCTCGACCTCAAGCCAGAAGACGAGCAGCGGTGTCTGCTCGAAAACCGAGGCTGGCGTGTAGTTGACTCCCATCGAGTTGCGGCAACTCCATGGGAGTATCAGCACTACATTCAAGACTCTTTTGGTGAGTTTAGTTGCGCCAAACCCGCTTGTTTGAAACTGGAAAATGCCTGGCTAAGCAATCGAACACTTTGCTACTTGGCGAGCGGCAAGCCCGCCGTCGTCCAACATACAGGGCCGAGTCGATTTCTGCCGGATTCCTCAGGATTATTTCGGTTCCGCGACCTAAAGCAAGCGACGCAGTTCGTTGAGAAAGTACTGATCGATTACGAGAACCAGTGCAAGCTCGCACGGGCTCTAGCGGAAGACTACTTCGATGCAAGGAAGGTTGTTGGAGTTCTCCTAGAACGGGCGTTGTCTTAAATTGGATTATGGATTTGTCTCTGGGCGTAATTGATAGCGCTCCACACCGGCTCGGGACTAGATCCATAGGTCGACAATGAGTAAAAATTTGCGACTCATTATTATGGGCATACTGGGACGAACGCCGTTAGCAGGAGTGTCGTGGCAGGTTTTGCATTTTCTTGAAGGCTTCCGACGGCTGGGCTACGACGTTTACTATATCGAGGATACTGGAGGCTGGGCGTATAATCCTCTGCAGAAGACACACGACAACAATGAGTCCTCCGAATATACCCATGGTAGCAACTGCCAATACGCCGTCAGTTATGTGGCCAAACTCATGTCTTCTTTCGGCCTGCAGGATCGTTGGGCTTACCGGTCTCGGGTAGACGACCGGTTCTTTGGGCTCTCCCAGACGCAGGTGTCGCGCTTGTTTGAAAACGCCGATGCGCTAGTCAACTTGACCGGCTCCGCCCAGCTCTTCGAAGAGCACACTCGTGTCCCAGTACGTATTTACCTTGAGACTGATCCCGTCACACGCCAGATTGAGGTGGTTCACGGTGATCGCAAGGCAATCGACCTACTCGAAGCTCACACGCATTATTTCACCTATGGCGAAAACTTCGGGGCGCCGGATTGCAGTGTGCCCTTGACCCGGTTCCATTACCATCCAACGCGTCAGCCTATTGTTCTAGATTGGTGGACATATGACGCACGGTTAGCGTCGGAGCTAAACGAACAGCCCAACGTTCGGGCCTGTTTCACGACGATAGCGAAGTGGCGACAACCGGGCAAAGATATCGAGTGGAACGGAGAGACGTATTCCTGGAGCAAGCATGTCGAGTTTCTAAAATTCCTTGATCTGCCACGTCGCAGCCAACAAGAGTTCGAGCTTGCCTTGGCATGGGAAGACGAGAAAGACGAAGAGGCGATTCCCCAGTTGACATCGCAAGGGTGGAGAGTCATCGACGCAATCTCGCTGTCATTGAACATCGCGCCTTATCGCGAATATATCCTCGGCTCACGGGGCGAGTTTACCGTCGCTAAGGACCAAAACATTCGCCTTCGGAGCGGGTGGTTTAGTGACCGAAGCGCTTGCTACTTAGCTGCGGGAAAACCCGTCGTGACTCAGGACACCGGCTTCGGGAACATCCTGCCAATCGGCCGCGGCCTTTTTGCCTTTCGGAATATGGAAGACATCCTGACCGCAATTGACACGATTGAGAGCAACTATGAAGGCCACTGCCGTGCTGCTCGTGAGATTGCGGAGGAATATTTCGCAGCGGAGAAGGTGCTCGGCAGCTTAATGGAGCGAGTCGGATTGTGAGGTAGGCGAATTGGTTGTCGTGCTTTGTACAGAGACACGTGAAGCGCGCACATTGACCTTCAATGTGGGTTCTAACGAATGGCAAGGATAATTTTCGCTGGCTATCTGGTACGCTACCCCCTCGGCGGCTATGCCTGGCAAATGGCCCACTATCTGTTAGGGTTTCGTTCCCTCGGGCATGATATCTGGTTCTACGAAGATACCGGAGAACTGAACTGTGATTTCGCGTACAATCCCCTTACCAATGAGTTTGCTCCAGCTTATCAATACGGGATTACGGCGACGACAAACTTTTTCCGCAAGATTGGCTTCGAAGATCGCTGGGTTTTCTTCGATATAGCTCGGGGCCTCAAGCACGGTCCAGGCGCTCATCGCATAGAAACACTCTTGCGCGAAGCCGACCTTCTTGTAAGTTTCGGGCCAGTCAACCGAATTCCCATCGAGCTATTTCGAGAGCGCCCTTCCATTTTCATTGATTCAGACCCTGTCTATTTGCAGCTCAAACTAGCTAAGGGAGACAAAAGTCTGGCGGCTATTCTCGATGCTCATACACTGCATTTCACTTTTGGTGAAAATATCGGCAAGGCGGGGGCGAGCTTGCCGACTGGTGGTTATACGTGGCATCCAACTCGTCAACCTATAACAATGGGCATCTGGGAAAGTGCTGAGTCACCAGGGCATGCATATACAACCGTCGGAACGTGGTATTCGAAAGGGCGAGACCTAGAATACCAGGGCGAGACGTTTAAGTGGTGCAAACGATCCGAATGGTGCCGCTTCTTGGATGTCCCTAGCAGAACCGCAAAGACTTTTGAACTGGCGATGGATGTCGACAGTGTACCTGGAGACGTCGAACTACTCACTGCGCACGGCTGGCACGTAATTGATCCAATCCAGATCTCAATCGATCCATGGCGCTATCGTGATTATTTGCGTGGTTCGCGAGCTGAATTCACGATCGCGAAAGACATGAATGTTCGCCTTCGAAGCGGATGGTTTAGTGACCGAAGCGCTTGCTATTTAGCCGCGGGAAAACCGGTCGTGACTCAGGACACCGCCTTCGGTAACATCCTGCCAATCGGCCGCGGACTTTTTGCTTTTCAGAGTATGGCGGACATCCTGATGGCAATCGACACGATTGAAAGCGATTATGAACAACACAGCCGGGCTGCAGGTGAGATTGCGGAGGAGTATTTCGCCGCAGAGAACGTGCTGCGCGGTCTAATTGAAAGAGTCGGTCTGTGAGAAAGCGCGAGCGGATGTCAGCGCTGAATTTTTTAACATTTGAGCCCGGCTATCGAGAGAGTAAGGAGTTGTGGCTTTAGTAGAGCGGCGCGCTCGTGCATTTCGACTCGCGATTAAATGGGCGGCCAAGTTGTCAGCTCATCTCGTTGGATTAATAATGCGTCGCCAAGGTGTTTGATGATTCTATATCGGCAATTCACCCAAGCAAATGAACTCGCTACCTGCTTTTGAAAATGACGACTTCTTCTTTGCGTGTGATCATCACAGGTTTCATTGGTCACCAACGTTTGCTGGGAGGCGTCGCGTGGGACTACTTGAATGTAGTACTGGGCATGAAGCGGCTTGGACACGATGTCTATTATGTAGAGGATTCAGGATGCTGGCCCTACAACGACGTTGATGGCCCGTCAGGGGGCGACTGGACAGATTGGAACCCGCAACCGACTGTCGAGCATCTGAACAAGGTGATGTCAGCATTCGATCTTGAAAATAAATGGGCTTATCATTTCCCGCCTAAGTCTGAATGGTTTGGTCTTTCGAGTATGGAACGAAGACAGACGATTGAATCGGCCGACCTGCTTATCAATGTATCCGGAACTCTCGAAAAACCGTGGGATTATCGAACAGTAAAGAGATTAATTTACATCGATACGGATCCAGTATTTTGCCAAATAGGAGCGGAATCTGGCACCGATTCAAAGATAATGAGGCAACGTTTAAACGCGCACGATGTATTTTTTACACTTGGTGAATGCTTGAGTTCTAACGACGCACTTCCAAACCTAGGCTACAAGTGGAATACCACAAAATATCCTATTGTTCTCGACCAGTGGCGCGATGACTCTTTGACCGGAAATGGATTTACAACAATAATGAATTGGACAAGCTATGATTCTCTTACTTACCATAATAAGCGCTATGGGCAAAAAGATGCTGAATTCATGAGGTTCATAGAACTGCCGCAGAGAGTCTTCCCTACCCCGCTTGAAGTCGCCCTATATAAACCTAGAGTGAAGAGTTCACGCAATTTTGCGGTTTCAGCACCTCTTGATCTTTTAGAATCATCAGGGTGGAAGATTGTTGATGCATCGGAAGTTTGTCCCGATTTCGACACTTATCGGCGATACATTCACCAATCAAAAGCGGAATGGAGTGTGGCTAAAGGTGGCTATGTAGTTGGGAGATCGGGTTGGTTCAGCTGTCGATCAGCCTGCTATCTCGCTGCCGGTCGTCCCGTGGTGGTCCAAGATACCGGCTTCAGCAAAGTGTTACCGGTCGGCGAAGGCGTAATCGGTTTCGGCACATCTGATGAAGCTGAAGCTGGCATTCGCGAGGTCGAAGCAAACTATCAACGGCACGCGAAAGCCGCGCAAGATATCGCCGAAGCGTATTTCGACTCAGATAAGGTGTTAAATCGCCTTTTGGAGATTGCCATGGGTGACAAGGGATAGGTGATAAAAGCGGCGTTCTTGCCGGACTGGTGGAAAGTACGCGAAATATTCGGAGGCTTTATGCTCGTACCGGACCGCATGGCCAAGTTGTGGCAACGTGTAAAAGCAGGACAAATGAGTCCTGAAGATTGCGTACGCGAGCAGGAAGTGTTATTGGAGCCTTACCGCATCCAGTGGGAAAAGGCGTTGCTATGCGACGGCGAGACCGAACTCCGCAACAGCCTGCTAAAAGAAGTACGTGCTTACTATCACGCTTCTGATCTCACCGAGATTGATCGGTCGTGCAATCTTGCGGTCGACACCTTAAAATCTGAATGGAAAACAACGGTCGATCCGCGGCAGCGCTCTAGCATCGAGAGTTTCTACGAAACCAAGACTCACATCTACGATCTGATAAATTGGCATACGCTGAGAGACGACAGCGGACCCTTGGCATACGTCGTGGCCCTGCAGATCGCGCGCGCTCACAGCGTCCGCAGCTGCCTGGACTTTGGTTCCGGTGTGGGATCCGGAGGGCTGTTATTCTGCCGCGCCGATATCGACACGACACTGGCGGACATTTCCACTACGCTGCTTGATTTTGCACGCTGGCGCTTTGATCTACGGCGTCTTCCGGCGCGCTTTGTGGATTTGAAAGATACGCCCCTGCCGGAGTCTAGCTTCGACATGATTCTGGCTATGGACGTGTTCGAGCATCTGGTCGACCCAGTAGAAGTAGTCCAGCAACTTTGGCGTGCTATGAAACCGGGAGGACTATTGTTTGCGCGAATCCACGCAGCGATAGACCCGAGCCATCCGCAGCACATTGTGGAGGACTTCGGCGCGACCTTTACCAAGATGGAAGAGCTGGGTTTGGTAGAGCGCTGGCGTGATCGCGCATTGTGGGGACATGTACTTTTCCAGAAGTGCGGTTCGTCGATTTAAGCAATGCGCGTAGGGTTTTCCGATCAAGCGAGTTGGAGGTCCGCCGGTAACCTTCACGGCAATTTCTAAACCCCATGCAAATGAAGCGATCCGCATGCTTCGCCACGGATCGGGTGCTCGGATTTCTGTTGAACTCTACAGGATAGAAATAAATGTCGAACCAAAACCTGAAAGTAAAAGAAAACTGGCGCCACTGGACGCCCGAGCTAGCCAAGATTTTCTTGCGGTCGGGTCCGGAAGGAATGAGACATCCATCCCGCGTGCGAGTCCTTAGCTTGCTCGAAGGTCTCTCATCCGTGCTCGACGTTGGCTGTGGTAATGGCGTCATGTTTGAAATGATCCGCAAAAGAAGGCTTGATCTGGACTATCTCGGAGTTGATGTAACCGAAAAGCTTTTGAAGGTAGCGCGACAGCTGTTTCCCGCTGACGCTCATCGATTTCGGCGAATGTCACTGTATGATTTAAAGAAATTGCGGCGCAAGTTTGACGTGGTCGTGTGCCGTCACGTGCTTGAGCATTTACCGGATTACGTCCCCGCAGTTCAGTACCTTTATTCCTGCGCTAGAAAAAAACTGATTCTTGTATTTTTTCTACCTCCTCAGCCTCTTTCTTCTGGTCGCAAGCGAGACGAGAAGTTTGAGCGTGATTTTTATAATCATACCTACGACCTAGGAAAATTCGTTAATCATCTTTCAACCGAGCTTTCGCCCCTGCCTAGCGAGATTCGAATCCATCTTCGACAGGGAAAGAGCGATTCCAGGATGCCTTGGGCAGATCGCCAAAACGTCATTTACGAAGTGATTCGGCCGACCAAGAAAGGGCCTCTGACAACGTTGAAATGAGGGAGTCGGCAGTCGCTACAGAAACGAAATTATTTAGACGCTTTGGCCGCTAGATACTGCGGTCTACGGCTAGCCTCTGTGACTAATACGTTTAAGTGCTTGATGACCGAGATCAAGACTCAAAATGACCGAGCCCATTATATGCCCCAGCTTGATGGCCTGCGGGCGTTCGCCGTTGGCGCTGTGCTGATTCATCACTTTTTTCAGCCAGCAAGGATTGCCGGCGTGGATCTTGCCCTTCTGGGCGTTTGGCTTTTCTTCGTTCTAAGCGGCTTCTTGATAACGGGAATCTTGTTACGATCACGGGATCAAGTGGACTATGGTGGCTCTCCGAGCGGTTTCGTCCTCCGACAATTTTATATCCGCCGTTTCCTACGCATTTTTCCCTTGTACTATTCGGTGCTCTTTATGGCGGCAACGATTGATCTGGGCGACGTGCGTGACACGATCTTCTGGCATTTAGCGTACATGTCAAATTATCTTTTTGCGACGCACCAGTATTGGGGGCCAGTAACCGCCCATTTTTGGTCGTTATCAGTCGAGGAGCAGTTTTATATCTTATGGCCTGCGCTGATTTTGTTTTCTCCACGTCAATTTCTGCTGAAACTTGTTATTTCCGCGATCGCTATCGGCCCAATCTTCCGACTGGCTGCCCATTTTCTTGACTTCAACTGGATTGCACGACTGACGGTTTTACCGGCGTCCCTCGATGCTCTCGGGCTTGGCGCCCTATTAGCCTACTGTTCACATCATGCGGCCGAGAAACCGATACTGATCAAACGTCTTAAGCAATGCATCTATTGGCTAGGCGTCCCCGGCTTAATCGTGCTTCTCGGCTTGCAAAAACTAGAAAACTATAACCTAGTCGGTGATGTGACGGTGAATTCGTGGTTCATTGAACCCGTGCTTTGGGCACTGATGTTTGTCTGGGTGATCAATCGTGCCTCGTTGGGATTTACCGGCGTCGGAGCCAAAATTCTCGAGTTCAAGCCGCTGGCGTACACAGGCAAGATAAGTTACGGAATTTATGTCTACCACCCATTCGTATATGCGCTTCTCCCTATTCTGTTCTACAGGACAGGCGTCGATTTTTTTCTTCTGCCGCGACTGCTGCAGTTCGGGCTGCTTGTTGGAACTACAGTGGGAATGGCCGCGCTGTCGTGGTACTTCCTTGAAAGCCCAATCAACTCCCTGAAGAATCATTTTACTTATGCTGAGCAGAACGCACGCAGCGGGATCCAACGGCTCAAAGCAGTTTGACTGTGATTCCCTCACATACCCAGGCAGCCGCTTTATCTTTATTAAAGACTTTGGCTCCAGGTGCAGTTCTGCTTTTCATATACTCCTCCGCCATTTTTTTGCTTCATCCTTTGCCTAACCTCCCTTTTCACGATGACTGGACTTACGCTTGGAGCGTTGAACATTTTCTAAATACGGGTGAACTCCAGGTTCTTGACTGGTCCGTTCACTATCCATTCGTGCAAATTCTTTGGGGCGCCTTGTTTTGCCTACCTTTCGGGTTTTCATTTTCTGCTCTTAGAGTTTCCACAGTTGTGCTCGCGTGGGTTGGGGCCGTGGCCTTATATGGTACGTTGCGCGAGTTGGGACGGGCTCGCAGCGAGACTCTTATTGCGACTGTTGTCCTTGTTGCCAATCCTGTGTTTTTTGTCCTGGGCTTCTCCTTCATGACGGATGTCCCGTTTGTCAGCTTCGCCAGCGTGGCATTTTTCTTCATTACCCGGGGACTTTTTCGGAAAAGCCCTTCTCAAATCTATCTCGGCTGCATTTTTGCGGCGTGTGCCCTCTTCATAAGACAAATAGCCGTTGCGATACCAGTCAGCCTACTGCTTTATTTTCTTTTTACGCCATCTCACAGGTCGTGGAGATATCTTTTACCCACCAGTGGAATTTGTTTACTGTTCTTCCTTTCCCCTATTTTAATTGCTCAAATCTTTGGTGTGACATCCGCGTCTAAATCGCTGACGACTTGGGTGATCGATTTTTGGCTCCATCGTTATACCCAAGCAGTGCCCGGCCTACTGCGAATCTTCATCCATACCGGCCTTGCCCTTTTCCCTCTGAGCATGCCTATAGTCGCCTCTGTCTATAGGCGTCCCTTGTTTTGGGTTGTTGTTGCCGCTTTATCTATTCTAACGGCCTGCTCGATGTTGATTGCGGGCGAAATTCCCAATGTGCAAGATGGCATGTGGCAGTTGAATACCCTCGGCAGAGAACGTCACTTATTGCAGGGCTCGCCAGCTCGTGATTTCTTGCCTCCGTGGTTGAATCCTCCTCTTTTCGTACTTTCGCTTTTTTCTTCTGCGGTGGTTATTGTGAAAGTGGTCGATGTGATCCTTGCCGGTATTGGAAATCCACTTGGCCTTTTCGTTTTGTACGGGTCCATTCAGTTTGCCCTAATTATGGTTCTTTGGTTCTTTGGTCCATGGGGTTCTGATCGGTACTCTATGGTTCTATTCCCGCCTCTGATCGTGATACTTGCGAATGGTCAAATAAAAGCAAAGGTAGCGCTTGCAGGTATCACCGTTCTGTTTGCTTTATCGATGCTCGTAACTTGGAACGAGACCCAAACCAGTCGCGCTATCGCTCAAGGGGTAGCATGGCTGCGCGCAAGGAATATTCCTTTTGCCAGTATTGATGCAGGATACGTGTTCAACGGCTGGAACCTTTATGCCCATTCCGAAAATCTACCGCCTGGAGCTATACCTGGCAGCGATGTTCCTTTGGTCACATCAGCGGAGAAGAAACCTTATGTGGTCGCAGCTTCTCCTATAGCGGGCTATAGAGTAATTCATGAATATAGCTGGGCAATTCCACTCACATCTTTCAAGCCTAAAGTTTACGTAGTAGAGCAGCTATCTCAGCTGCCGAAGAACAAAGACCAACTTCCGTAGGCAACTGTGCTTGGTTGCAGTAAATCACAGTATAGCCGTAAACTTGTTTCTACCGTTGGCACCTGAGCAGTTTGATGTCGAGAAATAAATTTACGCTGCTCGGAGCGCTATTTCTTCTCCTCGTTTTTGTCGCGCAGGGAATTTTATTCATCCAAGCCAACTCTCAAACTGTCGATGAGGCCATGCATCTCGCAGCAGGCTATTCCTATCTTGCGAAAAAAGACTTTCGTATCGAGCCGCAAAATCCGCCCCTCATTAAGGAACTTCTAGCTCTTCCACTTTTTCTAAGTTACAGACTGCCTTTTAATCCAGATCCTCAACATTGGCGCGAAGCGGATGGTTACTTGATCGGACGGGACTTACTGTACAACTCGACGCCCAGTGCAGATCGAATGCTTGCTTTGACTCGGTTCCCTAATTTATTTCTCGGCACCATCCTGGTAGCGCTCACCGGATGGTGGGCCTACCGCCTTTGGGGCAGTTGGGCAGCCTTGCTGGCCATGGCGCTTGCGTCTTTGGAACCCAATCTCGTTGCCCATTCCTCTCTCGTAACCACCGATATCGGAGTCACTTTGTTCGTTTTTCTTACCGTTTATCTTTTCTGGGAATACGTAAATCATCCCACATGGACGTTTTTGGTCGGCACCGGCATTTCGACAGGTATGGCCCTGGTTGCCAAATATTCAGCCGTTCTGGTCATCCCAATAATTGCTTTGATCGTTGCTGCTTCTTTTTTGACTGGCAGCAAGCCTGCTGTTCCGTTGCCCAAAACGTGGAACTCAAATAAACCACGACACAAACTTCTCCAAGCGGCGGCGGTTCTTTTGCTTATACTTTTTGTTGCATTGCTGACGATTCCTCCAGCCTACTTGTTTCAAGGATTCCAGCCCTGGTTATCCGGCTTTCATCAATTTCTGACTTTATCAGAGGAAGGCTTACCGGCCTTTTTCTTAGGCGAATATTCTTGGCACAACTGGTGGGGCTATTTCCCGGTAGCCTTTCTCATTAAGACACCCATGGGCAGCCTGGTGCTCATCACTATCTCGCTTGTTTTCTATCGCGCCGGAAGTCCTCTCGGATACCGTCAAGCATTATTTCTTGTGCTACCGGTTATCCTAATCTTTCTTCCCATGACGCAGGCGAAGACGAATATCGGCCTGCGTCATATTCTTCCCGTTTATCCGTTTCTCTTCATCCTGGCCTCGCGTATGGCGACGCTTCGCTTTCGCCGCCCTTCGCTCGCGCTGTTCCTGCCAAGCGCGCCGGCTTCTGACCTGAGGTCGAAGTACTGGTAGAAGATGCTCAGGTCTCGCCCGGCGACATGGGCATCGCGACCCACGTCGGCCCGCTGCATCAGCCCTGAAGACCATGGATCCGGTGGTGTGTTACTTTCGCCCTCCTCGCATTCAGCGCATCGAAGACCCTGCCAATCCGCGCCTCGCGCTGACCGCTCGTCGCCGCAGCATACGGAGATGAACTGCTGCAGCCCGTCCCCGCCCCGCTCCCG
>Ga0137409_10007054_pt1 | contig 11581 bp, 12 predicted proteins | sample CZODoug1_16funga_FD_122059 | JGI IMG/M metagenome (GOLD analysis project Ga0137409, IMG submission 122059) | Vadose zone soil fungal communities from Angelo Coast Range Reserve, California, USA - CZODoug1_16fungal (Hybrid Assembly) | ecosystem: Environmental > Terrestrial > Soil > Vadose zone... | reverse complement strand
CGCCTGCTTGACGACGCCCATGTTGATCGACGGGTCGCCCTTGAAGCGCGCGATCACGCGTTCATTGACGGCGCCGACCTGGACGTTGGCGACGTCACCGAGCCGCACCGGGTAACCGCTGACGTTGGCGATGATCGCCTGCTCGAACTGCTGCGCGGTCTGCAGGTCGGTCGCCGCGACGATATTGAACTCGCGTTTGGTCGACTCGATGCGCCCCGAAGGCAGTTCGACGTTCTGCCGCCGCAACGCGTCTTCAACGTCCTGCACCGTCAGGCGGTAACCCGCCAGCCGGTCGCGATCGACGTTGATGCGCATGCTCATCTTGCGCTCGCCGAAGATCCAGACATCGGCCGCACCGGGCAACACCGACAGGCGTGGCTTGACGTAACGGGCGAGGTAGTCCGAAACCTCGATCGAGTTGCGCGAGCCTTGCGTCACCGCCATCCACATGATCGGGAACGCGTCGGCCTCGACCTTGGCGATCACCGGCTCGTCGATGTTGTCGGGCAAGCGCGCTCGCACCCGTGCAACCTTGTCGCGCACGTCGGCGGCAGCCGAATCGGGATCGCGCGTCAGGCGGAACCGCACGTTGATCTGGCTGGTTTCGGAGCGGCTTGCGGAGGTCATCAGCTCCACCGCCTCGATCCCCGCAAGCGAGTCTTCCAGGACCTTGGTGATCTGCGACTCGACCACGTCGGCCGACGCGCCGGGATAACCGGTTGAAACACTGACGATCGGCTCGTCGATCTTCGGATACTCGCGCACGGCCAGGCGCGTGTACGAGATCGCACCGATCACCAGCACCAGCAGCGAGAGCACCGTCGCCAGGACCGGCCGGCGGATGCACAACTCGAACAGACTCATGTCTCCCCCGTCCGGCGCTCAGGTCTTTCGCCGCACCGGCGCTCAGGACTTCTTGGGTGGCGCGATGGCGCGTTCGACGATGCGCACGGGCTGGCCGTCACGCTGTACGCGCATCCCCGCAGTCACCACCTTGTCGCCCGGCTTCACCCCGTCGAGCAACTCGACCTGCGCGTCACGCCGCACGCCGAGCTTTACGCGGATCCGGTTCGCCTTGCCGTCGACCACGGTGTAGACGAAAAAGTCGTCGCCGAGCGGCACGATCGCTTCTTCCGGCACCAGCAACGCATTCGTGCGCTCACCGACGATCACGCGCACCCGCGCGAACATGCCGGGGCGCAAGCGACCGTCCGAATTGGACAGTCGCGCGCGCACCTCGATCGAACGGCCATTGGCGTCGACGCGCGGGTTGATCGCCTCGATCGCACCACGGTAGCGGTTGCCCGGCAGTGCATCGGCGGTTACTTCCACCGCCTGGCCTGCACGCATCTGTTGCAGGTACCGCTCGGGCAGGCGGAAGTCGACCTTCAGGATGCCGATGTCTTCGATGTTGATCAGGTCGGCACCGTCTTTCACGTAGTCACCGACACTGATGTTGCGGATGCCGACCACGCCGTCGAACGGCGCCTGGATGCGCATTTTCGCCAGGCGCGCTTCCGCGAGTTTCAGGCGCGCTGCAAGAACCTCGACGTTGGACGCGGCGGTTTCCTGCGCGCTGCCGCTGACGAAGTTCTTGCTGGCCAGGTCCGCCGTGCGCTTGAGATTGCTCTGCGCAAGATCGAGTTCGGCCCGCGCCTGCGCCACCTCAGCCTCGTTCAGGGCGGCGTCCAATTGCACCAGCACCTGTCCGCGTTTGACCGGCTGGCCGTCACGAAATCCGATCGAGGCAACGCGTCCTGGCACCTCGGGCCGCATCATCACGCTCTCGTTCGACCCCAGCGCGCCAACGGCCTGCAGGTCTTCCTGCACGACCGACGCCTTGAGATCAACGACCTCGACCGGAGACGGTCCTAAACCGGCCGGCGCGCCGCCCTTTGGCGGAGCCTTGGTGTCCTGTTTTGCAGCGTTGGCCAGTGCCGGTTCGGCGTTCGAGCCGCGGCCGACAAGGTAATAAGCAAGCGCGCAGACCACGACCAGTCCCGCGAGCGAGACAAACGTTACGGCGCGATTTTTCATTGAGTACGAGGCGTCAGACCGAGCGGCGAAGGCTTGACTGAATTTACACCGATCCGATGCCCTGACCGCGCTGATGCCAACGCAGTTTCCGTCGCCTGGGCCGCCTTAGCGCTGCGTGCGTGCCGATTCGACGCCGCGATTTGCCAACTCGTCGGCTCGTTCGTTGCCGGGATCGCCGGCATGGCCGCGCACCCACCGCCATTCGACATCATGGCGCGCTGCTTCGGCGGACAGCCGCTGCCAGAGATCGATGTTCTTGACCGGCTTGTTGTCGGCGGTGCGCCAGCCGCGCCGAATCCAGCTCGGCATCCACTCGGAGATGCCGTTCTTCACGTACTGCGAGTCGGTATGAACGATGACGCGACAGCGTTCCTTCAGTGACGCCAGCGCTTCGATCACCGCGAGTAATTCCATCCGGTTGTTGGTGGTCTCGCGATAGCCGCCGAACAGCTCCTTCTCGTGGTCGCCATAACGCATCAACGCACCCCAGCCGCCAACGCCGGGATTGCCCTTGCAGGCGCCGTCGGTCCAGATCTCGACCACCTTGGGTGCGGGCAGCGCAGTGCCCTGCGGCGTCACCGGCAGCGCTTGCGTCGCGAGCTTGATGCTCTTGGCGTGCCTCATCCGCGCGCAATGCCCCGCGCCGGTGTTCCGAGAACACCTTGCGCCGCGTCATTGGCGGGACGATCGTCGGCGGGAACAACCACCACGGTTTCCGATTCGCCGGTTCTGAGCAGCGTGCGCGAGGCCGCCGGCACAAGCGCCACTTTGCGCTCGGCCTTGCGCTTGCGCACCGCGCCGACGAGGCGCATGCCGCGCACGCGCTTGATCGCGGTGAGCAGATACAGCGATCCGAGCACCGGCCACCAGCGGTCACCGACTTTCTCGAGGAACGCCCAGCGCGTGAGCCATTTGTCAGTGCGCGCCCACGGCGCATAACAACCGAAGCGGCCACGGTTGACTTCGAACGACAGCAGCTTCAACCAGTCCTTGATGCGCGGAAGGCCGATGAACTGGCCGGTGCGCGGCAGGAACGGCGATGCGCCCAGGCGACACAGCGATTGGCGCGCGCCCCACAGGCTGGCGGGGTTGAAACCGGTGATCACGACCTGCCCTTCGGGCACCAGCACGCGATCGACCTCACGCAACACCTGGTGTGGCTCGTCGGCAAACTCGAGCACGTGCGGCATCACGACCAGATCGATCGACTGCGATGCGAACGGCAGTTCCTCAAAATGGGTGACCACCGCGACCTGCTTATGGCCGTTGATCTGTTCCGGGTCGAGCAAGCGATCCGATGCACAGAAACGCAACGGCATGCGATTTTCCTGCAGCGCGTTGACTTCCGGGAGTCCAAGTTGCATGGCGTGATAGCCGAAGATGTCGGCCACCACCGCATCGAGCTGACGCTGCTCCCATGCGAGCACGTATTGGCCGGCGGGCTGGCGCAGGAACGACGCCAGGGGCACGATGGGATCGACAGTGCTCATACAATCGTCATTAAACGCGAATCGTGATGGTGCTGCTGATGAATGACCTGCTGATCGAACCGGTCCCCGCTTTCAAGGACAACTACCTCTGGCTGCTGGTGCGTGGGAAACGCGCTGCGATCGTCGATCCTGGCGACGCCATGCCGGTCGAGGCTCGCCTGCAACGCGACAACCTTGTTCTAGACACGATTGTAGTCACCCATCACCACGCCGACCACATCGGCGGCGTGGCCGAACTGAAGCAGCGTTACGGCGCGCGCGTGCTGGGGCCGGTCGGTGAAAACATTCCCGGTCGCGATGTCGCGCTCGAGGAAGGCGACCGCGTCGAGGTGCTGGGAGTCAGGATGGAGGTGCTGGACGTTCCCGGTCATACCAGCGGCCACATCGCCTATTACGCAGCCGCGGAAGGATTGCTGTTCTGCGGCGACACGCTTTTTGCCGCCGGCTGTGGCCGGTTGTTCGAGGGCACTGCGCAGCAGATGCACAAGTCGCTGTCGAAGCTCGCGCGGCTGCCGGGCGCGACACGTGTGTACTGCGCGCACGAATACACGCTTGCAAACATCCGGTTTGCGCGCGCTGTCGAGCCGAAGAACCCGGCCCTCGAACAACGCGAGGCGATGTGCCGCGAAATGCGCGCGAAGAACATTCCGACCGTGCCCTCGACAATCGCCGAGGAGCTTGCGACCAACCCGTTCCTGCGCTCGGACGAGCCGGCGGTGCGGCGCGCGGCAGAGCAACTGGAAGCCGGTTCAAGCGCCGATGCGGTGGCGACATTTGCCGCCATCCGCGCGTGGAAGAACCGGTTCTAGCGAAGGACGGTCCGGCGCCGCTTCATTCAGCAGCGTCCTGGCATACATGTCATCCCGAGCGAAGCGAGGGATCTCGTCGCATCCTAAGGCTGAGATTCCTCGCGTCGCTCGGAATGACAGGGGCAACTACTTCGCCAGGTGCCAACCGCCATCCTTGATCTGCACCATCACGGCCGAACGCTGGTCCAGGCCCAGGTGGTCGGTCGTGGACATGTTGAAGATGCCGTGTGCGCCGGCCGCGTTCCTCACCCCTTCGAGCGCATCACGCAGGGCCGCACGAAACTCCTTGGTTCCGGGCTGCGCCTTCTTGAGCGCGACCGGAACCGCGGCCTGTAGCAACACCACGGTGTCCCAGGCGTGGGCACCAAACGTCGATACGCTGCCCTTGCCCTGCGCTTTCTCGTACACGTCGATGTAGGCCTGTGCAGACTTCTTCACTGGATGGTCATTGGCGAGCTGCGCGGCGACCAGCACCGGGCCGGCCGGCAGATACGTTCCTTCGCAATCCTTGCCGCACACGCGCAGGAAGTCGTTGTTGGCCACGCCATGGGTCTGGTAGATCTTGCCGCCGTAATTGCGCTCCTTCAGGGTCTTCTGTGGCAACGCGGCCGGCGTGCCTGAGGCACCGATCAACACAGCATCCGGCTGCGCCTGGGTGACCTTGAGGATCTGCGCGGTGACCGACGTGTCGGTGCGCTGGTAGCGCTCGGAGACGACGATCTTCAGCCCGCGCGCGTCGGCAACCTTGGAGAACTCGTTCCACCACCCTTCGCCGTAGGCGTCGGCAAAACCGATGAAACCGACCGTCTTGACCCCGGCTCTGAGCATGTGGCCAGCGATTATCACCGCCATTTGCTGATCGTTCTGCGGGGTCTTGAACACCCACCGGCGCTTGGCATCCACCGGGTCGACGATGCGCGAGGATGCAGCCATCGAGATCATCGGCACTTCCGCTTCGGCCACCGCGTCGATCATCGCGAGCGAGTTCGGGGTCACGGTCGAACCGACCACCACGTCGACCTTGTCCTCGGTGATCAGCTTGCGCGTGTTACGCACCGCATTGGTGGTGTCGGTCGCATCGTCGAGCACGATGTACTGGACCTTGCGGCCGCCGATCGTCTTCGGCATCAGCGCGAACGTATTGCGCTCGGGAATGCCGAGTGACGCGGCCGGTCCGGTCGCCGATACCGTCACGCCGACCTTGATGTCCTGCGCGAACGCGGCGCCGCCGAGGGCACACGCGGCGGACGCCAGCAGCGCCAGCGCCGCCTTGCGGATTCGTGGTTGTTGCATGTTTCTCCTCCTGGTGAATGATTGCGCCGTGCGCATTAGACGCGGGCCCGGCAAAAAGTGGCGGCAGTTTATCGGCCGCTTTAGCGGGCCAATTCAGCGATCTTGTTGCCGCGGTTCGTGGTGCTGCGCGAACGCGGACGCCCGGCGCTGCCGGTATGCAGGCGGCGCACGCCGCCGAGAAACAGGTCGGCCACGATCGGCGCGAACTCGGCATGCGCCACCGGCCCATCGGGACGCAGCCAGGTGAAGGTCCAGTTCATCATTCCGAACAGTGTCATGGTGACCGGTTTGAGCAGGCGATCACCGGCGAGATCCGGCGCGGCCGCGGCAATCGCGCGCGCAAACGCATCGATGACCTGGCGTTGTTTGGTACGCACGCGCGCGCGGTGAACCGAACTCAGGTACTTCACGTCCTGCACCAGCACGCGATGGAAGGCACCCGCGTGTTCGTAGGCGACCATGAACCTTTCGATCAGCTGGCGCAGCGCCGCCTCGGGCGCCGGTGCCGCACCTTCGACTTCAGCCGTCAGCAGCACCAAGCGGTCGACGTATCGATCGGCGATGTCGAACAGCAGGTGCTCCTTGTCGCGGTAGTAGTGATAAAGCAGGCCCTTGGAAACGCCGAACTGCGCCGCGAGATCGGCGATCGAAGCAGCCGGATAACCGCGCTCGGCAAAAAGCTGCGCCGCCGCGGCGAGCATCGCGTCGCGTTGCTGTTCGAATGTAGCGGCGCGGGTGCGGGCCATGGCTCAACGGTCGTCGAACGACAGCGCGACCCGCTCGCTCAGCGGGTAACTCTGGCAGGCGAGCACGTAACCGGCTTCGACGTCGGCTTTTTCAAGCGCGAAGTTCTTGTGCATCTTTACCTCACCCTCGAGCAGCCGCGCGCGGCACGTGCAGCACATGCCGCCTTTGCACGAGTACGGCAGGTCGAGGCCGGCGGCGATACCGGCCTCGAGGATCGAACCGTGCTCGGGCAGGAAATCGACCTCGCGCCGTACGCCGTCGACAGCGAGCGTGATGCGCGCTGCGGCCGCGTCGTCAGCATGCGGCGCGACCGCCACAACGCCACTTGCGAGCGTGCCGAAACGTTCGACGTGCACATGCCCTGCCGGCACCCCCGCCGCAAGCAGCGCCAGTTCGACTTCGTCGATCATCGACGCCGGGCCGCAGACGAAGGTTTCGTCGATGGTGGCGACCGGAATCAGCGTGGCGAGGAACGCGCGCACCTTCGCACCGTCGATACGACCGTTGAAAAGATCGACTTCCTGCTCTTCGCGCGAGAACACGTTGTAGAGCACGAAGCGCGTCATGTGACGATCCTTCAGGTCCTCCAGCGTCTCGTGAAACATCACCGACGACTGGCGCCGGTTGCCGTAGACCAGCGTGAAGGATGAACGCGGCTCGCGCGCCAGGATGGTTTTGGCGAGCGACAGGATCGGCGTGATGCCACTGCCGGCAGCAAATGCCAGGTAGTGCTTGTTGTGGTTTGCATCGAGCGGCGTATGGAAACGCCCCTCGGGGGTCATCACCTCGAGCGCCGTGCCCGGCTGCAACTCATCGACGGCCCACGCGGAAAAACGCCCGCCGGCGACCTTCTTGATCGCGATCCGCAATTCATCGTCATGCGGCGCGGAGCAGATCGAATACGAACGCCGCATTTCCTCGTCGCCGAGCCGCACACGCAGGCCGAGATGCTGGCCAGGCTCGAAGCGATAGTCGGCCGCGAGTTCGGCCGGAATCGAAAAGGTGAGGCTCACCGAGTCGGCGGTCTCGCGCTCGACCTGCGCAATCCTGAGCGTGTGAAAACGAGGCGTCATGTGGACAATTGAGGCGTAGCGCTAGAGCGGCTTGAAATATTCGAACGGTTCACGGCAGGTGCGGCAGCGATAGAGCGCCTTGCACGCGGTGGCGCCGAATTGCGACAGACGCTCGGTGTCGTCGCTGCGACAAAGTGGGCACTCGACCGGCAGGCGGCGTTGCGCAAAGAGAATCGGCTGTTCGTCGAGCGGCAACGCGTGTGGAGGCGCGATGCCGTACTCGCGCAACCGCTTGCGCGCCGCGGGGGCGATCCAGTCGGTTGTCCACGGCGGATCGAGCCGTGTGGTGATCCGGACCGACGTAGCGCCGGCGGCACGCAACGCTTGTTCGATCGATGCGCGAATCACTTCGGTGGCGGGACATCCGACATAGGTCGGTGTCAGCACGACCGCGACACAATCCTCGTCAGCGACCACCTCGCGCACGATGCCAAGGTCGGTGACCGAGATCGCGGGGATCTCCGGATCCAGCACGCGCCGCAGAACCTCCCAGCACCGCGCCGAGGTCACCATTGGTTGCCCGCATAGGTGCGTTGCAGGTACTGCAGTTCGGACAGCAGGTGGCCCATGTGTTCGCTGTGTCTTCCCTGCTTGCCGTGGGACACGAAGGGCGTGCGCGCCGGGACCTTCAAGCCGGCCTGCTCGAGCACCGGCAGCACGGTTCTTTCCCAATGCGGTTGCAGCGTTGACCACGCGACACCGAATCCAGCCGACGTCACCTCCTGGTCCTCGGCCGTCGCCGTGAAGCACTCGGCGGTATATGGCCACAGGTATTCAAGCGCGCCCTGCATGCGCTGCTTCGATTCCTCCGTGCCATCACCCAGGCGCACGGTCCAGTCGGCGGCGTGGCGCAGGTGATAACGGGTTTCCTTTGCGCTCTTGGCGGCGATGGCCGCAACTTCCGCATGGGACGAAACGCGCAGGCCGTCCCACAGCGGAACCTGGAACGCAGCGAAAAGGAAATTGCGCAGCATCGTGCGCGCGAAATCGCCGTTGGGCAGTTCGACCAGCGTCAGGTTGCGGTACTCGTTCTCGGCGCGCATGAAGGCGAGGCGATCTTCGTCGCGCCCGCGGCCTTCGAGTTCACCCGCGACGCTTAGCAGCAGCCGCGCCTGGCCGATCAGGTCCAGCGCGACGTTCGCGAGCGCGATGTCCTCCTCGAGGATCGGGCCGTGCCCGCACCATTCGGACAGGCGCTGGCCGAGGATCAGCGACGAGTCGCCGATACGCAGCAGATATTGCAGTTCGGCCGAGGTGGTGGCCGGAGTGGCTAGGGTCGCGTTCATCACCGTCTCACATGTGATTGACTTCATCGGGCAGGCGATAAAACGTGGGGTGACGGTAGATCTTGTCTTCCGCCGGGTCGAACATCTCCGGTTTTGCTTCCGGATCGCTGGCGACAATCTGGTCGGCGCGCATCACCCAGATGCTTGCGCCTTCCTGGCGCCGCGTGTAGACGTCGCGTGCCATCTGCAAGGCCATGGTCGGATCGGGTGCGTGCACGCTGCCGCAGTGCTTGTGATCGAGACCGTTGCGGCTGCGCACGAACACCTCCCAGAGGGGCCATTCACGCGGATTCATCGACTCCGACTCCTAGAAAGATCCTGCAATGCCAACCGCCATAGCTCCGGTTGGGTGAATGGCCTTCGGCCCTGTCGAGGTGCAAGGGGGCGGCTGCCTCCTTGGAGCCCAAGCCTGCGCGCAGGTCGCTCACGCCGCCCTCCGTTCGCGCTCCGCGTGCTTCGCGGCATGCGCGAGTGCGGCTTCGCGCACCCACGCGCCGTCTTCCCAAGCCTTGACGCGCGCGCTGATGCGGTCCTTGGCGCACGGCCCGTGGCCGTTCACCACGGCCCAGAATTCGGACCAGTCGATCGCGCCGAAGTCGTAGTGCCCGTGCGCTTCATTCCACGCGAGTTGCGGGTCGGGCAACGTGACGCCGAGCACCTTGGCCTGCGGCGCCGTTGCGTCGACGAACTTCTGCCGCAACTCGTCGTTGCTGATGCGCTTGATGCCCCATTTCATCGATTCGCCCGAATGCGGCGAATCGGCATCGTGCGGGCCGAACATCATCAGCGATGGCCACCACCAGCGGTTGGTGGCGTCCTGCACCATCGCACGTTGTTGCTGCGAGCCACGCATCAACGCGAGCAGCAGATCGAAACCCTGGCGCTGATGGAACGACTCTTCCTTGCACACGCGGATCATCGCGCGCGCATATGGCCCGTATGAGCAGCGCGTGAGCGGGATCTGATTCATGATCGCCGCGCCGTCGACCAGCCAGCCGATCACCCCGATGTCGGCCCACGTCAGCGTCGGGTAGTTGAAGATCGACGAGTACTTCGCCTTGCCGGCGTGCAACGCCTCGATCATCTCGTCGCGCGATACACCGAGTGTCTCGGCCGCGGCATACAAATACAGACCGTGTCCGGCTTCGTCCTGCACCTTGGCCAGCAGGATCGCCTTGCGCTTCAGCGTTGGCGCACGCGTGATCCAGTTACCCTCGGGCAGCATGCCGACGATCTCCGAATGTGCATGCTGGCTGATCTGCCGGATCAGCGTCTTGCGATATTTCTCCGGCATCCAGTCCTTCGCCTCGATGAACCCGCCCTGCTCCAGCCTCGCGTTGAACTCCGCTTCGTACTCGACTTCCTTCAACGAGCGCGGGCGGCGCGGCGCGTCGGACTCGTCCTTGCCCTGCGGCAGATCGATGGCTTGGGTGTACATCGTTTTCCTTCGGTTATTTCGGTCGCTTGTCGACGATGCGTCTGGCCTTGCCGAGCGAACGTTCGATGCCCGCCGGCGCGGCCAGGCGCACGGTTGCGGTGACGCCGATGTAGGCCTTGATGTTGTGTTCGAGCTTGCCGGCGCAAGCCGCTTGCGCATCGTTGCCGCCGGCAGCCAGGCCGGGGGCCATTTCGACATGCACGGCCAATTCGTCGAGGTGCCCCGGCCGGGTGATTTCCAGCAAATAATGCGGGCTCAGCTCCGGCTGCTTGAGGATCAGCTCTTCGATCTGGGTCGGAAACACATTGACGCCGCGGATGATCATCATGTCGTCCGAGCGCCCGGTGATCTTTTCTATCCGCCGCATCGACCGTGCGGTCGGCGGCAGCAGCCGCGTGAGGTCGCGCGTGCGATAGCGGATCATCGGCAGCGCCTCCTTGGTGAGCGACGTAAAGACCAGCTCGCCCTTCTCACCTTCCGGCAACACGCGCCCGCTGTCGGGATCGATGACCTCGGGATAGAAGTGATCTTCCCAGACCGTCAGCCCGTCCTTGGTCTCGATGCACTCCTGCGCGACACCCGGCCCGATGATTTCGCTCAAGCCGTAGATGTCGATCGCATCCATCGACGTTTTGGCTTCGATCGCCGTACGCATCGCCGGCGTCCACGGCTCGGCACCGAAGATGCCGATCTTCAACGGGCATGCGCGCGGGTCGCGTCCCTGCCGCTCCATTTCTTCGGCGATCGCCAGCATGTACGACGGCGTGACCATGATGATCGACGGCGCAAAGTCGAAGATCAGTTGCACCTGCCGTTCGGTCATGCCGCCGGACATCGGGATCACCGTCGCGCCGAGTTTTTCCGCGCCGTAGTGCGCGCCCAGCCCGCCGGTGAAAAGTCCGTAGCCGTAGGCGACATGCACGATGTCGCCGGGCCGCCCGCCCGCGGCGCGAATCGAACGCGCCATCACCGTCGCCCACATGTCGATGTCGTTGGGCGTGTACCCGACCACGGTCGGCCGGCCCGTCGTGCCGCTCGACGCATGGATGCGCACCACCTTCTCGCGTGGCACCGCGAACATCTTGAACGGATAGTTGTCGCGCAGGTCGAGTTTGGTCGTGAATGGAAACTGCGCCAGGTCGTCGAGCGATTTCAGGTCACGCGGATGCACACCCGCGGCGTCGAACTTCTGGCGATAGTGCGCGACGTTGTCGTACGCGTGCGCCAGCGACCATTTAAGCCGCTGCAACTGCAGCGCCGCGATTTCGTCGCGGCTGGCGCGTTCGATCGGGTCGAGGTCAGCAGGCTTTGGCATCTTGGCCGGCATCGGTTGCCTCCTTGACGTCGCTCGCGCTACAGCGCGACGACGTGCTTGCCTTTCTGCGTGAACGAACGGCCGCGCATGACC
>Ga0137409_10007053_pt1 | contig 11583 bp, 12 predicted proteins | sample CZODoug1_16funga_FD_122059 | JGI IMG/M metagenome (GOLD analysis project Ga0137409, IMG submission 122059) | Vadose zone soil fungal communities from Angelo Coast Range Reserve, California, USA - CZODoug1_16fungal (Hybrid Assembly) | ecosystem: Environmental > Terrestrial > Soil > Vadose zone... | reverse complement strand
CATCCCGCGCCTGGCAATCGGTCTTTTGTACTATGATCTGAACCGGTCGTCGCCGTCCGCGGTCTTACCGATGGAAGGGCGGCACCGGTCCTACCCCATACGAGGAGAACGCCGACATGCGCGTGCGACTCATTGCACTATTGCTGCTGACCGCAGCCAGCCTGTTGTCACAGGCCCAAGCCAACGCCGACATCATTCGCTGCAACGACGCGAACGGGAATACGCTGTACACCGATTCTGCCTGTCCAGTCGGCATGCGCGCGGTCAGCGTCACGTCGTTCCCACAGTCCTGCGCCACCGAGGATTGCGAGCGCCGCCGCGAACGCGACCTCAAGGAAGCCTCCGAGCGCGTTCGCGCCGAAAAGGAGCAACTGGCCGTCTACACTGCGGAGCGTCGCAAGCGCGAGATCGAAGATCGCCGGCTCGAAGAAGCCCGGTACGAAGCCGAGCTGCGTAGCGCGGAGGCTGTGAGGGCATCGCCTGACGAGGCGGTCTATCCCGCTTATCCCATCGTCGGCATCGCGTCGAAATGCGGCATGCGATGCTTTCCCCCTCGACATCGTCGCCTGCCGCCTTCCCGGATTGGCAACGTCGAGCACGGTCATCACCACATGAAGAGTGCCGGCGTCCGTCGTGATGTGCGCCCTGTCGGAAACGAACCGCTTTCGGGAACGAGGGGCGGGGGACGAGGGGTGAGCGGGAAACGAATCCAGCTTGATGCCCTGCGACCCTCGCCCCTCGTCCCTCGCCCTTCGTTCCTATCTGCAAATATAACCCTCCGAACCGCCAAATAGAGTCCATACTGGGCGTGCCGCGCGTCGCGTCCGGCCCCCGGCGCGACAGACTGCCCTGCCAGGGCGTCACGGAGATCAGAATGAGTGCCGGCCGGAAAGACAAGCCGCTTTCACCCCGCCCGTCCCAGACAATGTCTGATTGGTCTGTGGCCCCGGTTCACAAGGACGCCGCTTCGCAAACCAATTCATCGGAGAAGTCCGGCAAGCCGGACAACAAGGCCGTGTTCGCGCAGGGAACCTACTACCGGCAGGGCGTCCTCGTCCCGGGTGGGCCGCGCAAGGGCCCGATGCCTCGCAGCAGAAACCGGTAGACCGGCCAATCGATCATTCTGGCGGACGGCAACAACGTTCGCCGGGACGCAGTTATTTTTCAATCTCTGTCGAGGTAGACAATGAGCGACGACAAATGGGCCACGCAGTTCAAGCAATTCAGGACTCGCACCGAAGTGCGCAGCACGCTGACCACCACCCTCACCACCCTGATGGACCCCGGCACCAGCCAGACCGTGTTTCCCGCGGAAATCGGGACGCTTTCCACCGGCAATGACCGTGAAGTGATGGAATCGTACATGCTCGTGAAATCCTTCTGCGACAGCAAGAAAGGAAACGATCGCCGCTCCATCGCAGCCAACATCGGCAGTGAGGTGCGAGACCTGTTCGCCAAGGCGCTCGAAAGAATGAAGGAACTGCCTCCGGAGCCGATCCGGCGCGATCCCATCGTCCCCGCCACGCGCCTGGTCCGTCGCGCCTGAACGAAGCGAAGCCCATGACAGCGGCCTACGATTCGGTCGGATATCAGACGGCGTTATCGCAGGCGCATGCCAGCATCAAGACCGTGATCCAGAGGCGTCAGCTCGATCCGCTGCGCTATATTGTGGAGATCGACGCGGGATTGCCGATCTTCGCAACCCGCGATACGCACCAGTTGCGCATTGCTTATAACCGATTCCAGGTCTTGTCGATGGAGGCCACCATCCCGCATGCGTGGATGCTGGAACAGACCGGGAAGGCCCACGAGGAATTTCTGCTCGCCGTCGATGACATGGTGCTGGCGCTGAAGAGCAAGATCCAGGCGGCGGGACGCCCGATCTAGGCGGCACTGGGGGAAATGCAGTCTGACAAGGGGATCCGCGCACGCGGATCTTTTTTTTGCTGCCTCGATCCGGGGGTTCGCCTCGTCAGGCCATTGTTTTTTGCAACAGGGCCGCGGCGATCCTGTCGAGCTGAGCCCAGAATTCCACCTTGATGAGAACCCATCGGATCGGCCCGACCGAGAAGTGGTCCGAGAAATGTCTGGCGACGCGCTCGAAGTCGTCCCGGCTCTCCAGGTCGTAGTAGAGTTCCAGCAATCGCAGGTGCGGGTAGGCGGAATAGCATGGATACCGGGCAATCGCCTGTTCGTACAGGGCGATGGCGCTGTGGAAGCGGCGAATGCCGAGCAGATCTTCAGCGTCCGTCAGAATTTCCTCCGCACCGGCGTTTGCCGAAGGGTCCGCGCTTGGATTGGTCCTGCGTTCGGTGAAGCCTTTTGCCGGGTACAGGCTGCCGATCGGGGAATTCCGGAAATGCCGGCTCCCATTGCTCGCAAACCATGACTTGTAGACCGACGGACGGGGCCGGCTGGCGGGCTTGCGTGCCGCCGAAATCTCGCCACCCGCCGGGCTTTCGGCACCGTCCGGCGGGTCACCCAGGCCCTTGAAGCGCTCCCGGTTGATGTAGTAGTAGGGATCCCATGTATTGATGCTTTTGGGGGGATAAACGAATTCATGAAGCTGCTTGAGCGTCGCCAGTTCCAGGGCAACGTCGGGCGGAAAACCCTGCCGATCGAGTCGGCTGGGCATGAGCAGCTCGTCCAGATAGGTAAGCGTTCCGGGCAATCCCCAGAGTTCGTTTATTTTCTGGAGGATGCGTACGTAATGCTTGGCCAGTTGCTCCGGAAAATCGACTTTCTGGGCCATGCAGTCGCTGGCTACGCGGTCGAACGGGGTCTTGTTCATGGGTCAACCTGTTCAGGAAAATTAGGTGCACATAACTAGTTGGGACGCGGTCCTGCGTTCCAAGTCCCCCGGTATGGGGAAAAAGCCTCCCTCGGCGGGCGCTCCTGCTGTCAGGTTCCCGCTTTCGTCGTTCGCATCAAGCCAAACCAAAACCCGCTTCATTTGCCTTGAGATAACTAATAGCAAAAGCCGCTCCACCTGAAGAGGGTGCGGCAGCCAACTTCCCGGGTCATTCCAGCCGCAAGCCCGCACGCACGGCCGGGACACCCACGAGACGGGACCAGCGACGGAATGCCGGGTCAGCGCTCCCTTTTGAACGGCGATTTCCCGTCAAGCCCGGGGTCTTCGGCAGCCCCCGACGGCGGATCGACTGACAGCCATCGACAGAATCTGCCCCGGTATGAACGGTCGGCGTGCGGCGGAGTTTGCGGGGGAGCACTCCGGGTCGGCGTGGCGAAAGACTAGCGGGTGCAGACCAGGCGCCGGCCCTCCGCGCCGGTATTCAGGATCATTTTCCGGGCAACCAGCTCCTCGATGGTCAGCGTGCCGGCCTGTTTGGGTTCGGTGAGCGTCAGGATATTTCCGGAAACCTGGTACTTGAGGGCAAGCGCTGGTCCGCCACTGGAGGCGATGCTGAGGTCACCGTCCGGCCGGAAGCTGTATTTGCTGGTCCGTCCGGAAATTGCATCGGTACAGGACCACTCTCCCAGAACCGGATCCGCGGACGTGTCGGTTGGCGACTGCACAGGCGGCGCAACATTTTTTGGCTCGGCTGGTACGGCTGCACGCTCGCCCGATTGCGCGGGTGGCTCGACTCGCACGGATGCAACCTGCTTCGGAGGCGGCTTCTGCGTCGGGGGCGCAGCATCGTGCCTTGGCCACAAAACGACCACGCCGATCAGAACTACGCCGGCGACAATCCACTTCCCCCATTGCTGAATGAATGTGCGCTCCGGATCTTCATCTGCCGGGAAAGGCGCGCCCGCTACCGGCCCGGAAATCGAAACGTCATATGCAGCGCGCTGGGCGGGATCACAAAGAATTTCCTTCGACTGCTGCAAGATCACCAGCTTGTTGGGATCCTGGATCGTGTCCATCTTCAATTCCTCCACGCGCACGGAGTAAACGGCCTCGATCTCCTGCGTGGAGGCCTTGGGATCGACGCCGAGAATCTGATAGAGGGTCTTTTTCATGGCGGCCGGGGCGGCGTCCATAGATCATGCGCCTGCCCGTCCACCATCGCAACCGGCCGGTCGCAGACTCATTTCGTTTTGCGTCCGGCCATCGTCAATGCATGAGACCCCTCGTTTGCCGCGCGCGATTTCGCCTTCATTACCTCAGGGGTCCGACTCAGATCAGGAGCTCCACCGGCGCGACACCGAACCCCTGCACAAAGTCCACATTGATTTTCCGCAAATGCCCGAGCGCCGCGGCACTTTCCACGAATTCCGCGATCGTCCTGCTGCCCATCGAATGACACCTGCTGTTGATTCCGGCAACGTGGTCCAGCGGAACGCTCACAACGTTGATTTTCACGAAGTCCGGGGCCATGATTTTCAGCAGATCGAAACTCTGCTCGCTGCCGTCGAACCCGGCGAGCGTAAAACGGCAACCGCGGGGACGCAGCTCGGCTATCAGGCGCTGCAGCGCCTCCAGGTGTTCGACGGCATTTTCGCAAGGCACCTCGAACGCCAGGTCTCCGTCGGACAAATACGAACCGTCGACATACTTGTGCACGTATGCGCCGAAATGCGGGTCGGCCAGCGTCTGGCTGGACAAATTGACATGGCTGCACGCTTTTCCCCAGTCTGGTTTTATGATCAGCGCACCGCGCACCCAGCGCGCCAGCCGGTTCACGACCCAGCGGTCCAGGAAAGGCAATAGATGGTATTCCTCCAGCACCTCGAGAAAAGACCCTGGCGGAAGCAACCTGGCATCCTCTTCCTTGAAGCGGACAAATATTTCCTGGAACGATCTCTTCTCGCGTTGCGGGGCGGTGGGGACGATAGCCTGGGCATACAGAACGAACTCTTCTTGTTGCAGGGCGGAGATCAGACGAGCGGCGAAACCCTTCGGGACCTGCTGCGCGATTGCCATACTTGCTCGAACCGGATAATTCCGAAGCGGAAGTCACAAGGAGTTTACAATGATCCCGAGTCGCAAGTGACGCAGGCAGAAAAAAGGCAACTGTGAAAGGGAGAAGGTTCGGAGCCACCTGTGAGAAAGAAAATGTTCGTTCGCGATTTGAAGCCGGGAGTATTCGTCTCCGAGTTGGATCGGCCCTGGCTCGATACGCCTTACATGTTTCAAGGCTTCCTGATCCAGTCGGAGAGCGATATCGAAGAACTGGCGAAGTATTGTGAATGCGTATTCATCGATGAACTGAAAGCGCAGCCGGAGAAGCAGACCAAAGGTCCCCAGAAGCAACCGAAGGTCCGTCTGGAATCTGTTCCTGAACCCGGCCATGGAACTGCCGGTCATCGGGTCATCCTTCCTACCGTCGACCAGAAGGCATTTCGTGGCAAGACCTCCTACCCCGACAAACAGTCGGCGGAAAAAGAACTGCCGTTCGCTACCGAAGCGCGCCAGGCCGCGACCCAGATCCTGGACAGTGTGCGTACGGTAATGGAGAAAGGTCTCAACCTCGACGTAGACCAGGTGCAGCACGCGGTCGAGGGCTTGCGTGAAAGCATCATCCGCAATCCGGATGCCCTGATGTTTCTCTCGCAACTGAAGAATACCAAGAGTTCCGCCTACGACCGGGCCATCAACGTCTCGGTCTACCTGCTTGCCTTTGGCCGTTATCTCGGACTGTCGCGCGACGAGCTGTCCGACCTCGGCCTGGGCGGGCTGCTGCTCGACATAGGCAAACTGAAGCTGCCGGTCGATCTTCTCGAGAAGAAGTCGACCTATACGCCGGCCGAACACGCGCTTTTCAAGAAACATGTGGTCTTCGGCGAATCGATGGTCGAGAACATGTCCGGCGCAACGGAAAAAGTCAGAGAAATGATCTCGCAACATCACGAGCGCGAGAACGGCAGCGGATATCCCAACGGGCTGCACGGAAAGGATCTGAGCACGTTTGGAAAGATGGCCGCAATCGTCGACTGCTTCGAAGAACTGGTCATCGAGCGGCCCTTTTCCCGACCACTGCCGCCCCATGAAGCGCTTCAGTTGATCAAGGCATGGGGCGGACGATTCTTCCACCCGGCGTTGGTCGAGCACTTCATCCAATGCACCGGCGTTTATCCGGTCGGCAGTCTGGTGGAATTGACGACCGGGGCGGTGGGAATCGTCGTTTCGCAGAATCGCAAGAACAGATTGCAACCGAGGGTGCTGCTCGTACTTGATTCCAGAAAAGCCGCCCTGCCGTCGCCCAAAGTCGTCGATTTGCTGACGGACCGCGAGAACGAGTTTGGCCTGGAGTACGAAATCGGGAGAAGCCTCGAGTTCGGCATGTACGGCATAGACCCGAACGACTACTACGCCTGAACCCCGAACTCAGCCTGCCGCTCGCTGGCCCGAGTCTTTCCTGGACTGACTGCCCCCATGGTTTCCTACGCCGACCTGCTCGTCCGCCTCCGCGAGGCAATTCACGACCACGCAAAAGACAGATCCGTATTGGCGCTCATGATGATCAGTCTGGATTCCGTCGCGCAAGTCGACGGAGCCCTCGGCTATGAGACCGGGGACCGGGTATTGACTCTGGCGGCAAAACGGATTCAAAGCGTGCTCCGTGCGTCCGACGTCCCCGGATCGATCGGGCGCGGGCAGTACGCATGCATACTGAGCCGGCTTTCGAGCGATTCCCTCGCACGGCTTGCCGCCGAGAAATTATTGCGGGCATTCGAAGAGCCGTTCGACGTGATGGGCGGGCAGCTTAGAGTCACGCCGCAGGTTGGGCTCGCGCTTCTCACGGAGCAGGTCGAAGACGCCTCCGAACTCCTTCGGCGCGCCAATGTGGCGATGCTCGAAGCAAAGCGCCGGGAAGAAAAATACCGCTTTTTCGAATGGGGCGATCAGGAACTGATCGTGCTCCAGTTCCACCTGCAAACCGACCTGGCCCAAGCCATCGAAAAGGCCGAACTCTCCCTGATCTACCAGCCGCAACTCGACCTGAGCTCGAACACGATCACGGGTGCGGACGCGCAGTTGCGCTGGACACATCAAACGGAAGGTCCCGTCTCGGCTATCGAGATCCTGTACGTCGCCGAGCGCAGCGGCCTGATGCCGCGATTGACCGACTGGATTCTCAGTACCGCGCTGCGCCAGTGTGCGGATTGTCGCCGCCAGAATCTCGACATCGGGGTGAGCATCAATGTCTCCGCTCTCACGTTCCCGGATGCGGAAATTGCGGACATGCTCGATCGGGCGCTCTCTCTTTGGGAAGTGCCGGCCGACCGTGTCGTCGTCGTGCTCAATGAGGCGATCAGCATGACCCATGCGCTGAATGCGATTGCCGTACTGGAACGGCTCAAGGAATTGGGCGTGAGCCTGGCGGCAGACGGTTTCGGCATGGAGCAGTCGTCCATGATGCGGTTGCGCGAATTGCCTCTGGACGAAATAAGAATAAGCGAGGCGTTCGTGACGGACATGCTTCTCGGCGAATCGAACAAGACGATAGTGCGATCCATGATAGACATCGGACATACGCTCGACATGCGGGTGGTCGCGAACGGCGTCAACGATGCCCAAACCCGCGATGCGCTCAAGCTCCTGGGCTGCGACGTTATCCAGGGCACGGCGGTCTCCCAGCCTCTGACATTTCCTGGGCTCGTCCCGTTGCTCCGTCGAGCCGGGAACACTTGACCCGGCACGCAACAACCAGGGGTATGCAACTATGCGGCACCGATCCCGCTCTTACCCATTCTGGGGCTGAGGAGGACCATGCAATCGAACCGTGGTTTGAAACCCGTCGTCATGGAAAGAACGCAAAGTTTCCGTTTGATCGTGTCGCTGGCAAGCATCACAGTGATGATGGTCGGGCTGCCTCTCTGCGCGTTCGCAACGTTGGGCGAGAACTGGACTTCGACCGAAGTCGACAGGGCATCCATGAAAGCCACCCTGCGAATGCTGCCCGCTGCGAAGTTCACCGTGCACGAAATCCAGACACCTTACGGAACGACGCTCAGGGAATATGTATCGACGGCAGGAACGGTGTTTGCCGTCGCCTGGCGGGGACCCGTGATGCCCGATCTGCGGCAAGTCCTGGGCAGTTATTTCGATCGATATGTCGAAGCGGCCAGCGGGAAACATGCCGGCATTCGGCATCTTGCGATAGGCGAACCGGGCCTCGTAGTGCAATCGAACGGGCGCATGCGGTCATTTTCCGGAAGAGCCTATCTTCCACACCTGTTGCCGCAGGGCGTTGCCGCCGAGGAAATACGATGAAAATGGAACAGGAACCATGGTGCTCGATTTCGCGGCAGTAGCATCGTTCGCAGCCCTGCTGTTGACGGCCGGATGCGGTGGGGGCGGCGGCGATGCTGCGCCCACCGGGCCGAACGTGCAAGCCATCACGGTCGATCCGGGACCGGCCGGTAACGTCAATCTCCTGTTCACCACCGTCACCATTTGCGCGCCCGGAGGCAGCTCCAACTGCCAGTCCATCGACCACGTTCTGGTCGATACCGGATCGACCGGCCTGCGAATCGTGTCTTCCGTGCTATCGCCATCGCTGGCGCTGCCACAACAGGCCGACACCAGTGGCAACCCGTTCGTCGAATGCGGAAGATTCGTGTCAGGCTACATCTGGGGACCGGTGAAAGTGGCCGATGTGAAAATGGCGGGAAAGCAGGCAAGCTCGGCGCCGATTCAGGTGATAGGAGATCCTGCTTTTTCCGTGGTCCCTTCCAGTTGCTCGAGCGCCGGTCCCTCTCTGAACTCCGTGCAGGCGCTCGGGGCCAATGGTTTGCTGGGCGTGGGCCTGTTCCAGGAGGACTGCGGGCCGGCGTGCGCCCAGATGGTCATTCCGGGAATCTACTATGTCTGTTCTTCGGGGGCATGCCAGCCGGCGCTGGCGCAGTTGTCGAAGCAAGTTCAGAATCCGGTCGGAATGTTTTCCGGCGACAACAACGGCGTAATCATTTCGCTGCCGTCGATTCCCGCCGCCGGGGCAGCCAGTGTCACTGGCGCCATGATTTTTGGCATCGGCACACAAAGCAACAACGGGCTTGGTAGCGCGCACGTTATCCCGGTCGACCCGAATACCGCAACATTCACCACCTCTCTGAGCCCGTTTCTCTACAGCAACAGCTTCATCGATTCCGGCTCGAACGGTCTCTTCTTTGCGTCAGGTATTACGGCCTGCAGCTCTGCCGCCGGCTTCTACTGCCCCGCTTCCACGCAGAATTTTTCGGCCACGAACCAGGGAACGAGCGGGCCGGCCAGCACGGTCAGTTTCCAGGTCGCGAATGCCGAGTCGATGTTCTCGGCGCATCCGACGTTTTCCGCATTCGCCAGTCTCGCAGGAACGAATTCGAACGGCTTCGACTGGGGCCTGCCGTTCTTTTACGGCCGCGATGTATTTACGGCGATCGAGGGACGGAACACGCCAGCGGGACCCGGACCGTACGTGGCTTACTAGAAACCATCTCGAGACGCTCTCTGCGCGTACCTCATCCTGACAATCCTGTTCATCCTGTCAAAACAGGGAGAGCAAGACAGCAGGACAGGATTAACAGGATGGACATGATGGGAACCGGGAACAACAAGTCGTTCCCGCATTTCATTCCGGACTCGATCCTTTGCTGGTCCATGAGAAAACGGCCGGAATGTATCCGGCCGTTTTTTTGTCACTCAACCGTTCTTCTTGAAGATCCGGTCCAGGTGCTCCATGTCGTTGACGACCTTCCAGTCCGACGCGCCCGCGGTACGGGCACGCTTCTCCCACCATTCCAGCCGGTCAAGATAGCGTCGCGGATCGATATTGTCCGCGTCGAGTTTCGTGACATTGAGCGCAACAACCCGGATGCCGTCGAGCTTGATCGGGATATCCCGTACCGTCTTGTAATCCAGCTCTTCCTGCATATCGGAGAAGATGACGATGGTCTTGCGTCCGGCCTGGGTCTCGTTCAGGTACTCCGCTGCCTGGATGATGCCGCCGGTGATGTCGGTGTAGCGGCTCCCCTTTGCCTGCCGCTCGATCTTGGTAAAGTCGGCGAACTGCTCGCTGAATGCGCGTTTCTGGGCGTTCGCGGCGATCGGATCCTTGCCCAGGCTGACCTTGGCGATGATCTCCTTCTCGCTGAAACTGCGGCTCTTCACCCTGCCGACCGCCAGTGCATCACCCGGGTTGATCGTGCCCAGCAGATAGTTCACCACGACCTGTGCCTTTTTCATTTCCCTGACGTAAGTGCCGGAGGTATCGATCAGCACGTACACCGCCTGGTTGTGGTTGGCCTGAGGTGCGCAGGCAACGACGAACAGGAACGCCCCGAGGATTCCGAGTGTGGCTGCCGCTTTCATATGGCCTCCTGGGATCCGGACGCACGCTTGAGCGGCGGCACCGGGCGCAGTTTATTGCGGCGCGCCACTCCTTCGCGATAGCTCCACAACCAACGCTCGATCGCGAGCGGCGCAAAGATCAGCACGTCGTAGAGCATGATCACCATCCGGCCCGCCTCCTTCGCCACGTTGGCGGTGAAGCGCAGCACGAAGGCGAGGCCCTGCAGCGCCAGCTCAAGGCCCGTGCCAAGCACCGTACGGCCCGAATTGATGAAGGTCTCCAGCGGGATCGCCACGAACGCGAGCGCAAACGGAAGCGTGAAACCCAGGATCATCTGGCCGAAGGTCGGGATGCGGGTCACCCATCCGGCTTCGGCGTGCGCCGAGCCCACGGCTGAGCCGAGTTGATGCTTGAGCGCCACGTCGGCGGATATGATCGTGTCACGCATGACTGCCAGCGCGACCTCGACGCCTGCCAGGACCAGCAGGATGGTGAGCGACGCCCACATCAGGCGGCGGCGCATCTTCTCGGTGATGCTCCCGAACGGGAAGAGGCTGGTAAAACGCAACGTTTCCATCAGGAAGAGGCCCATCAAGGTTTCGAACAGGATAATCACCAGCGCCGCCACTTCCGACGCCTGCAAAGTCTCGGTGATGTAGTCGCCGCCGCCGACCATGGCCGACATCGGCAGTGCGATCAGCTTGAAGTTGACATAGGCGCCGCCGAATGCGATCAGCATCACCATGCCGGCGACGAAGAACTGCGTGGACGCCGACGACGCCAATGCATGCGCAACGTCGTTGCCCCTTGCCGAGATGTGCTCCAGCTTGATCACGTTGGCGTCGATTTTTGCCGCGCTGACCTGCAGGCTGGTGATGTTGCGGTCCACTTGCTGCAGCGTCTGATTCACGGAACGCCAGAAAGGCAGAAAGCCCTTCAGAATGTGATGCCGTTCCTGGTAGGCGCTGCGGTACTCGGACACGACTTTCTGGTAGATCTTGCCGAGCGCGTCACGGATTTCGACAAGAATGTGCTCGACCACCCCGTCGCCGGAGGCCTTGATCTTTGCTATCGACTCGATCGCCTTCACCCAGTCCGGCGGCGGCATCGGCACTTCGCCCGACTTCTTGTAGTCCTCCTCGATGCGCGTAATCTCATCCATGAGTTTGCGCTGCAGCACCGGATAGCCTTCCAGATCACGCTGCACCAGCATTGTGACGCGTTCGAAATCGCGCTCGATGGACTGCTTCACCTCATGGCTGCCATGCGCGAAAAGCACCTGGCGATTTCGATTGCGCAGCCGGACAGCCGTGTCGGCCAGCCACCGCGCACCCAACCGCAGCGG
>Ga0137409_10007050_pt1 | contig 11584 bp, 11 predicted proteins | sample CZODoug1_16funga_FD_122059 | JGI IMG/M metagenome (GOLD analysis project Ga0137409, IMG submission 122059) | Vadose zone soil fungal communities from Angelo Coast Range Reserve, California, USA - CZODoug1_16fungal (Hybrid Assembly) | ecosystem: Environmental > Terrestrial > Soil > Vadose zone... | reverse complement strand
GGCTTCTTGGCCAGAATCATCTCGCGGATGCGGTCGGTCAAATCCAGAAGTTCATGGATCGCAGTACGCCCCTTGAATCCGGTGCCCGCACATTCAATGCAGCCCTGTCCTTCGTAAAGCGGAACCTGTCCCCACTGCTGGGGGTCAAGTCCGCTGGCTTCGAGCACATCGGCGGGGTAATGCACAGCGGTGCGGCAGGAGTCGCAGATCAGACGCACCAATCGCTGCGCCAGAATGCAGTTCAAGGCCGACACGAAGTTATAAGGCTCGACGCCCATGTTGAGAAAGCGGCCGAGCACGTCCACGACGTTGTTGGCGTGGACGGTGGTAAAGACGAGATGCCCGGTGAGCGCGGACTGGATAGCGATCTGCGCGGTTTCGTTGTCGCGGATTTCTCCCACCATGATCTTGTCGGGATCGTGACGCAGAATCGACCGCAGACCGCGGGCAAAGGTCAATCCCTTTTTCTCGTTGACCGGGATTTGCGTGATTCCGCGCAGTTGGTATTCGACTGGGTCTTCAATGGTGATGATCTTGTCTTCGTCATTCTTGATCTCGTTCACGGCGGCGTAAAGTGTGGTCGTTTTGCCGCTGCCCGTCGGACCGGTGACGAGCACCATGCCATACGGTTCCTTGATATAACGGCGAAAGCGGCGCAGGTCGAGTTCGTCGAAACCCACCACTTCGAGCGTGAGCTTCTTAAACTTCTCGCTCATCGACTCCTTGTCGAGCACGCGGAGCACGGCGTCTTCGCCATGGATCGACGGCATGATCGATACGCGGAAGTCGATCGCGCGCCCGTTGTACTTCACTCGGAAGCGGCCGTCCTGCGGGACACGGCGCTCGGAAATATCGAGTTCGCTCATGACCTTGATACGGGAAATGATGGTCGAGTGATGCTCTTTTCCGATTGGTGGCATCGCGTGCGTGAGGACGCCGTCAATACGGAACTTGATGACCACTGAGTCGTCGCGAGTCTCGATGTGGATGTCACTGGCTCGCCGCTGAAGCGCGGTGAAGATCGTGGTATCGACCAGGCGAATGATCGGGCTCATGTCGCCCGTCGCCGTAGTCAGCTTGTCGATGGAGATGGTCTCGTCGTTGCCCGCTTCGTCTTCGCGGATCACGTCCAGCGTGAAGCCTTCGCTGGCGTCTTCTAGAACGCGCTTCGACTGTTCGGTCTTCTTGAGAATCTCGGAGATTTGCTTAAGGGTTGAAACCTTGGTGACGATGCGCTTGCCGAGCAGCAGACTGATTTCGTCAATCATCATCAACTGGCTGGGATCGGCGATTGCGATGGCCAGGCGTCCGTCCGCCGTTTCCTCCAGCGGGACGAAGTTGTAGCGGAACATCAGGTGCACCGGGATCTTTTCGAACAGATCGTGATGCAATTGAAAGTCGCTCAGATCGACGAATTCGCAGCGGTACCGGCGGGCAATATCACGCGCCCGTTCCAATTCGTCTCCAGCGGTCGCCGCCGGTTCGGGTGTAAGACGTCCGCCGTTCACGCCGCCGTTCACCACAGCTGTTTTCTTTTCGGCCATGCTCGTTACCAGTACCAGTTTACTTCCAAAAGTCCTTCTAAAACCGCGTACAGCCCTTAGTGCACACCAGCTCCCAACGTAAAGATCGGCAGATAGAGTGAAATCAGTATTCCGCCGACAAAGATTGCCATGAAGATCAGAATCATCGGCTCAATCAACGCCATGGCCGCGCCTAGCGCCGTCTGGACGTCTTCCTCGTAGAACTCGGCCACGGAACTCAGCATTGCAGGCAAGGCACCGGTGGATTCACCTACTTCGAGCATCTCCACGGCCAGGTCGGGAAAGATCTTTTCGGTTTCCAGGCTCTTAGCCAGGCTCTGACCTTCTTTGACCCGCTCGGTCGCATTCAAGATCCCATTCAACATCTGGCGGCTAGTCATCGACGCACCGGCGGTTTCCATGGCCGGGACCAGTGGCAGCCCGCCTTGCAGCAGGGTGGCAAGAATCCGAGAAAAGTTAGCCACCTGGTATTTCAGCCGGATTTCTCCCAGCATCGGGATCGACAGCAGAAATTTGTCGACTTGCTCGGCCCCGCGATCGCTCTGCTTCCAGCGCCAAAACAACGGAACACCAATGACCAGAGACAGAACTAACGCCCAGGCATACTTCTGGGCATTCAGGCCCACCGCCAGCATGAACACCGTGATCGCGGGCAGTTCTGCTCCCAGATTGTTGAAGAGGTCGGCAAACTTGGGTACGACGTAGGTGACGAGGAAAATCATCATCACCGTTACCACACAAATCAGGAGAGTCGGATAGACCAGCGACACAGCCAGCTTCTTGCGGAAAGTCTGGGCCAGGCGCTGATAAGCGATGTAGCGAGTGAGCACTTCTTCCATGTTGCCGCTCTTCTCGCCCGCCAGCAGGGTTGTGGTATATATCTTCGGAAACACGCGCTGGGCGGCAAAAGCGTCCGATAAAAGCTCGCCGCCTTTCACCCGTTCGCGGACGTTTTCCAGTAATTGCAGCAGGAACTTGTCGCGCTGTCGCTTAATGAGCAAGTCGAGCGAAGTCAGGATCGGCAGCCCGGCCTTCATCAGGGTCAGAAACTGCTGGTTAAAGATCAGGAAAGTGGACTGTTTCAGCCTGCTGCGCCGCGTTAACATTCCGCCCGCGGACAGGAGGCTGCGGGGCTTCACCCAATACACCAGATATCCCTGCTGGACGTAGCGGTCGTGGACCTCGGCTTCGGAGTAGCCGTGCTCCACCTGCTGCCGCAGGTGGCCCTGCTCGTCGGCGACTTTGACCAGGAATTCAGCCATGATGACGGTCTATAATCCGGTGCCTAGCGCAAGTCTAACACTCTATCTGGCAAGCAGTTACCGTAGCGCAACGAGTTCTGGTACGCAAGTAACTGGAGACTCACCTCGATCCCCTACGGCCTGAGTTCGCCTTCGACTGTTTCTACGCCCGGGGGAGGCGTGAATTCAAAGAGCCGATCGCTTACTTCGAGATTCTCTTTCGGACTGGCAAAGCGGAACTCGGTCGAAGCTCCGTCCACTTCAGTCAATACGATGCGAGCCAGCTGGTTCGACGGTGTAACCTCCAGCAAAACCTCGCTGACCCGGTCCGCCATTGCCTTGGGAACGCCTCGAAGCAGGATATTAGCGGGATCTAGAGGTGCCTGATCCACGACTTTCGATAGTCCCTGCAACTCGTTCTCCAGTTTGGTTTTACCGAGTAAAAATGCAATTGGGGAGCGCAAGTCATCGAGCTTCCGAAAGTCGGTCTTTCGCAATTGCTTCTCCGCCGGAAGGTAGAACCAGACCGCCTTCCCGTCGCTCACAAAGAGCTTCTCCCTGGGAGAACGGTATTCCCAGCGCATCTTGCGCGGCTTTTTGAGCCAGAGCGTTCCAGACTCCGACCGCTCCGCACCATCGCCGCGGTAGATCTCAGTGAAATCCGTTTGCAGGCTACGCAGGCGGTTGTAGTGCTCATCGACGGCCCGGGCCAACTGGTGAATGTCCTGGGCGTTCGAGACTACAGGTTCCAAGAATCCGGAACACGCGAGTCCCAGACAGGCCACGCGAGCGATGCTAAAGAATGACACCAAGGCGTGGGTTAACTGCAGATAAATGCTCCCCGACATGTACACCCCATTTTAGACGCCTGTAGTGAGGAAATCCGATGGCCTTGTTGCTTGGGCAGTTTCCGATCAGCTTTCAACATTGCCCAGAATCTCGCCCTCTATGTTTCTCAGAAGCCCGTTTATGGATAGCTTCCGGTTGGCCGACCAACCGCTCATTTGGATTGCTTCCATATCGTTGACGACTGACAGGCCCAGCGGACCTCAACCTTGACCATAGGCTTGCACCCGGCTAGCTCGCAGGGTTCGCGATTGCGGGTGATATCACATGGCCCCAAGGGCCCTCAATTCGTAGGCGTCGATGCCTGAAGACTGGTTCGCTAGCGAAGTCGCGTGGAAGGATGCGGCTAACAGGCTGAGTACAGTGGTCAGGTACGACGCAAGCGAATCAAGAGCGGTTGTACTAGCTTTTGCAGAACTAAAAACGAGAGAGTTGCACCTGCGAAGGTGTAGCCGACTGGGTCGCTTAGAGTGAAGGCGAAGGCGAGGAGGGTGGCGACGAAACCCCATTGGAAAGCTTGGTCCCAGAGTGCTTGGCGCCATTGTGGTGGATGGCCGTCGTCTGCGACGCGCGGGCGAAGAGAGGGAAGGAGGCGGGGAACGCGTTGCGCGTAGGCGCGAAAACGGCCGCCGTATTCCTGATCGAGAAGGAGTTCTTCGCGGGCGATCAGGCGCAGGAGCAAGAGCACTTCGCCGAGGAGCATCACGGGAAATCCAAGGCGGCTCTGAAACGTGCCCAAGGCAAGGATGAGAAGAAAATATGAGATGTATTGCGGGTTCCGGGTATAGCGAAACGGCCCGGCGGTCGAGAAGGCCGCGTGATCGGTGAGGGCGCTGGGACGCCGGTACGCGCTGGCCCAGGTCAGGAGGAGCGCCCCGGCTGCTGCGAGGAGGGCCGCGGCGGCATACAACAGGCGGACGAGCATGTCCTTCTGAACGACACCTCGGTTCCAGGGAACGATGGAGTAAAGAATATTGAGATGATCGAGGTTGTAGAACGCGTAGGCCACACCATAGACGAGCACAATCATCCAGAAACGATGGCGGTACTCAAATTCGGACGCGACCATGAAGTGCCTCCAGCTCGCTGGGAGAATACGAGTGAAGCGAGCGATTTGTGACTCGAGTGTGTGACGCGCAGGGTTTACTTGGTCGCTCCAGAGGGCTGCTGTTCTACGGCCGGTTTGCCCGCCTGTAACGTGCCACGCATCATGGCCGCATATCGCCGATCCAGAAAGCAGATGCGGAACAGGTAGCGGCCCAGGGCACCCAGATAGCCGGGGAACTCGTGATCCTTGAGCTTGAACGAGTGTGTCCAGACGATGTGCGTGCGCCCACCGGGCATCTCGGTGTGACGAAACTCGCCAATCCCGTATTCGATGGGCCGCGCCTGTTTTGTGGTGTAGTTCCAGACAATGTAGCGAAATCGCGAAGACGTTTGGTTGCGTTCCTGTTCGAAGACCTGCTCTTCGAGTGTGGATCCGTCGGTGAGACAAACAAGACGACGGGCGCCGGGCGTGCCAAAGGGGATGTCGTTCAGAGGATATTCGCCAGAAACGCCCGGCAGGGAACTGCTTTTGTGGATGGCGTCTTTGAGGTCAGTTCTGGAAGCGGTATCCAAAACCACGGCGAGCGGTTGATCGACGATGATTTCTTCCGTGTGAGAAACAAGGAGTTTTGGCGCCGCGAGAGTGGGGTGGGGCACGTCGACAAAGCTGGGCGGCGGGGCGCATGCAGCAACACCGGAGGCGGCGCTTAGGGAACCGATGACTACCAGCAGGAGGAAGTTTAGCTTTCGCGTTAGTTTCATAGTCCGACCATCGTATATTACGGTAGTCGGAATATACGATGGTCGACCTATATTGTCAATCGGGAAGGTGAGGCCCTTCACCTGCATGGGTAGGGACGTCCATGAACGCTTTGGCCCGCGACGCGGGGAAGAGCGATGGATTATCATGGCGAGAGTGAGAAAGAGCCCTGCAGACAACAACTCCGTGAGTGACCAGCAAGCACTAGCGTTGGACGAGGGTGTGGCGACATTGCTTCAGCGATTCAAGCTAGAGCCCAGCATCGTAGCGGGAAGTCCTTATGCGAACCTGCACGCGAATGACGTGGGCTTGCTGGCGGCGATCCGCGGACCGGAGAAATGGAACGTCCGCAGGATCGCTCAATCACTGGGTGCGCCAATCTCGACGATATCTTCGGCGCTGGACCGGCTGGAAAAGCGCGGCTTGGTGGCGCGCGGGCGCCGGCCAGGGGACCGCCGAGTAGTGCACATTCAACTTACGGCAGCCGGCCACCGCCTGGTAGCGAAAATACGAGGGCAGCAGGTGGAAGTCTGCAGAGACATGCTGGCGCGCCTCGGCGAGCGGGATCGGGAAGAATTGATTCGGCTGGTGGCGCAACTGGCTCAGGGATGACGCGCAATCACTGAACGGCGGTCCCGCATGCTGCGTGTAGTGGGCTATCCCGCGGATCTGGTCCGTTAGGTCACCTCAGCGATTGTGCCCGGATCACGGGCTGACCGGAAGTTATCCCCGGGACAGACTCCCAACGACGCTGGCCAGAAGTCGGCATGTGAGAAGTTGGCGTTCATCTGCTCATGGCAGCCGATTGCATGCGAAACTACGGCCAAGAGGAACTGACAATTTGACACCTCACCTAGAAAACCGACGCGATCCGCCGGTAGATCGCGTAACCTTCCGCGCCTCCCACCTGCTCCAGCCATCCCGATTCCGCCAGCACGCCCTTGAGCAACGGGTTGTGATAGACGATCCACAAAGGTCTTGCCGTTTTCTCTAACCTCCGCATGACATCTCGCAGAGCTGTCTCCGGCAACGGGTTGAACAGATACAACACCAGCGATTCGTCGGGCAAAGCGAACTCGCGAGCATCCGCACAGATCGATTCAATCTGCAGACAGCGCTGCGCCGGACTCTTAAACACGCGGATGTTTTCCTGGGCCGCGCGATCCAGTTCCCGCAGTATCTCCACTCCCACGATTCTTGGAAACGGATATTCCGATGCCATCAGAAGAGTGCGGCCCTTGCCTGATCCGAGGTCGACGAAGGTGAACTCGCTGAAGTCAATGGGCAGGCTGGCCATCATTTCTCGAAACAGGGATGCGTCCGTCGGTTGATAAGGTGAGTGAAACACGCCCAGCAGACGCTCTCGCCAGCCGACGCCGCCACTCGTGGTGTTGACGCGATGTTCCCAGTCGTACTCCATGTCGCCGTAGCGGCCGCGGCGGCGTTCGGGAGTGGAGTCACGCAAGTAGCTCCACAATTCGCGCAGAATCCAGATGCTTGCGGTTATGCCATTGGTGCGTGCGGACTCCTCCCGCCACCGTTCGCCAACCGCTTTCCAGAGCCGCGAAGAAAAATCGGACACTGGTGCATGCTAGCAAACCAATTGCATGCGGTTCTGTGGCGGCCTCAATGGGCGAGGGAACCCACTTTGGTACTGTGTCCGATCCATGCGCCTCTCCTAAGATTTTTCTAACATGATCACTTGTTCCGAGGATTACATCGAATATTGTCGCGAAGCGGCACGAAATCTTCGCGATGTAGAGGACCTGGCGCTGCGGGGGCGGAACACCGGCGAGATTACGCACCGCGTGAATGCCAACATTGTCCACGAGGTCGAGCTGACTCCGGACGACGATTTAGTGGACATCGGTTGCGGCGATGGCACGCTTCTGCACATGGCGCACGAGTTGGGTGTCGCAAACGCGCTTGGATTGCTGGCAACGGAAGAAGAGGCCGAAGTAATTCGGCGCCGCGGGCTGCGGGTGCGGCAAGGGCTGACACACCGGTTACCCATCGCCGATGAGAGCGCATCGGTGGTGGTCTGTAACAACGTTTTGCTGGTTGTGCCACGCGAATTCATCCTGGACAGTCTGCGTGAGATTGAGCGCATCGCCAAGGCGGAAGCGCGGATTTTCCTGGGCGAAATTCCTTACGTGCCGGGACCTGATCCCGAGCCGGACTTTGCCACCGCCCGTGAGACGCTATTCTACCTTTACCGGAAGCACGGGCTGCGTACGACGTTCGGCATGCTGCGCCGCGTCCTCTACTGGAGGCTTACCGGGAAGCCGATGATCATTCGCGGGGGCGCTACGTTTCGTTCTACGCGGAGCCAGCTGAGTTCATTGCCATGGCGGAAGCGGCGGGTCTGGAGCTGGTCCGCTACTGGCCCCATGACTGGCCGGCGGGACGTTGCAACTATTTGTTTCGGAAGAGCAGAGCTGCGGCGCACAGCGAATCACGTTACGAGTAAGACATGACTCAGCTGCATGAGCTGGCGGTTACTTCCGCGGTTCAGGCTTCGGCTGGGGCGACTCGTGGCCGGGTGGCAGCCCCTTGGTGATGTAAAGAATGCTGTCGGGATCGCTAACTTCCACTCTTCCATCCCGAGTGATTTTGTAGGGCTTACCTGTTGGATCGGCCGGGACGCCTCCCAGCATGCCCATCCCCACGAGATCGTCAAAGTCGTGCGGGAAGATACCCATCTGTTCCCGATAGAGATTCGCCACTTTTTCCAGTTCCGCCACCTCTTCATCCACCCCCAGGGCACGGAGATGGTCGACGGCGTTACGCCGGATGTCTTTGTCTTGGGTGGTCTCGTAAGTGGTGGTCCACAGGATGCGTGAGGTTTCGAATTCGCCCGCGTGCTGAGCCATGCGCGCCGCCAGAATTCGCAAAAAGGGATGCGCGCCCGGTATCTCTGCGCCGGCTCTGAAAGCCTCTGCCGCCTTAGCGTAGTCTTTCAGTTCGAGGTAATAAGTGAATCCCATGCCGTAGTAGAGCTTCCAGTTGTTGGGATTGTTGCGAATACCAAACTCGGCCAGGGCAATCGCGCGCTCGGGTTCGCCCGCACCATCGGGCGGCTGGGGAGCGAGAAAGTGGCTGCCGAACTGGTAAGCCGGAAACAGCTTGGGATCAAGCTGGGTCGCGATTTCCAGCAACGGGGCGAGCAGATGCAGGTCGGTGGAATAGTGGAAATGCTGGTACCCGAAATACTGGACGGCACGTGTCCAGTACAGGTCGGCCAGCAGCCCGGTGTATCCCAGGCTCATCACGCGTAGCGCTTTGGGCGAGCGGATGTAGAGGACTTCCTGAGATTTTGTTGGCCGGCGCTGGCCATCGATGGCATGGATCGTAGCCGCACTGCCCGCCAAGGCCAGCACGAGCACGGCCGCCGCTACTGTGTTCACGCGGCGGGAGGCGCTCATTTCAAGTTTCGGCGCTGGAAGATCAACACCGCCCCCGAGATGGCCATGGCCGAGTACAGCAGCGCATACAGGGTGTTATAGACAATCAGTCGTCCGGCGATGGCTTCCCCATGGGCAACCTGGCTGACGACGTTCATGCCGGAGAAGTTCGGAACCACGTAGGCCACTGCGGTGGCGACTCCCCCTCCAATACCTTTGAATACGGCGGCGATTCCGCGTAGGTCGTCGGAGAGATTCCCGATCACAAACAGCGCAAAAGTGAAAACCGCCGCTAGCATGGGCGAAGAAAATGACGAAAACAAAAGCGCCAGCGAGCACACGATAAAGAATTGCAGGACGATAAAGTAGAGGGCAGTCAGAATTCCCAGATCGGCAACCTGGAACTTATGCGCCACGTACAACAAAGCCAGGAAGACGCCAATCGCCATGAAGAACGTGTTCACCACCAGCGTTCCAGTAAGTCCGAAGAACTTTCCGACTACGAATTCCCAGCGGCGCACGGGCCGCGAGAGAACGGTATAGAGCGTTCGTTTCTCAATCTCTTTCGAAACCAGGCCGATGCCGATGAAGATCGCGATTACCACGCCAAAGAATGTGACCGCGGTCAAGCCCAGGTTGACGACCACCAGACGCTCGATATCGATCGAAATCTGCCCCACCAAGATGGCAGCGCCCGAAAGCAACAAGGCGAAGGCAATCAGGTTATAAAGAACGCGGTCGCGAACTGCCTCCCGAAAAGTGTTGAATGCGACATGAGCAATGCGCGAGTTCATGCGCCTACTCCTATGCGGTTGTCTTGCGGCTGAAGTTTTTGCACGTAATACTCTTCCAGCGATTTGCGGACCGGAGTCAGTGAAATCAGCCGGAGTTTTTCGCGCCTCAAAATGTCCAGCGCCGCATCCTGATGTTCTTCGGGCAACACCGCGCTCACCACCTCGCCGCTCACATGGGTCTGGGCGCCGAGACTGGCCAGTGCCGAAGGCACGGCTCGACCGGCGAAAATGATTTCCACTTTGCCGTTCGTCTGTGATGTGAGATCCGCCACCGCTCCCACGCCACGCAACTCTCCTTTGTGAATTACGGCGACGCGATCGCAGAGAGCTTCTGCGTCGGACAGAATGTGGGTCGAAAAGAAAACCGTCTTGCCCTCGCTCTGCAGTTCCTGGATGAGTTCGCGGACTTCGCGGCGTCCCATCGGATCCAGGCCCGACATGGGCTCATCGAGGAATACCAGTTTGGGGTCGTGCAGGATGGCTTGGGCCAGGCCTACCCGCTGCAGCATGCCTTTGGAGAATTTGCGGAGCTGTACGCGGGCTGCGTCGCTCAGGCCTACTCTGCCCAGCATTTTTTGTACGCGTTCGGAACGTTCTTTCGGAGGTACTCCCGAAAGTTGGGCGTAGTATTCCAGCAGTTCCTGCGCAGTTAGATAGTCGTAAAAATAGGGTTGCTCGGGAAGAAAGCCAATCTGCGACTTGACCTCCACATCGTCGATATCTTTGCCGAAGATGCGCGCCGTGCCCGCGGTGGGGAATACTAGTCCCAACAGCAGCTTTAGCGTAGTGGTCTTGCCAGCGCCGTTGGGCCCAAGGAAACCAAAGACTACGCCTTCCTCAACCGTCAACGTCAGTGGCCGCAGAGCCACGCGCGGTTTTTTGCGCCAGAATCCCACCGAGTAAGTTTTTTCCAGATTGATTGTTTCGATGGCAACCATAGCGATGTCTGAATGTTCAGGCAAATAAATTATAGAGCAGAGCTTTGCGAGCCAAGGCTGCGAGTGACCGAATCCGACTAACCAAAGTAATCGTGTTCGTGGCTCCTCGGCGATCGTGTGAATCCCTGCCACAAACAGAAAAAGCCCGGAATTTCTTCCGGGCTCACTTCGGCTTGTACCCTCCCCCGAGTACTCGCCAAACTTGTTTTTACTGCGCGACCGGATAGGCCAGGCAGGGCGCCAACGTGTTCGGGGGAACGCCCCCTGCTGTGGTCTGGCTGCGCAAGACTCCATCGGTGACCGAGCAAAAATCACGAGTCCCGGATTGACTAGGGGTCATTGGCGTTGCCCCGGAAACGAAGGAGAAATTTATTGTCCCTCCGGAGTTAATGCCAGTTGCCAGGAATTGATATCCGGCGTGGCCCAGGCTTCCAGGGATGGCGTTCGCGAGGCTGTCGTCGAGCAGACAGGCACTGGTTGGCGTCGGCGAGCAAGGTTCTGTGCGCCCGAGATCCGGGAGTTGGACCGCATACCCGACGGTCGGGAAGGCGCTGAAGTATGAGGTTTCGGCCGCCGTGATGCTTCGTATTGCCGACGCGGCGGAAGATTCATTGGCGGACATCCTGGCGCGCAGCAGGTTCGGAATCGCAATCGCGGCAATGATCAAAATGATCGCAACTACGATCAGCAATTCGATCAAAGAAAAGCCGCTGATTTTGCGATCGCTGTTGCTCAAGGTTGAAGCTCCCGATAACCACAATCAAGCTATTGATGGCATTCGAAGGGCCGTTCTCGCGCGCATCCCCGAGGGCTCGACGGTGATGACGCGCTTCGGTCCAGTCAAGACGGATCACGTTCTCTGGATCGCGGCGGGCGCGACCCGCGATCCGTGACCCCCGACACATCCGGCGGTTTGAACGGATCGTGCGGCGGCGGCGACGCTCTCCGTGCTCCTAGCTTCACGATCGCCTCATTCACCTTCTTCGATCGCGCTCGCGGTCTCGAGCGTC
>Ga0137409_10007049_pt1 | contig 11585 bp, 9 predicted proteins | sample CZODoug1_16funga_FD_122059 | JGI IMG/M metagenome (GOLD analysis project Ga0137409, IMG submission 122059) | Vadose zone soil fungal communities from Angelo Coast Range Reserve, California, USA - CZODoug1_16fungal (Hybrid Assembly) | ecosystem: Environmental > Terrestrial > Soil > Vadose zone... | reverse complement strand
GACCGCGCGGCGCTGCAGGCCGACTTCGACATCCTGTTGGGACAAAGCCAGGCCGCGGATTTCATGCAGGAGGCCGCAACCGTCGAGGCGGAAATCGAAGAGGCGGTCGAAGGCTATGTCGACCTCACGGTCCAGGAGACGCTGCTGCGCGCCGCGATCGATGTTTATCGCGACCGCAACCAGGGGCCGATCCTCATGCGCGCCAAGGAGCTGTTCGCGGAATTGACCGATGGCGCCTATGCGGGTCTGCGCGCCGACATCAACGAAAGAGGCGAAACGATCCTTATCGCCGAAGATGCGCTTCGCGGCAGCCTCGAGATCGACGCGCTGAGCGACGGGACGGTGGACTCGCTTTACCTGGCGCTGCGCCTCGCGGTCGTGCAGGAACACAACGCGAGCCGCGAGCCCATTCCGTTCGTCGCCGACGATCTCTTGCTCAACCTCGACAACAAACGCGCACAGGCGGCGCTGCGGACGCTGGCAGCGATGGCCGCATCAAGCCAGGTCCTGCTGTTTACCCATCACGCTCACATTGCGGATCTTGCCCGGATCGCGGTGCCGCCGCCGCTCCTGATCGAGCACAGCCTGTCGCCGGCCATCAGCGATGCAGGAGTTCGCCGAATAGCGGTGTAGAGTGGCTGTCGATTGCGTCGAGCCACTTCTGTGGAGTCATGGCCGGGCCCGTCCCGGCCATCCACGTCTTTTCGCTGAGGTACCGCAAGAAAGACGCGGATGCCCGCGACAATCCCCGGATCAAGTCCGGGGACGGGCATGACGCTGGCGAGCCGATTTAAGCCGGCCCACGACCCGGGAGGGACGGCAGGTGCCTCAAGCCTGACCGCAATCCGGTCTGCTTTCTCGTCTCCCAAATTCATGCACGCATTATGCGCTGGCGGGATCAGCCGGCTTCGAATAGGCTTTCAGCAAAACAATCCGGGAGGAACTGCCATGGCTGCAAATATGGTCGCAAAGCTGGTGATTGCCGTCGTCATCGGCGCCGTGGCCGGAGCCGCCGTGATGGCCACCGCGGCGCCGGAATTCAACACGCGCGGCAATCGGTTCAAACCGCTGGGCTACGATGAGCTTGCCCCGGCCCAGCGTGCTTTCGCCGACCGGGAGATCGCCCAGGGACGCAAGCCGGAGACCGGGCCCTTCAACATCTATCTGCGCAGTCCCGAAATGGCGGAATTGTCGCGACCGTTGAGCGACTACTTGCGCTTCAAGGCGCCGGCGCCGCGCAAGCTCAAAGAGATCGCCATCATGCTGACGGCGCGCTACTGGGGCGGGCAATACGTGTGGTATTCGCACCGCCAGCAGGCGCTGGACGCGGGCCTCAGTCCGGCTTTCATCGCGGCTCTCGCGGCCGGCGAACGGCCGGCCAATATGGCCACCGACGATGCCACGACCTATGACTTCGTCACCCAGCTTCTGACGACACGGCAAGTGAGCGATGCCAACTTCAAGGCGATGGCTGGGCTCATCGGCGAGCGCGGTATCGTCGAATTGGTCGCCCTGATGGGCCAATACACCGGTCTCACCATGCTGTTCGTGGTCGACCGATACCCCGTCCCGGCAGGCGCGCCGGACGAAGTCAACAAGCCGATGTGAAACGGAGCCTGGGACCCGTAGCCCGGATGGAGCGAAGCGTAATCCGGGAACAGACTCGCCAAACTTAATAGCGGGACCCGGATTACGCTTCGCTCCATCCGGGCTACAAAAATCTGCAAGGAAAGTGACTGGAGGGAATATCATGAGGAGTTGGTTGAACCCCGCGACCGTGGTGGGGGTGTTGGGACCGCTGGCTATTTCGTTCGCTGTGCCGGCGCCGGCGGCCGAAATCACCGTCCTGGCGGGCATGGGCGTGATATCCGGCGTGAGCGATCTTGCGCCAGCATACGAAAAGCTGACCGGTCACTCGGTCGTCGTCAGGTTCGAGCAGGCGGCCGCGATGAACGAGAAGATCAATTCCGGCGCGCCGGCCGACATTGCGGCGCTGCAGCCCGAGCAGGTCGATAACTTCATCAAGCAGGGCAAGATGGTGGCGGGCACCAAGACCAATTTCGCCCAGGCGGGAGTAGGCGTCGCGGTCAAGACCGGCGCGTCGAGACCCGACATCAGCACCGTCGATGCATTCAAGAACGCGATGATCAATGCCAAGTCGATCGGCTATTCGCAGGGCGGCAGCGGCCTCGTCGCCGCGAAGGTGATGGAGAAACTCGGCATTGCGGATCAGCTCAAGGCCAAGACCAAGTTCATCAACGGGCTTCCGGTCGCTGAGGTGGTGGCGAAAGGCGACGTCGAAATTGGGCTCCAGCAGATCAACGTCATCATTCCGGTCGAAGGCGCCGACTACATCGGCCCGCTGCCGAAGGAGTTGCAGGACACCGTCCGGTTCGCTGCCGGCGTGCTGACGGTATCGAAGCAGAAGGAGCTGGCGAGGGCGTTCCTCAATTTCATCGCCTCCGCGGACGCCGGCCCCCTGCTGCGCCGCAGCGCAATGGAGCCGTGGCACTAATTACGAGCGGCCGCCCTAAGTGTCATTGCCCTCCCCGGACTTGATCCGGGGATTGACCGGGCAATCGAGTATCCACGGTCGGTGTTTGCTAGAGGAACACGATGCTTTACCGAAACCTGATCTTCACCGGCGTTTTCGCGGCCCTGTTGGCCACCTCGACGACCGCGCAGGCCTTCGACGACGCCAAATATCCCGATCTCAGCGGCCAATGGGTCGCGGTTCGCATGCCGGGCGTCACCGGCCAGCCGGCATTCGATCCGACCAAGCCTTGGGGCCGCGGACAACAAGCCCCGTTGACGCCCGAGTACCAGAAAGTCCTGGAAGCAAGCATTGCGGATCAGGCGATTGGCGGTCAGGGCAATTGGCACACCGGCGCCGAGTGCCTGCCGCCCGGCATGCCGGCGATGATGACGCTCTATCGGCCGATGGAGATCGTCGTGTTGCCGGAGACGACCTACATTCTGGTCGACCATATCATGGACTCCCACCGGCGGATTTACACCGACGGCCGCGACTGGCCGAAGAATGCCGAGCCGAGTTTCATGGGTTATTCGATCGGCAAGTGGACCGACGAGAAGGGCGACGGCCGATTCTCGGTGTTGGAAGTCGAGACCCGCCACTTAAAAGGTCCGCGGCCGCTTGATCCCGCCGGCATGCCGACCCATGCCGACAACGAATCGATCGTGAAAGAGCGCTTCTTCTTCGACAACGACAATCCCGCGCTGCTGCACGACGAGATCACCCTGGAGGACCATGCTTTCACGCGCCCATGGACCGTGCTGAAGACATACCGGCGCATGCCAAACCGATTCCCGGATTGGCCCGAAGACGCTTGCTCCAGCGACAACGAGCTGATCAAGATCGGCACAGAGACTTATTACCGGGGCGCCGACGGCAAACTGATGCCTACGCGCAAGAACCAGCCGCCGCCCGATCTGCGATATTTTGCGCAACCACGGAATTGACGCTGGTTTCAATCGATCGAACACCCGCGGGAACACCTGTAGGGTGGGCAAAGCGAAGTGTGCCCACCGCTACGATTCGAGCGTGATGGTGGGCACGCTTCGCTTTGCCCACCCTACGCGGCTGCGGCGGCCGTGACAAAGCTGTAAGTTCCGAGCTTGTAGAAACGCCCTCTCCCCGCAAGCGGGGAGAGGGGCGCAACCGGGTTTGACTTAGGGCACGAGGCCGTTGCGGCCGACATTGATACGCGCGGCGCCGAACGTTCCGTCCGGCTTCTTGGTCGCAGCCGCGATGTTGATGGCGGCGCCCGGCTTGAGCTCGCTCTTGTCGCCGACTTCATAACGAACGATCGGAACGGTCGGCCCGACGATGATCTTCTTCTCGCCGTCCTTATACTTCACCGTGACTACCGGGCCGTCGACGCTGCTCACGGCCTGGCCCACGGCGCCATTGGTCATGGTGCCGCCGGGCGCGCCATCCCAGTTCCCCCGATGGCCATCGCCGGTGCCGCGCTGCGACTCGGCGAAGATGTGCACCTCAACGGCCTTCTGGGTGCCGTCCGGTTGCGGCAGTGCGCCGCTGCCGATGTAGGAGCCTTCCTTGATGTCGGCGACTGTCGCTTTCAACACACCGACGATGACCGCATTGTCGGCGAGCGACACGGTGGCGGGAGCGCCGTCGGGTCCTTTGATCAACAGCGTATTGCCGTCGACCTTATCGATGGTGCCGCGCACGCGCTGCGTCTGCTGCGCCGAGGCAGCGGTGACTGCAATCGCCGTGGCAAAAGCTGCGGTGGTCAATATCCGCACTATGTTCATCTGAATCCTCCCAAGGGGGTGTTAGCGCGGGTGGAGAATACACTGGCGGGAGGCCAAAGCGAAGGGCCTCGGGGCTGGGACCGCGGGCGTCTCGCCCGCATCTTCCGTGTGCGGATCGTTCCCTCCCCCTCGCGCACGCGGGGAAGAGTAGGGAGCGGGCAATTGCCATCTCCCGAAGAGCGGGCGGGACGCCCGCGGTCCCAGGTCAGCCGCGGCTGACCGGGACCGCGACGAACTTGATTCCGTCGGTTGATCTCAGGCGCATCAGCACCGTGTGCTTGCCGGCTTTCTGCGCCGCCTCGATGACGTTGCGAAGATCGGTCGCGGCTGCGACTTTCTTGTCTGCGGCCTGAAGAATGACGTCGCCGGATGCTATCCCCAATTCGGCCGCCGGTCCGCCTGGATCAACGCTGGTAACGATGACGCCGTCGGCCGCCCGCGCCACCGAAACGCCGAGCCGCGGTACACTCGTGCCCTTCTGCTTGGGCGGTTCGGGGTTGGCGCTGACCTCGCGCTGATCGGCCAAATTGCCCAGCACGATGTTGAAACTTTTCTCCTGGCCTTTGCGGATCACCACGATCGTAGCTGTGGCTCCGGGCGGCAGGCCACTGATGGTCCTCGCAATCTCGCGAGAGTCGTGGGCCTCGTTGCCGTTGATCGACACGATCACGTCGCCCGATTCGATGCCGCCCTTTGCGGCGGGCGAGCCCGGCTGCGGCTCGGCGACGAGCGCGCCGCGCGCCGCTTTGAGGCCGAGATTTTCCGCAAGGTCCGCCGTCACTTCCTGGATCTGCACGCCGATCCAGCCGCGGGTGACCTTGCCCTTGTCCTTGAGCTGGGCGACCACCGCCTTGACGGTCTCGGCGGGAATCGCAAACGCGATGCCGACCGAACCGCCAGTGGGCGAAACGATCGCGGTGTTGACGCCGATCACGTTACCATCCATGTCGAAAGTGGGGCCGCCGGAATTACCGCGATTGACCGCCGCATCTATTTGGATGAAGTCATCATAGGGTCCTGCACCGATATCGCGGCCGCGCGCCGAAACAATGCCTGCGGTCACCGTCCCGCCGAGGCCGAACGGATTGCCGACTGCGATCACCCAGTCACCCACGCGCGGATTGCTGTCGGCGAAGGTCACGAAGGGTAGATTGCCGGCGCTATCCACCTTGACCAGGGCCACATCGGAGTTCTGATCGGCGCCGATCACCTTTGCGGCGAAGACGCGGCCGTCGTCCGCCGTTATCTCCACATTGTCAGCCCTCTCGACAACGTGGAAATTGGTCACCGCATAGCCGTCCGCCGAGATGAAAAAGCCGGAGCCCTGACCGGTGAGGATGTTGCGGCCGCGTGCGGCTGACCGGGCGCCTGGCGCGTCGGGCTGGCCGAAACGGCGGAACAGGCGGCCCGAAGGGGAATCCTTGGAAAGCCGGGAAATCTCCTTGCCGGACTTGCCGGCGTCAAATTTGACGCGAACCGAGATCACCGCAGGCTTGACCCGGTCGACCACTTCGGCAAAACCGACCGGCCGCGCACGGATCTGGGCTTGCGACACGAAATCCGGTCGCGACGCAAGATTCGCGCCGGCGAACAGCGCTGCCACGACCACCGCCACCGTGCCAGCTCGCGACGCAGCCCGTTTGGCCGCAGGCGGCCTGTCACCAGTTGCGGTCGAAATGCGGGCCGGAGCTTCAGCCATGTCGGCCTCCCTCACTGCGAACGGCGGGATCCGCTAGCGCGCTGTCGATCAACGCGTCGATCGCTTGGAACTACTCATATGCTCCCCAAGACCGCGGACCGCAATGCCCCTTGACCAGGCCGCCGCATCTTCTTGCGCCTTCGCTAAGCTCTGCTTAACTCTGGGCCGCACGGGCGTTGACGTCCATCCTGGGCAAGACCGCCAAACCCGCCCTCACGCTATCGAGCGGGAGTTCGAGAACCTGGAGATCCAGCATGCAAACCCCGGTCGAAATCGACTTTCAAGGCCTCACGGGAAACGACCAGCTGCGTGCCTGCGTGATGAAGAATGTTTCTGTGTTGGAGCAGCGCTTTGGCCGCATCACGGCCTGTCGCGTCGTCATCAAGGCGCCAAGCGAGCGGCATCGCACCGGCGGCGCCTGCGAGATCACGATTCGACTCTCGCTACCCCAAGGCCGGGAAGTTGATATCGGCCGCTCCGAAAAAGCCGAAAAAGCCGACGATCGTCTCGCCGATCCGGTGGTGGCCTTGAATGACGCGTTCAAGCGCGCGCGGCGGCGGCTCTCGGACCATGCGCGTCGCATGCGGGGCCATGTCAAGTCCCATGACGGTCCGCCGATCGCGACCGTGAAACGCTTTGACGAGGCCGCCGGTTTCGGCTTCCTTGAGACGCAGGATGGGCGCGAGATCTATTTTCACAAGAACAGCCTCCTCGATGGCCGGGAGGTTCCGCCCGGCACGCGCGTCACGTTTTTCGAGGAGATGGGCGAGAAGGGACCGCAGGCAAGTACCGTAAAGGTACTCGGCAAACACGGGTTACGGTGAAGGTTGATCAAGCCGATATCGACCGCGTTGCGATGAGTGGAATGAGCTACGCCACGCGGCCGACTCGGGACTTAGCGGATAGGGCCTTCACCCGCCCGCGTTGACGTCCCCATCATCCGACCAGATGTTTTTCAATCTCGTGGATTGGGTGCTTGGTGAAGTCCTTGTCGACTTCCGCCACGATGCGCGCCTTCACGTCGCCGTGCAGTGCTTGGCGCAATTCAGCCAAAGTGCGCGGCGGTGCCGCGATGACGACCGCTTTCACCTTGCGTTCGCGGACCAGTTTCTCGAACGCGTCAGCGACCATGCGGGCAAAGCGATGTTCTTCGAGTTCGTGCCAATCGGTCGGCTCTACGGCGCTGCGCCGGTCCCGTGCATTCGAACCGGCGGATAGCCGACCCGGCTTGTCGGTGCCCTGGTCGTGGGTCGCGGGATTTTGGTCAACGAACACCTGCTCGGTCTTGAGGTTGGGGAATTTCTCATCGCCGGCATTGCGCAGAAATAACGCCTTGCGGCCGTCGCCGACGAAAACGATTGCGTTGTGCGGAATGCTCATCTTGTTGCTCATAAGCCCTCGACGAGTTGCCTGTTAGCCTCATAAGAATGGAAAATATGCAAAACTCCTTGATGTTCCGCCGAAGCGGCAAAGAAAATATGCCTGCTGCGAAGCGGCCCCCTCCCTACCCTCCCCCGCAAGCGGGGGAGGGTAGGGAGGGGGAGACGGGGGGAACGGTCGAAATGCGTGCGCTTGAGATTGGCAATGTCGCAATCACCAGCATCGTCGAGCGGGACGGGCCATGGCGGCGGCCCGAGGACATGTTTCCCGCCTATGACCCCGACGCTGGACGGCGGCATCTCGCCGAGCTCGATCCGGAGGTGTTCGACCCGGTTTCGGGGCGCCTGGTGATCACCTATCGGACATACGTCGTACGCACGCCGAAACACACGATCCTGGTGGACACCTGCACGGGCGAAGACAAGGGCTATGCACCGCCGATGGACTTTCCAAAGCAACCCTGGCTCGACGGATTCCGCGACGCCGGGCTCGCCTTCGACCAGATCGATTATGTGTTTTGCACACACCTTCACATCGATCATTGCGGCTGGAACACCGTGCTTCGCGACGGCCGCTGGGTGCCGACTTTTCCGAATGCGAAATATGTGTTCCATAAGCGCGAATACGCCGCATGGGAGGAAGCGACGCAGCGCGGCGAGACGCCCCCTGGCAACGTGTGGCGATACAACTGCGAGCCGGTGGTCGCGGCCGGCCAGGCACTGCTGGTAGACGACGATTTTCAGCTCGACGATACGCTGTGGCTCACCCCGACGCCCGGCCACTCGCCATGTCATTGCTGCGTCAATATTCGCTCCGGCGGGCAGCGCGCCGTCATCACCGGAGACCTGATGCACCACGCCCTGCAATGCCGCGAGCCGGACTGGTCGACGATCTTTGACTGGGACCGTGTCGAGGCCGCTCACTCACGCCGGCGATTCCTGGGCGAGGTCGCCGGGACCGACACCTTGGTGCTGCCGATCCATTTTCCGCACCCGACCGTCGGACGGGTCGAGGCCGACGGCGACAGGTTTCATTACCGGTTCATTCGCGACGCCATCGTCCGCAAGGTGCAGGGCTATCCGCCGCCGTGACGGGCCTCTCCCGGCACTTTTTTCGGCCTTCCCGGAGGGTGGCTCGAGGTGCTTGAATTTCCTTGCTTTTTTAGGGGTATTTCGTTTTGCCAAAATGCCGGTGGGGCGGACGCAAGCCATTTCGCCCCGGGGAGAAGCGAAATCCGCATCGAGGAACGAACGTTCACCGGGAACGCTTTCGCGGGAAAAAACGGCCACCCACACGAAAGCGCATGTCGCATGCGCTAACTTCTATGTGCGTTGCACAAATTTTCCTTGACTCTTGCTCAGATCAATCCGGAAATAGCCATCGTGGAACTGGGGGCGTCGAGAGTTACTTCCTGTGTCTTTCAAGAGCGTTATCCGATCGAACCTGCCGAGCTTTCTACTTCCCTGCCCATATTGCGGACATCGGATGGCCATTACGGCGGTCGCGCCCGCCCGGTCGAGCGGTGGTGCGGAATCCAGCAATCTCGAGGACATCACCCACGGTTGCGTGCAGTGCGGTACGACGCTCACGCGCACTGTGCGGCAGCCCGCTGAAGGCGACCGGAAGACAGCACTTCGGGCTTAATCGAGGCGCATCATCTCAAGCGCGGCGCGGCCGAACGGGCCGTTGGGATTGTTCAACATCTCGCCGATCTCGAAGTGATTGTAGTTCTCGGCGACGATGAGCCGGACGGGTTTGCCCGCGGCCTTGAGGGCGGCGGCGAACTCCCTGGTCTGGCGTTGGAATTCCGGCGTTTCCAGGGTGCCGTGCAGCACCGTCACCGGGCAGGTGATGCGGTCGAGATGACGCTGCGTGCTGAGCGCCGCTTCCGTGGCATCGGTGAACTTCACATAGTCCCCCCGCTTCGACAAGCGCGCCGGCTTGAGATCGTACATGCCGGAGCAGAGCGTTGCGCCCTTCACGGTGTCGCGCGGGAGGCCGAAATCCTTCTCCCAGTCGGTGATCAATACGCAGCCGCCCAGATGTGCGCCCGAGGAATGGCCGGTGATGTAGATGCGATCGGCGTCGCCGCCGAAGCTTGCGGCATTGCGGGCCGCCCAGGCGACGCCGCGGCGCACCTGCTCGATCATCGGCATCAGGTCGCCGCCGCTCTCGATCACGTTGATGAAATCGAGCACCAGGAAGTGCGCCCCGGCGCGCACGAAGGTCTCTGCCCCGTACGCTGAATCCTTCGCATGACCGGCGCGCCAGGCGCCGCCATGAACAAATATCACGATCGGCGCCTTCGAGTTCGATGCCGCATAGATATCCAGCATCTCGTGCGGCGTCGCCCCATAGGCGACCCGCCTCGGCGCACCGAGACGGGCGCGGACCAGCTCGCTTTCGCTGGCGCGGCGCTTGTTGAGCTGATCGCGATTTGGCGCGTAGACCGATTGGTCGTAGGCGTCGTCGAGTTCTTTCTGATCCATGTCGAGCCAGACGCGGGGCCCCTTCGGGCGCGGCGCAGCCTGCTGCGCCGCGGCACCGGTCGAAACCACGGTGGCGGCGGCGGCGCCGATGACGGTCCGGCGGCTCATCAAATCTTCTTCGCTGCGATCGCTGTCCATCGAACCTCCGGCATCCCGCGCCCCGTCGAAGCCGCTCACGATTGTCGACGCACAAAATATTAGCACATTCCGATCAAATTGCAGCGGCGCTCTTTACCTCTACCTCTCCCCGCTTGCGGGGAGAGGTAGAAGAGGCGGTGCACCAATTGCCTGCCGCAAGCGGGGAGAGGGAGCAGAGCTGCAAGCTCAATTCTGTGCCATCGACCGCTTCTCCAGAAGCTCGTTGACGTGGCGCAGGACGTGATCGGCCACGATCACGTGACCTTCCGCGGTGGGGTGGAAGGCGCCGCTGTAGAGCGCCGCATAGGCCGGTTGCAGGTCATCGAAGGCCGAGATGTCTTCGCGGTGAGTATTGCCGGCGAGGAACGTGTCGTTCGGGTTGCGGGCAAGCCGCCAATGATGCGCATAGGGCAATGCGGCGGCCGGCGAATACGGCGCCCACTCATTGGCCGTGTGCGACAGCCGGGGCACGTTCATGTTGACCTGATCAATGAGCAGCTTCTGGGGATCTCTTGCGCATACGCCGCGCTTGGCGAATTCCGCCATATGGTCGACGATAAAGCGGAAGCCGGTGCCTGATCCGGTAGCAAGCCCCGCCGGGCAACCCGGCTTGCGGCCGTCGGTGATACATTCGAGCCGCCCCTCAAGCTCACGCACGAAGTTGGAGACTTCCTGGGTGCGCTCGCGGCTGTAGCGGAGCTTCGGATGCACATCGAGCCCGAGCGTCGGCTGGGCGCCGCAGACGTTGCCGGTCTCGTCGAACTGGATCGGTTCGTAGGCGTTCTGCAGCACGCGGGCCGGATCGACCCCGAAAGCGTCGCTCAAGGCTTCCTTGAGGGCCCTCATGCGGCGGTCAAGCACGCGCAGATAGGCCTGCGACACCGAAGGCGCGAACCGCAGCTCATGGCCCACCAGTCCGACGATCGGCGCCAGATCGCTCGCGTTCTCGGTCATCGCATAGGCGACGAGCGGCCCGAAGCCGACGTCGTTGCCGCCGGCCGAGAGCAGGAAAACGTCGATCGCACGCTTGCGGCTTTGCGGCGGGCACCATTGCTTGGTGAAGACCTGTTCGCTGATGGCCGTCGAGCCCGATTGATACACCGGCAAGCGGTACGACACGGTGCGGGTGCGCCCCGCGGCGCCGGTCTTGCAGATCAGATCGCTCAATTGATCGAGCTGCGGCGCGACCTTCTTCTGGGCGTTTGCGCCGGATATCTGCTCGCGCGCGTCACGCTCCGCGAACAGCCCCTCGACGATGTCGGCGCCCGAACAGGCGAGACTGACGAAGGTCACCGCGCGGTGACGATTTTCCAACGCAAGCCCGATGCTGACGCGGAACGGATAGCCGTATTGCGAACGATGGCAATCGGGGCTCAGCCATTGCGCCCCGCTGCGATCGAACGCCTGCTGGAATTCCCGCGACGACAGCGCGAAGACGGTGCCTTTTTGCTCGTCCTCCATCAGGCGCTTCGGCAACGACTTGGGATTGATGCCGCTATTGGCCGCCGCCACGCCGTATTTCGGGTTCTTCAGGTCGATCCCGCGATAGTTATGGGCGAGTTGATCGGCCGCATTGATCGGAT
>Ga0137409_10007045_pt1 | contig 11587 bp, 12 predicted proteins | sample CZODoug1_16funga_FD_122059 | JGI IMG/M metagenome (GOLD analysis project Ga0137409, IMG submission 122059) | Vadose zone soil fungal communities from Angelo Coast Range Reserve, California, USA - CZODoug1_16fungal (Hybrid Assembly) | ecosystem: Environmental > Terrestrial > Soil > Vadose zone... | reverse complement strand
GTTGAAGCTCTCGCCGCAGCCGCACTGATCCTTGACGTTGGGATTGTTGAACTTGAATCCCTCGTTCAGGCCTTCCTTCGCGAAATCGAGCTCGGTGCCGTCGAGGTAGCTCAGGCTCTTCGGGTCGACCACGACCTTCACCCCGTGGCTCTCGAAAGTGTGGTCGTCGGAGTTGACCGCGTCCGCGTACTCGAGCTTGTAGGCCATGCCCGAGCAACCGGAAGTGCGCACGCCCAAGCGCAGACCCACGCCCTTGCCGCGCTTCGCCATGAAGCTCGAAACGTGCGCCGCTGCGCGTTCGGTGAGAGTAATCACGTGACTAGGCCGCCTTCGCCACCGCGGGCTGCTCGGCGCCATGCTTCTTCCGGTAGTCCTCGATCGCCGCCTTGATCGCGTCCTCGGCGAGGATCGAGCAGTGAATCTTCACCGGCGGCAGCGCCAGTTCCTCGGCGATCTGCGTATTCTTGATCGTGCCGGCCTCGTCGAGCGTCTTGCCCTTCACCCACTCGGTCACGAGCGAGGAGGACGCGATCGCCGAGCCGCAGCCGTAGGTCTTGAAGCGGGCATCCTCGATGACGCCCTGCTCGTTGACCCGGATCTGCAGCTTCATCACGTCGCCGCAGGCCGGCGCACCGACCATACCGGTCCCGATATGCTCGTCCGCCTTGTCGAAGGAACCGACGTTGCGCGGGTTCTCGTAATGGTCCAGTACCTTGTCGCTGTATGCCATGTCTGACTCCTAGTGTGCGGCCCACTGCACCGTGTTCAAATCCACGCCTTCTTTGTACATTTCCCACAACGGCGAGAGCTCGCGCAGCTTGCCGATCTTGGCACGCAGGAGCTTGATCGCGTAGTCGATCTCCTCCTCGGTGGTGAAACGGCCGATCGTAAACCGGATCGAGCTGTGCGCGAGCTCGTCCGAGCGCCCGAGCGCCCGCAGCACGTACGAGGGCTCGAGGCTCGCCGAGGTGCACGCCGACCCGGAGGACACCGCGATGTCCTTGATCGCCATGATCAGCGACTCGCCCTCGACGAAATTGAAGCTGATGTTCAGGTTGCCCGGGATACGGTGCTCCATGTCGCCGTTGACGTAGACCTCTTCCATGTCCTTGAAGCCCGCCAGCAGCTTGTCGCGAAAGCGCCGGATGCGTTCGTTCTCGGTCGCCATCTCGAGCTTCGCCAGGCGGAAGGCCTCGCCCATGCCGGCGATCTGGTGCGTGGCGAGCGTTCCCGAGCGGAAGCCGCGCTCGTGGCCGCCGCCGTGGATCTGCGCTTCGATACGAACGCGGGGCTTCCTGCGCACGTACAGCGCGCCGATGCCCTTGGGCCCGTAGACCTTGTGCGCGGTCACCGTGAGCAGATCGATCTTGAGCTTCTGCAGGTCGATCTCGATCTTGCCCGCCGCCTGCACCGCGTCGCAGTGGAACACGATGCCTTTGGCGCGGCAGATCTCGCCGATTTCGGCGACCGGCTGGATCACGCCGATCTCGTTGTTCACCATCATGATCGACACCAGAATGGTGTCGGGCCGGATCGCGGCCTTGAATTTCTCCAGATCGACGATGCCGTTCGGCTCGGGATCGAGGTAGGTCGCCTCGAAGCCCTGGCGTTCGAGCTCTCGCACCGTGTCGAGCGTCGCCTTGTGCTCGGTCTTCTGGGTGATGATGTGCCTGCCCTTGGCCTTGTTGAAGTTGGCCGCGCCCTTGATCGCGAGGTTGTTGCCCTCGGTCGCGCCGGAGGTCCAGACGATCTCCTTGGGGTCGGCGTTCAGCAGCGCCGCCACGTGGCCGCGCGCCTCTTCCACCGCCTCTTCCGCCTCCCAGCCGAAGGCGTGCGAGCGGCTCGCCGGGTTGCCGAAGTGCTCGGTCAGGAAGGGGATCATCTTCTGCGCGACGCGCGGGTCCACCGGCGTCGTCGCCGAATAATCGAGGTAGATCGGAAATTTCATCGCGCGCTTTTCCTTCTCACGCCACCGCGGCTTCCTTGCCGCGCTTGTCCTGCAGAACGCTCACCCTTTCCTTGCGCGCCGCCTGCTGCGCGACGAGATCGGAGAGCTTCACCGAGTCCAGGTACTCGTACATCTTGTCGTTCAGGGTCGACCACAGGTCGTGGGTCATGCAGCGCTGCTCGTCCTTGCAGTTCTCCTTGCCGCCGCACTGCGTCGCGTCGAGCGGCTCGTCGACCGCAGTGACGATGTCGGCGACCGAGACTTTGGCGAGTTCGCGCGCGAGCGTATAACCGCCGCCTGGACCGCGCACGCTTTCGACCAGCGTGTGGCGCCGCAACTTGCCGAACAGCTGCTCGAGGTACGACAGCGAGATGCTCTGGCGCTGGCTGATGCCGGCGAGCGTGACCGGACGCTTGCCGCCGTGCATGGCGAGGTCGAGCATCGCGGTGACTGCAAACCTTCCCTTGGTGGTCAGTCTCATTGGGCGCTCCAGGCTATCAATACCCGAGAAAACCGGTCAACTATACTAAACCCGACAAATGCGGTCAACTATTACTTCCCGGCGACCTTGCGATCCCCCCAGCGCGTGGCAGACAGGGCGCTGTCCTTCTCGGCCCTGAGAGCTTCGATTTCGTTAATAATCAAATCGATACGCTTGTCCATTTCGACGCTGTGATCGAGCAGGCCTTGGACCGCCTTGGCGAAAGGATCGTCCTCCGCCTTGGAGGTGACGGCATAGGCGGAGAAGCCCAGCTTGGCCGCCTTCTCCTCGCGGGTCTTGTCCTGCTCGTCCAGGATGATGCGCGCGGGGATGCCGACCGCGGTCGCGCCCGGCGGAACGTCCTTCACCACCACGGCGTTCGAGCCGATGCGCGCGCCGTCGCCGACCGTGATCGGTCCGAGCACCTTCGCGCCGGCGCCGATGACGACGCCTTTGCCGAGCGTCGGGTGGCGCTTGCCCTTGTTCCAGGTGGTGCCGCCCAGCGTCACCCCGTGGTACAGCGTGCAGTCGTCGCCCAGCTCTGCCGTTTCGCCGATCACCACGCCCATGCCGTGATCGATGAAAACGCGCCGGCCGATTTTGGCGCCCGGGTGGATCTCGATGCCGGTAAGGAAGCGCGAGCAATGGGAGGTGAACCTCGCGAGCCAGCGCAGCTTCGCGCGCCAGAACGCGTGCGCCACACGATGGACGAGGAGCGCGTGGAAGCCCGGGTAGCAGGTGATGACTTCCCAGGTGGTCCGGGCCGCGGGGTCGCGGTCGAACACGCAGGCGATGTCTTCGCGGATTCGGGTAAGCATGAGCTGTGCTCAGGGTCGGAAAGGCATTATCGGAAACCTTAGTGAAATGGTCAACTATTTGCCCTTGGGCCGGTCCCAAGCAGCGAGCATGCCGCGCAGGATGTTGACCTCGACCTTCTCCACCCTCGCCCGGGCGAAGAGGCGCCGCAGCCGGTCCATGAGCTTGCGCGGGGAGCGCGGATGCAGGAAGCCGCTCGCATACAGGCTGCGCTCCAGCTGCGCGTAGAGCTGTTCCACGTCCTCGTGACGCGCCGCGTCGGGTTCAGCCGCGGGCGGGGCCGGCTCGAGCGCGGCCATGCGCATCTCGTACGCCATGACCTGCACCGCCTGGGCGAGATTGAGCGACGCGTACTCCTCGCTCGCGGGAATGCGAGCGAGGCGGCTGCAGCGCAGCACCTCCGCGTTCGTCAGGCCCACCGTCTCGTTGCCGAAGACGATCGCGACCTCGTCGCGGCGCGCCGCGGCGACGAGCTCCTGCGCGGCTGCGCGCGCATCGAGCGGGCGGTGCGACAGCTCGCGCGGCCGCGCGCTCAGCGCCACCGAGAACGTCGTGCCGGCGAGGGCTTCGTCGAGGCCGTCGCACACACGCGCCGACTGGAGAACGTCGAGGGCGCCGCTCGCCATCGCGCGGGCCTCGGGGTCGGGAAAGCGCCGCGGCCGCACCAGAAACAGCCGCGCCATCCCCATGGTCTTCATCGCGCGCGCCGCGGCGCCGATGTTCCCCGGGTGCGACGGGCGCGACAGCACCACCCGGATTCGGGACAACGGTCCGCGCGCTTTCATACTAGAATCCGGCCCTCGCTGTATCGCTCTTTTTGAATTCCCGGACGAACCATGCACCCGATGCTCGGAATCGCGGTCAGAGCCGCTCGGCGCGCCGGCGCGATCATCAACCGCGCCGCGCGCGACGTGGAGCTGCTTCCGGTGACGCGCAAGCGCCACAACGATTTCGTCACGGAAGTGGACAAGTCCGCCGAGGCGGCGATCATCGAGATACTACACCGCGCCTACCCGGACCACGCGATCCTCGCGGAGGAATCGGGCGCGCGGGCCGGGGCCGCCGGCGAATCCGAGTACACCTGGATCATCGATCCCCTCGACGGCACCACCAACTTCATCCACGGATTTCCGCAGTACGCCGTCTCGATCGGATTGAAGCACAAGGGTGTGCTCGCCCAGGGGGTGATCTACGACCCGACCAAGAACGAGCTGTTCACCGCGACGCGCGGGCGCGGCGCCTACCTGAACGAGCGGCGCATCCGCGTCTCCAAGCGCGTCCAGCTCGGCGAGGCCCTCATCGGCACGGGTTTCCCGTTCCGCGATCTCGAAGGCCTGGACGAGTACCTCTCCATGTTCCGCGAGATCACCGCCCGCACCGCGGGAATCCGCCGCGCCGGAGCGGCCGCGCTCGACATCGCCTACGTCGCGGCGGGGCGGCTCGACGGCTTCTGGGAGATGGGCCTCTCGCCGTGGGACATGGCGGCCGGCGCGCTGATGGTGCAGGAAGCCGGCGGCCTGGTCGGCGATTTCCGCGGCGACTCGGACTACCTCGGCTCGGGCCGCATCGTATGCGGTAACCCGAAGATCTTCGCGCAGCTGATCCAGGTCGTCGGGCCTCTCGCTTCGAAGTAGGTGCACATGCTCCGCGCGCTGCTCGCGGCCACCGCACTTTGGATCTCCATCGCGCACGCGGCCGATCTGCGCATCGGCGTCGCCGCCGATGTAACGTCGATGGATCCGCATTTCCTCAACCTCGCGCCCAATGTGAACATCGCCTGGCACGTGTTCGACGCCCTCACCCACGTCGACGAGAACGCGCGCCTGGTGCCGGGACTTGCGGCGTCGTGGAGAGCCGTCGACCCGATGACCTGGGAATTCAAGCTGCGGCGCGGGGTGCGCTTCCACGACGGCAGCGAGCTCACGGCGGAGGACGTCGCGTTCTCGATTGACCGTACGCGGGCGGTCCCCAACGGCCAGATGCGGCCCTTCACGCAGCGCATCGTCGCCAAGGAGATCCCCGACCCGTATACGATCAGGCTGAAGACCTCCGCGCCCTACGCGATGGTGCCCTACGATCTCAACTCGGTGTTCATCGTGTCGAAGAAGGCGACCGGCTCGGCGCGCAGCGAGGACTTCGATTCCGGCAAGGCGATGGTCGGCACCGGTCCTTTCCGCTTCGTGCGCTTCGCGCGGGGCGACCGGGTCGAGCTCGCGCACAACGACGCCTATTGGGGCGGCGCCGCCGCCTGGGACAGGGTCACGTTCCGCATCGTGCCCACCGACCCGGCGCGCCTCGCGGGGCTGCTCTCCGGCGATCTCGACCTGATCGAGCAGGTGCCGACCGCGGACCTGCCGCGCGTCCGCGGCGACGCGAGGCTCGCGACCGCGCAGAAGGTCTCGTGGCGCACGATCTTTTTCCATCTCGACCAGCGCGAGCCTGTGCGAGGCATCGCCGACAAGGTGGGCAAACCGCTGCCGCGCAACCCGTTTCGCGACCCGCGCGTGCGGCACGCGTTGTCGCTGGCGATCGACCGCAAGGCGATCGCGGAGCGCCTAATGGACGGCGCCGCCCTCCCCGCCTCCAATCTGGTCTCGCCGCCCGTGCTCGGCTACGCGGCCGATCTCAAGCCCGACGCCTACGACCCCGAAGCGGCGAAGCGCCTGCTTGCCGAAGCCGGCTACCCCGACGGGTTCGCCGTAACCCTGTCCGCCCCGAACAACCGCTACGTCAACGACGAGCAGATCGCGCAGGCCGTGGCGCAGATGCTCGCGCGCGTCGGCGTGCGGGTGCGCGTCGAGACGATGCCGATCAACGTCTACCTCCCCAGGGGAGCGAAGGGTGAATTCGCCTTCGCGATGCTCGGCTGGGGCTCGTTCTCCGGCGATCTCGCGCTGCGCTCGCTCGTCGCCACGCCCGATCCTAAAAAGGGATTCGGCGCCTTCAACTGGTCGGGCTACTCCAACCCGAGGATCGACGCGCTGCTCGAGCGGGCCTTCGCCACCGTCGACGACAAGGGCCGCGAGGCGCTCGCGCAGGACGCGATGCGCGCGGCGATGCGCGACCATGCGGTCGTCCCACTGCATCACCAGGTCACGACCTGGGCGATGAAAAAGAGCCTGAGCTACGCGCCGCGCACCGACGAGTTCACCTTCGCGCACCACGTGCGCCCCCGCTAAGCGGACACATGCTGTCCTATATCGCCCGGCGTGTCGTCCAGAGCGCGATCGTGATCTTGCTGATGTCGCTCGTCGTGTTCGCCGCCGTTTACGCCATCGGCAACCCGGTCGACATCCTGATCAATCCTCAGGCCGACCAGGCCGAGATCGCGCGCCTCACCGCGGACCTGGGGCTCGACCGGCCGCTCCCCGAGCAGTACTGGATTTTCCTCAGCGACGCGGCGACGGGAAGCCTGGGCAGCTCCTTCGCGTACCAGGTGCCGGCGATCGCCCTGATCCTCGAGCGCATGCCCGCGACGGTCGAGCTGGCGGTCGCGGCGATGCTGATCGCGCTCGTCCTGGGAATTCCGCTCGGGCTGTGGGCGGGCGTCGCGCCGCGCTCGGGGGCGGGCCGCGCCATCGGCGCCGGGGCGATCGTCGGATTCTCCCTGCCGACGTTCTGGGTCGGGCTGCTGCTGATACTCGTGTTCTCGGTCTGGCTGGGCTGGCTGCCGACCTCCGGGCGCGGGCCGACGACCGACCTCTTCGGGATCCCTGTGAGCTTCCTCTCCGCCGAGGGGCTGCGCCACCTCGCGTTGCCGGCGGCGAACCTCGCGCTCTTCAACCTGTCGCTCGTCGCCAAGCTGGTGCGCTCGGGAACCCTTGAGGCGCTGCAGCAGGACTACGTCCGGTTCGCCCGCTCCAAAGGCCTCACCGAGCGCCGCGTGGTCGGCGTCCACGTGCTCAGGAACGTGCTCGCGCCCGTGGTCGCGGTGAGCGGAGTCCAATTCGGCTCGGTGATCGCCTTCGCCGTGGTTACCGAGACCATCTTCGCCTGGCCCGGCATGGGCAAGCTGCTCATCGACTCGATCAACGTGCTCGATCGGCCCGTGATCGTCGGTTACCTCTGCGTCGTGGTGCTGCTGTTCGTCGCGATCAACCTCGCGGTCGACCTGCTCAGCTCGTGGCTCGACCCACGCGTGCGGCTGGGAGGAGAGGCGTGAGAGCCGCGCTCGCCCTGCTGGGTCTGCTGGTTCTCGCCGCGGCCCTCGCCCCTTGGATCGCGCCGCAGAATCCCTACGACCTCGCGCAGCTCAGCCTGCTCGATTCGCGCCTGCCGCCGCTCGCACGCTCCTCGGCGGGCGCGATCCGCTGGCTGGGAACGGACGACCAGGGACGCGACATGCTCTCGGCCATTCTCTACGGCCTGCGCACCAGCCTCGCGGTGGGGCTGGCGAGCACGGCGCTCGCCTTCGCCATCGGCGTGAGCCTGGGGCTCACCGCCGCCTGGTACGCCGGTTGGGTCGACGCGCTCGTCATGCGCCTCGCCGACCTGCAGCTGTCGTTTCCCTCGATCCTGATCGCGCTGGTGCTGCTCGCCCTCCTCGGACAGGGCCTGGACAAGATCGTCGCGGCAATCGTCGCGGTTCAGTGGGCTACCTATGCGCGCGCCGCCTACGCCGCGGCGCGGGTCGAGCGTGGCAGGGAGTACGTCGAGGCCGCAGTCGCCCTCGCCCTCCCGGTTCCCCGCATCCTCTTCCGGCACCTGCTTCCCAATTGCCTGCCGCCCCTGATGGTGCTCGCGGCGGTGCAGGTGGCGGCCGCGATAACGCTCGAGGCCACGCTTTCGTTTCTGGGCCTCGGCCTGCCGATCACGCAGCCGTCGCTGGGCCTGCTGATAGCGAACGGCTTCAACTACCTGCTCTCGGGCCACTATTGGATCAGTGTCTTTCCCGGAATCGCCCTGCTGCTCGCGGTCGCCGCGATCAACCTCGTCGCCGACCGGCTGGGCGAGACGCTCGACCCGCGCGAGCGCCGGCGCGCGACGCCTTATACTGTCCCGGGATAACCCGAGGAGGAGCCACCATGAACTCAAGAATCTGTGCGGCGACCGCGCTGCTCGCGCTCGCCGGCGCCGCAGTCGCCCAGGGCGGCAAGCCGCTCGAAGTGATTGCCTTCGGCGGCGGCGGCAACTGGCCGGTGTGGGCGGCGCAGGAGAAGGCACTGTTCGCGAAGAACGGGGTCGCGGTGAACCTGTCCTTCACCCCGAACTCGGTCGAGCAGATTCGCAACCTGATGTCCGGCAAGTACGATTTCGGCACGACCGCGTATGACAACGTGGTCGCCTACCAAGAAGGACAGGGCGAGACCGAGCTGTCGGCGCAGCCCGACCTGTTCGCCTTCATGGGCGGCTACGCGGGCTCGCTGCGCTTCGTCACCTCGCCCGACATCAAGACCTACGCCGCGCTCAAGGACAAGACCGTCGGGGTGGACGCCGCGACCACGGGCTTCGCCTTCATCCTGTACAAGCTCGCGGCGATGAACGGGCTTTCGATGTCGGATTACAAGGTCGAGAAGCTCGGCGGCACGCCGGCGCGGGTGCAGGCGCTGATGGAGGGCCGGATCGCGGGCACCATGATCAGCTCGCCCTCCGAGATCCTTCCGGAGTCGAAGGGGTTCACGCGCCTGGGCGACACCACCGCCACCTTCGGCCCCTACCAGGCCTCGGTCGGCGTCGCGCGCCGCGCGTGGGCTGCGCAGCACGGCGAGCAGCTGGTCGCCTTCATCCGCGCCTACGCCGCGGCGATGGACTGGCTGCAGGATCCCGCCAACAAGGACGAGGCGATCTCGATCTACATGAAGTACACGCCGAGCGCGCCGCGCCCGGCGGCGCAGAAGGCCTACGAGACGATGTTCGCCGCGAACGAAGGTTTCCAGAAGAAAGCGAAGCTCGACCTCGAAGGCTGCCGCACGGTGCTCAAGCTGCGCAGCGAGTTCGCGAAGCCGCAGAAGAACCTGGCCGATCCCCTGAAATACATCGACGAGACCTACTACGCGAAGGCCGTCCGCTAGGGCTCGTCGACGGAACTACTCGTAGAGGCCCGTGCGCGCCTTGCCGCGGAATACGCGGTAGGCGAACGCGGTGTACGCGACGAGGAAGGGCAGCACGATCACCACGCCCCAGAGCATGAAGCCGAGCGCGGAGGGGTGCGCGGCCGCCTCCCAGATCGTCATGCGGTCGATCACGACGAACGGGAACAGGCTGTAGGCGAGCCCGGCGAAGGCGAGCACGAAGATCGCCACGGCGGCCGCGAACGGCACCCAGTCGGGCTCGGGCTCCCCACGCTTGATGCGCCCCGTCGTGGCCCACACCAGCCATCCGGCTACCACCGTCGCGAGCGGCAGCAGCATCAGCCCGAGCGTGCGGGGAAAGTCGAACCACTTCGTCTGAACCGACTGGCTCACCAGCGGCGTAGCGAGGCTCACCAGCGCCACCGCGAGCGCGACCCAGACGAGCCCCCAACGCGCCCAGCCCAGCGCCTTACCCTGCAGAACCCCCTGCGTTTTGAGGATCAGCCAAGTAGCACCGAGCAGCACGTAGCCGCCGCACACGCTCGCGCCGACGAGGAGCGCGAACACCGTGTAGCCCAGCCCCGGGTGGAACCCGGTGATGTAGCGGCCGAGCATGAAGCCTTGAGCGAACGAGGCGAGGAAGCTGCCGAGCCAGAACAGCCAGTTCCACAACTCGCGGTGCCAGCCCTCGGCCTTGATGCGGAATTCGAAAGCGACGCCCCGCAGCATGAGCCCAACCAGCATCCACGCGACCGGAAGGTAGAGCGCGCCCAGAACGATGCCGTGCGCCACCGGAAACGCGACGAGCAGGATGCCTACACCAAGCACCAGCCAGGTCTCGTTCGCGTCCCAGAACGGGCCGATCGAGGCGACCATCAGCTCCTGTTCGCGCGCGTCGGCGGCGGGCATCAGCATGCCCACACCGAGGTCGTAGCCGTCGAGCACCACGTACATTAGGATCGCCAGGCCCATCAATCCCGCGAACACGAGCGGCAGGTCGAGGCTCATGCCTGGGTCCCCTTCCCCGCGAGGTGGGTCAGCACCACCATGTAGGCGAGGAACATCCCTGCATAGGTGATGACGTAGAGAGTCAGGCTCGAGCCGAGCTGGGCGCCCGAGGCCCCGCCCACCGCGTCGGCGGTGCGCAGGATCCCGGCGACCAGCCAGGGCTGGCGGCCGATCTCGGTGACGATCCACCCGCATTCCGTCGCCGCCCAACCCGAGAAGGTGAAGGCGGCGAACGTCCACAGCATCCAGCGCGGCGGAAGCGCGCCACGGCGCGTCACCCAGACGCCGGTCCACGCGGCGACGAGCATCAGCACGCCGATCCCGACCATGGCGCGGAACGCGAAGAACACCGGCGTCACCGGCGCGGTGTCCGGAGCGAAAGCGTCGATGCCCTTCAACTCGGCGCCGGCGTCGTGCTTGAGCAGCAGGCTCGCGCCTTTGGGAATCTCGATCGCAAAGTCGTTCGTGCGCTGCTCCTCATTGGGAACCGCGAACAGCACCAGCGGCACGCCCTTCTCGGTCTTCCAGATCGCCTCGATCGCCGCGATCTTCGCCGGCTGGTGCTCCAGCGTGTTCAAGCCGTGCTGGTCTCCGACGAAGGCCTGCACCGGGGCGAGAATCGCGGCGATGACAAGACCGGTGCGCAGCGTCTTGCGCGCCGACGGATCTTCAGGCGCGCGCAGCAGCCGCCACGCCGACAGCCCCGCCACGACGAACGACGCGGTGAGTCCCGAGGCGAGCAGCATGTGGGTGAAGCGCCACGGGAAGGAGGGATTGAACAGCACCTTCAGCCAGTCGCCCGCGATGATCTGCCCGCCTTGCAGGATCTGCCCGGTCGGGGTCTGCATCCAGGAGTTGAGCGCGAGGATCCAGAAGGCCGAGAGCGTCGTGCCGAACGCGACCATGGCGGATGAGAAGATGTGCACCCAGCCGGGCACGCGGTTCATGCCGAACAGCATGATCCCGAGGAAGGTCGCCTCGAGGAAGAACGCGGTCAGCACCTCGTACGCGAGCAGGGGGCCGGCGATGTTGCCGACCTTGTTCATGAACCCGGGCCAGTTGGTGCCGAACTGGAACGACATGGTGATGCCGGTGACCACCCCCATCGCGAAGGTCAGCGCGAACACCTTGACCCACAGCTTGTAGGTGGCGAGCCACGCGGGTTCAGCCGTCTGAGCGAAGCGGATGCGGAAGTAGAGGAGGATCCAGGCGAGCGCGATGGTCAGCGTCGGGAACAGGATGTGGAACCCGATGTTCAGGCCGAACTGGGCTCGCGAGAGGAGCAGGACCTCGTCCATGGGTGGCCTATCATAGCGCGCCCGT
>Ga0137409_10007043_pt1 | contig 11590 bp, 11 predicted proteins | sample CZODoug1_16funga_FD_122059 | JGI IMG/M metagenome (GOLD analysis project Ga0137409, IMG submission 122059) | Vadose zone soil fungal communities from Angelo Coast Range Reserve, California, USA - CZODoug1_16fungal (Hybrid Assembly) | ecosystem: Environmental > Terrestrial > Soil > Vadose zone... | reverse complement strand
CGCCTGCGCGTGTTGCGCCTCATGCTCGCGCATCGCGCCCGTCGCGGCGCGCTCGGCGACGAGCTTCGCCTCGGCCGCCACGCGCGCTTCTTCCTCGGCCTGGGCGCGCGAGCGCGCCATCGCCGCTGCCGCCGCCTCGACGCGCTGGCGCTCCTCGGCGAGCGCCGTCGCCTTGCCGTCCGCTTCCTGCCGCGCGCGCGCCTGATCGAGCGCGATGCGTTCGTTCTCCTCCCGCTCCTGCGCGAGTCGCACCGCGTCCGCCTCGGAAGTCGCACGCTGCTCGGCCTCGCGCCGCAGCTTTTCCTCGCTCGACTTGCGCTCGCGAGACGACTCGAGCGTGCGCGCCTCGTGCAGCGAGCGCTCGCGCGCGTGCTTGCGCGCCTGCTCCTCGGCCGCGGCACGCTCGCGCATCGCCGCCGCGGCCTGCGCTTCCGCCTCCGAGCGGGCGCGGGCGTGGCCCGCCGCCTCCTCCTCCTTGCGCCGCCGGCCTTCGGCGAGCGCCGCGGCCTTCTTTTCCGCCTCTTCCCGCTGGCGCGCTTCGGCGAGCGCCGCAGCTTCGGCACGCTCCCGCTCGGCCACCAGCCGCGCTGCCTTCGCCTCGGCTTCCGCGCGGGCGTGGGCGATGCGCCGCAGCTCGACCTCGGCCGCCTGCCGCTCGCGCGCGAGATCGAGCGAGCGCCGCTCGTCGTTCGCTCGCGCGGAAGCCACTTCCTCGGCGCTGCGATCCTTCTCGAGGCGCTCGCGCTGCGCGGTCTCCAGTTTCTCGAATAGCTTGCTCATGGCTTGCGTGCCGCCCGGGCGCTACTTCCGCTTGGCCGCGGCGGCCCTCGCGAGGTCGGCGGCGCTGACCTTGGGTTTCGGCGGGGCGGCGGGTGCGACGGGCGCCGCAGGCTTGGCAGCAGGAGCGGCCCCCGGCTTTTCAGCCGGCTTCACGGCTCCTTTGGCAGCGAAGTCGAGGTTGATCATGTCGCCGAGCTTGTCCGAGTACGCTTCGCGCACCTTGGTCATCACCGGCAGCGCCTTCTTGAAGGCCTCGACCAGCTTCGGGTCGTACTTCTTGCCCGATCCCTTCTCGATCTCGAAGCCGGCGTCCTCGACCGACATCGGCTCGCGGTAGAACTGCGTCGTGGTCATCGACTCGAAGGCGTCGACGATGGCGATGACGCGGCCCGGCCAGGGGATCGCCTCGCCCTTCAGGCCCTGCGGGTAGCCGCTGCCGTCCCACAGCTCGTGGTGCGTGAGCGCGATCTGGCGCGCCAGCTTGAGCAGCGGATCGTCGTGCTCGCCGATGATCTCGGCGCCGAGCGCGGGATGGCGCTTGACGCGCTCCCAGTCGGGCGCCGAAAGCTTCTCCTTCTTGCGCAGGATCTCCGCCGGCACGCCGAGCTTGCCGATGTCGAACAGCGGCGCGGCAGTCTGCATCATTTCGCAGACCTGCGGCTTCTGGCCCGCGGCCTGCGACAGCAGCTTCGCGTACTGGCCGACGCGCACCACGCGGTTGCCGACCGCGGCGCTCTCGTGCATCTCCATGGCGCGCCCCAGCCGCTTGATCAGGTCGGTGCGCGTCTTCTCCAGCTGCGCGGTGCGCTCCTGCACCATCTGCTCCAGCTCGATGCGCCGGTCGGCGAGCGCCAGGTGCAGGCGCACGCGCGCCCTGAGCACCGCGGCGTTGATCGGCTTGGTGACGTAGTCGACCGCACCGAGCTCGAAGCCCTCGACCTGCGCCTGCGCCTCCGCCTTGCCGGTGAGGAAGATGATCGGGATGCTGGCGGTCTGGGCCTCGGCCTTCAGCGCCTGGCAGACCTCGAAGCCCGAGACGTCGGGCATTTCAATGTCGAGCAGGATCAGGTCGGGACGCGGCTCGGCGAACGCTTTCTCGATCGCCGTGCCCGCATCGGAAGCGGTGAGGACCTGGTAGTCAGCGGCGAGCGCTCTCGCCATCAAGGCGAGCAGGTCGGTCGCATCGTCGACCGCCAGCACTACCGGCTTTTGCGCTTTCTCATTCACTCAGGCGGAGAGTATCCCGCTTTTTCCAGCCGGCCGCGCGCCTCGGCGCCGGTGAGATGCGCGATGAACGCGTCGACCGCCGCCGGCTTCGCCGTTTTCGCGCTCGGCGCGGCGACGTAGACCGTATATTTCTGCAGCGCCGCGGGCAGCGGGCCGACCAGCTTCACGCCTTTCACCGGCAGGATCTCGCTGATCTGGTGGATGCCGAGCTCGATCTCGCCGCGGCCGACCGGCTCGGTGATGTAGCCGCCCTGACCCAGCGTCGCTTTATCCTGAATTTCTTTTTCTATATTTAGTTTTCTAAGGATCTCCGCGACGTGCTTTCCGCTCGTGCCGACCTTCGGGTCGATGTACACCACCGACTTCGCCGCGAGCAGCGTCTTCTTGAAGGCTTCGACGGTCGAGATATCCGGCGATGGCGCTTTTTCATTCACGGCCACGCCAATCCCGACTCTCGCAATTGCTTTTCCGCTCAACTGCAGGGAAGGCAGGACCTCGGTCGTGACGATCACCATGTCCGCGGGATCACCCGCCTTCAGCGACTGCACCAGCTTGCCCATCGGCTGGTACTCCACCTTCACCGTCGCGCCCTTGAAAGACGCGGCAAGCGGGTCGACGAGCGATTTCGCGGCGCCGCCGGAGAGGACGCGAATCTCCTCGGCAGCGACGCAGGACGAGAATGCCAGCAGGAACAAGAAAATCTTCATGCCCGTTTTCCTTTGCGTTTGGCCTTCTCCAGCAGTCGCGCGTAGTCGGCGGGCGCGACGGCCTCGCCGTAGAGAAATCCCTGCAGCTCGTCGCAGCCGTGGCGCTTGAGGAAGCGCAGCTGCGCGTCGGTCTCGACGCCTTCGGCGATCACCTTCAGCCGCAGCGAGTGGCCGAGCGAGATGATCGCCTGGGCGATCACGCCGTCGTCCGGGTTCTCGCCGGCGCCGATGTCGCGCACGAACGAGCGGTCGATCTTGAGCGTGTCGACCGGCAGCTGGCGGAGATAGGAAAGGCTCGAGTAGCCGGTGCCGAAGTCGTCCACCGACAGCGCCACGCCGAGCGATTTCAGGCCCTGCAGGGTGGTGATCGCCGCCTCGACGTTGTGCATCACCATGCTCTCGGTCAACTCGAACTCGAGCAGCGACGGGTCGAGCCGCGTTTCTTCGAGCACGCGCGACACGACCCGCACCAGCCCTTCCTGGCGGAACTGCCGCGCCGAGAGGTTCACCGAGACCACGCCGGGCGTGAGCCCATCGTCCATCCATGCGCGCGCCTGGCGGCAGGCTTCGCCCAGCACCCATTCGCCGAGCGGCACGATCAGGCCGGTCTCCTCGGCGAGCGGGATGAAGCGCGCCGGCCGCACCAGGCCCCACTCGGGGTGGTTCCAGCGCACCAGCGCCTCGGCGCCGATGATCGCCCCCGAGCGCAGGTCGTTCTTCTGCTGGTAGTGCAGCAGGAACTCGCGCCGCTCGAGCGCGCGGCGCAGCGCGTGCTCGAGCGACAGCCGCTCGTTCACCCGGTCGTTCATCTCCGAGGTGTAGAACTGGAAGTTGTTGCGGCCGTGCTCCTTGGCGCGGTACATCGCCGCGTCGGCGTTCTTCAGCAGCGTGTCGACGTCGGAGCCGTCCTGCGGATAGAGGCTGATGCCGGCGCTGCAGGTGACGTACAGCTCCTTGCCGTCGACGTCGATCGGCTCGGCGACCTTGGCGCTGATGCGCTGCATGGCGCGGAAAATCACTTCCTCGTTCGCCTGGTCGTTGAGGATCAGCACGAACTCGTCGCCGCCGACGCGCCCGACCGTGTCGCCCTCGCGCAGCACAGCGCGCAGCCGCTCGCCCATGCTCTTCAGCAGCTTGTCGCCCACCGAGTGGCCGAGGCTGTCGTTGACGAACTTGAAGTGGTCGAGATCCATGAACACCACCGCGATGGCGCGCGGCACCCGCTGCGAGTACACCGCCTGGCGCAGCCGGTCGTGCAGCAGGTTGCGGTTCGGCAGCCCGGTGAGCGCGTCGTAGTTCGCCTGGTGCTCGAGCTGCTGCTGGTAGCGCTTGCGCTCGATCGAGTACTGCATCGAGCGCAGCAGCAGCTCGCGGTCGAGGCGGCCTTTCACCAGGTAGTCCTGCGCGCCGCCCTTCACCGCCGAGAGCGCGAGCATCTGGTCGTCGTTGCCGGTGAGGACGATGATCGGCACGGTCGGCGAGTGCGCGTACACCTTGCTGAAGGTCTCGAGGCCGAAGCTGTCGGGCAGCGAGAGGTCGAGCAGCACCAGGCCGGTGCCGCCGGCGGAGAGCTGCTCGAGGCCGAGCGACAGCCGGTCGGCGAAATGCAGGTGGAACGGCGTAGCCGGGTCCTCGGCGATCATCTCCTCGATGAGCCGGGCGTCGCCGGGGTTGTCCTCGATGAGGAGGACTTTGTGCGGAGGGCTGATGGGCCGCCGCTACCGGTCAATGCCCATTGGGCGGAAGCGTGACGACGGTCAGCCAGAACACGTCGATCGACTTCACCACGACGATGAACTTCTCGAGGTCCACCGGTTTGGTGACATAGCAGTTGGCGTGCAGGTTGTAGGTGCGCAGCACGTCCTCTTCCGCCTTCGAGGTGGTGAGCACCACCACCGGGATGCGCTTCAGCGCTTCGTCGCGCTTGATCTCCTCCAGCACCTCGCGGCCGTCCTTCTTCGGCAGGTTGAGGTCGAGCAGGATGATGTCCGGGCGCGGTGACTTGGCGTACTGGCCGCGCTGCTTGAGGAATTCCATCGCCTGCACGCCGTCCTTCACCCAGTGCAGCTTGTGATAGACCTTGCCCTCGCGCAGCGCTTCGCGCGTCAGGCGCTCGTCGCCGGGGTTGTCTTCGACCAGCAGGATGTCGATCGGTGAGCGACCGTCGGTCATGCGCGTTCTCCCGCAACTATCGGTAGGTTGAAATGAAAGGCGCTGCCCTCGTCGGGCCGCGACTCGACCCAGATCTCGCCGCCGTGGCGCTCGACCACCTTCTTGCAGATGGCGAGGCCGATGCCGGTGCCGGGATAGTCGGCCTTGTTGTGCAGCCGCTGGAACACCATGAAGATCCGCTCGAAGTACTGCGGCTCGATGCCGATGCCGTTGTCGCGCACCATGAAATGCCAGTCCGTGTCCCGCCGCGCGACGAAGATGTGGATGCGCGGCACCGAGGCGGAGCGGAACTTGAGGGCGTTGCCGATCAGGTTCTGGAACAGCTGGGTGATCTGCGTGTCGTCGGCCAACACCTTCGGCAGGGCGTCCCACGTGACGGCCGCCCCCGCCTCCTCGATCGCCGCGCGCAGGTTGCTCACCGCGCGGCGCACCGACTCTTCGACCTCGACCACCCGGAACTCCTTGCCGCGCGTGCCGACGCGCGAATAGGCGAGCAGGTCCTCGATCAGCTGCTTCATGCGCGCCGCGCCGTCGACGATGTAGCCCATGAATTCGCGCGAGTCGCCGTCGAAGCGCTCGCCGAAGCGGCGCAGCAGCAGCTGCGTGTAGCTCGACACCATGCGCAGCGGCTCCTGCAGGTCGTGCGAGGCGACGTAGGCGAACTGTTCCAGCTCGGCGTTGGAGCGCTTCAGCTCCTCGTGCGCGTCGCGCAGCGCGATCTCCGCCTGCTTGCGCTCGGTGATGTCGCTGCCGACGCCGCGATAGCCGGCGAAGCGGCCGGCGTCGTCGACCAGCGGCTCGCCGCTGATCGCGATCCAGCGGCTGCCGCCGCCCTGCGCGGGGCGCTGCATCTCGAAGTTGCGGAACGGCTCGCGGCGCTCGAGCTGCGCGCGGTGCTTTGCCCAGTCCTCTTCGGTGAGGTTGAGCGCCGGCGTGTCCCAGCGCTTGCGGCCGATGTAGGCCGTCGCGTCGAGCCCGGTGCGCTCGCCCATCCGTCCGGACATGAACTTCAGGCCGAACTGCTCGTCCTGCTCCCAGTACCAGTCCGAGGAAAGCTGCGTCAGGCTGCGGAAGCGCGACTCGCTCTCGCGCAGCGCCGCCTCGGCGTGCTTGCGCTCGGTGACGTCGATCATCGCCACCAGCAGGCGCGCCGCCTTGCCGGTCGCATCGGCGAACACCTGCCGCCGCGCCAGCACCCACAGCATCTCGCCGTCGGTGCGGATGATGCGGTATTCCTGGCTGCCGGGCTGCAGCGTCGCCAGCGACGTCGCGCGCTCGGCGATGAAGCGCTGGCGATCCTCGGGGTGCACCTGGTCCTTGAACAGCGGGTAGTCGCCGTTCGCCGGCCGCGGACCGCGCAGCCACTCGGGCGAGTCGCTCCAGGAGAGTCGGTCGGCCTTGATGTCGTAGTCGAGGATGATCATGCGCGCCGCGGCCTGGCCGAGCTGCAGCAGCTCGGTCTTGTCGCGCAGCGCGGCGTCGAGCACTTTTCGCGAGGTGATGTCGTCGAACACCGCGATCTCGTATTCCGGCTCGCCGGCGGCGTCGTGCGCCACCGCGATCGCCAGGTCGACCCAGACCACGGCGCCGTTCTTGCGCAGGTAGCGCTTCTCGAAGTGCGCCGAGTTGATCCCGCCCGCGCGCACCCGGCCGCGCTCGGCGTCGGTGAGGTCGCGGTCATCGGGGTGCGAGACCTCCTTCACCGAGCGGCCGATCAGGTCGTCCCTGTCGTAGCCGAAGATCTGGCACAGGCTGCGGTTGACGCGCAGGAAGTGGCCGTCGAGCGTCACGTGGGCGATGCCGGAGGCGGCGATCTCGAAGGTCTGGCGGAAGCGCTCCTCGCTCTCGCGCAGCGCCGTCTCGGCGCGCTTGCGCGCGGTGACGTCGTCGAAGACGGCGATCTCGTAGAGCGGCTCGCCGGCGGCGTTGCGCTCGAGCACGATCGTGATCGCCACCCAGACCGTCTCTCCGCTCTTCTTCAGATAACGCTTCTCGACGTGCAGCGATTCGGCCTTGTCGCCGTAGAGCGCCGGCCGCGCCCGGTTGATCGTGTCGACGTCGTCCGGGTGCGAGATCTCGCGCCCGGTGAGGTGCTTCAGCTCGGCCTCGCTGTAGCCGAGGATCTCGGTGAGGCGGCGGTTGACGCGGATGAAGCGGCGGTCGAGGCCGATATGCGCCAGGCCCGAGGCGGCGCGCTCGAAAGTACGGCGGTAGAGGTCTTCTCCGGCCTCGTCGCCAGCCGCCTTCGTGATCTCCCGGGGCCTCGCCATTTCCCTGCGGATTTTACGGTAGCCGCTAGGCGGCAGGGCGGAAAAGTCCCTTCGCGGCGGCGCGGTAGGCGACAAGCGCGACCACCGCTTCCAGCGTCACCGCCGGCACTTTGGCCTGCCGCGCGAAGGCAAGCGGCATCAGCAGCAGGGAGGCGATCTCCATCGGCCGGCCGCGCTCGTAGTCCTGCAGCAGCGACGGCTTGTGGTGGGGCATGCCGGAAGACTGGCCGCCGTCGGGTCGCTGCGGCGCGAGAGCGAGATTTATCCCGTAAGCCTGTGCGATAGCGCGGCCTTCCTCGGCGATCTTTTTTGAGATATTTAACAAATCAGTATCGGCGCGCACCTGGGCCACCGTCGCCTCGGTGAGCGTGGAAAGCGGCGCGGTGGCGAGGTTCTGGATGAGCTTCGACCAGATCACGGCGCGGATGTCCGGCGCCGGCGGCGAAGACATGCCGGACTCCTCGAGGATCTTTCTCAGGGCGCCTATCCGGGGGGAGTCGCGGTCGTCCGCTTCGCCGACCACCAGCATGTTGTTGTTCGGCACGTGGTTCATGATCACGCCGGGCTCGATCACCTCGTTCGCCGAATAGATCACTGCGCCGATGATCCGCTCGCGGCCAATGGCGCGCGCGAGCTTGCCGTTCGGGTCAAGCGAGGAAAGGTCAGGCGCCTTCGCGCCCATGCCATACCACCACGGGATGCCGTTCTGCGCGAACACCACCGCGGTCTCCGGACCGAGCAGCGGCGCGGCCGCGTCGGCGAAGGTGTCGAGCAGGTTCGCCTTCAACGCGACGATGACGAAGTCCTGGACGCCGGGATTCGAGGTGCGCACCCGGCCATGGATGGTTTCGTCGCCGTGCAACAGCTTAATGCCGTCACTTTGAATTTTTTGTAAATGAGCACCCCGAGCGATCACCGAGACGTCATGACCCTTTGCCGCGAGGCGCGCCGCGATGTGCCCGCCGACCGCGCCGGCGCCGAATACGCAGACTTTCATACCGATGGAGTCAGCCTAGATGAGAAAACGATTGAATAACAAGCACGACCTTATTGTTTCCGCATCTTTCCAGACCCAAACAACCATCTGAACTGCAGAGTGTCCCCAACCAGCTTAAGAGTGATGCCCATGCCGGCAGCGCTGCCCTTCAACTCATCGCCATTCGCTATGCCGGTGAATCGATGCGGGCCGTCTATTTTTCCGTCTTGCTCGTTTGTCCAAGTACCGGTGACCTTGTTTCCATCAGCTTGGAGTTTCAGCGTGATGTCATGAGAGAAGCCCATGATATTCCGCTGCTCACCAATCCAGGTACCGGCGTATGGAGAAGACTCCTGGTTAGGAGAGCTAGTGCTTTCCTGTTGTGGGCGAACGGCCGATACTTGCCTGCACACTTGGCACTTAATCTCTGAAAGTGTTTCCGCGGTGAATGGCTTTGTCCCGAAAACGCTATCCTCGTCAGTATTGCCCCGGCTCAGAATATTGAAGTAGGGAGTGCTGTCCACGTAGTACGAAACCTTCGAGCAGATAGGGGCGGTGGAGGTAATCCGTAGCTTGGCACCCTGGGATACGCCGCTGCCTGTCGGCTCCCACCGGATCGATGCCTCACAACTCCCCACGATCTGGGTGCAATCGCAATTCATCTGCTGAGCGACCGCGGGAACGCAGACTACGATTGCCGCAAGGAAGCCTGTGACACGTTTCATCTCACCCCCCCCTCCAACAAATCATCCCGGACAATAGAATAACCCGCCATGAAAATCTGCCGCTTCGACGACAACCGCCTGGGCCTGGTGCGCGACGACATGGTCTACGACGTCACGTATGTGTTGAAGAAACTCCCCCCGCTTCGCTATCCGTTGCCCGGGCATGACCCACTGATCGCGGCCCTGCCGAAGCTGAAAAGGCACCTCGTCGTAAAAGGCAAGGGCAAACCGGTTTCGAAAGTGAAGCTCCTCAGCCCGGTGGCGAACCCGGGCAAGATCATCGCCGCGCCGGTGAACTACAAGAAGCACCTGGAGGAGGCGCTCGCCGACAAGGGCATCCACCACGGCAACCTGGTGCAGGAAATCCACAAGGTCGGCATGTTCCTCAAGGCCACCAGCGCGCTGGTCGGCCCCGGCGAAGGCGTGAAGCTCATCCACACCGACCGGCGCAACGACCACGAGGTCGAGCTAGCGGTGATCATCGGCAAGAAGGCGAAGAATGTCAGCGCGGCAAAAGCGATGGACTGCGTCGCCGGCTACGCGATCGGCCTCGACATGACGATCCGCGGCCCCGAGGAGCGGAGCCTGAGGAAATCACCCGATTCGTACTGCGTGCTTGGCCCCTGGCTAGTCACGAGGGATGAGATCAAAGATCCCGGTTCTTTACAGATTTCTATTTCTGTTAACAACGAAAAACGACAGGACGCGCACACCAGCGACCTCATCCTCTCCGTCGCGCAGCTCATCGAATGGGGAAGCGCGTTCTACACGCTGCATCCCGGCGACGTGATTCTGACCGGCACGCCGCAAGGCGTGGCACCGGTCCGCCCGGGCGACATCATGGTCGCTTCGGTGCAGGGCATCGGCAGCATGCGCGTCGCGGTGAAATAAAAACGCCCCGGAGTCCGGGGCGTTGGGGCGCTGTAAAACTTCCTTACCGCAGTAACTACTTCGACTCGGACTTCGGCTGGTCTTGCGTGGCCGAGCTGGGGCTGCTGGCGCTCGGGCTCGCGCTCGAGCCGGACGCCGCGCTGCCGGATGTGCTGCCGGAGCTCGCGCCGCCGCTCGCCTGGTCCTTCTTCGATTCCGACGGGCTCGACATCGAACCCGAGGACGGCGAAGTGCTCGAGCCGGCCGACGAAGAGGGCGAGCCCGACGGCGATTTGGTCCCGCCGGGCGCAGCCGAGCGGTCACCGGTCTTGTCGCACGCGGTCACGAACGCGGTGCCGAGAGCGACGGAAATGGCAAGGGCAATAGGGGTGAGTCTCATGGAACCTCCGTGGTTAGGGTACGTAGGGGTAGGCAGCAAGGTTCAGGCCTGCCTTGTTAAAACATCTATCTGCTATTTGCTGGTTTGAAAGTCCTTGTTCTGGCCGGGTTCCTTTGGATCGACCTGGCCCTGCACCGGGGTGCGCTCGCTCTTGCCGGAGTTCGCGGACGAGGGAGTGGACTGGGACTGCGGCGCTGCGCTCGAGCCCGAGGCGCCCGAGGTCGCGGGACGCGGCTGGCCGCGGTCGCACCCGGCGAGAAAAGCGAGAGACAATGCGACTGCGGCGACTGTCGTGATCTTCACACAAGCCTCCATCAATTGAGATGGCAACAAACACTGCAAAGAAAGAGCCTGCCTTGAGCGACTTCCTGCCGACCACCGTCGTGGGCAGCTACCCCCAGCCCGGATGGCTCATTGACCGCGAGAAACTGGGCTCGAAGGTGCCGCGCGTGCGCGAGCCGGAGATCTGGCGCGTGCCGGCCGAGTTCCTCGCCGAGGCGCAGGACGACGCGACCCTGGTCGCGATCCGCGACATGGAACGCGCCGGCATCGACATCGTCAGCGACGGCGAGATGCGGCGCGAGAGCTACTCCAACCGCTTCGCCACCGCGCTCGAGGGCGTCGACATCGAGAACCCGGGCAAGACGGTCAACCGTAGCGGCGGTTTCTCGGTCGTGCCGCGCATCGCGGGGCCGATCAGGCGAAGGGGTGCTGTCGAAGTTCGCGACGTGGAGTTCTTGCGAAAGCACACGCACAGAAAAATCAAGATCACGCTTCCCGGCCCGTTCACCATGACGCAGCAGGCGCAGGACGATCACTACAAGGACGAAGAGGCGCTGGCCATGGCATTCGCCGCCGCGGTCAACGAGGAAATGCAGGACCTGCGCAAGGCCGGCGCCGACGTGATCCAGCTCGACGAGCCGTGGCTGCAGGCGCGCCCGGACCGCGCGGCGCGCTACGGCGTGAAGGCGATCAACCGCGCCCTGCAGGGCATCCCGGGAACCACGGTCGTGCACCTCTGCTTCGGCTACGCCGCCGCGGTGTCGAGCAAGCCTTCGGGCTATTCGTTCCTGCCGCAGCTCGCCGACAGCAGCGCGGTGCAGATTTCAATCGAAGCCGCCCAGCCTCGCCTGGACCTGGCCGTGCTTCGCGACCTGAAGAACAAGACCGTGATGCTCGGCGTCATCGATCTCGGCACCGAGAAGGTCGAGACGCCGCAGATGGTCGCCGCACGGATCAGGGCGGGCCTGAAAGTCGTCGCTCCTGAAAACCTCGTGCTCGCCCCCGATTGCGGCATGAAGTACCTGACGCGCGAGGCGGCCTTCGGCAAGCTGCAGGCGCTCGTGGAGGGCGCAGCCATCGTCAGGCGCGAGTTGAAGGGATGACGCAAGCCTAAACCGCTATAGTTGGAGGGCTACTGGGAGGTCCCGCACCGTCGGACGAGAAACACGTTTACGCACTCA
>Ga0137409_10007041_pt1 | contig 11591 bp, 13 predicted proteins | sample CZODoug1_16funga_FD_122059 | JGI IMG/M metagenome (GOLD analysis project Ga0137409, IMG submission 122059) | Vadose zone soil fungal communities from Angelo Coast Range Reserve, California, USA - CZODoug1_16fungal (Hybrid Assembly) | ecosystem: Environmental > Terrestrial > Soil > Vadose zone... | reverse complement strand
ACGAACGGGGAGAATGGTGAAAGTTGAGTAATTTATGATTTTTCCGAATCTGCAGCCTGGAGGCATGAACACGAATACGTGAACACAACAACCAGATGGGACAATAATCCCCTGCAATAGAACATTGGCCCATAGAACGAGGGAGCCGAGGGCACTGGCAGGCGTCATCCGCAAAGAAAAGGTGACCTGGCCCGGGCCGGAGAGGATAACCAAAAAGAAAAGAAGTAGGCCGGGAGTATTCGAACCCGGCCCGGGCCCCGGGCTGAGCAGCGGCAGGTCTGGCGCAGCGAATCTGTCAGCGATGGAGGGGGAGACGACTGTTGCGCGATGGTGTTAGGTCGGAAGGAGAAGAGCGAGGTCAGGAGGATGAGCGCAGGCCGGCAAGGAGTACTGCCAGCAGCCGATCCGTGTTACGGTGACGACTTTGATTCCTTTTGCACCACGCAACCGGACCTACTAATCATAAGACGGACAGCCACTGCCCACAGACTCGGACTCAGGGATAGGGATCCCGTGTCCTTCATGGGAGTCTGGCAATTGGAGATTCGAACCCGGAATACCGTGACACATCATGATACTACTGTAGTTTGCGGCATTTCCGTGTGCGTCAGGTGTTATCATGCCCACCGCTCAGGGCTGTAATTCAGTTGGACATGGAACGGAACAATTTGTAAAATAAGGACAAGTACAGTACTCAAAGCGAAGCGAAGGCACGAGTCGAATATCTTCTAGACGACAGTGCGGCGCCTGTCCGGCCGTCCCTGGCCGATTGTAGACTTGTAGTCTTTAGTCAGTCACGGTTTATAGAGTCAGCAACCGACAGTGAAATCCCCGAGTACGCCGTCATCCTCACCGCCTCGCAGGGTGTCCCCTTTCTCCATTGGTCCTTGTGCCTCGCGTCAGTCTCCCATTCTTGTCAAGCCGTGTACTGTCTGTTGACTACAGTATACTGTATCTCGTCTCCTTCTCTGACTCGGAGTTGAAGCCTCTGACTCACCGGGCCTCAGGCTATAACATAATCCTCGCAGCATCTTTGGCGCCGGTGCATTCCGCATCAGAAAGCCCGACTCTCCTTTGAAGCTTGAAGCTCTGATCTCCCTCGCCCAGTCACTCCGACTCACTTGTCTAGCCTTGGGCGCCTCTGCCCGCTGTTCTGATGTTCTCACAGTGAAGTATTGCGGGATTGGCATCGTCATCAAGTCTTCCTTGACACGTTGGCGCATCGATGCCAACCTGAGCGGAGGCCGAGCCTGCTGGCGCCTTTGTCATGGCCTAAACCTGCCATCTGCCATCGGAGTGCAGTTGAAATGCTTCGAATTCGCGGGAGTGCGATTGCGATACCCTCGCGGATGGGCCTGTTCGTCTGGTGCACATATACTCTTTATTACATTGTCATCAGGTCCACCTTGCTAATGCCGGACTCAAATGGTTTTTTCGGTATGTGACCTGCTTCACTCGCGGCTTCCTGTTCGCCGTTTGCTCTGTTTCCACCGGCATATGGTCACTTTATGTCACGCAGACGATCCTCTGACGCTGTCGTACCGACAAACGTTACAGTCAACAATAAACATCCCGGCTCAGGAACAGGGGGGGGATAGATCCACGGACCTTCAAAGGATGTAACGCAAACAATCGGCTTCATTACCGGAAACAGTTGACAATGGATTTTTATCTTACGCACTCCGAGAGTCCAAGTCATCGGGGTTCCACAGGCAAGTAAAGGTTTGGTAATTCACTGCGGATATTATATTTAAGGCATGGGTGCACCTGCTTTAGGACGTGCTAGATTTGGCTCTTGCTCTGGGTTCTCTGTACGAGTCGGCATCAATGATGGTCATTCACCGCCGCTCACAACTCGGCGTTCCTGTAAGTGCATATGCCTTGACGCTTTTAATGTGAACAACTGAATCACCATCCTCGACGCTTCAGACCAAGACTGGCAGCGTAGATGGCTATCTCTGGGGGAGATGGCGTCACCAAACCATCACATACAAGTTTGATGCAGAACTGCCTGTACATGGGAACACGATTTATCCCCCCTACGTAGACGTCGAAGCTGCATTCTTCCTGCCTAGTGCCTCGCAGCCGGAGGTATTCGATACCCTCATGCGAGTCGATGACCACACCCTCCTGGTCTCTGCCTATTTCGACGTGCGCCTTGGTCTCAATCCCAATTTGAAGCGGGACTTCCCCCATATCCCCTGGTGCGGGGAGATCGCTGTACTGTTTGTTGGGAAACGGAAGCCTTATGTGAAGCGAGCCCCACCTGACTCTGTGGTTCGCTCCGCTGTCGCTCAGTGAGCCGTTTGTCACTTTCTTGGGAGACAGAAAACTCATCTGTCTTCACGAGGTTCATGGGGCTGTGTATCGCCCGTGTAGAGCTTGGATGTCCGTTTCCAGCTTATATAAAGAGGTTTGTCAATCACCTCTAGTACATGCTTTAGGCGCCTCTGTTCACTTGGTATATGCTAGTGAAGGAACTGTCCCAGACAATGATGTATTCGTGGAATATTGAACTGTATTAGTATTGTGCGGGGCTTTACTGAAGGATTTGTTGGACATATGTGTCCGAATTTCAAGTGTACCTTCTTCGGGTGCACTTTTTTATTTACTTCGGGCTTGTTTACTAATGTCCGAGTCTTATTAGTAAGTAGTGTACTTTGTACCGTACAAAACTGGGCTCGTGTTGAGTCCCAAATAAGTGAGAGGAAAAGGGGGCTTCCCCCAATCCCCCCACGCTCGTCCCTCCACTGCACGGGGCACTCACTCGCCCATCCTTCTCACCCTCCGGCTATCACGGACATCCCATAACTACGACAGGGTTGTGGTGTTATACTTGTAATTATGGCACACATTGGGCTGTCGTCGCCATCGCCTGGCGAAACGTCACGTGGAGAGTGTTTCTGTCGTTTTTTTAGTACAAATTGTGACCTCTGTTTTTTTGCCATTCGTCGACATGGCATAGTGCTACCAAACCTATCTCATGTCCGCTCTTAAGACAAAATACAAGAAGGCGCCGACATCGCCCGAAGGTGCTCCACTCTCAACACCGCGCTGTTCACCAAACTGATTGAGGCCTTGTGCCTTTTACGCAGATGAGGAGAACTTTGACATTGTCACCACATGCTCGAAGAAGACCTTCAATGATGCGAGGGCCGTCCGCTCGTGTGTCTCCCAGACTCTCCCTTGCAGCGACGCTATATGGGATTGGGTGGTGAGGTAGCCATGTCAGAGTGCATTTTGCCAAGCTTGCACCACCCAACCAAGTCATCGCTCGTCCGCATTATCATTCTAGGTTGCTTGGGTTGAACGGGATACCGTACACAGCAGCAGTGACGACGGCGGGCGGCCGGTCAGTGGCTGCCTCTCTGGCGGTGATTGCGCAGTGAGCCGCCATCGCCTACGGAGGTAGCAATATATTACCACTTCCGCAATTGAGCTCGACGAAGCCGCCCGGTATGTTTATATCCATCTCTCCCTATGGACGTTTCCCTGACTCATTCAAGTAACAAAGTCTTGCAACTTTCCATTGTTTCCTCCGCTCCGGTGCATCGCCTCCACTGCCGTACCTGCTATCTTTTTTCGCATCTGACCGCATCACCTCGACCTCGTGCTCCTGTCCACTCAGGAGATTAGACACCGCGCTGTCTCGTTGTCCTTGTATCTTCAAATTCACCCATAACCGTAGTCCTCCCAACCTCAACCCCACGCTGAACAAAACACTGATCACAGCTTCTTTTCCATCCCCCAGATCACGGGCGTCTTCGCCGCTTCCCAACTTGTTGCCGCCTTCTCTGTCGCCTGTCCCTGTCACCATGCCATTCATTGCCTCTCCTGCCAGGCTGTCGCCGCCCTGTTGCCTCATCGGTCCGAAGCCGTTTTCACCGCACAACTTGAAGAACGTTTTAACATCACAACCCTGAATGACCAACATTCTCCCAGAGGCAAAGCCAAAGCTGGCACAACGGACAGCATCGACCCATGAGAAGACTCGGACACGGCCGACCACTCAAATCGTACCAGCACGGCCTGCACCACCTTGCACAACGACCCCCGGTCCATGCGCACACATTCCTGCCGATCCATCATCCTACACCCTGAGCCCGAGACCCTATTGTTCGCCCGACATCGACAACTCCCCACCACCGCCTCCAATCTACCGCGTCGTCGGAACTCGTTGTCCTGACGAGACAGTCTTGCCGCCTCACCTTCAGCGCTTGCTCAGGCCCACGTCATCTTCTCATGCGAGGACTCCGCTCGCCCCACCGAAGACCGCTTGTTTGCCGCCCTCATTTCTATTTCGTCCATCAACGCCCCTCCTTGTGCAGTAGCCAAACGCTGCCGCAATTCCTCTCGCGACAATCGCCGTTATCTCATCTTCGTTAACCACCGTCTCTTCTCTGCCCATCGTCCCTTCCGCTGCTTCATTTGCCATCGTGACTTCCCCTCGGTCAACAGCTTCGGCGTGGCCCTCTCACTACGGTGAAGTCACGGCCATCTCCCTTCGTTTCAGCGGCGCGAGACGGACGACAGCAACGCCGATCGAGTGTACGACCCCGGCGGCAAGAATCTCACCAGCAGTCGCGCTTTCAGCGGCTCAACACGGAATGGTGATCGAAACCTCGACGGTAGCAGCGCCAGACGCGACTTGGAGCGCAGCGCCGACCACAGCGCGGCCGAGGTCGGCGACCATCACCACACTCTTCCCCCTCTGCGCTTATCGTCCTTCCCTCACTCCGCCAACAGCTTGTGCACGATCCCGGTGGCCACACCAGCAACGACATTGTCTATGGCTTGATGCACGACGGCGGTATCTGCCTCCCGTTCCATAGTCCAGCAACTGAAGCACGTTACTAATTCGTCTATATTCGTGCTATGTGGACCAACCTCATCCGGCAGTATTTTAGTGTCGACCCGGACCCAACCAACAACGTCCACCCGAGGACGACAGCAGCAACAGTAGCCCGTCCCGCGCTGCCGCCACCCGCCACAGTCACTAGAGTCGAAAATGGGAGAGCACGAGAGGATAGCAGCGAGCGCAGTGGAAAAGGACAGACATGAGACCAGCTCGGAAGCATGTTTTGAGAATAGTTGGATAGTTACATTCGAGCACGAGTACTATATATATGATACATGAACAAGGCATTCATTGGAAGGGAAGACAATCTACCTAGCCTGACTAAGGGATATAAGGAAAAGCGGCAAGTGAGAGAGGAATGTGCGCCGCAATGAAAGGGGTAAATTGAAGGTGGCGGCATGCCACAGTGCTTGGGCGCGCGTGTGATTGCCCTTCAGTATAGCAAGTACATCCTATCTACTAGTATGAGTGTCCGCAGCCAATCAAAGATAAAGGTAAAGGAAGAGAGAGGGAAACCGTCCGAGTCCTTCCAACTCCACAAGTCACGACCTCAGCCCCAACGCGACCGTCTTCACAGCGCGCGGGGCGTCGACCCAGTGCCCCTCTCGGCCTCGAGCAAGTCGCTCGTCTCGTCTCCATCGTCGCCCTGCTGCCCTTTCTCCGACGTCGCTGGCGTAAGCATCCGGTATTCCACTTGATTTTTAGTCGATCAGTATTCGTACGAAGGATTACCCCTATGAAAACCACCGTACCACAGATTATGAGTTTTTCTTCAAACATTTTCTTCCCCTCTGGACTTATCTCGTTTCGTTTTTGCCGATAAGTGGGGGGTACTACATACCACCAAAGTTTCCGGGTGTCACGGTCCTTATCTACGAGTAACGCGTTACACGACAAGCAATATGATGACAAATAATCCACTGCACGCACATGCGATCTGCATTGGAAAAGTGACTTGGTGTCATCCTTCAAGCTTCAAAGTTTAAGCAGCAAAGAGGTTTGAAGCGTACGGAGCCAGCCAGAAACTTCACAATACTGGTAAGACGTTGCTTGCCATCGATACAGATGCGAATTTCATTGCCTTCGTCGTCTCGCGTTACTGCAAGGATGATCGGGGGGACGTAGAAGTTGTGGAAGAGCGAATCAATGATTCCCATCTGCTTTTCCTCAGACCAGACAGCGCCTGGCCCTTTGTGAGTTTGAGGGCAATTGAGGAACTAACTGCGAAATGCTCACCTCGTTGGTATGGCTGGTACAACTCAATCTTGGCATGGTGAATAAGGACTAGAAATATTATTGGTTGCAGCGTGTCAGAATCTCGGGGCTTACTGTGAAGATCCAATGCCGTGTACACCCTGACATTAGGCTGTTCCAGAGCATTTCGTATGCCGAAGACACCTAGCTCAACAGCCTCAAAGTTCCCGTCGTCAAAAATGGGCTCATTAACATCGTGGTTGTCACCGTCTTCAAAAGCCCGATTTCCCGACATATCCATGGGCTTGCCAGTGCTGTGGTTTTGCCGAGACTTCAAACCCCAAATATATAGGTCCCATTCGTTTTCATTAACGAACAGCTAGTGTATCGTAAACGCCCTGAACGGCATTTTGACCAAATTCTTCCGTACGCAAAGCCAATTGTGACGAGTCATTCGATTGACGACGGGTAATATGTAACAGCTCTCAACTTTTGTGTTGCCGCCTGTTTTAACCACATATGGCAGTCAATTCTCCCGTTCTTTTGGGGCGGACCGTGGCAACACTGTACATGTCGCTTACCACAGTACCGTGACAGTAGTAAAACAGTCGATCGAATCGGATTCATCAGAATGTAAAGCAACAAAAATAAATATGTCACACATACTGTGTCAGTACCGTGACAGCACTGCGCAGTCTGCGCTGAATTCAATTGCATGCCCGGCCCAGTGTTCACTGAGCGCGCCGCCCAGTAGTACTGTAGGGTGTGCCATGTGGTAATGGTACTGGGCTACAGTAGTACTGTCCAGTAAGCTGCAGTGAAATGGGACAACACATGCAACCCTAGATCTCGCACTCGAAGCCAGACACGTCCGACGTTGATATTGGCCGGGCCGGGGCAACCGGCATCGGACATCGGATGTGCATACGATAATAGGCACGCTGCAGCACGCAAGGACGCTCCAAAGTACAGTAACACTCTTAACATTCTTATCACATGATTATAGCTTGGTCTTCACGAAACAACCGAAACATGCGTCTCGAGTACTTTAGACTATTCTCCAGACTCACTCATTACTAGTAGTCGTTACTACTGCACGTCCTCAACGGCGACCCTTCGGTCCCTTCCTCGCTTTCTCCCCCGAATGATTTGCTTACAAATTCTGTATATCGCATTTTCAAAGTTTCCTATTTTTTTCGAAGAAACCGTCTAGATTGAGAACCAGTCGAGTCTGAGTCGATCGGCGTGCCGGCGGCCCGGCGGTGCCGCCGCAGCGTGCGCCATGTGTGGCGCCCATCGACAGTACAAGTGCCAGTACAGTATGGAGAGTCCAGGAGGGATCGAGATTATTCTCTGTGCTTGTGGCGGGGGACACTGGCAACATATTCGAGGAAACCCCGCATCATGTAGTAATCGTCGGAAAAATTGCGCGGCCATTGCGATAATTTTAGTGTTTATCATGACAGTCTCATTACAATTTACAGTAATAGGGGGATTGGCACGGGTAACCCTCCAGGCTCGGGTATTTCAGAATTACAAACCCAAATTTAGCATTGCATCACGATGAGCCGATCTGGTTTTCTGACACAGAGCGACGCATCGGGGGTCGGGGTGCTTACAGCCGCGATTATCAGGACGCATACGCTACCGGTTAGCCCCCTGTTACGTCACTTACGTGATGGCTGAGGAGTCAGGCTGCTACACCCCGGTGCCGTAAACGCCTCAGGTATGATACAGTCGAACCAAATTGAATGCACGCTCTTCGGACAATGAGATAGGTCGCATGGCGACGAGGAACGAGGCCGCGTCAAGGCAGCGGAGTGGGAATGGTGACGTGCGAGGGCAAATTGAGAAACAAGTGACACAAGGCGTACTGCTGTTGTCCAGTTCATGCCGTTACACAATCATACTGTAAGTATGTGTGTATCGTACGTAGCGCCACATTATGATGTTTTTCGTAGCTGGGCTGTCACCACAAAAACGGATCGGCCATTGCGATGCACTAAACGCACTAAATTTAACCTTGTAATTGCAACTGTCATGATAAACCCGAAAATTATCGCGATTGCCATCGCAATGGGCCATTGAAATGCCGTCGGAATGCCATTGAAATACCGTTAGCACACAAACTTGACGGCCATTATGTCAATTCATGCTAATCTCAATAGTATTGTGACTAAAATTTCCAATTGTGACACATGGAAAATGCCCTTTGTGATTGAATCGTGACAAAGATCCATCGCAATGGCCGTGCCAGTTTTCCGACATTATAATCACGTCTCATCCGTGCGTGTCTCAACACACATTGAAACTCCGCTGAAGAATGCCTGGCGAGTTGGCAACGATCTCAACAACTGAAAATGCATCTTTCAACCCCTCGCATCACAGTTGGTCACATTCGGTTCAGGTGGTCAACCTGGTCAAGGGCTTACGGTAAGGGTGGGTCACCTAATTATAACCTCGGCTCGTGAGCCAACTTGAAGGAGGTGTTGTGATATGAATATAAATGTTCTGTGTGTCAAGATCTGGAGAGTAGCGGTCAGGGGCCTCAGGGCAACTATCCTGCTTCAAGTTGTTCTAAACTTCTAACCCGTCATCCACTAGGACCCTACTACGAACCCCTACTACAGTAGTAGGAAACTCATGCACGCCCGGGCCGACGATAGTTTCGATGAGCAACAAATGGATGTTGACGATGCCCATCCGTCACCAGATCGAGTTAGTACAAGTACTATGCTGATTTGAACGATGCTCACATGACTCTACTAGTATTGCTTTGCGTGCGGAAACGGTGGTAATCTCTTGATATGTGACATATGTTCCCGTGGGATCTGCCTTGGCATATGCTTAGAGAATCCACCTACCAAACGCTACGAAGAACCTGGAATCTTGTTCCTTTGTCCTCCTTGTCATCAACAGGAAGACCGGAAGACCGGAAGACTGAGGCCTTATTTTGTGTGTTTGAAACTCTGAGTCTCTGACTTTCTGGACGTTTGTAACTCATGATTTCGCACCGGCAGGGCTTCTATGTATCTCCAACTGAACCTCATGCCAATGACCTCGACGCAGCTGCGATCCAGTTGCTTCCACATGCCTATGAAAGCCCAGCTACAGTCCGTGGCAGCGCACAGCTGATACCACGTTCAAAGTTTTTTGGAGAAGGTGTTGCTATCTTAAACTTCCGCCTTCGGTCTCTCGATGTCGATGCCGGTGATCTCGGTGGGATCTTAAAAGGCTTCGCTGCTGCCTTCTTTGGTGGAACGGACAAGGCGATGCTCGTATTCGAGCACATTGAATTTGACCTGGATATAAATAGGCGGGGACATATGCGGAAGATGGAAATGGTGGTCAAAAATTTGAGAGCGGCTAGGTATGTCCATAGAACTGTGGTGCACTTTCGCAACATTGACCGATACTCAGGTCATATCTAAAGAAAGTGGTAGTCCTTGCCACAACACACGCGGAGCAGGATACCGGAAATCTTGCAACGTCATCGCGGTCCTATGTTGACATTGATGAGGGATGTAGTTTTTTTCTTTCATTTTGTTGTCAATCCTCTTACATTTCGTAACAGTGGGTAAACCAAGTTATCACAGAAGAGGCCATGGATATCATTGGCTCTGAGGCGGTTGATGCCCACTGGTTTTTTCTTTGCTGTGGGGCAGTCGTCAATGCTTCCTCATCCTTCGAGAGGGTGAGATCGTTTGCCGAAGAGTAAGCCTTATGCACTTTTTCTGCCCAGACTCAATTCATACAAATTAGCAGATGGAGGCCCACCAACTTATTTGCTTTTGATGCCCCTGCCTTTCACCCAATATATGCCACCACTTTTATGCTTGACTTTTTTCATTTGGTCATCATCGATGGTCGGACCATTCACAGTGCCATAGGGTTACTTCTCAGCTCCTCGGCCCTTTCTCGTCACACTGGCATTGTGCGCTTCTGGACTGATGGCTCTGTTGTGAAGAACTGCACCATCAGGTGGGCACATCCTCGCATTCAGCCATGGGGGAAGCCAGTGCCATATCAGTGCCCATCTTGCCATTGCATTCAGGCATGGGACCAAAAGGGCCTTGGGTCGGAGATGCGTGGGGATGTGGAAATGCATTGTCGCCATAAAGGGGAGCATGGACAATGTGCTCGCCACCTTGTTTTCGAAAAGTCTCTTCCATTCAAAGTTCTCAAAGGAGTAGAAGGAGCATGGGTGGTCTTTGGCATTGGCAAATCGGACAGCTTGTAGTCCTCGATTGCGTGGTGCATCCAAATGGGATCTGGGGATACCGTGACCATATTTAATCTGATTTCCCGATAACTAATCTAACGAAAAATATCCTTTATGAATGTAAACCTCCACTCCGGCTTCAGAGGCCGGATACTCATCGACTCATCGGCCGTAGCAATCAGCTTATTGACGGAAATACTTCATCGCGCAGATATCCTTGCCCCGCCATACAACGCGACCAATCCGACCACCGACCAAATCCACGTCTGCCTCCGCCTGCTGCCCTCCCCTCCCTCCACCTGGTGACCGTGCGTGCGTACAGGGCGCCGTTGCCGTTGTTGGGACTGAGGCCGTTGTCGGATACGTTGCGTTCTGTCACGGTATCGTGCTCAAGGTTGCTGGACAATGAGGTTGTCAGCACCGTCACTGACGATGTTCATGGAGAAATAACGTTGTTGGTGGTGCTGTCGCGGGGACCTGGCTTCGTTATTGGGGCGGCGTCGTGCAAGGTTATGCTTTGGACCATGTCCGAGTCCAATTCTGCAGTCCGGAGGCATGAACTCCAAGTCGAATACGAGAGCACAACAACCATATGCCGTGGGAAAATAATAAAAAGGATATTGGCCCATACTGTAGCATTTCGCAGACGAGCCGAGTCGAGTGCAGACCAGGTATCGTGAGTAACTGAGTCTGGTACCGGCCCGTGTCCACTCCCGTGAGAGCCATGCTCAAACATGATGGACGTGGTAATTTCCGGTCCTCTTTAGTTATGTAGTTAAATACGTAGCTAATTTCTGGTGAATAAAGCGCTTTCCAAAAAATAATTTCCGGTCCTCAATCTGTCTGGCGCTGAGATGACTCCTTCGCCATCTTCCAGTCGTTGCAATGCGGGGTTTACGCGAATTACGCCACAGCATTTGCCTGGCTGCTGGCAGTACTCGATGCCCTTGCCGGCCTGAGCTCATCCTCCTGTCCTCGCTCTTACACCATCGCGCAACAGTCGTCTCCCCCTCCATCGCTGACAGATTCGCTGCGCCAGACCTGCCGCTGCTCAGCCCGGGGCCCGGGCCGGGTTCGAATACTCCCGGCCTACTTCTTTTCTTTTTGGTTATCCTCTCCGGCCCGGGCCAGGTCACCTTTTCTTTGCGGATGACGCCTGCCAGTGCCCTCGGCTCCCTCGTTCTATGGGCCAATGTTCTATTGCAGGGGATTATTGTCCCATCTGGTTGTTGTGTTCACGTATTCGTGTTCATGCCTCCAGGCTGCAGATTCGGAAAAATCATAAATTACTCAACTTTCACCATTCTCCCCGTTCGT
>Ga0137409_10007039_pt1 | contig 11593 bp, 12 predicted proteins | sample CZODoug1_16funga_FD_122059 | JGI IMG/M metagenome (GOLD analysis project Ga0137409, IMG submission 122059) | Vadose zone soil fungal communities from Angelo Coast Range Reserve, California, USA - CZODoug1_16fungal (Hybrid Assembly) | ecosystem: Environmental > Terrestrial > Soil > Vadose zone... | reverse complement strand
TGCAGCCGCGCGCAGGTGGAGCGCTTGGCCAGTTCCTCCGCCATGCGCATATAAACCTCGTAGAGCGGAATACGATCCACGGGGGGCGCAGACGCCCCGGTGGGCAACAGGTTGTAGGAGTGGGTGTTGGCGGCGACGCCGTCCTTAGGAACGCTCATGCAGCTCCTTGTCGGGATCGTAGGTCGCGTACTTGCCGCGGGCGCGTTGTTGACTGAGCCAGGTGTCGAACCCCGACGGCACGAGGCCGTTGGAGCGCTCCTGATGCTCGGCGGCGCGCGTCGCCAGGAAGTCAGCGTACTCGTTTTTCGGGTGGTCCGCGTGGCCCCGGACCCAGCCCCACTCCACGGCGTGCGCCGTGGCGACCTGATCGAGTTTCTGCCACAGCTCGAGATTCTCGATCGCGCCGCTCTTGCGGCGCCAGCCCCGGGCCTTCCAGTCCTTGAGCCACTCCTTCATTCCCTTCACCAGATACTCGGAGTCCGACACGTAGCGCACGCTCGCGTGCTTCCACTGGCGCCGGATCCACTCGAGCGCCGCGATCGCGCCGGCGAGCGCCATCTTGTTGTTCGTCGTCTGCGGCGAGCACTCGTAGAAATCCCAGCGCGCCACGCTGTCGCCCGCCGGAGCCTCGACGAGCGCGGCGTTGCCGCCTGGGCTCGGCTTCGTGGCATCGTTGCCGAGGCAGCTCTCATCGGCATGCACCAACACGGCGATCGGGGCACCCGCCGTCACGGTTGCACGATCACCGGGATATCGGTATGCCGCAGGATCTCCTCGGCGTGCGAGACCGTGACCTTGCTGGTGCGCCCCCGCGTGACGTGGGCGCCCGCGAACAACGCATCGCACGTGGTGCGCTCGACGACCTTCGCCACGACCTCCCCGGGTGACCCCGGCTCGATGTGCGTCACGAAGGCGACCCCCTGGAGCGACAGCACCGCCTCGGCAGCGCCGACGATCTGCACGCCCAACGCATGATTGGAGGTGGCGTAGATGATGTGGATCGTGCTGTGCAGAATGCTCGCGAACCGCGCCGCGAAATCGAGCGCGCGCCGGGCCGTCTCCCCGCCGTCGAACGCGATCGCGCAGGCGTCCATCGGCGACGGCCGCGCGCCGCAGACGATCACGCAACGCTCGGCGATCCTGATCAGCGACGCCGCCGTCGGCCCGAGCTCGGCGCCTTGCGTGTGGATGCCCCGCCGGCCGACGAGGACTCCGTCCGTTTCCTTCGCGAGCGTCGCGAGCTCCGTATCGGGATCGCCCTGGCGCAGCACCACGTCCGCCTGTAATCCGGCTGTCCGGACGCGCTCGGCGGCCCGCTCCAACATTGCCGCGCCGGCCTCGGCATCCCGCGCGCGCTCGGCGACGTGGCCCAGGACCAGCGTCGCCTTGAACCGCTGGCCCAGGACGATCGCCTGCTCCAGCGCCGCGTCGGCGCTGGGGCTGCCGTCGTGTCCGATCAGGAGGCGCGTGAACACGGCGTTACGGAAGCACCGCGAAGGTGTCCAGGTCGCGCAGCCGGAACGAGAGCACCTCGCCGGTCATCGGGAGGCGTCCCGCGAGGACCTCGTCTTGCCCGCTCGTCTCGAGTCGCTCCGCCACCACCACATATTCGGTGCCTCGCCGCCGCAGCGCCACCCGCCGGCGCTCGCGCACCGCGAGCTCGAGGGCGTCGAGAGCGTCAGGGGAGAGAGTTCGGTACTCTGGGATCTTCGCCACGCTGTCTACGCGACCGCAATCGCGCCCGGGACGCCCTTCACGATGCGGCCGATCGACGCCGCGACCAGCGTTTTCTCGCGGCGCAGCGCCTCGACCAGGGCACGCACACGCGTTTCCGGTACGGCGATCAGCAGCCCGCCTGAAGTCTGCGCGTCGAACAGTAGTGTGCGGACGACCTCAGGGACGCCGGAGGCGAAGGTCACGTGAGGTGAGAGCGCGTCGCGATTTCGCTTGGTGCCGCCGGGGACGGCGCCGCGCTCGACGACGTCGGCGGCTCCGGCCAGGAACGGGACCGACGTTGCCTCGAGCGTGGCGGCGACGCCGCTCGCCGAGAGCATGTTGTGCAGGTGCCCCAGCAATCCGAACCCGGTGACATCCGTGGCCGCATTCACGCCGACCGACAGCATCGCTTTGGACGCGCCCGCGTTGAGGGTCGTCATGGAGACGACCGCGGGCGCGAGGTCACCGGCGCTGGCGAGATCGCGCTTCAAGGCCGTGCTCAAGACGCCCGTGCCGATGGGCTTCGTGAGCACGAGCACGTCGCCCACCTGCGCGCGCGCGAGCGTCACGATCCGGTCCGGGTGTACCTCGCCGATCGCGACCATGCCGTATTTCGGCTCGGGATCGTCCACCGAGTGGCCGCCCAAGACAAAGGCGCCCGCCTGCTTCGCGATGTCGGCCCCGCCGCGCAGCACGTCGCCGAGCAGCTCGTAGGGCAGCTTGTCGCGCGGCCAGCCCACGAGATTCAGCGCCAGCAGCGGCGTGCCACCCATCGCGTAGACGTCCGAGAACGCATTCGCGGCGGCGATGCGGCCGAAGTCGTACGCGTCATCGACGATGGGCGTGAAAAAATCCACCGTGGCGACGATGGCGCGTTCCGGCGTTAACCGGTACACGGCGGCGTCGTCCCGAGTCGAGGCATCGACCAGGATGCGTGGATCCGTCAGCGTAGGCACGTGGCGCAAGACCTGCGTCAACTCGGCTGGGCCGAGTTTGCAGGCTCAGCCGGCGCCGTGCGAAAACGCTGTGAGTCGGATGGTGGACATAGGTCCACCGAAGATAAGCTAGGAGAGCCGCCAGGCGAGCAGCGCGCCCGCGGCCACGTAGCGGGCCACGTCGAGACCGGCGTGAGCGAGCAAATGGCGCCGCCGCAGCGCCTCGACGTGTTGCCATATGACGAGGCGCCGTGGGAACGCGACGAGCAGTCCGACCAGGAAGAAAAGCAGCCACCAGCCGCCCGCGCCGAGCGAGTCGAACCACAGCGACGCGAACAGGGTTACGACGCCGGCCTCCGCGAGGCGCCACCAGATCTCCCAACGATTGTGGTACCAGACGAACGCGCGGACCCCAGGGACGTCACCCGTCCAGGCGTAGCCGATCGGTGGCGTGACCGCGAACAGGCCCGCGACCGGCAGCCACGCCAGGAGCAGCCGGCCGAGGGTCATGCTACTGGCGCCGGATATAGCCGGGACCGCGCAATCCACGACCGGGGCGCGCGTCGGTCATCCTGCCATGCCGCAGCACCGCCTGCCCGTTCACGAACACATACTCGATGCCGACCGATGGCTGGTGCGGTTGCTCGAATGTCGCGCGGTCGCTCACGGTCCGGGGGTCGAACACGGTGATGTCGGCGTACATCCCGGGCCGCACCAGACCGCGATCTTCGAGCCCCACGCGCTGCGCGGCGAGCGACGTCATCTTGCGGACGGCGAACTCGAGCCCCATGAGGTGTTGGTCGCGCACGTAGTGACCGAGAATCCGCGTAAATGAACCATAGGCACGGGGATGCGTGCCGTCCTTGCCGAACGGCCCGTCGGGGGCGACGCCGCCGGCGTCGGTGTTCACGCCCACCCACCACTGCTGCATCGCCGCCTGGACGTCGGGCTCGCTCATCAGGAAGTAGATGGCGCCACTGCGCGCGTGGTCGGCGATGACCAGGTCGAACATCGTCTCGATTGGGTCTTGATGCCGCAGCGCCGCGATCTCGGAAAGGCGCTTTCCCTGTAAGTAATGAAGGGAGTCCTCGAACGGGAACACGATCACGCCCTGCGGGCCTTCGGTCGCGCGATAGAAGCGGTCCGTCGCCTGCGGGGGCGCGAGCAGCTCGGCCCGGAGCCGCGCGCGTGTGGCCGGGTCGCGCAGGCGCGCGATGAGGGAATCGTTGCCGCCCGAATGCGCCCACGCCGGTACCGAGGCGTCGAGCGACGTGGCGCCGGCGAGGTACGGATACTGATCCGCGGTTACATCCAGCCCGGCGGCCCGCGCGGAATCGATGCGCGCCAGCACGTGAGGCATGCGCCCCCAATTGCGGCGCCCCGAAACCTTCAGGTGCCAGATCTCGGCGGGGATGGCGGCTTCGCGGGCGATACGGAACGTCTCGTCCAGGGCTTGATCGATCTGTCCGCCCTCGTTGCGCATGTGCGTCGCATACACGCCGCCGTGGCGTCGCGCCGCTTTCGCCAACGCGACGATCTCCTCGGTCGGCGCGTAGAACGCGGGGGCGTATTCGATCGACGTCGAGAGACCTACCGCGCCCTGTTCCATCGCCGTATCGACGAGCGCGACCATGTGCGCCAGCTCCTCGGGCGTCGCGTGGCGATCCTGCTTGCCCACCACGGCCATGCGCACCTGCGTCGCGCCGACGAACGTCGCGATGTTGACGGCGCTCCTGGTGCGCGTCAGGTGCGTGAAGTAGCCGTTCAAGTCGCGCCAATCTTCCTGGATGCCGTAGCGCTTCATCCAGGCGGAGTCATCGGCGACGAGGAGGTCGGTGAGGGGCGCGACGGAGCCACCTTCGCCGGTGATTTCGGTCGTGACCCCCTGCGACACCTTGCTGAGCACGCGGTTGTCGATGAGGACATTGCCTTCCGACTGGCCCAGCATGTCGATGAAGCCGGGCGCGACGACGAGTCCCGACACGTCGAGCGTTTCGCGCGCCGTGGCGGACCCGAGGTAGCCGACCGCGGCGATGCGATCCCCCGAGATGGCCACGTCACCGACGAAGCGCGGGTTGCCGCTGCCGTCGACGATCGAGCCGCCGCGCAGAATGAGGTCATAGGGGCCACCGCGGCCGTCGCCCGGACCGGCGCAGGCGGCGAGAGCAATCAGGAGTAGACAGGCGGCGTGCGAGCGAGCACTCACTTTTTCCATGCGCTCCTCAGGGAGTCGGGCCAGACCACGCGCCCACGCGTCATGACCCACGCGATGTTGTGCGTAGCCGCGATGTTTCGAGCAGGGTTCGCATTCAGTACCACCAGGTCGGCGACTTTCCCCGGCGCCACGACGCCGAGGGAGTCGGCCTTCAGCAATTGCGCGCCGCGCCGCGTCGCCGCCGTGATGGCCTCGAGCGGTGTGAGGCCGGCTTCGACGAGCAACGCCATCTCTTCGTGCTCCGAGAATCCGGGGATCAAGAGCTGGTTCGCCGCGTCGGTTCCCGCGGCGATCATGCCGCCCGCCCGCTTGAATTCGCGCACGAACAGATCCTGCCGCGCGCGCGCGCGGCGGAACGCCTGGAAATCGCGCGGCTTCCACCCGGTGCGCCGCAGCAGACTGGCGACGCTGCGCACGCTCTCGGCGTCTCCGGGCACGTCCTCCATCCCCGGCCGCGTGAGCAACACAGGATTGTCGAGCCGCGACAGCATCTCGTGCACCACCAGCGTGGGGACGATCGCGACTTTGGTTTGGGCCAGCGCGCGGGCCGTGCGCGCCAGCGAGGCCGAGTCGAGCGTCGCCCAGCCCTGCTCCTCGGTCGTCCATCCCGAGAGGAAGCGATCGTGCGCGCGATAGTAGATGGCGGGATTGCGCGAGGCCGCCTGCACCACTCCCGCCATGTGCTCGAGCGACACGACGCCCATGCGCGCCGCCGTCAACGCGTCGGTCTTGCCGAGGTGCGCGGCGATGGGGAGTTGCAGGCCGCGTGCCTCATCCGCGAGTGAACGCAGTAAGGCGGGCGTGATCTTCGTGTAGATCTTGAGGTAGTCGGCACCCGCGAGCCTGCGCTGGTCCGCGGCATGACGTGCTTCCGCCGCCGTCGCGACGCCGGTCGCGTTGGGGTACGTCGCCGGGGTGCCGTCGATCATCGCACCGGAGGTGAACATCCGAGGCCCGATGATCGACCCCAGGTTCAGCTCGTTCTTGAGCTTGATCCCCGAATCGGTGTCGCTGTGCAGGTCGCGCACCGTCGTGACGCCCCACGCGAGGTAGCGCGGTGCCGCCCAGCGCTCCACGTGCGCATGGGCGTCGATCAAGCCCGGAATGATCGTCTTGCCGACGAGGTTGATCCGCTCCGCGCCGCTCGGAATCGGGATCTCGTTGACCCGCGCGACCGCCTCGATGTGCCCGTTCCGGATCAGAATGAGCGCGTCTTCCTTGGGTGCTCCCCCCGCGCCATCGATGAGCGTCGCGCCCTCGAGCGCGATCACACCCTCACCTGATTTGCCGCAGCCCGAGAGGGCGATCAGAACGGCGGCGGTCAGGTAGAGCGGCGGACGGGCGGTCACTTCGGGTCGGCCGAGGTGTGGTCGTGAAGGATGCGCCACCGATCACCCTGCTTCTGCAGGACCAGCGTGAAGGGCCCGCTCGCCACCACCGAATCGCGCCGGATGAGACGGAAGCGCGCGGTCACGTAGGCGAAATCCGGCGTCAGGGTGCGCACGCGCACCTCTGCGAAGGTCACGGAATCGCGCGACTTGCCGGGCGCGAAATAGTTGGCCTGGTAGCGGTCATGCAAGGCCTGCCAGCCGTATTGCACGTGCCCATTCGACATGTAGCCCGTGAGCGAGTCGTGGGCGTAGTCGCCCATGAAGCCCTCGAGATCGCCGCGGTTCCAGTCGGTGGCCGACCGCGTCAGCATCGCCTCGATCTCGCGCGGTGGATCTCCCATCGGCAGCGAAGGCGCGGAACACGCTGTCAGCACGAGTGCTATGCACCACGTACCACGCACCACGCACCTCTGTAGTTTGGAGTTCGTCCCAACGTACCTTCCACCATGGCCGACGCAACCCCGTTATGGGAAACACTTGTCTACGGACCGGTGCGATCGCGCCGTCTCGGCGTCAGTCTCGGCATCAACCTGCTGCCGCAGCACTCCAAGCTCTGCTCCTTCGATTGCCCGTACTGCAGCTGCGGGTTCAACACGCCTCGCGCCGCCGGTTCGCGCTGGCCCTCGCCCGACGAAGTCGTCCACAGCCTGACGCGCGCGCTGGCACGGCTGCCGGCGCCCCCCGATTGCATCACGTTCTCGGGGAACGGAGAACCCACGCTGCATCCCCGTTTTGCGGTGGTCGTGGACCGTGTGCTCGCGGCGCGCGCCACCGCGGCGCCTGAAGCGCGCGTCGGGATCCTCTCCAACGGTCTCACGGCAGGCGAGAAGGCCGTCCGTGAAGCCCTGATGCGGCTCGATCATCGCATCATGAAGCTCGATCCGGGGCCGCTGCAGCGGGTGAACGGCGTGCGGTACGACGTGCACCGTCTCGTGGACGACTACCGCGCGCTCAAACCGTACACCGTGCAAGCGATGGTCGTGAAAGGGCGGGATTGGGATGGCTCGAGCGACGAGAGTGTGGCGGCGTGGCTCCCCCGTCTCGCGCGGGCGGAGCCCGATGCGGTGCAGCTCTACTCACTCGCGCGGCGTCCCGCAGACGCGAGCGTCCTGAACGTGCCGCGGGAGCGCCTCGACGAGATGGCGATCGCCATCCGTAAAGCGCTCCCGCAATGCCGCGTCGAGGTCTTCTAGCGCCGACGTTTCTTCTTGCCGGCTTTCTTCGTCTTCTTCTTCGCGGTTTTCTTTTTCGCTTTCGGCCGAGCCTTCTTGGCCGCCTTCTTTTTCTTCTTCGCTTTCTTCTTGGCCTTCGGCTTTTTGGCAGCGGGCGCCGCGGGCTTGTCCCACATCGGCGTGGGCGCCGGAGCAGGAGCGGGCGCAGGCGAAGGGGCCGAGGGGAACATCGGCTCCGAGAAGCCCGGACCCGGCCAACTGCTCTCGGTGTAATCCATCTGCTCAAGCATCGGATTTCCTCCGCATGGTTTGTGGCGGGGCGTGGCCTATAGCTTACCCGCGGAATCCGACCACGCAAGTGCAACTGCACACTGTGGCAAGTTGGCTTGACAACGCTACTTAGGCGGACTTACGTTGGCCAAGCCATGATCCATCGTGCAGCTCTTGCGGCGCTCGCGCTCTGCTTACCGGGCGCCGCGCTGGCGCAGAACGTCGCCGAAGTCCAGGTCGCTCCCCCGACGATCACCATCAAGGTCGGTGAGCGGAGCGGTCTCCTTGCGACCGCGTTCGATCGGATCGGCAATGTCATCCCGACCGTCCGCATCATCTGGTCGTCCAATAATCTGGCCGTCGCCAAAGTCGACAACAACGGCACCGTCACGGGTGTCGGCAACGGTGTCGCCATCGTCGAGGCCCGTGTCGGACCGCGGAAGGGCCAGGCTGCCGTCCAGGTGACGGGCGGCGCCGGTGCGCCCCCCCCGGTAACCCCCCCTCCGGTCACTGTCCAGACGCCAGTCGTCACTACCGGAGCGCCGGACCCGCTCGGCGGCCAGCCGGCCGGGAGCGGTCCCGCTGCCGCCCTGCGCCTCGAGCCCGGCGCGATCTATCTCTTGCCGTCGGAAAACGCCCGCGTGTCCCCCCGAGCTCTGCGCGAGGATGGGTCACCGGCGGCTCCGGTGGCGGTGACGTGGAACTCGCTGCGTCCCGATGTCGCCACCGTCGACCAGAACGGCAATGTCGTGGCGCTCGCGGCGGGCCAGGGGACGATCCAGGCGACGGCGCTGGGGGGCCTCACCGCCACCGCACCCGTCGTGGTGCAACCCGCCGAGTTCACGGTGCTCGAGCCCACGCCGCTGATGCTCTCGCCCGGTCAGCTCGACACGGTGCACGTCGTCGTCCCCACGCAAAACGGCCGCGCGGTGAATCCGCTCGTGCTGCAGTGGGCGTCGACCGACCAGACTGTCGCGCGTGTGAGCCTGGGGGGCGTGGTGACGGCCGCGGGCCCTGGCAAGGCGACGCTCACGGTCTCGGGCCTGCTGCAGAGCAAGAGCATCGAGGTGAATGTGCACCGGGCGGCGGCGAAGATGTCGGTGCGGCCGCGGTTCTCGGTCGAGGTCCAGCTGCCACTGACCGCGACCGTCCAATTCGTTGCGCAGGCTCTGGCCGACGACGACACACCGATTCCCGAAGCGCCGTTGCGCTGGAACATCGCCGACCCGAGCATCGCGGGATTCGATGCCCAGACCGGACAGCTCGTCGGACGGGCGGTCGGCAAGACGCAGCTCACGGTTCGCGGCCCCGGGAGCGGTCTCGCGGTCACGTGGAACATCAGCGTCATCGCGGGCTCCGTGAAGTTCGCGCAGCCCCGCATCGGCATCGGTCTCAACCAGCGCCATACACTGCGTCCCAACTACGCGGACGATCAGGGTGCCATCATCGGCCCGGCGACGAACCTCACGTGGACGACCGACAATCCCCAGGTGGCGACCGTGGGTGAGGACGGCACGGTGAGCGGCGTCGGGTACGGCCATGCGCGGATCACGGCGAACGCGCCGGGTGGGAAGTCGGCGGCGGCGGACGTGTTCGTGGTGGGCGAGATCGTGGTCGCCAGCTCACGCGGCAGCAAGTTCCAGCTGTACGCGGCGGAGCGCGCCAACCTCGCGCAGCTCGCCAAGATCACGAGCGATACCACCACCGCAACCGATCCCGCGTTCTCGGCTGACGGGTCGCGGATCGCGTACGTGTCCACGTCGCCCGGCAACGCCGAGATCTTCCTGATGAACGCGGATGGAACGAACCCGACGCGGCTCACCACCGAGCCGCTGGCCGACGGCCGTCCGACGTTCACGCCCGACGGCCAGACGCTGCTGTTCCATTCGGCGCGCGCAGCGGGAAAGCAGCAGATCTTTTCGATCAACGTGGACGGCAGCGGCCTCACCCAGCTCACGCGCGACTCGGTCAACTTCGCGCCGACGGTGTCGCCGGACGGACAGACGGTGGCGTACGTGTCGCTCCGCAACAAGAGCTACGACATCTGGCTCATGGCGCGCGACGGCTCGAACCAGCGGCAGTTCACGCCGACCCCACAGATAAAGGAAACGGAGCCCCGGTTCCTGCGAGATGGGACCCTCGCGTATCTCGTCGAGCGGCGCGAGGGGAACCGTACCGTCCAACAGGTCGTCCGCGCCGATCTGACGAGCGGCAGCGTGACGCCGATGACGGGCATCGATCTGGCGCTCACGTCGTTTGCGGTGTCACCGTCGGGGGATCTCCTGGCGCTCGTCGTGAATGCGCAACCGGAGAACCGCCGCAATCCGATCTACAAGGTGTACATCCAGCCGGTCGGCTCGGGCACGCCGGTGCCGATGCCCACGATCGGCGCCGAGCAGATGGTCACGCCGACGTTCCGTCCGTAGGTCGCAGCGCGTGCGCGCCTGCGTTTTGACGGGCACCGGCGGGGATCTCGCCGACAACCTCGAAATCACCGACGTTCCCGACGCTCCCGCGCCTCAGGCGGGCGAGGTGCGCGTCACGATGCACGCCGCCGCCCTGAACCATCTCGATCTGTTCGTTGCCGAGGGCTTGCCGGGTGGGGCCGATCGCTTTCCGCACATCGTCGGCGCCGATGGCGCGGGCGTCGTGGAGTCGGTCGGGTCCGGTGTGACGATGGTTCGTGCCGGCGACCGCGTGTTCTTGAACCCCGGCATCTCCGACTACACCTGTGAGTTCTGCCTCGCGGAAGAGCACTCCCTCTGCGTCAACTACCGCTTGCTGGGCGAGCATCTCCCGGGGACGATGGCGCAGCTCGTGACGCTGCCGGCGCACAACGTCGCGCACATGCCGGTCCTCTCACCCGAGCTGACGTGGGCGGAAGGGGCGGCCTTCTCGCTCGTCACGCTCACCGCGTGGCGGATGGTCGTGACGCGCGCGCGGCTGCAGGCCGGCGAGACGGTCCTCATTTGGGGAATCGGCGGTGGGGTGTCGCTCGCCGCGCTGCGGATCGCCAAGCTGCTCGGCGCGCGCGCGATCGTGACCTCGTCGCACGATGCGAAGCTTGCCGCAGCGCGCCGGCTTGGCGCCGACGTCACCATCAATCACCGCACGCAGAAGGTGTCACAAGAAGTGCGCACGCTCACGCAGAAGCGCGGCGTGGAAGTGGTGGTCGAGAACGTGGGGGAGGCGACGTGGGAGGAGTCGTTGCGCTGTCTCAAGCGCGGCGGGCGCCTCGTCACGTGCGGCGCGACATCAGGGCCTGAGGTGGGCATGGACCTGCGGCGCGTCTTCTGGCACCACTACACGATCATGGGATCGACGATGGGGAACGCGCGCGAGTACGCGGAGATCGTGCGGCGACTCGGCGAGGGCCAGTTGCGGCCGGTCGTCGACAAGGTGTTCCCCATGACCGATGTGCGACGCGCGTACGAGCGGCTCGCGAAGGGAGAGCAGTTGGGGAAGGTGGTAGTGGAAGTCTCTCCGTAACTCCATTTCCCACCCCCATTTAGCCCCTCATTTTCCGTTGCTTTTCCCCACCTAAGTAATTAGCTTTTATTGACTTAGGCCGCTTTCTGCGGCCCGCCTAGACAATCGATTACCCGCTACCCCGATACCCGACGACATGACTGGTCCGAACGTCCGCGAGCGCATTCTCCCCCGCCTCATCGAAGACGAGCTGAAGGAATCGTTCCTCGACTATTCGATGAGCGTCATCGTGCAGCGCGCGCTGCCCGATGTGCGCGACGGTTTGAAGCCCGTCCATCGCCGGATCCTCTACGCGATGAACGAGCTGGGCCTCGTCCCCGGCCGCCCGTACAAGAAGAGCGCGACCGTCGTCGGCGACGTGCTCGGCAAGTATCACCCGCACGGCGACGTTGCGCTGTACGACTC
>Ga0137409_10007038_pt1 | contig 11595 bp, 9 predicted proteins | sample CZODoug1_16funga_FD_122059 | JGI IMG/M metagenome (GOLD analysis project Ga0137409, IMG submission 122059) | Vadose zone soil fungal communities from Angelo Coast Range Reserve, California, USA - CZODoug1_16fungal (Hybrid Assembly) | ecosystem: Environmental > Terrestrial > Soil > Vadose zone... | reverse complement strand
CACGTTGCGGGCGATGTGAAGAAATGGACGAGAGATAAACGAGTGAAGAATGATCGTTGAACTTTTTTTCTTTGAGCAACATTCCTGTCAGAAGAACCGGCGCATCGAAGTTGATCTTCATCGTGTCGGACATCTTCTGTTCATTCATGAATTTCACAGGGAATGGAGAAACGTATCCCGGACAATGAACCATTCCGTCGAGAGCGGGAACTGATGCAACTAATTTTTTTCGTCCTTCGTCGGTGGTAAGATCTGCAGCGATGAAATGATCGGCGCCGGCTCGATCGCCGGGCGCCGCGCGAGCGGTCGCGAGCACTCTCGCACCCGCTTCGCGCAGCCGAGCCGCCACCGCCTGCCCAATGCCTTTGGTTCCGCCGGTGACGAGCGTCCGGAGGCCATCGAGCTCGAGCCGGTCGCTCATCAGCGAATCTCGAGCGACACGATCTTGCCGCCTTCGAGCCCGAAGATGTGCTGGAGCTGCACGGGGCTGTTCGGAAAGTCGCCGGAGACCTTTCCAATCACCACGGTCTTGCCATCGCGATCGGCGGCATCGATCGGCTCAACCGTGTGGTGATACTTCTCCCTCGCTGCTGCGTTCCATTGCTTGATGGCAGCAACACCTTCGATCGTGCGCCCTTCATCGCGCACGATGGCATCATCGACAAAGCAGCGAGCCAGCGCGTCCACGTCGGCTCTCTTCTCGGCGGCGAAATACGCGGCGACCGGTTCGGGTAGGGCGATCGACATCGTGGTTCCTCCTCGTCCGAAAGCAGCCTCGCCACGATCCCTGCTCTTTCGTGGCATCGATCGAGGATAGGCGCTAGACTCACGAAATGGCAAGAACGCACCAGAAAGTAAGGTTCTCACCTGAAGGTCAGCACGCCGATCTCACGCCGGCGTCGGCGGCTCGAGGCGTTGAAGACGCGCTGAAGGTTCTCGAGGGGCGCTGGAAGCTGATGATTCTGTTTCATCTGTTCGGCGGCAAGGTTCTTCGCTTTTCCGACCTGGGACGCGCGATACCCGCCATTTCTCAAAAGATGCTCATCCAGCAGCTTCGCCAGATGGAACGCGACGGAATCGTCCGGCGGTTCGTTCACCATCAGGTCCCGCCAAAAGTCGAGTACAGCCTGACAAACTGGGGACAGGCCCTGTGCCCGGCACTCGACGCCTTGTTGAAGTGGGCAGCGCTCCGCGAGGTGAATGTTCCACCGGCATCACCGGGTGTTCCCGAGGCGGGCAACGGGGAAGCGCGCGTCCGTTACAGAGTCATCAATGACGGATGAACGTTGATGTAGGGCGCCCCTTCACGGGGCGCCGCTGGCGGGCCGTAAAGGCCCGCCCTACAAATACCAACCGAGTGAGCTCCGGGATCAGGATGCGCCGGCGCCCGCTCGCATAGCCGCCATCTCCTCCCGGTTCGGACCGTACAGTCCCGGCGGCTGACCGCCCGCAAGGCGGCACATCAGACTGAGCTGGCCCCGATGGTGGATTCCGTGCGCCATGACTGCGTTCCACAGGATGTCGCGGATCGTCATCGGTCCGGTAAAAAACTGAATCGTGCGATCGAGGTCCGTCAGCGTGAGCGCGCGGATCCGCGCGACGGCCTCGCGATGAATACGCTCGAATCCAGGCGCCAGGGCCTCGACGGCGCGCGGGCGCTCGATGTTCGGCGGCTTCGCGTCCATCGCGAACGTGCCGCGCTCGATGCCGTAGCTGATGTACGCGTCGCTCTCTGCCAGGTGCCACGCCAGTTCACCCAGCGACCGGCCGCCGTGGTCGGGGCGGAAGTCGTACTGCGCCGGCGGCAATGCCTGCAGGAGCTTCACGGTACTGGCGGCCTCGCGATCCCACGAGGCCAGAAACGTGTCGAGCTCGTTCATGGACATAGAATCTCCTTCTCGTACGATTGACATCCTACCTCCGGGGAAAGACAAACCGGTAACCGATTGCGAGCGCCGCCGAGAGAGTACCCCGCGTCGAAAGCGGGTCAGCGCCGGGCGAACTTGAGGTGCGTGACGTTGGGCGCGGCAACCGTTCGGACGAGCTCGAGCCCGTGGAGATCGTCGCCGATGCCATCGAACAGCCGCTCGCCGCGGCCGAGGAGCGTGGGCACCAGGCTGATCTCCATCTCGTCCACGAGGCCGGCCGCGAGATACTGCCGCGCCGCATCCGCTCCACCGGCGAGCGACACATCCTTGCCTCCGGCAGCCCGCCGCGCCTGCTCGAGCGCTGAGGTGGTGCCGCCGGTGACGAACGTGAACGTCGTGCCGCCTTCGAGCTCGAGCGGCTCACGCCGATGATGGGTGAGCACGAAGACCGGGTGATGGTACGGCGGATTGGTTCCCCACCACCCATCCCATGGTTTCGAGTCGTCCCATGGGCCCGGACCGCCGCCGAACATGTTGCGCCCCATGATGGTCGCGCCGACGTTGACGAGCGACTCCTCGACAACCTGGGTGCTCTCGTTGACCTCTCCGCCTTCAAGGCCCTGCATCGCCCGCCACGCTCTGAGGGGAAATACCCACTCGTGCAGACGCATCCCGCCAATCCCGATCGGGTTGTCGACGCTCTGGTCGGGACCGGCGACGAAGCCGTCGAGCGACAGTGAAATCCTGAAGCGCAACCTGGACATGTCCGAACCTCCCTGGCGGCGTGACTGACGCGGCGCGGTCGGGATCGCCGCGTCAGTGCCGGGCTTCGATCAGGATTGGATGAACGCGAGGAGGTCGGCGTTAATCCGATCCTTGAGGGTCGACGGCATGCCGTGGGGCGCACCCGGGTATACCTTCAACGTCGCTTTCCTGACGAGCTTCACGGCCAGCAACGCCGAATCGGCAATCGGGACGATCTGATCGTCGTCGCCATGCATGATAAGTGTGGGCACGTCGATCTTCGTCAGGTCTTCGGTCAGGTCCGTCTCCGAGAACACCTTGATGCATTCGTAGACGGCCCGGATCCCTGCCTGCATGCCCTGCAGCCAGAACGAGTCACGCAGCCCCTGCGACACTGTTGCGCCAGGGCGGTTGGCGCCGTAGAACGGACCGCTCAGGTCCTTGAAGAATTGCGAGCGGTCGCCCTGCACGCCCGCGCGAATGCCGTCGAACACCTCCATCGGCAGGCCACCGGGATTGGCCGGGGTCTTGAGCATCAGCGGCGTGATCGCACCGACCAGCACCGCCTTGGCCACGCGCGAGCTGCCATGCCGGCCGATGTAGCGCGTGACCTCGCCGCCTCCCGTCGAGTGCCCCACGTGAATCGCCTCACGCAGGTCGAGCGCGTCCACGAGCTCGGCGAGATCGTCCGCGTACGTGTCCATGTCGTTGCCGTTCCACGGCTGGCTCGACCGGCCGTGGCCGCGCCGGTCGTGCGCGATACAGCGATACCCGTGCGAGGCCAGGAAGATCATCTGGTCGTCCCACGCGTCGGCGCTGAGCGGCCACCCGTGACTGAAGACAACGGGTTGACCGCTCCCCCAGTCCTTGAAGTAAATCTGCGTGCCGTCCTTGGTTCGCATCCGCACGCCGTCTGTCGTGGCGATCGTGCTCATGTCGCCTCCTTGCGAAATACGCGTCGTGCGTCGTGCTCACGAGTGACGCGCGGTCGCGCTCCGCGTCGAGAATTGTAGAACCACTTTGCGTTGTTCGAGCGTCATGATGGAGGATCTTCTGTCGCCCCGAAGCGCGGCGTGCAAAGCGTTACACGCTCGTGACAGGTTTTCGGGGATACTTGACGCAGGTCTCGCGCGCGAGCCGCTCGCCGTTTCAAGTTCACGGCCTCGAGTGCATAAACGCCACAGCTTTCTGGCGACCGGTCGCAAAAAACTCGCGAACCCACTCCACATGCCTGTAAATCCACCGGTTTCGCGCTGGCGATTTCGGTGTACGTCTTGATGACGCGTTCTTTCTGTTCAGGGTCCAGGATCAGGTAACGATGCTTGCCTTCCGGCGACGGGGTGAACTTCGTGCGGCCGTCGTCGTGTACGCTGATCGTTCCCGGCTCGGATAGTTTGAAATAGTTTTCCTGAGGGCGGACGGCATAGAGCAGCGCCGCCATAGCCGAAGTCGGGGCGTCATACGGCATCGGCTTGTAGGCGCGGTAAGCGTCGACGACTGGATGAGCCGGCGCCCACGCAAAGTCATTTTCAATACTCGACGCGGGAAAGAGCAGCGACGCGCCGATCTCGTCGCCCGCAGCGACGATGGGCGTAGGCCAGTCGGCGAAGAGCTTCCTCGCCGCCGCGACGTCCGCCCCGATATTGAAATGGATGTTGAACTGCGGCGGGCCGTTAAGGTAAGCCCCGCCCGCTACCGACAGGAATCTCGCCTTGCGTGAAATCAACTCCTTGACGCCGGGCAGGTAGAGCGTTCTGGCGAGGTTGGTGGCAGGCCCGGTCAGGACGACGACGCAGCTCTGATCAGGCTGCTGCGAGAGAGCGTTGCGAATCAACGCCCTGACCTCGGCCGTGTCGCTGAGCTTATCAATGCCGTGATTGTAGAGCGGCGCGCCATCTCCATTGAGCCTGGAGAGCGGGACGGTGAGCATCGGCGTGTCCTCCCGCGACTTGCCCTCATCGGCGAGGCCGACCGGCAGAGTCCGTCCGACCGCCCCGAACGCCCCACTCGATGCCCCGCTATAGAAATGCGCGATGGCTTCACACAAAGCGGCGGCCTTCAAATTGGGCTTGCTGACGCTGAGCGAGATGACGCGCGCCTCGTTCTTACCGTCGAGGCCATAGAGCAACGCTAGCGCCAACGCCTCATCAATGCTGTCACCCAGTCCGCAGTCGAAAATGATTCCAACGGGAAGTTTCTCTTGTCCTTGAGTCCGCATCCCGCAGCCCCCCAGAAAATCATCCACAAAGCCACACAAAGGATCACAAAGATGAAGTCAATCCTTAGTGTCTCTTTGTGTGGCTTTGTGGATGAGATTTTTACTTCAGCTTAGATTCAGGCCGTCGAGCCGCCCGGTCGCGTCGCCGAAATAATCCGTCCGAACGCCCATGCGATCCATCATCGTCAGGTAGAGGTTCGCCATGGGCGTCTCCCTGCGGCAGACGATGCGTTGGCCGGTCTTGATGGACTTTCCTCCGCGCCCGGCGATGAGCGTCGGCAGGTCTTCGTGCGTGTGCCGGTTGCCGTCCGAAAGTCCCGCGCCGTAGACGATCATCGAGTTGTCGAGCAGCGTCGAGTCGCCTTCTTTAATCGCCTTCAGCCGGGCGATCCAGGTCGCGAACTGCTGCGTGTGATAAGTGTTGATCTGGGCGACCTTCTCCATCAAGGCCGGGTCGTTGCGGTGGTGGGTGAGCGGGTGATGGCCGTCCGGGATGCCGATCTCGCGGTAGGAGCGTGAAGTGCCCTCGCGCGTGACGATAAACGTCACGACGCGCGTCAGATCGGCTTGAAACGCCACCGTCACCATGTCGGTCATCAACTTGAAGTGTTCGGCGAAGTCGCTCGGAATGCCGTATGGTTTCTCCATGCCGGGATTGATCTCGGTCTTGTCCTGCTCGGCCTTCTCCAGTTGGCGCTCGATTTCACGAACGGAGGTGAGATATTCGTCAAGCTTGCGTTTGTCGGTCGGGCCGAGCGTGGATTGAAGCTTCTTCGTGTCGGCGACGACCATATCCATCACGCTGCGCCGAATCCTCGATTGACGCGCGCGGGCTTCAGGACTCAACGCGACGCCGCTGCCGAACAATCGCTCGAACAATTGGCGCGGATTCAGAATCGGCGGCAGCGGCTGGGTCTCGCTCTTCCAGGCCAGGTTGTTCGTGTAGGCGCAGGAGTAGCCCGAATCGCAATCGCCCGCCTGGCGCGCGTCTTCAATGCCTACCTCCAGCGACGGGAACCGTGTCTTGCCGCCGATTTGATTGGCGACGATCTGGTCGCAGGAAACGCCCGACAGAATATCAGTCGTGGTCTTGCGCACGTGGACGCTGGTGAGATAGGAGCCACAGCAGCGGCCGTGATCGCCGGGCCCGTCCAGCCACGCCCGCCCGGCGTTGTTCGTCAGGTTGCTGAGCAGGAGGATATCGTCCTTGAGCGGCTCGATCGGCTTCAAAACTCGCGGCAGTTCACCGAGCTTCCCCTCGTAGTTCGGATTCCAATGCTGCATCATTACGCCGTTCGGCACGTACACAAACATCATCCTCACCGGCGTCTCGCCCGGAATCTTACTGGAGGCCAGCGCGGGGGTCATTGCGTCGAGGAAAGGAAGCGCAATCGCCGTCCCCATCCCTTTGAGGATCGTTCTTCTTGGAATCGCCTTTCGCGTAATCATCGTTGGTCCACCTCCTTTGGCTCCTTTGGCTCCTTTGGCTCCTTTGGCTCCTTTGGTTTCACTGCCATCGCCTCGCCGCGCCGCGATTGGAACGGCAGGCTCTGCGTGACTTCGTATATGAGCGTCTGGAATTGATAGCCGGACGCCTCCAACTTCCTGCTGATGTTATTGACCGTTATCTTGTCGTACCGCTCCAGCCCGCGGCCCAGGGCGTAGGTTAGCATCTTTCCAGTCAAACATCGCGCGAAATCGGGGAGTTCTCCCTTGAGCAGCGTCCGCATCTCCGCCGGCGTGACGAAGGACTTTCCGTTCGGAAAGGTTCCGCTCACGTCAATCGGGAACTTCCCGTCCATCGTGCGCCATCGTCCGATGGCGTCGTAATTTTCCAGGCCGAAGCCGAGCACGTCCATCCGGTTGTGGCAAGCGGCGCAGGTCGGATTCGAACGGTGCTTTTCGAGCTGCTGCCGAAGCGTGCCGGTATTGCCTACAGCCCCTTCGTCAAGAACCGGCACATCGGGAGGCGGCGCGGGAGGCGGCGCGCCGAGAATGTTCTGCAGCAAATACTTCCCGCGAATCACCGGCGAGGTGCGCGTCGGATAGCTCGAAACGGTCAGGACGCTCGCCTGGCTTAAAATTCCGCCTCGCTGGTCGGTCTTCAAATCCACGCGGCGGAACTCCGTCCCAGTGACGCCCTCAATCCCGTAATGCCGCGCCAGCGTTTCGTTCAGGAAAGTGAACCTCGCGTCGAGAAAATCCGAGAGCGGGCGGTTTTCGCGCAACATCGCCTCGAAGAACATCCTGGTCTCGGTCTTCATCGCGTCGCGCAACTCCGGGTTCCAGGAAGGAAACTTCTGCGGATCGGGCTTGACCACGTCCAGGTTGCGCGTCTCCAGCCACTGCCCGGCGAAATTGTCGGCCAGCGCGGCGGACTTCTCGTCGGCAAGCATGCGCCTGACCTGCGCGTCGAGCGAAGCGCGCAGCTTGCCGGCTTCGGCCAGGGCCAGCAACTCATCGTCCGGCATGGAGCTCCACAGAAAATAACTCAGTCGCGAAGCCAGTTCGATATCGGAAATCTTGTGAATTTTCGCCGGGTCGGTCGGGTCCTGGTCGCGCTCGATGCGGAACAGGAAATGGGGCGACACCAACGTCGCCTGAACGGCCACCTGGATTCCCTGCTCCGGGCTCAACCCTTCGGCTTTCGACATATTGACCAGCTTGACGAGCGACGCGACTTCGCTCTTCGTAACCGGGCGACGATAAGCGCGCCGCGCCAGCGTGGAGACGATCTTTTCAACGCAGGCCGGCCCGGAATTCGGATCGCAGATCAGGATCTTCTTTCGGCTCGCCTTCTCGGTCTGGGACGGAAAAGGCCCGACGAAGAGCATCGAACCGATGAACTTGTTCTTCTTGTTGTCGTAAGCGTCCTTCAGCGAAAGGCCTTTGACGAAATCGTCATTGATGAAGGCAACGCGGAATGTGTGATCGCCTTCGGGAAGAAACAGCCGCATTTCCTCTTCCGAGTACGGATCGAAGTAGACGAGCTTTGACGGTTTGGTTTCGACCTGAATCGTATTCAAAAGCTTGCCGTCCATCCAGAAGCCCATGGCCACAGGCTTCGCGTCCGCGCTGCGCTCTCCCGGCAGGCCGAAGCGAATGATGTATTCGCCGTCCCACTCGACGCGGTGCGTCGCTTCGACCGCGCTCGGATTGAGCCGCCGGAGGTTCATATTCTTGCGGCTATATTCGGCCTCGATAGGTTTTTTAGGCAGCGGGTCGGCGCCGATGGCGCGCGCCGCGATCCGCTCGGCGGCCGCCATGTATTTCTCCATCAGCACGGGAGAAATGGTCAACACGTCGGCGATGTTATCGAAGCCGTCGCCGGAATCATCCACGGGAAATTCCTGAGTGGCGCGAAAGTCGACGCCCAGCAGGTCACGGACGGTGTTGGCATACTCATTCCGATTCAGCCTCCGCGCCGTCACGCGTCCCGGATCGGGACTGGATTGTCGGTCAACTTGCTCGAATAGATTTTCAATCCAATGGATGATCGCTTGCGCTTCAGCCTCTTTCGGACGCGGCATTCCTTTGGGCGGCATCTCGCCCGTCCGAATCTTCTTCGCCACTTCCTCCCACTTCTGCCGATCCTGAACGATCGAGGCCACCGTTGAATAGGCCTCAAGGTTCAGGCCGCCTGTCTTCATATCCGCGTTGTGACAGCCGTAACAGTGCTCGGTCAGGAATGGTCGCGCCGATTGCTCGAATCCCGCGTCGCGCTGCCCCTGTTGCGCATGACGCGCGGGCCACGGCGCCGCCAGCCAGAAAAGGGCGAACATAGACGCGATGATCGTTATTCGTAATGCATTTTTCCTTCTCATATGATCATTTGATTTCTTGATTTTTTCGCTTTCAAGTAAAAACGCATCTACCGCCATTCCGGTTTCACTTAAAACATCGGTACAGTACCGCGCGCCTAAGCAAGCGGCTGACTGATGGCGCAGCCGCTTGCTTAGGCGCGCGGTACTGTACCAACTTCACACATTTAGAAGCGCCCGGTCTGCGTGAAACTTGCGCCTCCCGCTTTATAGTTCACTGTGTAAGTGTCACCGCTCATCGAGTGGTGGTTTCCGGAGCCGCCGGTTTGAGCGGCGAACGCGAACCCGCTCCCCGCTCTCAGCGTCTGTCCCGGCGCCAATGTGAACTGATAGGTCAGAGTCGTCGCATCGCCGCTATGGCTCTGCATCATCTGCCCGCCGCCAACGTTGTTGTATTGACCGCTATAGTTCAAGCCTGTAGTGCGCTGGATTCTGATCGTGACCGACAGCGTGGTGATGTCTACGTCTCCATTGTTGTCCAGACGGACGACTTGCTCATTGTACCAGGGGGTGTTCGCGTAAACGACCGGAGTCACTGCGCAACCTCCGTTTGGTCCGTGGTTGTCTCCCTGGATGATCCCGCGTCCGTTGGTCCCGATGTAGACTCGCCCGTAAACGCGAGGGTCGCCCGTGATGGTTGCGCCTGCGGTCGCGAACTGATGCTGATCGTCGTTGATACGAATCCACGACGCCCCGGCGTCATCCGACCTGAAGATGCCTTGAATCCCATCGACCTGGGCAAGAGCATAGATGGCCGGATAGCCCCGTCCCGGCCGTCCGGGCCGTCCCGGCGGCGCGGCCTTTCCGAAGCCGACACAATCGGCCACTTCCACATTAGTGAGCCTGGTGAATGTTGCGCCGCTGTCTACAGAACGCCACAGCCCGCCTCCGCCGCCAGCCAGCCAGATGTCTCCTTCACGTCCGGGGACGGCTTTGAATCTGACAAAGCCTGGAAGTCCGGCCGCAGCCGACGCGGTGAAATTGGCCCCGCCGTCGGCGCTGACATAGAACACGCCGTTTGCGAATCCATAAAATTTCAGCGGCTTGACCCGGTCGGAAATCACTGTGGCGCCGCTCGGAATGCCCACAGAGGCCGTCCAGGAAGCGCCGTTGTTGGTCGAGAACGAGACCGCCGCGCCTGACGGGCTCCACACCACGCGACTGGCGTTGGCCGCCGCCGCCACGGTCCCGCCGCCATTGGTCCCCGCAGGTTGGGCGTCCGCCGGCGCCCAGGTCGCGCCGCCGTCGAAGGAGAAGGCGATGTGATTCGCGTTCCCGTTACCCACCCTGACGATGAAGTTCGAACTGCGTTCGGCGTAATCCAGGTTGGAAGGAGTATCCCTCGGGTTGTCATACATACTGGCCGGCGCCAGCGAGAGGTCGTCGTGCCGGAAGCCGGTGATGTCGCCCAGGGCGCTGAGCAAGTGCGCGCCGGTCGGCGGGCTGATGATGTCCAACACGGCTGTCTCTTCCAGCCCCTGTACCATGACTGAGATGTTAATGGGCTGCCCCATGTCCCAGTTCGTAAGGTTGTTCGTGCCGTAGATGGTCGCGCCAGTGCCGTACATCAGCCGGTCGGAGTTGAATGGATCGATAACCAATGCGCTAACCATCCAGCCCAGTTTCGGGGAGAGCACCGGCAGCTCTGTCGGGGTGTTAAACTTCAACCACTCCGATACCGAAATATCCTGAACGTAACGGAGCGTGCGATTAGGATAGTCCGCCCAATCCCAAACCCTGGTCCAGCTCGCGCCGCCGTCCAGGCTGCGGAAGAAGATGGTGTCAGGCCACCAGGAGTTCAAAGCGGCGACCATAATGGTGTTGGGACGCTGCGCGTCGACTGTCAGACCTCCGTAGCCGAAGTAATTGTCACTGCTGCTGGACGGTACGGGGCTGATCTTCGTCCAGGCGCCGGCCGCCGTGTCGTACTTCCAGAGGTCGCCCTTCTCGCCGTTAAATGGGCCGCCGCCGTCGCTGTAACTGATGTAGAGCATTCCGGTAGACGCCAGAACGCCGTGATGGGGCAGGAATCCGGTCGGTTGACCGGGGACGGCCTCCCAGGTGGCGCCTGCGTCGAGACTGCGATAGACGCTCGTGCCCTTGTCCGCGACGCCGACGTAAATGGTCTGAGTCGGATTGTCGAGGGTCCCGGTTCGCGGATCGAACCTCACCCATACCACCCCCTGAACATCGCGAGTGTAAGAATTCTCGTTGCTCTCGAAGTAAGTTCCGGGGTTGGGAAAGTTGTCAACTTTCGACCAACTGGCGCCGTAATCAGCGCTCCTCCAGAGACCGTTACCACTCCGCGCGCCCAGATAGAGGATGCTGTTCTTATTTGGATCGATTGCCAGGCGTTCGCCCATTGAGCGCCCCGGCATGTTGCCTCCGCCTTTAAATGGCAGATCCGTTCGTTGGAAGGAATTGCCTCGATCAGTGGATCGAAAGATGGCGGCGTTCTGGTTTGTCCATTCGTTCGTGTAAGTGCCACCTTGTATATAGAGCCGGTTCGGCTCGACAGGATCGGTGGCCAGAGTATCGACACCCGTCAAGTTCCAATCATTCCGATTGATGAAATCCATCAGCGGAATCCACCGTTGAGAGCTTTCATCCCATCGGTAAGCCCCGCCGATATCCGTGCGGGCATAGATCAGATTCGGTTCTTTCGTGTTAAAGACGATGCCGGGGACATAGCCCCCGCCGTGAATGGTCACATTGCGCCAGGCATAGTTCTGGCTCAATTGCGCCTGCGCGGAGCCGCCTACCCAACCCATCCTCATCACTCCGAACGCGGCCATCAGGCACATCGCCAGCAATATGGCGGCTCGTAACATGGTTTTTCTTGACGACTTTGACATGAATTCTTCCCCCTAAGCTCGACTTTGTCCATTCTGAGATCGGCGCTATGCGCCGATCTCAGAATGGACAAAGTCCCGTTAAATTGTTA
>Ga0137409_10007035_pt1 | contig 11598 bp, 8 predicted proteins | sample CZODoug1_16funga_FD_122059 | JGI IMG/M metagenome (GOLD analysis project Ga0137409, IMG submission 122059) | Vadose zone soil fungal communities from Angelo Coast Range Reserve, California, USA - CZODoug1_16fungal (Hybrid Assembly) | ecosystem: Environmental > Terrestrial > Soil > Vadose zone... | reverse complement strand
GACCCTGGGGAAAGACGCCTGGTAACCGGGGATGGTGTGACAGCCGGTGCACATCGAGACGTGGGCCTTTGCGGCGTCCGGATTGCCCGCAGGTGCGTTGGCTTGCTGTGCCAATGCAAACGGCGCTGCCGAGCAAAGACCGGCAGCTAAAAGAAAACGGGACGGATTCATCGATGAAGGTACCCCCGCAAATTTCTAAATTTTCTGGAAGTTATCGTTGCCTGGCGCAAGTCGGCGCGGATTCTACTGGAGCCTTGCGAGCGTACCAACCTTTCCGTTGCGCGAAGGTCGCTGCGTATACTCGCAGCGTCGCCGCGCGCCTCAGCTCATCCGTCACATGCAACGATTCCAGGGATCCGACACCTACGTCGCTACCGCCGACCTCAAACTTGCCGTCAACGCCGCTCTCACGCTGCAACGGCCACTTCTGATCAAGGGTGAACCCGGCACCGGCAAGACGATGCTGGCAGAAGAAGTCGCGCGCGCGTTGTCGATGCCGCTCCTTGCGTGGCACATCAAGTCGACCACGAAGGCCCAGCAAGGTCTCTACGAATACGACGCCGTTTCGCGCCTGCGCGACTCGCAACTCGGCGACGAGCGGGTCAAGGATATCCAGCAGTACATCGTGCGCGGCGTGCTGTGGCAGGCCTTCGAGTCCGAGCAGGCATCGGTGCTTCTGATCGACGAGATCGACAAGGCCGACATCGAGTTTCCGAACGACCTGTTGCGCGAACTCGACCGGATGGAGTTTTTCGTCTACGAAACGCGCCAGACAATCCTGGCGCGGCACCGCCCGCTGGTGGTGATCACGTCGAACAACGAGAAGGAACTGCCGGACGCCTTCCTGCGCCGCTGCTTTTTTCACTACATCAAGTTTCCGGACAAGGAGACGATGCAGTCGATCGTCGACGTGCATTTTCCCAAGCTGCGCGGCGAGCTGTTGAAAAATGCACTCGATGCTTTTTTCGCGATCCGCGATCTGCCGGGACTGAAGAAAAAACCGTCCACCTCCGAACTGCTCGACTGGCTGAAGCTGCTGGTCGCAGAACAGATCCCGCCGGATGCGCTGCGCTCGAAGGACGACAAGCTGTTCGTGCCGCCGCTCGCGGGCGCGCTGCTCAAGAACGAGCAGGACATGCATCTGTTCGAGCGGCTGGTGTTCATGGCCCGCCACAACCGGTAGGTTCGGGACCGGGTGCAGGCAGAAACGTGATGATGGTTTTGTGGCGGCCCGAACCTACTCTCGCGTACGACGCGGACTGCGCCCGGGCTTCGCCTCGCGCAGCCGGTCAACGCTCGGGAGGCGGGGCTTCGCTTTGCTCGCGCCGCTACATCGTATGAAAAAGGTTGAGCCGGTCACTCTCAATGGGCGGCACGTGCGGCTCGAGCCGATGCATGCCGATCACGAGCCCGACCTCCGCGATGCGGCTGCCGATGGCGAACTCTGGCGCCTGCGCGTCACCTCCGTACCCGAGCCGGAGCAGGCGGCGATGTATATCGCCACCGCGCTGATGGGGCAGCAGGATGGAACCATGCTGCCTTTCGTGGTGCGCGAGCTGAGCAGTCACGCGGTCATCGGCAGCACGCGCTATCACGACATTCTGTTCGATGCGTCGCGCGTGGAGATTGGCTACACGTGGTACGGCAAGTCGTGGCAGCGCACGGCGGTGAATACCGAGTGCAAGCTGCTGCTGCTCGGGCATGCATTCGAGACGCTGGGCTGCGGTGTGGTCGGACTGCGCACCGACAACTTCAACTACGCTTCACAACGCGCGATCGAACGCCTGGGCGCAAAGAAGGACGGCGTGATCCGCCACCACTTCCGGCGGCGCGATGGAACCATCCGCGATACGGTGATGTACAGCATCACGGCGGGCGAGTGGCCGGAGGTCAAGGCCCATCTTGCCTACCAGCTCGAGCGGCCGAGGTGACGCCATGCTGATCAACTTCTTCTACCACCTGCGCGCGGCGCGCCTGCCGGTTTCCATCAAGGAGCTGCTGACCTTGCTGGAGGCACTGAAGAAGGACGTGATCCGGCCCTCGATCGATGACTTCTACTACCTGTCGCGCGCCACGCTGGTGAAGGACGAGGCGCTGTACGACAAATACGACCGGGCGTTCGGCGAGTTCTTCAACGGTATCCAGACCTTCGTCGATTTCATCAAGGAAATCCCCGAGGAGTGGTTCAAGCAGATGCTCGAGCGCGAGTTCACCGCTGAAGAGATCGCGCAGCTCGAAAAACTCGGCTGGGACAAGCTGATGGAGGAGTTCCGCAAGCGGCTCGAAGAGCAGGACGGCGCCCACCACGGCGGCAACAAATGGATCGGCAGCGGCGGCACTTCGCCGTTTGGTCACGGCGGCGCCAATCCGGAAGGGATCCGCGTCGGCGGCGCAAGCAAGGGCAGTCGCACCGCGGTCAAGGTGTGGGAAGCGCGCGCGTATCGCGACTACGACGATCAGCTCGAACTGGGAACGCGCAACATCAAGGTCGCGCTGCGCCGGCTGCGCCGCTTCGCGCGCGAAGGCGCGGAGCTCGAACTCGACATGCACGACACCATCGAGTCGACCGCCAGGAACGCCGGCTACCTCGACATCAAGATGGTGCCGGAGCGGCACAACAAGGTGAAGGTGCTGATGCTGCTGGACGTCGGCGGCACGATGGATGAGCACATCAAACGAGTCGAGGAACTGTTTTCAGCATCCAAGACCGAGTTCAAGCACCTCGAGTTCTATTACTTCCACAACTGTGTCTACGAGAGCGTCTGGCGCAACAACCGGCGCCGTTTCGCCGAGCGTTTTTCGACTTGGGACGTGCTGCGCAAGTACAACCCGGATTACCGCCTGATCTTCGTCGGCGATGCCACGATGAGCCCGTACGAGATCCTGCAGCCCGGCGGCAGCGTCGAGCACAACAATCCGGAGGCCGGTGCGGTGTGGTTGCAGCGCCTGACCGCCCACTATCCGAAGTTCGCGTGGGTCAATCCCGAGCCCGAAGGCCTGTGGCAATACCGGCAATCGATCTCGGTGATCCATCAGCTGATGGGTGGCCGCATGTTCCCGCTGACACTCGAAGGCCTCACCCGCGCAATGCGCCTGCTGAGCAAGTGACATTGCGTCCGCTGCGCGGACGCAATGTCATCCCGCGCGCATGCGACGGATCCCAGCCTTCGAGCGAGCGAGATCCTCCGCCTGCGTCTGAAGACAACGGCGCCCGGCCATTGACCGCTTTGGGAGGGGCACGTCATTGGGCGATACAGCCACCGCGCCGCCGCGAGTAGATTGCTGATGGCCGCTCCGCGGCCGCACTTGCGCTCCCTGCCGCGGACTTGAGGCCGGAAAGGAGCAAAAGAATGTCGATCTATGTCTTGTTCGGCAAGTACTCCGCCGAATCGATCAAAGGTGCCAGCGCCAAACGTACGGAAGACGCAGCGGCACTGATCCGCAACCTGGGTGGCGAAGTCGTGTCCGGCTACGCTTTGCTGGGCAAAACCGACCTGCTGCTCGTCGTCGATCTGCCCGACAACGAGCGTGCAGTGCGCGCGTCAGCGGGTCTGACCAAACTCACCGGAATTGCGTTCAGCACGTCGCCGGCGGTGAGTCTCAAGGATTTCGATCGTCTGATCACGCAGTAACCGTCACTCGGCGCGTGCGCCGGCGCCGCGCCGAGTGCCGTCAGATTGCTTCAATCGGTCACCAAGGGCAAGGGCGTCATGCCGGCCTGGAGCGGCACGCTCAGGGATGGCGAAATCGAACTACTCTGGGCGTACGTGACTGCACCGCGCTGAACATCGGTCGCGTACCCGCTGCGTAACCTGATGCCCGATCCAACCGCTCTTGACGCAACCGAGCTCGCGCAGGCGATCCGCCGGCGCGAGATCTCCTGTCGCGAAGTGATGCTCGCCTATCTTGCGCGCATCGAGCGCATCAACCCGCGTGTCAACGCCATCGTCTCGCTGCAGGACCAGGAACGGCTGCTGCTGCAGGCCGACGAGCGCGATGCGCAGCTCGCTCGCGCAACGTGGCTCGGGTGGATGCACGGTTTTCCCATTGCGGTGAAAGATCTCGTCGCCACCGCCGGCATTCGCACCACGCTCGGCTCGCCGTTGTTGCGCGATTTTGTTCCGGCCGAAGACGCCATCGTGGTGGCGCGCATGAAGGCGGCGGGTGCGATCGTGATCGGAAAAACCAACACACCGGAGTTCGGCCTCGGGTCACAGACCTACAACACCGTCTTCGGCGTCACGCGCAACGCTTATGACCAGGCGAAAACGAGCGGCGGCAGCAGCGGCGGCGCTGCGGTCGCGCTGGCACTGCGCCTGGTTCCGATCGCCGATGGCAGCGACATGATGGGTTCGCTGCGCAACCCGGCCGCCTTCAACAACGTGTTCGGTTTTCGGCCGTCGTTCGGTCGCGTGCCCGCGGGACCGTTGCCCGAGGTCTTCCTGCGCCAACTTTCGACCGATGGACCCATGGCGCGCACGGTAGGCGATCTGGCAATGCTGCTTTCGACCCAGGCCGGACCCGACCCACGCGAGCCGCTTTCGATCACCGAGGATGCGGCGCGTTTTACTGAACCGCTCGCGCGCGACTTTTCCGGCGTTCGTATTGCCTGGCTGGGCGACCTCGGCGGGCACCTTGCGTTCGAGCCAGGTGTTATCGAGCTATGCCGCTCCGGCCTCGATGCGTTGATCGGCATCGGCTGCGAGGTCGAAGACGTTGTCCCCTCCTTCGCCTACGACCGTCTCTGGAGCGCCTGGTGCACGTTGCGTCATTGGCTGGTTTGCGGCCGCCTGCATGACTACTACAGGGATCCGGACAAACGCTCCCACATCAAACCGGAGGCGATCTGGGAAATCGAAAATGGACTGGTGTTGAAAGCAAACCAGATTTACGAGGCATCGACGGTTCGATCAGCCTGGTATCACCGGCTGCAGAAGATCTTCGCGACCTATGAGTACCTGGTACTGCCGAGTGCCCAGGTGTTCCCGTTCGATGCCGACGTGCATTGGCCGGAGCAAGTCGGCGGGCGAACGATGGACACCTACCACCGCTGGATGGAGGTGGTGATACCGGCGAGCCTGCTGGGTTGCCCCGTGGTCAGCGTCCCGGTGGGCTTCGGCGCGAACGGTCTGCCGATGGGAATGCAGATCATCGGCCGGCCGCGCGCCGATTTTTCCGTGTTGCAGGTTGCGTACGCCTACGAGCAGGCGACGCGGTGGGTGTCGAAGCGGCCACCGGCACTGACCTCGTGACGTGTCATTCCGAACGTAGTGAGGAATCTCGGTCACGCGAAAGTTGAGGTCCCCGCGTTCGCTCGGGATGGACAAGTTTGGCGAGAACGGGACGACTTGCAGCCGCCACGCGGCGTTGCAAGTCAATTCATGAACGGCGGCGCGGCGCGCAACACTTCGTCGATCGTGGTGACGCCGTTGGCGATTTTCTCCGCGCCAGACACGCGCAAGGACCGCAAGCCGTCGCGTGCGGCCTGATTGCGCACCTGCACGATTTCACCGCCGCGCGCGATGATTTCGCGCAGCTTGTCATTGATGAGCAGGAGCTCGATGAGGCCGGTGCGACCAAGATAACCGGTGCGGCGACATTCAAGGCAGCCGACCGGCTTGTAGACCGGGTGCGGTACCGGCGAACGCCAAGGCGCAACCAGCTCCTTCCACAGCATTTCGTCAATCGGGTCACCCTCTGCTTTGCAATCCGGGCACAGCGTGCGCACCAGGCGTTGCGCCAGCACACCGATCACCGTCGCGTTCACGAGATACGCCGGCACGCCCAGCTCGAGCAGACGCGCGATCGAAGAGGCAGAGTCATTGGTGTGCAGGGTGGAGAAAACCAGATGACCCGTGAGCGCGGCCTGCACCGCCATGTCGGCGGTTTCCTTGTCGCGGATCTCGCCCACCATGATCACGTCCGGATCCTGCCGCATCAACGCGCGCAAGCCGTCGGCAAAACCGAGGTCGATGCCGTGCTGCACCTGCATCTGGTTGAATGCGGCGTCGACCATTTCGATCGGATCTTCGACCGTACTCACGTTGACCTCATCCGTCGCGAGCTGCTTCAACGTCGAATAAAGCGTGGTCGTTTTGCCCGAGCCGGTCGGCCCGGTGACCAGCACGATGCCCGATGGCCGCTGGATCAGGTCGTGCCAGACCTTGGCTTCCGCATCCGAAAAACCGAGCTCGGCGTAGCTGGCGACCGTCACTTCCGGATCGAAGATGCGCATCACCAGCTTTTCGCCGAAGGCGGTCGGCAGCGTCGAGAGGCGGATCTCCACCTCGCGTCCGGCGCTTGATCCGGACATCACCTTGGTCTTGATGCGTCCGTCCAACGGCCGCCGCCGCTCGACCACGTCCATGCGCCCGAGCAGCTTGATGCGGCTCACCATTGCATGCATCACCGCAGGCGGCACCTGATAAACCTGGTGCAGCACGCCATCGATGCGGAAGCGCACCACACCCTGCTCGCGTTTCGGCTCCATGTGAATGTCGCTTGCGCGCTGGTCGAACGCGTATTGCAGCAACCAGTCGACGATGGTGACGACGTGATGATTCTCGGCGTCCACCTTGCCGCCGAGCTCGACCAGCTGCTCGAAGTTGCCGACCACGCTCTTTTCGCTGGTCTTGCTCGCGCTGCGGATCGATTGCGCCAGCTTGTAGAACTCAACGGTGTAGCGCTCCACATCGAGCGGATTGGCCACGACCCGTTTGATGCTCTTGCGCGAGATCTGCTCGATTTCGCGCAGCCAGCTTTCGTCGAACGGCTCGCAGGTCGCGATGGTCACCTCGCCGGTGGTGACCGCGACCGGCAGGATCGAATAGTTGGTGGCGTAACTGACCGACATCACATCGACCACGCGCGCGAAGTCAACCCGCAGCGGATCGATGTGCTGGTATGGCAGCTTGGCTTTTTCCGCCAGCCATTGCGTCAAACGCTCGATGTCGAGCAACCCGCGCGCGGCGCCTGGCGAACGCAGGTTCATTTCCGCCAGCAGCGTCAGCGGATGCATGCGCGCTTCGCGCGTCTTGACGGAAAGGATGCGCTCGCCGTCGGCTTTCGCCATCAGCCCCTCGTAGACGAGGCCTTTTACGACGTAGGAAAGCGGCAATTTTCCGGTCGGTGCCGCGAGCGCCGCCTTGGCGGCCTTGTCAGGTGCGTTCATGCCAGCGTCGGCAAAAGCGCGAGTCTCACGCAGGCATATAGCGCGCCGCAAGTTCTTCGGCGCGTTTGGGCATCTTTTCGAATTCGCCCACCACGCCGTCGACAGCGCGTTTGGTGAGCGGTGTGGTTTCGAGTGGCTTCAGATAGCCCTTCTTGAGGTACGACTTGATGACGTCGGGCGGCATCACGTGCGCCTTGCCGTCCGGATCGGCGCTGAACATGAACAGCGTTCGCAGCGGGCTGATCCAGCGTAACCGCGCCTTGATCATCACTTTGCCGTTCCAGAGGCCGAACCACGTGCCGCGCTGCCAGCTGGCGATGTCTTCATCCAGGCGCGCTTCCTCCACCCGGTCCATGTCGCCAATGTCGGTCACCGGATCGACCATCGTTACGTCGGCCTGATGCTCCTCGGCCGCACGCATCACCGCGCCGGTGGAAACTCTGATGCCACCGGCGACCGTGGTGATCGGGAACGTGCCCGTCAACTGCATGCCGTCGATGCGCGAACGCAGCTCGCTGGTAGCCACCGACGACCTGATATAGGTCGCCTGGTCGACCGGCTTCACCGCCATCGCATGCGAAGACATGAGCTGCTGGAAGAAATTCTGCTGGTCGCGTTCGGTCATGCGGATCAGCGTCAGACCGTCGCGCACCACGCGGGTGAGATTCGGAATCAATGTCACGAGGCGCTTGCGCTCCTCGGACGTGGCCTTCGGTTGCACGCTCCAGACGATCTCGTGGATCGCCTCGCGGAAGCTCTTCGAAAATCCCGGTGTCTGCGCTTCGCGCAACGTGGCCGTCACCAGCACCTGCACCCAGGACCCGATCAGGAACTCGCGCAGGTACGGTTCGAGTTCGACCCGCTCGAACGCGCGGCGCACTTGAATGGTTGTGTTGATGGCCAGAATTTCGCGCTTTTCCGCTTCCTCGAGCGCACGTTTGGCGCGCGAAATCGGGTCGTTGTCGTGCGGCACGACCTCGCCGACGAAGTTGTCGAACTCGATCAGCAGCTTGTCGAAGATGCCGATGTCCTTGTCGAACTTTTCGAGCACCGTGCGAACGACGCGTTCGACCTCGACGCGGTAACGCTCGTTCTCGTCGCCGTACGGCTCCCAGCCGATCGCGGTGGAGGCAATCCGGTCGATCAGACGGCGCGAAGGATGCGTGTTGGAGGCGAAAAAGTCCGCGTCCAGCAGCGCCGCCTTGAGCACCGGGAACTGCATGCGCGAGATGATCGCCTTGATCTCGGCCGGCACCTGACCATCGCGCAGCACCTGGTCGAACATCATGCCCACCAGCTCGATGGTGAGCTTGTCGACGGTGCGCGAGGATTTTTCGATCAGATGTTCGCGCCAGACGTTGATCGAACCCGCCTGATTTCCGGCGAACGCCGCGCCATGAAATCCCTCGAGTCCAAGGTGCTGCAACTCGTTGAGCGCCTGCAGCAAGGGCGCCGCGGCTGGACCCGGCGACGGCAGTTGCGGCGGCCGATAGTCGCGCGCGTTGGCCTGCAGCCGCTGCATCAGATTGTGGAGGACGAGCGTTGCGTCGGCGCCCGGGGCGCCGATTCCGGTAGCACCGCCACCACCGCCACCGCCTCCTCCACCACCGCCCGCGTAGCCACCACCGCCGGGGTGGTAGCCGCCCCCACCCGCGTAGCCGCCGCCGGCCTGGCCACCACCACCGCCGTAACCACTGCCCCCCGGACCGCCGCCCGCGCCGCCTTCGCCGGGACGGTGTTCGTGCTGGCCTGGCACCTGTGTAGCGCCGCCGGTACCGCGCGCACCAACCTGGCGCGCCGCCAGATCGCGGCGGATCGCCTTGGCGTCGAAGCCGTGGCGCTGGAAGTGTTCGAGCAGCTGCAGATGGATGCGGACGATCTCCTCGGCCATCGGCCTTTCGAAGGCGCTGAGGAAGAAGTCCCACGCTTCTGCATGCAACGTGAGGTCCTCGCCGGCAGTCAGCAGCGCGTGCATGAATACGCCCGGGCCGAACGGATCGTCCGTCAGGCGCAGGCTTTGGCGCCCGACCAGGTGGCTAACGATGATGTGCAGGTCGCGCAGCGGCTCCTCGACCATGCCGTGCATCTTGCCGGCGCTGCGGTCGACCACCGTGTTGCTGGATGCGGTCACTGCATCGACCAGCGACAGTGTCTCCGCCGACAACTGCAAAGTGCCCGCCGCAACCGACGCCGGCCGCGCGAGCACGTGGTTGAGCGCAACATCCTGGCGCTCTTTGAGATGACGCAGGAACGAATTCTGCAGATCCGGCTGCTTGTAGGCCAGCAGGCGTTGCACCAGGGGCGATCCGACGTCGAAGTCCCAGCGCCCGGTCAGACTCTCCTGGACCGCATTACAGACTGAGCCGAAGGCATTGCCGATAAGTTCGCTGGCGATGGCAAGGCCAGACCGCAACAGGGCCGACGCCTGCGCGGCGGAAACGAACGGCACGCCGCTCGGGCGCGCTCCGTCGGACGGCGCGTACGTAGTCGACTCCATTAGGAACTGCCAGGGCGCCGCGGACAGCGCGTTGATCGGGGTTCACCCGCCAAATGCGTCGTCCGACTGTAACGGCACCGCCACCTCTGTCAAGTTGGAAATGTGCTTCCCTACGGTATCAATTTCCCGCTACACCTGCAGGCGCTCCGAGTACCTGTTTTCTGCGCGAATTCCAGCGATCCACTTGCGCGCCGGCAGGCGGAAGCGGGTCTCTATTTCGAGCGCACGCTCATACAAAGCGGTGAACGGGACATCCAGCGTCGGGCCGGCGAAGCCGAGCACGATCCGGTTGCCTGCGTCGGCCTCGGGCAGCACCACGGCCCGATCCTCGAAGGCGCGTGCGATCGGCGCAAAGTCGTGCTCGAAATGCCGCCCGAACAGGTTGAATGCCGCAACTCCCGGCCGCCTGAGCGCCGCCCGACAGGCGGTGTAGAAGCCTTCGTCCGCGTATACGGGACCCCGGGCGGCGGCGTCGTAGAGGTCGACTTGCAGCCAGTCAACGCTGCGGCGCCGGCGAGGATGGGAAATGAACTCGCGCGCGTCCTCGACCACGATCTCAAGCCGATCGTCCTTGGGCACCTTGAACCATTGATACGCCGTCGCGACGACGGCCGCGCTGATTTCGACCGCCGTCACTGCGGCTTGCGGCAGTTGACGCCAGCAGTACTTGGCCAGCGCGCCGGCGCCAAGGCCAAGTTGTACGACCTGACGCGGCTGGGGAAGGAAGACCAGCGGCGCCATCAGCTGCTGCTGGTAGTGCAACTCGAGGGAAAATGGACGGGCGATCCGCATCGCCCCTTGCACCCACTCGGTACCGAAATGAAGGTATCGGACGCCGTCTTCCTCTGAGATCGTTACGCGCGGTGCAACAGCGCGTTGTCCACGCGGCAGCCGGGCGGCACGCGCCCGGCGCGAGCCATCAGCCTGCACGTGCGGGCGGTTCGACCGACATGCGCTGCAGCTCTTCCATCATCTCGCGCAGCGCACGATCGAAGAGCGGCACCCCTTCGACCGGCGCGATGCGCCCGTCGCGCAGGAACTGGCGCAATGTGGCAGGGGTGAGCGAGTGCGTTTTCCTGCCTTGCGACGAGCTGAACAGATAAAGCGCGCGCCGCGGCGTGAACCAGCGCAATTGCACGCGTTCGGTGGTGTCGTTTACGTGCAGGTCGAACCAGTCGCCGCGCTTGAACGCGGCAATACGTCTGTCCAGGTCGGTGTCCTCGCCCAGCACGACGATCTGGTCCGCGGTGAGGAAGTTGACGTCGGCGTGCGCCGCCGCGATGGCATGTTTGATCATCTCGTCAGGGATGGTCATTTCGCCCACGTCTGGAGGCGGCGTTTCATCGGCCGAGATACGCAAGCCATCGAGCTTGATGCGCAGTGTGCTGGCCTCGAACGGCGGCGAGGAAGGCGAACCATGCGCGAGCTCGAGCGCCTTCACGGCTTGTGCATGCGAGTTCATCAGCTTGGAGAAAAATTCCTGCATGCGCGCCTTGGGCCACTCGATCAGCAGCAGACCTTCACGCAGCGCCGTCAGCGCCGGCGGAATCGTCGTCACGAGGCGCCTGCGGTCCTCGGGGTTGATCTTGGGCTGCACGCTCCAGACGAGATCCGGGACGATGCCGAGGTACTTGCGCATCGATCCACTGTCCGACTTGTCGCGCAACGTTGCCGCCACCAGAACGCGCGACCAGGTCTCGAGCAGGAACTCGCGCAGGTACGACTCCAGCAGCACGCCATCGAACGCGCTGCGGATCTTGATGGTCGCATTGATCGCAAGAACCTCGAGTTCTTCGGCCTCAGCCAGTGCCTTTTTGGCGCGCGCCACCGGATCGTCGTCGCGGGTGTTTTCGTCAAGCAGGTACTTCTCGAACCCATCCAGCGCACGCTGAAACGGAACCAGCCCTTCCTCGGTGGCGGCCAGCACCGT
>Ga0137409_10007034_pt1 | contig 11599 bp, 8 predicted proteins | sample CZODoug1_16funga_FD_122059 | JGI IMG/M metagenome (GOLD analysis project Ga0137409, IMG submission 122059) | Vadose zone soil fungal communities from Angelo Coast Range Reserve, California, USA - CZODoug1_16fungal (Hybrid Assembly) | ecosystem: Environmental > Terrestrial > Soil > Vadose zone... | reverse complement strand
TCCGCCCGACTGATCGATGGTCTTTGAAACCCTTATCACGTCCTTGTGCTGTTTCTTCCACCAGAGGGCCTTGAGCTCGAGATCACTGGCGTCGGTGACCGCGCCAGTCAGGCCATGCTTGTCGAACTCAGGAGTTGCGGATGAAAGCTTTGAAGCAACCGCGGATGGTCCGGTTGGGGCGGATATCCCACCTTCTGAGCACGAGACCAGGAAGAACGCACCGATGGCGATGACGAGGGAGCGGCGGAGCCCTAACCGAAACATTTGACCGTCTTGTGTTGAAGGTGGGTCGGGAAGACGGCCACCCTAAGGCAACGCGCATGCCTATGATGAAGTCGTTATAAATCATAGACTTACAATAATTGGCCTCCCAAGCTCATCAATAACGGTGCAACGTTTTTTTACAGCAGCATCGTTTCGTTACAGGGGTTGGAGCGCGCGCGAGATAGGCGGTCCAAAGGTTCGAAGCACGGGCGCTATTGGTAAAACTCTGTTTATTTTCGCGCTACGGCGCGGAGGAGAACAAGGCTGAAGAAGGGCGTTCGTAGCGAACATTTCGGGGCAATGGCGCCGATTCTCGGGCTCCGCCGAAGGATGGTCGCGTGCTCATCCGGTCGGTTTCAAGAAAGAAAAAAAAAGAAATCTTGGAGCAAGTCGATCTCTCACGCGTATTAATAGAAACGGGAGCGACGCTTTTTTTTCGTTGCCCAGCGGCAAAGGCTGCCTGGACTGGCGTGAAACCTGTAGCTCCTACATTGTGTCCTATAGTTGCACCCCTTTAGTCACTTAGTCCCTTAGCCACATAGTCGCATGTCACTTGGAACTCAGAGAGCGCGGCTCTTCGTAGCCGTGATCACCGCCTTTGCAGGCGGACTAATCGTCGCATCCGGTCTTAACTGGACCAAGCTCGGATTTGCGCAGACTCGTCCCGCACCGGCAGTCGTCCAGCCAATTGCCGAAGCAAGCAACGCATTCGTCGCGATCGCCAATAACGTCACGCCCGCGGTCGTTTCAATTGAGGTAATCAGCAACCCAAAGACGGGAAACTCCTCGCAGCGCGGACGCGCTCAGCCTCCGCAGAGCGTTCCGCCGGGAATGGAAGATTTCTTCCGTCAGTTCGATATCCCGCAGCAGCAGCGGCCGATGCGCGGCCAGGGCTCGGGCTTCATCGTGACGTCCAACGGATACATCCTCACGAACAACCACGTCGTCACGAACTCTGATCGCGAGACCATCGCCGACAAGGTGACGGTAAAACTCCTCGACCATCGCGTCTTCACTGCCAAGGTCATCGGTCACGATCGAACGACCGACGTGGCGGTGATCAAGATCGATGGGACCAACTTCCCCACGCTTGCGCTGGGCAACGACGCGACATCGCGGATTGGCGAGTGGGTACTCGCAATCGGCAATCCGCTTGGACTCGAGAACACGGTTACGGCCGGAATCGTCAGCGCCAAAGGCCGCAGCCTCGCCGAGCTGATGAATCCGAACGGCACGAACCAGTACGCGATCAGCGATCTGATTCAGACGGACGCCGCTATCAACCCGGGAAACTCGGGTGGTCCGCTAGTTAATGCACGCGGCGAAGTGATCGGAATTAACAGCGCGATCGCGAGCCCGACCGGATACAACGCGGGCTATGGCTTCGCGATTCCAATCACGCTCGCCAAGCGCGTGATGGACCAGCTCATCGCCAACGGACGTGTTCGTGTTCCCGCGCTTGGGATAGGCATTGACGACGTGAGTCCAGAGGACGCCGCAGTCGCTGGCGTGAAGGACATTCGTGGCGTGCTGGTTCGCAACTTCCCGAGCGACAACACTCCCGCGAAGAAGGCAGGGCTCCAACCCGGTGACGTCATCATCACCGCGGATGGCCAGCCGGTCGACCGCGTCAGCACGCTTCAGAGAATCGTTCGCAACCACAATCCTGGTGAGACGATCGAGATCGAGGCGATGCGTTACGGACAGCGCAAGACGTTCCGTGTAACGCTTATGGAGGCCCCCGATCAACAGGTTGCAAATGTTGAAACGCCGGCTCCCGCCACTCCGGGCGGAGTAATGCACCCCGCGCTCGGAATCTCGGTGGCGCCGGTAAGTCCGGAGATTGCGGCGCAGGCGAGACTTACCGCGCCGGTCCGTGGCGTCCTGGTATCGGATGTCACCCCGGGCGGACCCGCCGACCAGAAGCTCGCGCGGAACGACGTGATCACGGAGATCTTGTTTCCGGCTCCGCGTCGCGCGGTCAACACGCCGGCTGAATTGCAGCAGGTGCTAAGCCGGCTCAAGGACGGCGACTACGTCAGCCTAAGCGTCTATTCGCTTGATGACCGGTTGCACGCGCCGCGAATCGTGAATCTGCAGATAGGCAAGTAGCGGCGGCATTTCTCCCCGCGAAAAAGCCCCCGCAGATTGCGGGGGCTTTTTCTTTTTGGCGCTGGACCCATCGAGTTGGAGCTTTCACGCGATCCCGAGGCGCTGCTATCTTTTGATCGCGAGCGCGGAAGTGGCGGAATTTGGTAGACGCGCTGGACTTAGGATCCAGTGGAGCAATCCGTGGGGGTTCGAGTCCCCCCTTTCGCATGGCGCAAAAGTATTCTTCCTGAACGGAGACCAGAATGAAGAGAAAAAACGAGATCCCCGACTTCTCGAAGAAAAGGAAAGGACCGCAGCCTCATTCGGTCCCCGACCCCACGAAGCTCCAGCCACCTGCGCCGCCTCCAGCGCCGCCAGTGAGATCGGGAAAGCCGCCCGCAACGTCGATGAAATCGGGCCGCAGAGGATCGTAAGCGGGTCGCATCGCAACTGGCTTGGCGCGCCCGCAATTCGCGTGAAGCTCTCACGATCTTTGCGCATCTCTGCCCTCGGTTCTCTTACTCTGCTGCGATGTTGATCCTCGCTTCCGCGAGCTCGGTGAGGAGATGGTCGGTCGCGCCTTCCTCGTCCAGGGTCTGCTGAAGCAGCTGCATCTGCGATTCATAGCCGAGCTGCCTCGCGTAGGTTCGAACGGTTCCGTAACCGGCCATCTCGTAGTGCTCGACGTGCTGCGCCGCAGAAATTAGTCCGGCGTCCAGGACGTCGTCGTCGGGCTCTTCCTGGATCAGTTCACTGCCTTCCGCCAGCAGTCCCTCCATCCCGACGCTTTTCTTTCCGCGCGGAGTGGCGCCGAGTTCCTGGCAAATCAACTCCAGACGCTTTACGTGCTCATTGGTCTGCTGGAGATGCGTCTTGAAGGCAACCTTCAGCTCCGGATGCTTTGTCGCCCTGATCATTTTCGGAAGCGCCTTCACGATCTGCTTCTCGGCGCTGTAAAGATCTTTGAGCTCAGCGATGTAAAGGTCCTTGAGCGTATCCAGCTGCATCGTCCGTCTCCGTGCGAAGTTTGGTAGGCGTTGACCACTGTTCCGGCTCCGAGGGGGAAAGCAATAGCGGTGCCTGCCGAAAACCTGGCTTACCCCCCTTGAGACGGCGCCTTCCGTTATGTCCACGATCACTCCTGAATGGGCGGATCGGGGCCTTGCAACTCTGTTATATTGCGGACATGAAGATCGAGTTCACGTCTCGCGAGTCAGAGGGGGTCGAGCGCCACATTCAGGTCTCCGTGCCCGCGGAGGCGGTGAAAGATGCAGAAGACAAGGCCGCGAGACGCTATGCCTCGACGGTGAGGCTCCCCGGGTTCAGACCGGGGAAGGCCCCGGCGACGGTGGTCCGGAAGAAGTTTGGCGAGGCAATCAGGCAGGAAGCACTGGAGTCGATCGTTCGCGAAGCCTACCAGGAGTTCGTGGAGAAGGAGAGCATCAAGGTAGCCGCCCAGCCCCACATCCACGACTTGAAGTTCGAAGAAGGGAAACCGCTCACTTTCGAGCTGCACCTCGAAGTCAGGCCTACGATCGAGCTTGCACGGACAAATGGCTTCCGAATTCAGCGTGAAGCCGCGACGGTCACCGATGAGCAGCTCAATGAGCAGCTTGAGCAGGTCCGCGACGAGAAGGCGACCTGGGCACCCGTCACGGAGAAGCCAAAGCCTGGCGACATGGTGAATGTACAGATTGCGACTGGCGTGGCGGGCACGGACGCGGGCGAGGGCAAAAGCTACCCGCTCGTCCTTGGCGCCGGCCAGGCAATCCCCGGTATCGAAGAGCTGGTCATGGAAGCCGCGCCCGGCGAGACCGTCGAGCGGCCGGTGAAGTGGCCCGACGATTTTCCCGATGAAGCACAACGTGGACAGACGAAGACGGTCCGCATCACGCTCAACGAAGTGAAGCGGAAATCAGCGCCTCCTCTCGACGACGCGCTCGCGCGCGAGGTCGGTGACTTCGAGTCGCTCGACGCTCTGAAGAAGGCCGTTCGTTCCGACATGGAGCGCCATGCCGAGCACGAGGTCGAAGCGGGAGTGAGGCAGCAGCTGATCGATCAGATCATCGCCGCCAACGCGTTCGACGTGCCGAAGAGCTGGATCCAGCAGTTCGTCCAGAGCTACGCCGAGTCGTACAAGATTCCGGAAGACCAGCGCGACCAGTTCGCGGGTGAATTCCGGTCGATGGCCGAGCGGCAAATCAGGCGCGATCTGGTGATCGAGACCATCGCGGAGAAGGAAGGATTGATCGCCACGGAAAAGGATCTTGACGATCGCATTGCTGAGCAAGCTGAAAAGAGAGGGGCGAACCCCGGCCAGATCTACGCCCAGCTCGAGAAGAGTGGCCGGTTGAAGGAGATGGAGCGCAGTATCACTGAAGACAAGGTGTTCAAGTGGCTGCTGGACAGAAACGATGTATCGACTAATGCCTAAACGGGAAGACGAAGAGCCAATGCCGACGATCTACACGCCGTACGTCATCGAGCGCTCGAGCCGCGGCGAGCGCACCTACGATGTATTCTCCCGGCTCCTGATGGACCGGATCATTTTCCTTGGCACGCCGATCAACGATGACGTCGCCAATATCGTGATCGCGCAGCTCCTCTTCCTCGAGTCGGATAACCCGGAACGGGACATCCACATCTACATCAACTCGCCAGGCGGAAGCGTATCCGCCGGACTGGCGATCTACGACACGATGCAGTTCCTCAAGTCGCCGGTGAACACCAACTGCATGGGGCTGGCGGCGAGCATGGGCGCGTTCCTGCTGTCGGCAGGACGTCCGGGCAAGCGGTCCGCCCTTCCCCATGCCCGCATCATGATCCACCAGCCTTCTCAGGGGGGAGGCGGCGGCACTGCTTCCGATATCGAAATTCAGGCGAAGGAGATCCTCCACCTGCGGGCGCAGATGAACAAGCTCATGGCCAAGCACACGGGCCAGCCGGTTGAGCGCATCGAGCGCGATACTGACAGGGACCGGTTCATGTCGGCCGAGGAAGCGAAGGAATACGGTTTGATCGACAACGTGATCTCATACCGCGGAGAGATGGAACAAGCACTCAAACAGGGCGAGGCGCTCAAGCAAGCCTGATTTGGGGGCATCTGTTACTTGTGAAAATCTTCACGAGTCCTGCTCCCACAGCCTTTGCTTGACCGTATTCGCGCCCGCTGTTAGGTATCTTCAGTAAGACCTCGATGTCCGGATTCGCTGGGCAAGCATCCCTCGTTCCCCGTTGATCTATGTCCCAAGAGAAACATCTTCGCTGCTCGTTCTGTGGAAAGTCGAAGGACTCTGTGCGGAAGTTCATTTCCGGACCGTCTGTTTACATCTGCAACGAGTGCATTGCTCTCTGCAATGAGATTCTGGCGGAGGATGAGGAGCGCGAGGTAGCCGAGGCGATAACCCAGGTACCGTCGCCGCAAGAGATCAAGGATGTTCTCGACCAATATGTGATCGGGCAGGAGCAGGCGAAGAAGGCACTGGCTGTATCGGTTTACAACCACTACAAGCGCATCAACTCCACGTCACTGAAGGACGACGACGTCGAGCTCGATAAATCCAACATTCTGCTTATTGGGCCCACTGGCGTCGGTAAGACGCTGCTGGCACGCACGCTAGCGCGCATTCTCGACGTCCCGTTCACGATCGCGGACGCGACCACACTCACCGAAGCCGGATACGTCGGTGAAGACGTGGAGAACATTCTCGTCAGACTGCTCCAAGCCGGCGACTTCAACGTCGCCGAGTGCGAGCGCGGGATCGTGTACATCGACGAGATCGACAAGATCGCGCGAAAGTCCGAGAATCCCAGCATCACTCGCGACGTGTCGGGGGAAGGCGTGCAACAGGCGCTCCTCAAGATCATCGAGGGAACGGTCGCGTCCGTTCCGCCGCAGGGGGGCCGCAAGCACCCGCAGCAGGAATACATCCAGCTCAACACCAAGGACATCCTCTTCATCTGCGGCGGCGCCTTCGACGGACTCGAGAAGATCATCGAGTCTCGCACGGGCCGACGGCAGATCGGATTCAATGGTGCCGCGATTCGCGACAAGAAGCTCGCCCAGACCAAGATGTTCAGCGAGGTCGAGCCCGATGATCTGCTCCGTTACGGATTGATCCCGGAGCTGGTGGGCCGTCTCCCCGTTACCGTCGCGCTCGAAGGGCTCGACGAAGAAGCGCTGGTGCGAATCCTCAAGGAGCCGAAGAACGCCCTCACCAAGCAGTACGCCAAGCTGTTCGGTCTCGAGGACGTGAAGATCACCTTCGACGAGGCGGCACTCGTGGCGATCGCCGGCAAGGCGCTCAAGCGTGGCACCGGCGCGCGCGGGCTTCGCGCCATCCTCGAGGAAGTTCTCATGGAAGTGATGTTCGACCTTCCGAGCAGAGAGGACGTGGTCGAGGTAAAGGTGACCGAGTCGTGCATCACCAACGGCACGCAGCCGTTGCTCGAGATCTCACCGATCAGGCGCAAGAAGGAAGCGTAAGCTTTCTGAACTGCAACGTATGACTACCGGCTGGGGGCTTTGGACGGACCGGCCTGGGGCCACGTGCTGGCTGTTCCTCAAGGCACACTAGCAACGGGGGACCAGGAAAGTCATGACGGGGTCAGCCGACGCTGAACGGCCTTTCAATTGTCATCGCACACCCCTACGCCAGTTCGCGCACACCAAACAGCCCGCTCGGAGCCGCCAGCCGCCCCGCACAAAGCCCCCGGCCGGTAGTCATACGTTGTAGTTAGGCCCGGCCGGTAGTCGTAAGTTGCTTTTCAAGAGTCAGCCCGGCCGGCAGTCGTAAGTTGCAGTTATCTTTCTTCCTCCTCGAACAGCCTCTAATCAGCCTTGGCGCAAGTCTTTCAGAGGGATAACGAGACCATCCCGACGTCGGACCGGATCCCGGTCCTGCCGCTGCGGGATGTTGTCATTTTCCCCTATGTAGTCATTCCCCTCCTCGTTGGCCGTCCGGCCTCACTCGCCGCGATCGAGGCCGCGCTCGCGGAGGACAAGCTCATACTGCTGGTCGCACAGCGCGACGGCGAGAAACAGGAACCCGCGGCGGCTGACCTGCATCGGACAGGCGTCATCGGACGGGTCGTTCAGGTTTCGCGTCTTCCGACGGGAACCACCCGCGTCCTCGTGGAAGGGATCGCCCGCGCCCGCGTAACTCGCTACATCCCAGCCGGAAACGTGCTCAGGGCGGCCGCAGCGCCCTTCCCGTTTGATGGGCCGCAGCCACCGGACGTCGCCGAGACGGAAGCACTGAGCCGGCGCGTGATGAACTCGTTCGAGGAATACGTCAGTCTCCACCGTCGCATACCGGCGGAGATCGTATCGATCATTCAGAGCACCGATTCCGCCGAACGGCAGGCGTTCGGGGTCGCCGCGCACGTCGCGGTCCGGTTCGAGCTGCGGCAATCGCTGCTCGAGGCCGAAAATCTTCGGGCCCTGCTGGAGATGCTCGGCGAGCTGCTCTCTGGCGAAATCGAGCTGCTGCGTCTCGAACGCAAGATCGATGACGATGTCCGCGGCGCGATGTTCCAGAACCAGCGCGAGTTCTACCTGCAGGAGCAGCTACGGGTAATCCACCGCGAGCTGGGCGAGGAAGACAGCGATGATTTCGCCGAGCTCGAGGCCCAGATTCGCAAGAAAGCTTTGCCGGCAGCCGTGGAGGAGCGGACACTTCGAGAGCTCAGAAAACTGAGGCGGATGCCGCCGATGTCTCCCGAATTCACCGTGGCGCGCAACTTCGTCGACTGGATCGTGTCGATTCCCTGGACCGAGCGGACGGACGAAGTCCTGGACGTTGGGCGGGCGAGATCGATCCTCGATGCGGATCACTACGGACTCGAAGAGGTCAAGGACCGCATCCTCGACTTCATCGCGGTCATGTCGCTCGTCGGAAGGCTCGACGGGCAGATCCTCTGCCTGGTCGGACCGCCGGGAGTCGGAAAGACATCGCTTGGCCGTTCGATCGCGAGGGCACTCAGTCGCAAGTTTGTCAGAATGGCGCTCGGCGGGGTGCGCGACGAAGCGGAGATTCGCGGCCACCGTCGCACGTATATCGGGTCGATGCCCGGCCGCATCATCCAGGCGATGAGGCGCGCCGAAGTCATCAATCCCGTGATTCTGCTGGACGAGGTCGACAAGCTGGGACAGGATTTCCGCGGCGACCCGGCGGCGGCGCTGCTGGAAGTCCTCGACCCCGAGCAGAACACGACCTTCAACGACAACTACCTCGAGGTGGACTACGATCTGTCGCAGGTGTTGTTCATCACGACCGCGAACTCGCTGGCCGGAATTCCGGAACCGCTGCGCGACCGGATGGAGATTCTCCGCATCGCCGGCTATCTCGATCACGAGAAGCTCGCGATCGCGAGGCAATACCTGCTGCCACGCCAGATCGAAGCAAACGGCTTGAAGAAGGATGAGGTCGTTCTCGAGCCGGACGTGATGATGGCAATCATGCGCGGCTACACCCGCGAGGCTGGTGTGCGCGAGCTCGAGCGCCGTATCGCGCGCGTTACCAGGAAGCTCGCGCGCAAGCGCGCCGAAATAGCATCCAGCGCCGGAAATTTGCAAACGGTCGGGATCCAGGACCTGAAAGAGCTGCTCGGTGCTCCCCCGTTTGATCCGGACGACACATCGCTCGAGGACAAGATCGGCGTGGCATCGGGTCTCGCCTACACCTCGGCTGGCGGCGAAGTGCTGGAGATCGAAGTCAGCGTTGTCAAAGGCCGCGGCAAGGTGCAGCTCACGGGAACGCTCGGCGACGTCATGAAGGAATCGGCGAGCGCCGCTCTTTCGTACGCCCGGGCGCGGGCGAGAGCGCTCGGCATCGAGTCGGAATTTTATCGGACGCGGGACATCCACATCCACATGCCCGCCGGCGCGACACCAAAGGACGGCCCGTCGGCTGGAATCGCCATAGCGACGGCGGTTATCAGCGCGCTCACTGGAGTTCCTGTGCGCGGCGATGTCGCAATGACCGGAGAGATCACTCTGCGCGGCCGGGTCCTTCCGATTGGCGGCCTCAAGGAGAAGTCAGTGGCCGCCCACCGGAACAAGGTGAGCGACGTGATCATTCCATACGGCAACGCCCGGGATGTGGAAGAACTCCCCGAGGAAGTGCGGGCGCAGGTCCGCTTCCATCCCGTGAAGACGATGGACGAAGTGCTGGCGCTCGCGCTGCGCCCGCAGCCGGCGGCGACGACTTCCTCGGGCGAAGCGCTCTACGACACTGTAACGCACTAAATGCCGAAGGACCCGGGTGACGACAAGCTGGTCATCCGGAACGTGGAGTTTCTGGGGGGAATGGCCGAGCGACATGGCTGGCGTCCCGAGTCGTCGCTTCCAGAAGTCGCGTTTGCCGGGCGATCGAACGTCGGCAAATCCTCACTTCTCAATTCGCTCGTCCGCCGCAAGTCGTTCGCACGGGTGAGCCGGACGCCGGGCCGGACGCGAGAGATCAATTTCTTCCGCATCAACAACGGCTTCGTGCTCGTAGATCTTCCGGGCTACGGATACGCCCGTGTCTCGAAAGAGAAGAAGTCGGAATGGAAGCCCCTCATCGAAAGCTATCTGAAGCGAACGACCCAGCTTCGGGGTATAGTCCTGTTGCTGGACATCAGGCGCGAGCCGAGCGATGATGATCTGGCGATGCTGGACTTTCTGGCGGAGACGGAAGTGCCGACGATTGTCGCGTTGACAAAGAAGGACAAGCTGACGAAGGCGGCAGCACTGGAGCGGGCGGCGAAGATTTCGCGCTCGCTGGCGCTCGGGAGTGAGCAGGTGATTCCGTTCAGCGCACAGACCGGCGAGGGGCGAGTCGAGCTGCTGGAGGCGATCACGGAGCTCGTCGAAGCGGTACCGGAGCCCGAAACACAATGAGCGCGCGCCGGACGCTCTGCGGAGTCGTGGCGGCGGTGTGTAGTCTCACTGCGTGCGCGAACGGGGCGTCCACCGCCTCCGGCCAAGGGACGCCGCCCATCACCGACGACACAACCGGCCGGGCCAGTGTTCCCGTCGGCTTTGGCACACTGCGCCAGGACGATATCGCGATCAGGCTGGAGCTGCAGGGACTGATCGTCCGCGCCATACCGCTGGACGAGAATCTCATCCGACTGCTCACGCCCGACTCCTATCGCGCGCTGCGCGAGCTGCAGGAGAGCAACAAGCAGGCGATCGCCGCGGTGACTCGACGCACTGGCGGGCGGGCTCCCGATCTCTGGTACGTGTCGTTTTACGGCGTGCAGCCTGACGTGCACTTCAGCCCGATGGAGCTCGTGATCACGAGCAGCGGGCGCGATTTTCGCGCGCTCGAGGTGCTGCCGCTCAGCTCCGGATTCGGCGAGCAGCGGCTGAAACAGCGCGAGACGCAGAGCGCGATTTATCTGTTCGACGAAGCGATTGATCTTGATCAGCCACTGACTGTCACCTTCCAGGATGTGCGTGACGAGAGCTGGGAACAGGTCCTCACACGCGTGGAGCGTGAACGGGCGCTTGTTCGCGCGAGGGCATCGCGCCCGCCGCAATAGCTGGTTTTTCGTGAAGGGTACGATCAACTTTCCAGGCATGCCTATCTACCCGCTGCGCAAACTTCCCACTCTTCCGATTGCCGGAATCGAATCTCAGTGGCTCGAGAAAATCGCCGCCGAGCTGAAATCGGGCACCGACCGCGCGGACCTTTGCCGACGCACGCTGTGCGAGATCGCGTATCCACAGTTCGCTGAGAGCTGGGAGACGGCGGTGAAAGACACCAAGCTTCCGCTCGCTACGCGGCTCGCGCTCTCGGCGCTCGATCCCCGCAACGTCACGCTCGAGCCCGAGTATTACGCCGAGTGCGACGACGCGCGCTTCCAGAAGGTGAAGCCGCTGCTCTGGCTCTGGTACTCCTTCGATCGCACGGTACTCGGGGGACAGAACGTCGAGCTGGGCGTTCAGCTCAGACGGTTGCTCGCGCCGTACATCTTCAAGAAGTGCGGTGAGAACTTCAAAGCCTTCCAGTTCGTGGAGTTCTCATTCGGCTACAACATGGAGGTGGCGGACAACGTCGTGGTCCACCGGTACGTCCTGCTCGATGATCGCGGCGGGATTTCACTCGGCAACAAGGTGTCGATCAGCGACTTCGCCAACATTTACAGTCACACGCACAGCATCGTCGATCAGCGCGATGTAACGGCTGCGCCTACCCGGCTCGAGGACGGAGTTCGCATCACGTACCACGCGACTGTGCTCGCGGGCGTGCAC
>Ga0137409_10007032_pt1 | contig 11599 bp, 8 predicted proteins | sample CZODoug1_16funga_FD_122059 | JGI IMG/M metagenome (GOLD analysis project Ga0137409, IMG submission 122059) | Vadose zone soil fungal communities from Angelo Coast Range Reserve, California, USA - CZODoug1_16fungal (Hybrid Assembly) | ecosystem: Environmental > Terrestrial > Soil > Vadose zone... | reverse complement strand
ACCGTGCTGCTCGGCCTGATCAAGGCGGCGCTGAACACCACCTCGTGGCTGTCGGCCGCTTCCTTCCAGGAGACGACACGCGTCCTGACCGAGGCCGCGATCTCCGGCAAGGTGGACCGCCTGCGCGGTCTCAAGGAGAACGTGATCATCGGCAAGCTGATCCCGGCCGGGACCGGGCTCGACTACTACAAGAAGCAGCGTGAGCAGGCGGCCAGGATCCTCGAGGAGGAGCCGATCGACCTCGAAACGCTGTCCGTTTAAACCTTCGCCAAACCGGGCCAAAGCGGCCCGGTTTGGGTTACATTCAGCGGTACGTGCACAAGGGGGCCGCCCGCCAGGGTTGCTCCCTTCAGCTTTTCTGCGGCTACCTATGATGGAAACGTGATCCCAGGCTCCAGGCTGCTTCGCGCCCTCGCGCCGGCGCTGATCGTTCTGTCATTGGTAACCGCGTGCGATTCGGGGGCGTTGACGCAGGGACCGAAGCTCGCCAAGGACCAGACGCTGCGCGTGCTGCTCGAGGATCAGCCAGGCTCGCTGGATCCGGGACAGACCCAGTACCCGTACGAGACCGCCGTCCTGCGCGCGATCTCTGAGCCGCTCTTGAAACCGTCGCCTGACCTTGGCGGCACCGTGGTCGCCGCGGCGCAGAGCTACGAGACGACGAATTCAGGCACGGTCTACGTCTTCCACCTGCGGACGAATGGCAAGTACTCCGACGGCACGCCGGTGAGGGCGCAGGACTTTGTCTATGCATGGCAGCGGTTGATCGATCCGCGCCTGGCCTCCCCCGAGGCGACCTTTTTCGCGGGCGCCATCCTCAACGGCGAAAAGGTGTCGGTCATGGACCCGCAGCACGACAGCGCTCAGATCGACGCGGCGCTGGCGACACTTGGGCTCAAAGCCGTCGACGACGTCACGTTCCAGGTCACGCTCTCGCAGCCGGACCCTGCGTTCATGTGGCTCGCCGCCATGCCGGCCGCCGGGCCGGTCCGGGAGGACGTCGTCAAGAAAGGCGCGGACAAGTGGTCGGCCAGCCCGGACACCCTCATCACGAACGGACCTTTCAAGGTCACGGAGATGGTCCACAACGACCACATCACGGTCGTTCCGAACCCTTATTACTGGGGTCACAAGCCAACGCTGAAGACGATCAGCTTCCAGGTGGTGAACGACGGCGCCGCCGCCTTGCGCAAGTACAGGAACGGCGAGCTGGAGGAGATCTCGGTGCAGCCGGCGCAGGCGGCGGGCGTCGCCGGCGACTCGAGCCTCAAGCAGGAGCTGGTCAAGACGCCAGACCTGACCGTGTTCTGGATCGTTTTTCGCGTCAACAACTCACCGACGAACAACCCGAAGCTCCGGCTGGCGATCGCGCAGGCGATCGACCGCGATGCTTTTGTCTCCCAGATCTTCGAGGGCCAGGGGCTTCCTGCTTACACGTTCATCCCCAAAGGCATGAACGGATACTCGCCAAACCTGACCGCGCAGAAGTTCGACGTCGCGCAGGCGCGGGCGTCGCTTGCCGCGTCAGGCATGTCTGCGTCGCAGCTCTCGTCGCTGAGGTTCTCCTACGACCAGTCGTCCGACTTCGGCAAGGCGACGGCCAAGTTCGTCCACGACCAGCTGAAGGCAAACCTCGGCATCGACATCACGCTGCAGGCGCTCGACGCAAACACGCTGGGGGGGAACCTGGGTGTGGGGGACTTCCAGATTGCCGGACCGCGCGGTTGGTCGGCCGACTATCCCGACCCGGCGGATTGGTATGACATCTTCCTCACGACGAACTCGAACAACCTCTCCTTCTATCAAAACCAGCAGTACGACAACTTCGTGCGCGTGGCGAGGACCGATGTGCAGCCAGGGCGTCGCGACCAGGAGTACCAGCAGGCGCAGCAGATGCTGGTGGGCGACGCGCCGGTGGCGTTTCTCGCCCAGACAGTCAACTGGCACCTGGTCCGACAGTACGTTCGCGGGGTCACCGCGTCGCCTGTCGACGAGTGGCCGGGGGCGCTGGATCCGACCGAAATCTCCATCGCGCCGCATTGAGCGCCCTAGAACAGGCGTTCGGTCTATTGTGACCTACGCAACTTGACACTGCGTGTCACGGCGCAACAGAATTCGTTTAGCCCGAGAGGGGCTGTGAGTAAGACCTGCTGCCGGCGCACTCTCGCCCCGGAATGGCTGCCGGGAAGAAGGCCGCAGGACTAAGTCTGAGAGGTAAGACGCGTATGCAAGTAGGTACCCGCATTCGTGCGGTCGCGCTCGCGAGCGCAGGGTTGTTCCTGGTCGCCGCCTGTGGCGGCGGCGGCGGAACGACGAGCGCCAACCTGGCGCCGCCCGACAAACAGATCCTACGTGCCAACGATGGCACCGAGCCAAACAGCTACGACCCGACGCAGCAGACCTACACCTACGAAGCTGCGGTCGGCCGCAGCGTATTCGAAGCGCTGCTGAAGCCGAACGCCGAACTAACCGACGTTTTGCCAGCCGCTGCGTCGAAATACGAAGTCTCTTCTGACGGACTCACCTACACGTTCCACCTTCGCAGCAACTCGAAGTGGAGCGACGGAAAGGCCGTCACCGCGAGTGACTGGGTCTACGGATACCAGCACCTGCTGAACCCGGCGCTCGCAGCCGGCTACGTCGACCCGTTCTTCGACGGCACCATCGCCGGTGCCCAGAACTACGGCAGCATTGACGTGTCGAGCGCAAGCGCAATCGACGCGTTCGTCGCCGGGCTCGGCCTGTCCGCACCCGACGCCAACACGTTCGTGATCAAGCTCCAGCACCCAGCCGCCTACTTCAAGTGGGTGGTGACGCTGTGGATGGGTGTGCCAATCCGCAAGGACGTCGTAGAGAGCGCCGCAGGCGGGTCATTCCCGTCGAGCGACACGACCAAGCCTCTGATGTGGGCGAACGACGCAAAAACCATCATCGGCAACGGTCCGTTCAAGATCTCCGAGATCGTTTCGAAGGACCACGTGACGCTCGTGCCTAACACCGGTTACTGGGGCGGCGCCCCGCACCTGCAGCAGATCATCTACTACTTCATCGCCGACGGAAACACCGCTTACTCGAAGTACCAGACCGGCGCGCTCGACATCATCGGTGTTCCGACCGCGGACATCGACGTCGTCCGCAGTGACGCCGTGCTCAGCAAGCAGGCGCACCTCTACCCGCAGCTGACCACGTTCTGGATGAGCTTCAACAGCACCAAGGCGCCGTTCGACAACGCGAAGGTCCGCATGGCGTTCGCCAAGTCGATCGACCGCATCAAGCTCACCAAGGACGTTCGACACGACACCGACCAGCCGATCCAGAGCTTCATCCCGAAGGGCATGGCGGGTTACGACACCTCTGACAACGCGCAGAGCTACGACCCGGCCGCAGCCAAGAAGCTTCTGTCTGACGCCGGCGTTTCAGCGAGCCAGCTGAACTCGTTCAAGCTGCTCACTCGCAACACGACGGGCAGCAAGACCGTGAACCAGTTCATCGTCGACCAGTGGAACACCAACCTCGGGTTGAACATCCAGCTGGACGTCATCGACAGCAAGACAGTCACCAGCCGCATTCGCAAGGGCCAGTTCGACATCTACGGCCCGGACGGTTGGGGCGCTGACTACCCCGACCAGCAAGACTGGTTCGACATCTTCACCAGCGGCGCGTGCCACAGCCTCAACTGGGGCTGCGCGACGATCGCCGGCTACGACGACATCGTCAAGAAGGCCAACACCGAGCTCGACCAGACCCAGCGCAACAAGGACTACCTGACGGCGCACAAGATGCTGATCGACAACGCGGTTGTAGCATTCATGTACCAGGCGTACGAGTACGACCTCGTCGCCCCGTATGTCAACATCACCCACACGTCGTTCGACGACCAGAACCTGCCGGGCGACCAGAACTGGCAGACCGCGTACATCACAACGCACTAGGAGCCGTCTATTTGGCAGTGACCGCAGGGCGTCCCAGACGGGGCGCCCTGCTCCCGTCCCGTGTTTCGGCTCTGACCGGAAGCAGGGCCGGTAGCCTCGCGATCTTTATCATCCGCCGGATCCTATGGATGATCCCGATCGTCTTCTTCGTCATCCTCATCACGTTCTTTCTCATGCACCTTGCCCCGGGGAGCCCGTGGGACAAGGACGCCGGCCGCCAGCTGTCGGCTGTGGTGGTGGCCAACCTCAACGCCAAGTACGGGCTGAACAAGCCCGAGTACCAGCAGTTCCTTCTCTACATCTGGAACGCGGTCCACTTCGACTTCGGGCTTTCGTATCAGTACTCGGGAAAGTCGGTGCTCAAGCTGATCGCCGAAGGGTGGCCGTACACCGCAACGCTTGGAATTCTTGCGTTCCTCCTCATCGTCCCGGTCGGGGTCGGACTCGGCGTGCTCGCGGCGCTGCGCCAGAACAGCCGCGTCGACTACATCACGATGGGCTTCGCCACCTTCGCGGCCTCGTTTCCGAACTTCGTGATCGGGGCGCTGATGGTGGTGGTGTTCTCCGTCCTGATGGCGAAGTGGACGCAACGTGAGTTCTTCCTGCCAGCGGCGGACTTCGGGTTGGACGACCACCTGATCATGCCCGTGATCACGCTGGCTCTCCTGCCGATCGCCTACACGGCCCGCCTGACCCGCGCGAGCACGCTCGACACGATCAGGCAGGACTACATCCGAACGGCTTGGGCGAAGGGCCTTTCGGAACGCCTCGTCGTCGTGCGGCACATCCTCAAGAATTCGCTGATCCCGGTCGTGACCACGTTGGGCCCGACATTTGCCTTCCTGGTCACGGGCTCGCTCATCGTCGAGACGGTGTTCAACATTCCCGGCATCGGTCGCGCCTTCGTTACGGCGGTCTCGTCGCGCGACTACCCGATGATCCTGGGGACGACGATCCTGTTCTCGGTCATCATCGCGATCGCCAACCTGGTCGTCGACGTCCTGTACGTGTTCATCGACCCACGGGTGAGGTTGACCTAGTGGCTCTACCGATCGCGGTCGAACGAGCAGTCGATTGGGACATGTCGGAGCAGCAGATCGGGCTGTGGAAGGACGCGTGGCAGCGGTTCCGACGGAACCGGCTCGCGGTGCTGGGGGCGGCGCTGGTCCTGTTCCTCATCCTGGTCGCCTTCCTGTCGCCGCTGCTCGTGCACTTCGGGTTGATCATCGATCCGCTCAAGCAGCAAGTCGAGCGCATCGAGGTCGGGCCTGGCGTTGCCGGGCACCCGCTGGGCACTGACGAGCTCGGCCGCGACACGCTCAGCCGGCTGATGTACGGGAGCCGGATCTCGTTGTCGGTCGGGATCCTGGTCCAGGGCATCATCCTTCCGATCGGCCTGGCGATCGGCCTGGCCGCCGGCTATTTCGGTGGGCGCATCGACAACCTGCTGATGCGATTCACCGACATCTGGTACGCGTTCCCCGACCTGATCTTCGTGCTGGTGCTCGTGTCGGTGTTCGGGCCGAGCCTGCTGTCGATCTTCGGAGCCATCGCGCTGGTCAACTGGGTCGGCCTCGCCCGTTTGGTCAGAGGTCAGGTCCTGTCGATCAAAGAGAAGGAATTCATCGAAGCAGCCCGCTCGTCGGGCTCGGCGCCCTTCAAGCTGATCGTCAAACACCTGCTGCCGAACTCGTTGGGACCGATCATCGTCACCCTCACCTTCGGCATCCCGCAGGCCATCTTCCTGGAGGCCGTGCTTTCGTTCCTCGGCGTGGGCATCCAGCCTCCGACCCCGACGTGGGGCCAGATGGTTTTCGACGGCTACGAGGCGGTTTACGCGAACCCGACCTCCGTGGTGTTTCCCGCCCTGGCGATCGGCTTCACGCTCCTCGCCTTCTCCTTCATCGGCGACGGCCTGCGTGACGCTCTCGACCCCCGCATGCGCCGCTAAAACCCTAAAGTTCTCGGTTAGGTGGCACAAACCCTCCTGCAGGTCGAAGACCTGCACACACAGTTCTTCACGTCGCGGGGTGTGGTGCGCGCCGTTGACGGGGTCAGCCTGCATATCGACGCGGGCGAGACGCTTGGGGTCGTGGGGGAGTCGGGCTGCGGGAAGACCATCACGGCCCTGTCGATCCTCCGGCTGGTGCCTGACCCGGGTCGGATCGTGTCGGGTCGGATCCTGTTTCGCGGCAACGACGTCGTGAAGATGGACGACGAGGAGATCCGCGACTTCCGCGGCAATGACGTCGCGATGATCTTCCAGGACCCGATGACCTCGCTCAACCCGGTGACCAGGATCGGACCCCAGATCGAGGAGTCGATGACCGCGCACAAGCGGTTCACTCCCCAGCTGGCGAAGACGCGGGTGGTGGAGCTGCTTACTCGCGTGCGGGTTCCGTCGGCCGAGCGGCGCGCGCGAGACTATCCGCACCAGTTTTCGGGGGGCATGCGCCAGAGGGCGATGATCGCGATGGGGCTGTCCAATGAGCCGTCGCTGCTGATCGCAGACGAGCCGACCACCGCGCTGGACGTCACTGTGCAGGCCCAGATCATCCAGCTGATGAAGCAGCTGAACCGGGAGCTGGGGACGGCCATGATGCTGATCACGCACAACATGGCGCTGGTCGCGTCGCTCTGTCAGCGGGTGGTCGTCATGTACGCAGGCCGGGTGGTCGAGGAGGGGCCGGTCGAGCAGATCTTCCGAAGCCCGCAGCACCCTTACACCTGGTCGCTGCTGCGGTCGGTGCCTCGCGTCGATGAGGCACGCAAGGACCGGCTGGTCAGCATCAAGGGCCTTCCGCCCGACCTGTCGAACCCGCCGCCCGGGTGCAAGTTCCACCCGCGGTGTCCATTCGTGGTGGACCGCTGCAAGATCGAGGAGCCGCCGCTGGGTGAGGTGGACGTCGAACAGGTCGCGCGCTGCTGGGTCCTGATGCGAAACGTGAGCGAGCAGGACATCGCCGCCGCCAAGACCAGCGCCCTTTCGGTCGACGCGGCGCGCAAGCTGAAGGCGCCGATCGCCGAAGTCGGCGGCAACCCCACCGCCTGATGCAGGCCGCCGAGAGGGCTCCGCAGACGGCGGTCAAGGTCGACCCGATCATCCTGCGAGTGCAGGACGTCTACAAGCATTTCCCGATCGCGGGCTTCGGAGGCCTGGCCGTGCGGGCCGTGGACGGGGTCTCGCTGGAGATTCGCCGCGGGGAGGCCCTGGGGCTGGTCGGGGAGTCAGGCTGCGGGAAGTCGACGCTGGCGCGGTTGATCACCGCCTTGTTGCCGGCTACGCGGGGCAAGATCTTCTTCGAGGGCCAGGAGATCACCGCCATGCGGGGCAGACGCCTTCGGCGGATGCGCCGAAAGATGCAGATGATCTTCCAGGATCCGTTTGCATCGCTCGACCCCCGGATGACGGTGGGCGACATCATTCAGGAGCCGCTGGACAACTTCGACATCGGGACGGGCAAGGAGCGGCAGCGGCGCGTGCAGGAGCTGCTTCGCCTGGTGGGTCTGAACCCGAACTTCACAAACAGGTATCCGCACGAGTTCTCGGGGGGGCAGCGGCAGCGTATCGGCATCGCGCGGGCGCTGGCGGTGAACCCGTCGTTTATCGTGTGCGACGAGGCGGTGTCGGCGCTCGACGTGTCGATCCAGGCTCAGATCATCAACCTGCTACAGGACCTTCAGAAGGAGTTCAACCTCACCTACCTCTTCATCGCGCACGACCTGGCGGTGGTGCGGCACCTGTCCGATCGGATCGCGGTGATGTACCTGGGCAAGGTGGTCGAGACGGCCGACCGGAACGATATCTACGACCACGGCCAGCATCCCTATACCAAGGCGTTGCTGAGCTCGATCCCGGTGCCGGATCCGGTGGTGGAGCGCGGGCGGGCGCCGATCAACCTGAAGGGTGAGATTCCGTCGCCGGTCAACCCGCCCTCGGGGTGCCGGTTTCACACGCGGTGCCCGATCGCTCGCGCGCCGGGGATCTGTTCGGAGGTGGAGCCGCAGCTCGAGCCGCATGGACAGCCTGACCAGCTGGCGGCCTGCCATTTCCCCGGCGAGGTCTAGGGGCGGACGTCGGGGAGGGCCCTCCCTTCCTCCTGTCCGGCCCTCCCCCGCCGGCACTCCTCGCGTCAAGCTAGGGCGCGAAAGAATCGGTGTCAACCCAGCCCGTTAAGACGCTGGGGACTTGACCTCGAGCACCCGGTAACCCTTTTTCGCCTTGAGTCGCCGGACCTCATAGCCCTCGGTGGCGAGCCAGGCCGCCAGGGAATCCGCTCCGAGATTGCGCTGCACGACCAGGTATGCCCGGCCGTCCGGCCGCAGGCGGCGCAGCCAGGTGAGAAGAAGCTCGTGCAGCGGCGCCTTGCCGATCCGCACGGGCGGGTTCGAGTAGATCGCCTCGAACCGCAGCTCCTCCGGGATGTCGGCAGGCGAGTGGGCGGTGACGTTGGGGACGGCGGCCGTGACGGCGTTCGCACGTGTCAGCTCAAGCGCCCGCTCGTTGACGTCGACAGCCCAGATCCGTGCCTCTGGCGCCTGCCGGGCGAGGGCGATCGCGATTGGACCGTAACCGCTGCCCAGGTCCAGGATGTCCCCGTGGGGAGGGGGTGGGGGAGCCTCCTTTAGAAGGACCAGGGTGCCCAGGTCGACCCCCCTGGACCCGAACACGCCGCGATCCGCCTGGAGCTCAAGGGCCAGCTCACCCACGTGGAGGTGAACCAGGCGGGGTTTGGACTCCACGGCAGGCACGGGATCGAAGTAATGGGCCCCTCGGGAGCTCGATAGGGGCCTCCGCTTTTTGGGTATACTCATCGTTTGTCGCCCAATCGGCTAATGCCGCGTGGGATTTCAGCCGTCATTCGGAGAAACGTTTGCCCACAATCCAGCAACTGGTCCGCACTCCGCGCAGGGCGGCCAGATCGAAGTCTAAGGCGCCGGCCCTCAAGGGCTCACCGCAGCGGCGGGGAGTCTGCGTGCGCGTCTACACCCAGACACCAAAGAAGCCTAACTCTGCCCTCCGCAAGGTGGCTCGCGTTCGGCTGACCACCGGCATCGAGGTCACGGCCTACATCCCCGGCATTGGACACAACCTGCAGGAGCACTCCGTGGTCCTCATCCGCGGCGGCAAGGTCAAGGACCTCCCTGGAGTGCGCTACCACATCATCCGGGGCACCCTGGACACGGCCGGCACCAAGAACCGCAAGAAGGCACGCTCCAAATACGGGGCGAAGCGCGAAAAGAGCAAGGCGGCGGCCTGATGCCTCGTCGCAGCCGTCCAGTCAAGCGTGTAATCGCGCCCGACCCCGTTTACCAGTCGGAAGCGATCGCCAAGTTCGTGAACGTGGTCATGAGCAAAGGCAAGCGGTCGACCGCGGAGAAGGTCGTCTATGACGCGCTCAGCCGGGCCAGCAAGCAGGCCAAGAAGGAGCCGCTCGAGGTCTTCGACCTGGCGCTTCGCAACGCGACCCCGCTGCTAGAGGTCAAGCCCCGGCGGGTCGGGGGCGCCACGTACCAGGTCCCGGTCGAGATCAGGCCGGAGCGCCGGCTGGCGTTGGCGCGCCGCTGGATCGTCCGTTTCGCCCGCCAGCGTGGCGGGAAAAGCATGTCTGAGAAGCTGGCATTCGAGATCCTTGACGCCTCCCAGAATACGGGTGGGGCGGTCAAGCGCAAAGAAGAAACCCACCGGATGGCGGAAAGCAACAAGGCTTTCTCCCACTTCCGGTACTAGTTAGAGAGATGAGCGTGGCACTGAAGATGCAGGAACGTCCGGTCGCGATCGACAAGGTCCGAAACATCGGGATCATGGCGCATATCGACGCGGGCAAGACGACGACCACCGAGCGGATCCTTTTCTACGCGGGCCGCATCCACAAGATGGGTGAGGTCCACGAAGGCGCTTCCACCATGGACTGGATGGTCCAGGAGAAGGAGCGGGGGATCACGATCACGTCGGCTGCCACGACGGCCATGTGGCGCGACCACGCGATCAACATCATAGACACACCCGGGCACGTGGACTTCACGGTCGAGGTCGAGCGGAGCCTGCGTGTGCTCGACGGCGCGGTGGCGGTTTTCGATGCTGTCGCCGGCGTGGAGCCGCAGTCTGAGACGGTTTGGCGCCAGGCCGACCGCTACGGCGTTCCGCGGATCGCCTTCATCAACAAGATGGACCGCATCGGCGCGGACTTTTACGGATCCCTCAACTCGATCCGGACGCGCCTTGGCGCCCGCGCCGTCCCGATCCAGCTGCCGATCGGCTCGGAGGACTCGTTCACAGGCTATGTCGACCTGGTCACGAAGCAGGCGATCGTATACACCGACGACCTGGGGACGACCAACACCGAGTCGTTGGACCTGCCGGCTGACATGGCCGATCTGATCAAGCAGCACCGCCACGACCTGATCGAGGCGGTGGCCGACTTCGACGACGAGATCATGCATCTCTACCTCGACGAGAAAGAGCCGAGTGAGGCCCAGATCAACGCCGCCCTCCGCAAGGGGACCGTGGCCGGCATCCTCGTGCCCGTGCTCTGTGGCGCGGCGCTCCGCAACCGCGGCGTGCAGCCCATCCTCGACGCGGTGGTGGACTACTTGCCGTCGCCGGCCGACGTACCGGCTGTGGAAGGCGTCGACCCTAAGTCCGGCGCGCTGCTCGTCCGCGAGCACGAAGACAACGAGCCCTTCTCAGCTCTTGCATTCAAGATCCAGATGGACCCGCAGGGGGTCGGCAAGCTGACCTTCTTCCGTGTCTACTCGGGCAAGTTGAGGGCCGGCTCAGGCGTGCTCAATGCGACCAATGGGCGCAAGGAGCGCATCGGGCGCATCCTTCGCATGCACGCGATCCGCCGCGAGGACGTCGACGAGGTCTTCACCGGGGACATCGCTGCTGCGGTAGGCCTCAAGTACACGACCACCGGCGACACGCTGGCGGACGAGTCTCACCCGATCCTGCTCGAGTCGATCACCTTCCCCGAGCCCGTGATCTCGGTCGCCATCGAGCCGAAGACGAAGGCCGACCAGGACAAGCTAGGCATTGGCCTGCAGCGGCTCACCGAAGAGGACCCGACGTTCAAGGTTCATACGGACCAGGAAACCGGCCAGACGATCATCGCCGGCATGGGCGAGCTGCATCTGGAGATCATCATCGACCGCCTCATGCGCGAGTTCAAGGTGGACGCCAACCAGGGCAAGCCTCAGGTCGCCTACAAGGAGGCGATCAAGAGACCCGCGCATGGTGTCGGGCGGTTCGTGCGGCAGTCAGGCGGCAAGGGCCAGTTCGGTCACGCCGAGGTGGACGTTCGCCCTGGCGAGACCGGCACCGGTTTTGTGTTCGAGGACAAGATCACGCAAGGACGCATCCCTCGCGAGTTCATTCCGGCAGTCGAGAAGGGCGTCCGGGAGGCCCTGCAGACCGGAGTGGTCGCGGGCTACCCGGTGGTCGACATCATCGTGACCCTGGTCGACGGCTCGTACCACGCCGTGGACTCGAGCGAGATGGCGTTCCAGGTCGCGGGTTCGATGGGTGTCAAAGACGCCATGCACAAGGCCCAGCCGTACTTGCTCGAGCCGATTATGAAAGTCGACGTCGTCATGCCCGAGGAATACCTCGGCGACGTGATGGGCGACCTGTCGTCGCGCCGCGGGCACATCCTGGGCATGGAAGG
>Ga0137409_10007030_pt1 | contig 11601 bp, 11 predicted proteins | sample CZODoug1_16funga_FD_122059 | JGI IMG/M metagenome (GOLD analysis project Ga0137409, IMG submission 122059) | Vadose zone soil fungal communities from Angelo Coast Range Reserve, California, USA - CZODoug1_16fungal (Hybrid Assembly) | ecosystem: Environmental > Terrestrial > Soil > Vadose zone... | reverse complement strand
GCCGCCTCAGGACTCAGCACTCAGGACTCGGCACTCGGCACCGTTCAGGACTTGACGCGTTTCCTGATCTGCGTCCGTTCGCGCTCGTCTTCGCGGGCCAGGACGCTGCGCAGGTGGTTGCGGCAGTAGATCGCACCCGGCACGATCGTTGCCAAGCTCACTTACAGACTCTCCCAGGATATTGGATTTGGCTTAAGGGGAGGTAGCTATCATGAACGGAATCAAGACATGGTCGCAGCTCGCGGTAATTGGGGTTCTCTTCCTGGTACTGGGCGCTGTTGGCATAGCGTTATGGAGTAAACATGCACAGACCGTGGAGGCCTCTGCTCTGCCGCGCGCTGCGCGGATTGAGCACGTCAGCGGCGCGGTAGGCTTGGACCGAAGTCTTGACAGCAAGACAAAGGACACACAGTGGATTGAGGCCGAAGACAATACACCAATCTCTGTGGGTGACCGCATTTACACAAAGGAGCAAGCCGCTACCTCCCTGGCTTTCAGCGGACGTAATTTTGCCAGGCTGAATGAGAACACAGCACTCGACGTGCTGGCGTTGGCTGACGAGCAGACGCAAGTAGCGTTGCGCGACGGCTCAGCAGTATTCGATATTGGCAGTTTGGCGACGGGCAATTTGTTTGAAGTCGCAACTCCCTGCGGCGCTGTTGATCTGACCGAGCCCGGTCTCTATCAGGTCGAAATCAAAGACGATGGCAATGCGACTGCCACCGCGTTCAGTGGCGTCGCGCAGGTCGTCGGCCAGGATGGCACTGGTCGTATCGAAAAGGGAGAGACTCTGACTGTGTCCTGTGCTGGTTCTTCTTCGGCCACTTTGTCGCGAGTTGAGCCGCGCGCGGCCGGTGAGATGGTGGATCATTACTATCGCGCTCGTTATCCGCGCACCTACGATGGGCGTTACTTGAGCTACGACAACTATCTGAACGATCCGTTTTACTATGATCCATATCGACGGTTTGCCAGCTATCAATATGTAAGCGACGACATCCCGGGTGTCGAGGATCTGGATGAATATGGCGACTGGCAGCAGGTCGGCGATTACGGCCAGTGCTGGCGCCCACGCGTAGACAGTGGCTGGGCCCCCTATCAAGCCGGCTATTGGACGACTGACTATCCGTACGGCTTAACCTGGATTTCAGCTGAGCCATGGGGCTATGCGCCTTACCACTATGGCCGCTGGACCTTCTTCAGCAATCAGTGGTTTTGGGTGCCGGATCGAGCCAGGACCAGACCGGCTTATTCGCCTGCATTAGTGGCGTTCATCCCATTGCCAACGGACAGAATTGGTTGGGTCGCACTGGGGCCCGGTGACCCGTACGCGCCCCGCTACTATGATTCAAACTGGACACCGCGTTACCTGACACGAACGGCGGTAATTCAGGAGCGAGTGATCAACCTTAATGTTCCGGGGGCCGTAACGGTGGTAAACGTCCATGGATTTACTGGGATCGTCGATCGGCGATCGCTTGCACGGGTAGATGCCCAGCAGTTTGCGCACGTGCGTCTCGGCGTTATCGAGCGTGCTCTTGTCGGCGCCCGACGCTTTCAACATATTGCGCGCGCATGACGATCGGGTCCAGGTCATCGTAAGAGGACTGTCGATCGTTGATGGCGGCTTTGTACGCGGCCATCCTTATCGGCACGTCCTGGATGACGGCGGCCGCCGCCGTGTATTGGGCTTCGAGGGCCGGCTTTTTTAGGTCGTCATTCGCAGGTTTGTAATTCGTTTCCGCGGAAACGTGATCGATCATTTGGCGGAAGTTGCCGAGCAGCTTCATGTCTCCAGATTCAGTTGGCATAGTCATCTCCTTATCGGTGAAGTTTGAGTTGACCGTCCTTTGGTTCTTGAAAGCTCCTGTGAGAATCTGCGAGGGATCCTCCAGGCGAGCGTTTATCACCTGGTTACGGACGGTTAACTTAACGGGTCCGGCTTTGGCTGAATCGCTGAGGTCGGCAGCTCGGGAGTCAGCCGCTTCAGTTTCGACAAATCGTGTTTGAGGAAACCCCCTTGTATGTCGGGCAAGATAAATCAGCCCGCGAGAGGCTGTCAATCCAAAGCGAAGACTTGTAAGAATAGTTGCAGTCAGCCGCAACGCGTACGATGTCAGCGAAAAGGGTAGTACCGTTGCAACCAGAAATATGTAGGTCGGGGACCGGCTGTAAGGTCAAGAAACGGCAAAAGGGTGTGAAGACTAGAACCATCGGACCCTCGGACCCTCGGACCCTCCGGCTTTGCCTATAAACTACCAGCGTCAACTGACTTTATAGGCAGCCATCGGACTTTATAGGCAAGATTGGTATTCCGCCTAGCCGAACCCCAACTTCCACGAGCTACGATGAGGTGGCAAGATCAGGGGACGAAGATGTCGGAGCGATCAGGAACCCTCGCTCCTCCGTCGAAATCAGTGACGGATATGCCAACGACTATCGTTACTTCAAGGGACTCGTCGCCAGAACCGGCGAAAATGGATTCAATATGAAAGAAGTGTCCGCTGACAAAGCTTATCTTGGTGGAGAAAATCTACTCGTAACGCTGCGTCAAGGCGCCATACCCTACATTCCCTTCAAGTCGAACTCCCAAATCCAGACCAACTATGGTCCCGAATGTTTCACTTCTATTTGTCCTAGCCAAGCTCTTGAAGGGGCGAGCAAAGCGATAGCGCCTTCGTACCGATTACGGTGAAGCATAATCATGCTAGAACGAGTGATAAGCGCGGCTGCTAATGGAGAGGATGGCTCGTCAGATCCTTACTACATCAATTGGAATGAGGATACAAAGCGCTACTTCTAGGATAAGGTCAGTCCCGACCGTTCCTCTAGCATGCAAAGGTCTTAACAGCCATCGCCAAGGAGCGCGCGACGGATCTCCGGCAGATGATCCGCGATTGAACTCCTACGACGCTGCGGAGCTTCTATGGGACTTGGAGCGAACAGAGAGCGCCCACCTTTAGATATCTAGTCGCTGCAGGTCCACGGTCGTACGACTGTCCTCAACATCAATCACAGCCGTCATCAAACGGAGATCGAAAAGAGTCTCATCTCAGTCCGGTTACCTAAATCTCATGACGAAATGATGTCGCTAACCCATTGTAAGTATTAGAACCGTGTTGTCCGTTTCAGTCTGAGGGCATTGCGTAATTGTCCTGACGAGGTGTACACGTTACGTAAATCGAATGACAGACTGAACGTGAGCAGAGGCACAATTAAAATGGTGATTAGGAACCGAGTCGTAGGTCTCGCCAGGGAACTCTGATAAGGGTCTCGATCCATGCCCTCCATCTTCCGCGCGGCGAAGACAGGAAGCGAACGCTTCGACTTTGCCACCCCCGTTCGGGTATCACATACATCGGATGGCGATCGCATTCAACCTCAAGTTCTCACGTCAGTTCAGTATGAAATGGAAAACCGCCCCTTTTTCTACCTCCGCCTCAGCCCAGATGCGTCCGCCGTGACGAACGACTATTCGCTGGACGATAGACAGTCCGACACCTGTCCCTTCGAAGTCATGCTGGCTATGGAATCGCTGAAAGACGCCGAACAATTGTCTCGCTTTACTCACGTCGAATCCCGCGCCGTTATCCCGTACGAAATAAACGTTCGACCCGTGATCCTCAGCACAACCTATTTCAATCACCGCTTTCTCACGATGGCCAGTGAACTTGAACGCGTTCGACAAGAGGTTAACGAAAAGCTGCTTAATTAGAGCGTGGTCGCCGACGCAATCAGGCAAGTCTCCGAGCTGAATTTCGATCTGTCGGCCCTCTCGATCACGACCCAGTTCGTCCAAAACCTCATGAACAAGGTTCGCGATGTTTACTGGCTTCTTCGAAAGCGACTGCGTGCCCAGCCGGGAGAAGCGAAGCAGGTCTTCGATTAACGCATTCATTTGCTTGGCCGTATCTATTACGGTGGTCAAGAGCTGACGAGCATCGGGAGATAATTCCGCTGCGTGATCTTCAAGGAGTATGGCGGAGAAGCCATTGATAGCCCGGAGCGGCCCGCGCAAGTCATGTGAGACGGAATGGGAGAAAGCCTCGAGATCCTTATTTGCGGCCTCTAGTTCGGCGGTCCTTTGTAGTAGGTCAGAATTCGTGCGTTGCAGTGAGTCCTGCGCCAAACTCAATTCTGTATTTCGGCGCATCGCGGCTTCGTAGGTCGAAAGCAGCAGATTGAGAATCTGGAGCCGGTTAGCTGTGATGAAGTGCCTTTGACCCTCGAAATAGATCTCCAGGCCCATGCCTGGTTGATCTGTCTGGCGCATCTCACGATTGATCAGGACAAACTGAACCCGGCCGAGCAGGTAGCGCTCATCGTATGGCTTGAGGATAAAGTTGTCGGCACGACACTCGAGTCCGAGGATAACGTCCCGGGGATCGGACAACGTGGTAACCAGGATCACCGGAACGTCGGCCAAGTCGGGGTCCGATTTCACCTGCCGACAGAGTTCATAGCCATCCATCTCCGGCATCACCACGTCGCTAATTATTAGGGTTGGCTTATTCTGACGCGCCGCAGCCAGGGCCAAAACACCGTTAGCAGCCAGGGTTACCGGATATCCCTTCTGCTCGAGAATGTACTGGAGCTTTTGAGCTTGGGTGGGGCTGTCTTCGACAATCAGTATTTCAACTCTTGGGCTGCCGGATTTTTCAGCGGTGCTCATGTTTGAACTCCCCCTTGTGCTTGTCTGCGCTTGACTAGAGTAATGAGAGTGTCCGCGATCTTGTCCGCCGGCAGGACGTGTGTCGCGCCTCCCAATTCGATCGCCTCGCCGGGCATTCCGTGTACCACTGAACTCTCGCGATCCTGCGCGATGGTGGTGGCCCCGTTGTCCTTCATCAGTTTTAGTTCGGTTGCTCCATCTCTGCCCATGCCGCTGAGCAATACCCCTAAGGCATCCGGTCCGCAGACCTCCGCCAGTGAGCGGAACAGAAATGAAACCGCGGGCCGCAAGCTATTCTCAGGCTCTTCGTGCGTCAACAGGATTCGGCCACTCCGGCTGACACCCATATGAAGATCATCAGGAGCCAGATAGGCATGGCCCGCTAGCGGGAGACAATCGTGGGCCGCTGTGTGAACCTGCCAACCGGTGGTCTGGTTCAACCATTCGATCAGCCCTGAGAGAAAACCGCGAGCAATGTGCTGCACGATGAGAATAGGCGCAGCAAAATCTTTCGGCAGACCGGCCAGGATTGTTTGAAGCACCGGGGGGCCCCCGGTGGATGCGCCAATGCCAAGCAATCTGATCCCCTTGTGGCTGGGATCAAATACTGCCGGACGAGGGGGGAGCACCGCCAGATTCGAGCGCGATCGTGGCCAGCGGCGCACCACTTTGACTTCGGACATCAATTTGATCGTCGATAGTAGACTCTGGAGCTGCTCTCTATGGTCAGGATGCTCAGGGGCGACCGGCTTTTCCAGGCAGGCGACCGCCCCAGCCTCCATTGAACGGAAGGTGGTTGCCACCTCTTTTGGGTCAGTAACGGCCGTGCAAATGATGATGGGTAGCGGTTGGGTTTCCATGATGCGGCGCGTGGTCTCAAAACCATCCAGACGCGGCATCTGAATATCCATCAGCACTACGTCGGGCCGCCGCTCTTCGAGGAATTCCAAAGCAGCCTGACCACTCTCGACAGCGTCGATAACGCGGATCCTGGGGTCTGACTCAAGCATCTGGACAAGTAGCATCCGCGCCACTTTCGAATCATCCACCACTAGAACGTCGATCTTATTCTCGGTCATCCACTGATGCCCCCCTCTGTGTTAGGCTCACCGCCAATCACGCCAGCCGGCGCACGGCTTCGAGCAGATTGCTTTGATCGAAGTTGCTCTTTACCAGATAAGCGTTTGCGCCAACGTCGATGCCACGCTCGCGGTCCTCGCGCGTTTCCAGTGCCGTCACGAGTATGACCGGCAGTTCCGCGAGTTTCTTATCTGCGCGGATCTTTGCCGTGAGGTCAAATCCGTTCATGCGCGGCATCTCGACGTCAGAGACGACCAGATCGCATTTTGCCGTCCGAAGTGTGGTAAACCCCTCGACACCATCGACCGCCGTTTTCACTTGATAGCCGGCAGACTCCAGGATGCCCTTCAACAACATCCGTGACGTGATGGAGTCTTCGACCACCAGTATCGATTTAGCCTCCACCTCCGCGGGCGTCTTCGCTTCAGCGAAACGAGTGGCTTTGCCGGCGATCAGTTTCGCGGACTTAAGCAAATCCGCTACGCTAAGGATTGGTGCCACACGTCCGGACCCGAGCACAGTGGCGCCGGCGATGTTACGGACCCGCTCAAGCGGCTTCCCCAACCGCTTGACCAGCACCTCTAATTCATCCAGCACAGCATCCACTGCGAAAGCTATTTGTTTGTCACCTGCGCCAATGATCACAACTGGCGTTGCTCCAGGCGCGTCGCCATTCGGGTCCACACTTGACAACTCCAGCACGTCAGCTAGACGGGCCAGTGACACCGCACGCCCATTCAAGGCCAGGGTCTCTCGACCTTCAACCGTTTCAACATCCTCAGGTTTGAAGCGTGTCACTCGTTCCACTTGAGCGGTTGGCAGAACGAACAGCTGTTTCGCCGCTTCGACAAGGATTCCTCTAAAGGTTCGCAAGGCGATCGGTAAGGCGATGCGAATTGTTGTTCCCACATGACGCACACTCTCAACAGAAGCGAGCCCGCCAAGCTTTTCCGTCTGCTCGCTAACGATCGCGAGGCCCAGACCCCGGCCCGACAACTGAGTAATGATTGGGCTGGTCGAGACGTCGGCGCGAAAGATCAACTGCAACGCGTCGTGGTCACTGATTCCCTTGGTGTCTTCCAATGAGATAATGCCCTGCTTAACGGCGAACTCTTTAACCCGCTCTATATCAATCCCCGCACCATCGTCAGTCACAACAAGTTCAACTTTGTCGCCGTTTAAAGGCGACACTGCCAGGGTGATCTTAGCCCGAGGCTCCTTTCCCTGTTGCTCGCGCTTTTCAGGAGTTTCCAGTCCATGGTCGACGCAGTTGCGGAAAATGTGAATCAGCGGGTCCTTCATTTCTTCGAGGATGCGCTTGTCGATTTCGACCTCCTCTCCAATAATCACCAGCTCAGCCTGCTTGCGCTGATCGCGGCAGAGATCGCGCACCAGTTTTTGGAAGAAGCCGCTGAGAGTCGACAAAGGCAGCATTAGTAGCTTCTTGGAATCGTCCAGCAGATCGTCCACCAGCTTCCCAATGAGGAGGTTGTCCTGAGCGGCGGTGCGGCTGAGGGTTGCGACCTTAATCTCCAGCGATCGAAAGTAGTCGTGGTTCCATTCAGAGAACTCGACCAGCGCCTTCAGTGATGCATTCGACGCGGCTCCTGGCAGTAATGCTGGTCGCTCCAGCGACTGCCGCAGCGCTCGGGCTTGCGGCTGAATTTTCGACCACTCTTTCTGCCACTCGCCCAATCGATTCACTAACTGGCGTAGATCTGAGGCCCGCTGGGTTGTCGCTAATTTCGCGGCTCACATCTCTTCAGCTTACAACAGTCGCGCGTCCAGTTTGGCGACGCCGATCCGTACCGTCTCCACGACGGGAGTTTTGTCGATCGCAACCGAGGAGGACACTGGCGCCAATTCCGCCGCAGCTGTTTCAGCCCTGGTGGTTTCCTCTGCCCCAATTGCCGACGTAAAGTTTATAGTGCGCAACGCTTGAACATGAGAGGAGAGCGACCGATCCGACTGGGATTGGGGAGCGGAGATATTCACTGACACGGCATCGAGCGCCTGCTGCACGACGTCCAGCCCTTGCGCAGTCGGCAAACTCTCGCGTCGCTTCCAGGCTGCGAACACGTCCTCAAGCACCTGACAAACCGATTCGACTTCGACGAAGTTTACCGCGCGGGCGGCACCCTTGAGGCTGTGCGCAGCGCGGAACACAGTCTCCACCAGTGGTTGTTGTTCCTCTGCTGTGATCGATTTCTCCAACGCCAGCAGACCCGCGTCTATCGCCTCAAGATGCTCATTGGCTTCCACCTTGAACGTCGCCCGCAGCGATTGGAGGAATTGGTCTTCGTTGGTACTCATCGCACTCAGCTATGCCTTTGAATTCTTGCCCATTTGCGCACTATCAAAAATTCTGAAAATCAGCTCCTGTTCCCCTCGCTACCCTTCCCCTCGTCACACCTTATAGCGCTCGACCATATGTTTGAGCTGCTGACCAAGCTCATCCAGGTTTCGCGCCGCCGTCTCCAATTGTCTCGCGCTCGCGACGTTTTGAGTGCTTGCCTGCTTGACACTTTCCATGGCTACGGCCACCTGTTCCATCCCCACCAACTGCTGTTGACTCGACGCCGCAATCTGCGTAGCTGCCTGCGCCGCTTCAGCCACACTCCCGGCTAGTTTCTGGATTGATTCACCTGCATCTTCTGTCTGTTTCTCGCCCGCTTCCACCGCCTTGCTGCCTTGCTCCGTTGCCAACACGGCGGCCGTGGTGGCCTTTTGAATGTCGTTTAAGATCGTGCGCACCTGGTTGGTAGCCTGGCGTGATTGCTCGGACAGACTCTTGACCTCCTGGGCCACTACGCCAAAGCCTTTGCCGTGCTCGCCAGCCTTCGCCGCCTCAATGGCGGCGTTAACCGCCAACAGATTCGACTGGGCTGACAGGTCTTCAACTGTTGCGATGATCTGCCCGATGGTTTGGCTCTGCTCGCTTAGGCGCGTCATGCTCTCCGAAATCGCCGCCATCTGTTGGCGAATCCGATTCATGCCGATGGTGGCCGCGTCAGCAGATCTACGGCCCTTGTCAGAGATCTCGGCCGCCTTCTGAGCACTATCGGAAACGCCTTTGGCTTTCTGGCTGGTGACCTCTGCGGTTTGCCGGACCTCTTCCACGGTGGTAGTAGTCTCGCTCACTGCTGTAGCCGACTCCGTAGCGCTGGAAGCAAGTTGTGTGGTCGAGGCAACAATTTCGCTGGCAGACGTACTCAACACACTGGCGCCTTCGATCAGCTGGAGAGTTTGTTCGCGAAGATTCTGCACCATTTTAGCAAAGGCATTGCCCAGCACATCGTTCGCGGATTTGGGCTTGATGCTCGTGCGCAAATCACCGGCGGCGATCTCTTCCGCCGCGCCTGCCATCGTTCGCAAAGACAACGTCATGCGATCGAATGTTTTTGCCAACACTCCCACTTCATCGGCTCGCCCGTTCGAGGATATGTTTGCCTGCAGATCACCGACCGTGATCCTTTCCGCGATGGCTGTCAGGTTCTGGAGCGGCCGAGCGATATTGCGTGTAATGACAAATCCGGCCAAAGCACCCAACATCAGCGCCACCAGCATCCCCACTAGGATGGTCCACTGCATTCGGTTGGCATTGGTTTGCGTCTCGGCTGACCGCGTTTGAAGTAATTCGTCTTCTTCACTCTTCATTTCGCTTATCACCTTACGGACCGCATCCATAAACGCCTTACCCCTGCCACTCTTGATGATCTGGACGGCGCCTTCTGCTGAGCCTGCGCGACGAACATCGATCGTCTCCTTTGCCAACGCGAGCCGATTTTTAACCAGCGGCTCGAGTGCATCGAGCCGGCTCTGTTGTCGCGGATTGTCCACCGTTAGCCGCCGAACCTCCTTGAGGCTCGCGTCGATCTTGCCCAACCCGTTTTGATAGGGTTCGAGGTATTTTTCATCTCCGGTGAGGAGGTAACCCCGTTGACCGGTCTCGACATCCTGCAATGATGAAAGCACTGCATCGAGTTGGCCCAGCACTTTATAGGTATGCTGCCGCCATTCCGACGCACCGATCAGTTGCGTCGTGCTGCGATAGGAAAGTAGACCTACGATCACAAAGATCAGCAGCACCGCGCCGAACCCCGCGCCCATCTTGGTTCCGACACTCCATTTCATGATCAGAGCCTCCGTTGATTTGGCTTCACGATTCCACCTCGTCGTGCACGATGATTCTCTTATTGGACAGGACCCGGCCCAGGTCCAGGACCACGAGCCGTTCTGCTGTCACGCCTTTCAGGAACTCACTGCGAGCGCCCGTCAGGGCGCCGAGCGTTGGCTGCAAGGTGTCGACTGCAATCGAACGCACGCCCACGATGACATCCGCCACTACGCCCACCTCAAAATCTTCGCCGCGTACCAGGATGATGAAGTGCAGGTCAGTCAGTCCTTTTTCGGGTAAGTCCAAAAACTTCTTGAGATCGAGTACCGGCACCAGGCGACCCCGCACATTGACAATCCCAACCACAAACGGCGGTGTGCACGGCAACGGTGTCAGCTCCTTCAGCGGATGAATCTCCCGTACGTATTGGCTCTCGACCGCGTACTTTTCCTGGGCCAGACGAAACTCCAGCACCTCAACAGGATTCTGCAAGACCGTAGGCGTCTCGGCTCTCCGCGCCAGACTTCTGGCACGCTCACTAAGGATCTGTTTGGCGTCAGTTGCTATGGCGTCACCTGCATGGCAGTGATCGTTGTGATGATTTCGGTAAGGCGGTTCGCAGTTAAGCCATCCGATTCGGGCAGGACATCGTCAGTCTTGTGGTCACGCAGCAGGTGTGACGCGTTGGCAAAGTGTCTTTTCGCGTCAGGAAAGTTGCCAAGACTGCGGGCGAGGTTGCCCAACGCGAAGTGGGCAAGGACAAACCGGGGGTCAAGATACGTCGCCGTCTGGAGTGAACGGCGTGACTGCTCGATGTCGCCGAGTTCTTGCAGGATTACCGCCCGCAGGTAATGGCTGGAAGCGTTAATCTTGTCTGCGTTGACCCATCGCTCGCACCACGCTAGCGCCTCAGCCAGTTGGCCTTGGTTAGCCAGAGCACGCGTCAACATGGAAAACGTCCTCAGATCCGGCGCCGGGTTCGTGTCGGTAGACGAAAGCAGCGTGTCCACCACCTCGGCATACTGCCCAGATTCGTAGAGCGATTGCGCGATGGCATGGCGCTGTCCATGTACGCCAGGTTCTTTCTTCGCCGGGGCAGTCATAGGTTGCGCGCACTGGTATGTGACCAACGGCATCTGAGGTAAAGACAATTCAAATGTGGAGGCGAAACCTGACGCGCCTTCTGTCACCGTCGACGGTAACGACGATGGTACTTTCGCGCGATCAACATGGCCCTTCTGATAAAGAATTACTCCCGGAAAGTTCACCGGGGTAAAGTCGGTGAACAATGTATGTGACGCTTCGGTCGGGCTAACGACCAGCCAGCCACCATGGACCAATGCACGCCGCAAATTATGGACAACTTTCTGTGCCTGTGATGGTGAGAAATACATCAGCACGTTGCGGCAGAAGATAAGATCCATGGCGTTGGTTTCAGACGTGAGCGACGGAAAAGGGTCTTGCACCAAATTTACCTGCGCGAAGGTCACGCGGTTTTTGATTTCCGGCAGAATTGCGTAGCGTCCATTTTTCGTGCGCTTAAAGTAGCGGTCCCTAAAGGACGCTGCGGTCCCGCGGAACGACCACTCGCCATACACGCCGGCGACAGCTTGCTGGAGGAAGCGTGCATTAATGTCAGTTGCGAGGATAGTTACATGCCAGTCTCCCAGGTCGGGGATTGCCTGCTGTAACATGATCGCGATCGAGTAGGGTTCTTCTCCCGTGCAACAGG
>Ga0137409_10007028_pt1 | contig 11601 bp, 12 predicted proteins | sample CZODoug1_16funga_FD_122059 | JGI IMG/M metagenome (GOLD analysis project Ga0137409, IMG submission 122059) | Vadose zone soil fungal communities from Angelo Coast Range Reserve, California, USA - CZODoug1_16fungal (Hybrid Assembly) | ecosystem: Environmental > Terrestrial > Soil > Vadose zone... | reverse complement strand
CAGCAGGCGCACGGCCTGCAACGCGCTTAGAGCTACGTCGAATGCAAGACAGAAGCCGGGCCATGGGCAGGAGTAGCGAAGCTAGAAATCAGAAACTGGAAAGCAGAAATGGGAATCAGAAACTCGAAATTGGAAGAGCGAAGTAGAAACACAAAATTGAGAATTGGAAAAGCGAAGCAATTATTGTGTTTGCGCTCATGTCGGAGCTGAAGCTCCGACCCCCAAAGCTGTCAAGCGGGTGGAGACTTTAATTCGCCAGCAGGTGAAATGCGGAGCACGCCCCAGGACCTTTGAGCCTTTTCCTTGCGGCAAGATCCAGAGGGTTGGACGAATTGGAGAAGCGGGGCAAGCTGGTAGGGCTGTAACTTCCCTGGTTTGATGGCGTTCCATGTCCGAGGTCCCCGAGATTCATGCCGTGCGCGTCGAAAATATTTCATGCTCCTTACCAGCATGTGCATGGTACGGCGCATTGCTCCGTTCTTGTTTGTACCCTTTGGGTTAGAATCGTATGGCTATGAAGCGCCGTCATCGCAAGCGAAGCTCGAAAGCTGCGAACCCTGCCACGCCCAAGATTCCTAGTGATGCGGAAAAGCCAGCTGAGCCTTCGGCCGCGCTGGCCGGGACAGACCGCCAGACTCCTCCTCGCGACGAGTTCATTGCCCCTGTTGAGGTGGAACAGCCTGCTGAGCCTTCGGCCGCGCTGGCCGGGACAGACTACGTGATTGATCTTGGCGATGAGTTCATTGCCACTGTTGAAGAAGAAAAGGCTGCTGGCGATTCCTTCGCGCTGGCCGGGGCAGGCCGCAGCGCTCCTCCTCGCGACGAGTTCACTGCCGCCGTTGAAGAGGAAAAAGCTGCTGGTCCTTCCGCCGCAGCAGCCGGAGCTGACCGCAGGACTAATCCTCGCTACGAGTTCGTTGCCGCCGTTGAGGTAGTAGCGGCTGAATCCGGCGCGCGGATTGAAACGCGCGTCCGGGACTTGAGTCAGCAAGGCTGCTATGTGGACACGAACAACCCCCTCCCTTTAGGGACGGTGACGGACGTACGCATCACAAAAGGGGCACAACTGTTTGAAGCCCCGGCAAGAGTCGTCTACTCCCGAGCCAGCAAGGGCATGGGGCTGGTGTTTACCGCCATTGAGCCGGAGCGGCTTCGAACTCTTGAAACGTGGCTTGCCGAGTCCCGCGAGACTTCCTGGCTCGCGGCCAACCGCCGAAGGAGTCAGCGAGTGTTGATGACAATCCCAGTCCGGGTCTCCGGGCAGATCAGCGTTGGATTGCCTTTTGAAGAGGAGACGCACACGCGGGCCATCAGCGCTCACGGCGCTTTGATTCTCGTGTCGACGCCGGTATACAGAGGACAGCGGCTCACTCTCTCGAACATCCAGACAAAAGCTGCACTGGAGTGTGTAGTTGCCCATATAGACCGACGCAGGGACCCACAAGCTGGAGTGGAGTTCACACTACCCAATCCTATGTTCTGGCACGTGGCATTTCCGCCAAAAGACTGGACGCCCCGTCACCCAGATGCGAAATCCCGCGTAAAAACGGACGAATCGAGCTGAAATCCCGCACTCGCCGCCAGCCAGAAGAGCCTAGGCTTGCCCGTGTACGGGCCGGCATCGGGGCCTTCTGTCTTGCTACTTCATAAGACCCAGAACGGCAGCGACGCCAAAGACCCAGAGGAAACCCGCCATTCCGTACATAAGTTTTCGATTCTTGACCCAGGGAAGACGTACTTCCAGGTCCTGGCGTTTTTGCGGGTCGGCCGGAAATCGACCAGTGACTATCAGAAATGGAATGAAACCCGCTCCAATGATTATTACGCCTTCGAGCCAATGCATTTTCCCCTCGATGAGAAGGTGCCACGCCTCGCGCACCCTGGAGAGTAGATTAGGACTTGTGCGTTCGTGTGGGGTTGTTTCTTCACTGCTCCGCCGTCGAAGAGGCAACTACCCTAAGATGGCGCATACCGTCCTTCGGTCAGGTCCGGGCAGGCACACGTGGGACCGCCGTACCTGCAGGCAATGAAAAATCGTGAGCTAACGATGGGCCATTTTCTGGGCCATGTGCAGCAACAGCTTGCGGTCATCGTCGTCTGACTTACCTATCAGACGGCGAAGTTTGTTTAGATACCGCGCCTCCTTGCCGAAACTGCCCCAAGCGTCTGCGTCAGAGGACTTCCGCTTAGGGAGATTCGGCAATACTGGCGGTTCTTCGCCGTCGTAAAAGAGTTGGTAGAGTGGGACCTCTAAAGCGCGAGCCATTTTCTCGAGCGTTTCAATCGCGGGAACGGTATGGCCGTTTTCCACACGAGAGACGTAGCACCGGAGCAAGCCCGTGCGCTTTTCGATGTCGCCTTGGGAGAGTTTCTTTTCTTCGCGGAGTGCGCGAAGACGGTCGCCAATAATCATGGCAGGATTATTCCATTGAGGCCGGTCCGATGCAACTACGAAACTGGAAATCAGAAACTAGAAATTAGAAATCGGAAAATGGAAAAGGGGCAGCGAGGGGCTCAGAGGATGTTCACGGCGCGGGCGGCGAGGAGAGCGACGATGGTGAGGGAGATCAAGGCCTGGAGCATCATGCCGATTTTTGCCCACCGGGAGAGGACCGCGGTATCGGTCGGGGAGAAAGCCGTACTGGTGTTGAAGGCCAGAAAGAGGTAGTCCATGAACTGAGGCGACCACGACGGATCGCCGCCTTCCTGGGTCAACATCTGGGGGAAAAGAAACGAGCTTTTCACGCGGCCCGTAGCGCGGTCGCGGCCCAGCGGACCGCCGGCATCGAGCTTCCAGTACCAGAGGGCGAACACCAAAATGTTGGCGATCCAGAGCGCGCAAGCCGAGCGCAGCAGGGCCGCCGGCGGCTCGCGATGCTGCGGAATCCCCTGGATCAGGAAAGCCAACGAAGCAATCATGGCAAGAGTGATCACGCCATTGGCGGCAAAAGTGAGAATCCGAGCTAAGTCGTGGCGGCCGCGGCGGTAGGACACCACCGTGGGAATCACCAAAACGAAAATGGCTGCGGGCAGTAGCCAACCCGGACCAACGGAAAGCGGCTCCGGCAAGGCCCAGTACACACCAGCGGCAGCCAGCATCGCTACGAACGCGGGCCACCGAGGTTCACGGGTGATTGGTTTGGTCATGGCGATGTGGCAAAGTACGCGGGTGGAGTTTAATACAGTTTCGTTGGGCCTCAAAAGGATGGGTCACTACCGGTTCCCCGACGCGGCCGGGGTAAACGCCAACGAGGGACGCGGGGCCTTGCTGCGCCCGCTTTGCAGGAGTAGGATTCTGGGTAACGCTGAATCTCGCAGGAACCCTCAGCCCGCCCCCGAGACCCACCGTAAGGAGGTTCTACTATGCCCACCATGAAGGAGTTCACCATCCGACTGGATGATCGGCCTGGAACGCTCGGACAACTCTGCCAGGCGCTCGCCGATCAAAAAGTTAACATTCTCGCATTTCAATCGTTCCCTCTCGAGAATGGCAAGAGCTCCGTACGTTTCGTCCTGGACAATCCGGCAGCGGCCAAAACGGTTCTCGATGGCCGACGCGCGGAGTACACGGAAACTGAAGTTGCGCAGGTGAGACTTGCCAATCGTCCCGGCGAGCTGGCGCGTACCGCGTCGCGGCTCGGTCTAGCGGGAATCAACATCAACTATGGCTACTGCGGAGCCGGGCCCGACGCCAATGGAACGTTCATGATCTTCGGGGTCGCGGACGCAGGTAAGGCAGCAAAGGTTGTTGACCAAGCGGCCGCAGCCGGCGCGACGGGTTGAACGACGGAACTGCGACTGCACGCTGCTAACAAGCCTTACGAGTTGAAGGAAAGGCCCGTAACGCAGGCCGCTGAAGCTCGCAGGGGATTTCTGCAAGGAGGAGCGCGGATCGAGTTTGATGCACGCCGTCGGGAAACTGTGTGTGCTGACCATAGGAGGATTCGATGTGGAGTAAGAAGAGCACAGATGTGATGAGTCCAAGAGATGCGATGAATCTACGAGATGCGATGAGTCCATTGGATGTGGCGGAACGCGATACGGGGTGGCTGGGATCGAGCCTGCGTGTGAAAGGCGATATCTCCGGCACCGAGGATCTGCTGATCGACGGCTCGGCCGAAGGACTGATCCAGCTCGATGGCCGGAAGCTGACGGTTGGACCGACGGCGAAGGTAACGGCGGACATCAACGCCCGCGACGTGGTGGTGTACGGCTATGTGAAGGGGAACGTGCGCGCGAAGGGACGGATCGAGATCAAAAAGGACGGTTCGGTGGTCGGGAATTTGACGACGGCCCAGATCATGATCGAAGACGGCGCGGACTTCAAAGGTTCGATCGAGATCGACAGAAGCGCGGCGGAGGAGGCCGACAAGAACGCCCTCTCGCGGGCGGCCGGCGCGGGCGCGGGGGCGAAGAGCATTTAAGGGCGGACTGATCCTTAGATTCCTCTCAGGATAAAAAATCCGCCCCCCCACACCGGAAAAACACACGCCGGTGGTCTGGTGAGCTATTTCGATTCGTAGTTTTTGAATTCTGCCGAGGTCATCGGCGTGTGGCCGACGGCCTGGGCGATGCTCATTTTACCGTTTGGAAGCGCGCTCCCAAAATAGAAGTGATAGATCATGCCATCCGTAGTGGCCACGAGGTCGGCGACTTCCTTGGCCTTATCCGGCGGCATGTCCAGCACCTGCACCCTTCCGCCAGCGATTTCAATCTTGTGGTCATGCCAATTGCTGTTCCATTCCTTGAGCGGGACCTGAGCGCGGGTGAGTTTCTTAGCGTAGATCCACTCCACCTGGACAAGGTTGGCGTTGGGCTCGATGGAGTCGTAAATCAGGCACTGAATTTGCGGGTCGGGAGCCACCACCTTGCAGTAATGGTGGTACGGCCCCATCTGTTTACCGTCCACTAGATGAGGCGCCAGGACGTGAACGTTGTAGCCTTCGGCAGGAGATGCTTTCATCGGGGCAGTTGATTGCTGGGCGGCCGACTGCGGGGTCCCACTGTTACGCCCGATAGTAGGGGTCACAAGAAATGCGAGAACCGCAAGCAGAAAGATGACATTCGTTTTCTTGCTCATTGTGCCTCCTTAAGTTTTGTCGATGGGGAACCTGGGTGCCTGTGAGCCGGAATCTTAGCGAAGGCTTGGAGAGCGGTCAATGCCGCAGGTGGCGCGAGGCGGCTGAAAGAGCAGATTGCACTAGTTCGAGGTTTTTGAGGCTGGACTCGAGGGTGGAGGTTTTGCGGGATAGTGACGATGGCGGGGTGGAGTTCCCAGTTCGTGGCCACGTGAACGGAGCCGCGAGTGTGGTCAAAATCCTCAAAAGCCATGCCAAGCACCACGATTGGCAAGGCTTGCGGCAATTCCCCGCCGTGACTGGAGTCGAGCGTAAAGCCATGTTTCTTCAATTGGGATTGCGCCGCCTGGCGGGCACTGCAAAATTCGCTGTCCACGATGGTTTCCACAATCACCCTGGGAGCGTTCTTATCGGCGGTCATGGAAATTTCGAAATGCACATCGCAATCGGCGGAGTTGACGCTGGCTTCCTGGAGAAATGCGGTGGCCACATGGAACACTTGAAGCTCCCGCCCGGTTCGTGGCGCGTCGGGAGCGACGAAAGCGTCTTGGGTCCAACTTAGAATGGTATCCACGCCAATTTCCTGCGCGGCGATGGCGGGAATGGGAACGTGTTTCGCTATGTGCCGGAAATCCAGGATGTCCGGCTCAACCGGCAGGCATTTGCAGAGATCCTCGGGATTCGGCTGCCCAATCCCATAGCTCCCGCCATTGCAAGAGGCAGAAAGTAGCGCGAAGAATGTAATGATGCCGATGAGAAGAATTCTCTTCAAGGGTTGCACCCGTTTGTTCAATGACTACCGCATGAGAAAGATGTTCGGCGCGGGAACATAGTTCCCGTGGGGCGGCGTCATTGCAAAGGGGCTTGCTGGTTGTGTTCGCCGCTTCGAAACCTGGAAATCAAACCGAAGCCGCGAAGCCTTTTCATCAAATCGGCGAGATGGCGGCGATCTTCCTCGCGCACTGCAGTGAATTTCAACCCTAGTCCACGGCCGGGCTTCACATGCCGCACAACGGCTTCGGCCCGGATCTGTCCTTCTTCGACAAGAAAATGCAGGTTTGCTTTCGCGCCCACAGCCTTGTACTCCTGTGTCAGGACAAACAGACCGCCGGAGCTGAGATCGCGAACTTGCGAAGTATCGTCATACCCGTCGGAGCCCCAGCAGACATAGACGGCTCCCGTTGTGCCGATACGCGAGCTGGACCTTCTAGAATGGGGAGTTTGTTGTTGCATGGTGGCTTACCTCGGCCGACTTTTCCTCCTTGGGTTCGTTGACTTATGCCGGCCTACAGCACCGAGTGCTGTTGATCAATCCCTTCCTCACCAGCGTTTCAAGGCTTGGCGGAAACGACTGCAATTCATTTCTCGAAACGGTTCCAGCACTCAAGATCTGAAATCCGCTTCGCAACTCAAATAAAAGTCTAAAAGTATGATAGGGACATTTCTGTTCACTATTGGACAGAAAGCATAAATCCACTGCGATAGCCAGAATCAGCAGAGGACGGCGGCAGTGGACGAGCTTATGCTCAAGGACGAGCCCTTCCGACGAGAGCCTGCGGAATTGCCCGAATGTGAAACGTGCAAATGTGCCATCCACTCCAGACCCCTGGCTCTGCTTCCATCGCCGGTGGTTCAGGCAAACGGGGCAGGCGCACGCGCATAGAAATGGCCGAGAAATAAAGAGAAGCCGCCGAAACATAAATGGCGCGGAGGTGTTGGTGTATGGAGCAAGGGCGGGAAGGAACTGGGCATCCCGCAGCCGAAGGGTTGAATCCAAAGAGGGCAAGTAGGGAGCGGGGGTGATGGGATTCGAAAGAGTCCGGGTCGAGGAGCAATGAGCATGCCTAATTATCCAGTCAACTTAGAAAAATCGGGATGGATTCTGAGAGCGGCTGTGGCGCTGAGCGTCGTGGTGTGCCTGAATGGTACGGCGCGCGCGCGCCAGGAGCAAGAGCAGGGGCAGCAGGACGGGCAGGAGCAGGCGCAAGAGCCGAAGACGAAGCCGCCGTATACGCCGCAGGGTGCGGACAAGCCGCCGTATTCGCAGGACAGGGAGATGAGAAACGAGCCGAGATGGAAGGATCAACCGGCGCAGGAAGGTCAACGGGCGCATACGAGTCAGGCAGTACCGGAGGCGCTGATGGTGCCGGCAGGCACGATTTTGTTGGTGCGGATTAATGAATTTTTGTCGAGCGATCAGAGCCGGGCCGGGGACCAGTTCACGGCGGAGCTCGAGCAGCCGATCGTGGTGAATGGGTGGGTGGTGGCGCGACGCGGGCAGATAGTGACCGGCCAAGTGATGGCGGCGCAGAAGGCCGGGCGAGTTAAGGGAGTTTCGAAATTGGGAGTTGAGCTGACGGATTTGACAGTGGTGGATGGGCGGCAACTGCCGATTTTGACAGAGTTGTGGAAAGGTTCCGGCGGGACTTCGCACGGTCAGGATGCTGGGGCGATTGCGACAACAACGGGACTAGGCGCGGCGATCGGAGCGGCGGCGGACTGGGGCCGGGGCGCAGCGATTGGAGCGGGAGCCGGCGCGGCGACGGGGATCGCGGCGGTGTTGTTGACGCGGGGAAGGCCCACGATTTTGGAGCCGGAGACGCAACTGAGCTTCCGGCTGGTGGATCCGGTGCGGGTGGAGACGGGGCAAGCGCAGCACGCGTTTTTGCCGGTGACGCAGGAGGATTTTGAGAGCGGGAGATTCGAACGGCGCGGCCCACGGCGAGTGGCGGTCGGGTATCCGGCCTATCCTTGCGGGTACTACTCTCCTTGTTACGCATATCCGGGGTACTACTATCCGGGGTATGTGGGATTTTATGGCGGCTACTATCGGCGGTATGGCTATCGCCGGTGGTAAAAGTCAGCCTGCAGGGGTAGAAACGCGGACGAAGGCGGCAGGCGTTTGCTTCTGGCAGGGAATAACAGCAGCGGGCTGGGAGTCTTGCTTATTTCGAGAGTGATTTGGGGCGAGCCGAAGCGTTCGGGCGGAGTTCAGCAAGAGGTATTAAAGAGGTTGTATATAGTTTGTGATAGGCTTGGGGCGATTCAAGGTGAGCCGTTTCCGGTCCAAGCCCCAGCACCAAAAAACCATTGGCGGAAGTTGTCCCTCATCGCAAATGGCGGGCACCCTCAGACCGCAGGCGATTTACCGGGGTTAAATCCATCGAGTGGCGTGGGCGGGCAATGAAATTCCAACCTTCTGTAGTGCGCAATTCCCTTTTTATTTTTGTGGCGATGGTAGCGCTGGCGGGAGTTCGCGCTTCGGCGCAGACGAAGCCGGATAGCTCGGCGACGGCGCAAGCCGCGGCGATACCGGCGCGGATTACGCAAGCGATCGATGAGACGCGGATGGTGCAACTGAAGGGAAACGTGCATCCGCTGGCGCGGGCGGAGTTTGACCAGGGCGCGGCTCCAGCTAATTTGCCAATGGAGCGCATGCTTCTCATGCTTAAGCGCAGCCCGGAGCAAGAGTCCGCGCTCGAACAACTGATGGTGGACCAATACAACGCAGCTTCGCCCAATTTTCATAAGTGGCTGACGCCCGAACAGTTTGGATCACAGTTCGGGCCTGCGGACGCGGACATACAGACGGTTACGTCCTGGCTTGAGTCACATGGCTTTCAGGTGGCAAGGGTCAGCAAGGGCAAAATAGCGGTGGAGTTTTCCGGGACGGCAGCGCAGGTGAAGGAAACATTCGGCGCTGAAATACACAAGTTTGTGGTGAATGGCGAGGAGCACTGGGCAAACTCCAGTGATCCTCAGATCCCTGCGGCACTGGCACCGGTAGTGACCGGATTTGCGTCATTGCACAATTTTCATCCCAAGCCGATGCACCACGTTGTCGGGGAGTTCTCAAAGCCGGTGAGCGGAGAGATCGTAAGCAATGTAAGTCCTCAGTTCACGACGAGTAGCGGGAGATTTGCGATCGGGCCGGCGGATTTTGCGACTATCTACAATGTGCAACCGCTCTGGAATGCAGGAACCGACGGAACTGGCCAGCACATTGCAATTATCGGCGTATCAAATATCAACTTGCAGGATGTGGCGGATTTCCGAACCCTGTTTGGGTTGCCCACAAATCTACCAGCGAACACTCCAAATGTGATTATCGATGGAACGGATCCTGGGATTCTAACGGATGGATCAGAAACCGAAGCCCTGCTGGATGTGCAGTGGTCTGGCGCGGTCGCAAAAGGCGCACAAATTGATCTCGTCATCGCGGCAGACACGAACGACGCCAGCGGGCAGATCCTTGCCGTGCTTCGAGTGATTGACTACAACCTCGCTCCGATCATGAGCTTGAGCTTTGGCGCGTGCGAATTGCAACTCGGCACGAATGGGAATGGGTTCTTCAACGCGGTCTGGCAGCAGTCGGCAGCACAAGGCATTACGGTGACCGTCTCAAGCGGAGACAATGGATCCGCTGGTTGTGAAAATTTCAACGCCAATGCACCGCATTCGGCGACGACGGGGCTTCAGGTGAGTGGCATTGCATCGACGCCCTTCAACGTGGCGGTGGGCGGGACGGATTTCAACGATAGAGGCACTGAGTCAACGTATTTCAACACCGGTGCCAACCCCAATGACCCAACAACGCTGGCTTCTGCCAAATCATACATCCCAGAGACGACCTGGAATGATTCCTGCACAAATGCGGTGTTTGGATCAAATCCCGAGACGAACTGCAACAGCACGGTGGCAGCAAATATGGCAGCAGTGGTCACACTCGGGGGTAGCGGTGGAAAGAGTCACTGTACTACACCAAGTGGTACAACTCCTGCTAGCTGCGCTGGCGGATACGCAAAGCCGTTGTTCCAAATGCTCAGCGGACTCACGGGGATGCCTGCCGACGGGAAAAGAGATATCCCTGACGTGTCGCTCTTCGCTTCGGATGGATTCAATAAGAGCTTCTATGTTGTCTGCGAAGCAGCCGCAGTGTCCGGCGTGTCCTGCAATAAGAGTGGCGCCTTTAGTTTTCTCGCCGTTGGAGGAACATCAGTATCTACCCCCGCCTTCGCCGGCATTATGGCGCTCGTAAATCAGGGACAGGCAACTGTGCCAAATCCAACACCGCGGCAAGGGAACGCCAATTTTGTTCTGTACCAATTGGCGAAAACGCAGTACGCAGCTGGAACAGCCTGCAATTCAGTGGCGAGTCCACTTCCGGCCGCGGCTTGCACGTTCAATGACGTCACAACGGGAACGATCGCGATGCCGTGCACGAAAGGCTCAGCGGATTGCACGACGAATGTGAGTACAGATACGAAAGGCGTGCTCAACGGTTTCAACACGAATGCGGGCTACGATCTTGCAACGGGGCTTGGCTCCGTGAACGTAGCGAACCTGGTGAATAACTGGAGCACGGGCCTTGCCGCCTTAACGCCAAGCACAACGACTCTGACCCTGAATAACGGTAGCGCTGTGAATATCACACACGGAGCCAACGTGCCTGTCACGATTAGCGTGACCCCGACCACAGCCACCGGAGCGGTTTCGCTGGTTTCGACGGCGACGACGGGACAGGGCGTAGATGGTTTTACCCTCGGTGCGAACGCGACGGTAACTGGGACAACCAACCAGTTGACGGGCGGGACATACACGGTGAAAGCGCATTATCCGGGCGATGGTGTTGTCGGACCCAGTGACTCGGCTCCGATTTCCGTTACAGTCGGTCCACAGCCAAGCTTGACCATAGCTAGCATTTTTGCTGACAACAAGGGGACGGCCTTCGTTCCGGGGACATATCCGCAGACGGCATTTTTGCGGGCCGACGTAGGCGAAAGCCCCACAATTACGGGGAACTTCGTTGCCAGCGGGACTGTCGATTTTGTGGATCGCACCACCACGACACTCGCCAGCAATGTGGGAATTAGCACGGAGAGCGCAGCTTTTACGGGGCCCATCGTCTTGAATGGGGGCGCGAACTCGATCGTTGCAAAGTACAGTGGCGACGCGAGCTTCAACGCCAGCAACTCGGCCGCGCTCACGTTCAACATTACGCCGGCAGTGACGACCACGAATTTGACGAGTTCGGTCACCAGTATCGCATCAGGTGGAAACGTGACGCTGACAGCGACGGTTAACACAACCACTCATGCTGCGGGGCCAACAGGAACTGTACAGTTCAAGAATGGTTCGGGCGCACTGTCTGGAGCAGTGACGTGCACGCCAACGGCGGGAACGAGTACGACGACGGCGTCTTGCACGGCCGCGCTGACAACGGTCCTTTCGTTCATCACGCCTCTGGAGAAACCGCGACCCATACCAAACCTCCCCATTGGACGGATATGGATTGTTCCGTTGGTGTTATTGCTGATTATTCTCTTGGCGCGATCGCGGACGACGATGGGCAGGCGGCGCGTCGTCTACGTTTGCGCAGGACTGATCGTGTTGGCTTGCGCGGCGGTGGAAATTGCTGGTTGTGGGGGAAACGGTTCCAGTACCGGACCTCACACTGACAGCATCACAGCGGTATACAGCGGGGACTCGAACTACGCGGCGTCGACATCAACGGCAATTTCGA
>Ga0137409_10007027_pt1 | contig 11602 bp, 6 predicted proteins | sample CZODoug1_16funga_FD_122059 | JGI IMG/M metagenome (GOLD analysis project Ga0137409, IMG submission 122059) | Vadose zone soil fungal communities from Angelo Coast Range Reserve, California, USA - CZODoug1_16fungal (Hybrid Assembly) | ecosystem: Environmental > Terrestrial > Soil > Vadose zone... | reverse complement strand
CCGCAACCTCGGACCTGAGGACCGTCTGGTGTTGTGGGTACCGATCGCCGATCAGACGGTGGTGCGTGATTCGATTTTGAAATAATCGTGACCTGTGTGCTGTGGCCCATTTCAGCGAGGTCTTGATAAGTTCTCTTCTCGGAAACTGGCTGCGAGCGCGAGGTGGTGTAGGATAAATAATGAGAGTTCGCCTCACACTGCAATGAGAGTCACACGCTCCGCTGTCTTGCTGTCTTTCTTGACTATTTCAGCCTGTGGGAATAAACGTCCGAGCAGTTGTCCTATCGACGGCTCACCAGCACAAGCTACGAGGCGACTGGACGAAAAATCTTGTGAGTACACTCACTTCAGCATCGTGGAACGCAATGCTCATAAATGGGTCGCTGATTGTGAGAAGTAGCCATCCCCCCAAAACAGCGGACTTCCAGTGCCTGACAAGTTCTCTTCTCGGAACCTGGGATTTTCCGCCGGGTGCGGCTCGGGCCGAGAACGTCGTTTCTTGGGCGAAATCGGGGATTGGATGGAACGCTCGCTCAATAGCGAGTAGTCATTCTCGAGTCGTCTGGCCTATCTTCCAGTAATCCCGATGAACAACCTATGATAGCGGCAAAGAACAGCGGTGGCGGGAAAATATGCGTGGGAAATGGAGTCGTGATGAGTTGGGCCGAGAGGCTGAATTACCGGGCTTAGAAGGTCACAGGGCAGCCGTCGCACTGAACTTGCCATTGCACCGTTGCACCGAGCTTTCTCTAGCACCGCGCTTTGCACCCTCGCGCGAAACCACTCTGCCTCGCAAAATGCGAGCACCCGGGCCTAGGTGTATGATGTCCGCACACTCAGGAGGCCTACTATGAAAATGAGGGACGTTGTCCTTTCTCTTGCGTTCGTGTGCGCTGTGGCGCAATTACTCTCTGCCGGCCCCAAGCAGACCATGCTGATGAATCGCCTCGGGCCTTCGCAAATGACGCTGTATATTGCCAACGCGGATGGCTCGGGAGAGAGGCCGCTGTTTGCGATTTCCGGATTCGACTACAACCCGTCGTTTTCACCGGATGGAAAGTGGATCGCATTTACATCTGAGCGCAACGGTTCCGGCGAAGCCGATCTCTATCGCGTGCATGTGGATGGCTCGGGCCTCGAGCGTTTGACCGACGATCCAGCCCTCGACGACCAAGCGGCCTTCTCTCCTGACGGCAATCAAATCGCCTTTGTCTCCACGCGCGGGGCTCATAATGCCAGCATCTGGATTCTGGACCTCAAGACCCGTAGGGTGCGCAATCTGACCGGTGCGCCGACACTGCAGGCGGCTGCGGGGAAGATGAACGGCTTCTTCAGACCTTCCTGGTCGCCCGACGGCCAGTGGATCGCGTTTTCCTCCGACCGGAATTTTGATTTCATGCCGCACGTCTATCCCGATCCGGCATGGGAACATCCGCAGGAACTGAGCATCTATGTGATTCACCCCGACGGCTCGGAGCTGCGCAGGCTGACGCCGGCAGGCGTTTCCGATGGGTCGCCCAAGTGGTCGCCCGACGGCAAGCGCATCGTGTTTTACGAAGTGCCCACCGCGCAGACGTTTGCGGCGCGTGTGTACGAGCAGGCCATGGTCACCTCGCAGATCGTTTCGGTGGACGTGGCCACCGATGCCAAAGTGGAGGAGACCTCGGGCCCCGGATTGAAGGTACAGCCCCAGTACCTGAGCGCGGACAGGATTGCCTATCTGATAAAAGCAGGCCCCAATGCCGGGCTGGCCTTTACCAAAGGCGCGCCGGGAGTGAAGGGGTCGTTGCGCAACCCCGCCTGGTCGCCCGACGGCGAGCAAGTGGTGTACGAGAAAGTTGATTTTACGGCCCGGCCGCAGAATCAAGTTCTTTATAGCTGGGAACCGGATATGGACGTCCAGTATACGGATGTTTTTCCGCGGTTCTCGCGGGATGGGAGATTGGCCATCAGCGACATAAAGAACCTAGCCACCGTGGCGACGGCATCGATCTCCGTCATGAATGCGGACGGTTCCAACAAGAAGGTGGTGTTCTCCGACAAGGAGGGTGCGGCCTTCGTGCCCACGTGGTCTCCCGACGGACAATGGATCGCTTTCGGATTCGGCGGCTTCTTCGGGGCGCGGAGAACGCAGCCCGCTAAATTGATGATGGTGCGCGCCGATGGTTCGCAGGAATCCAAGGACCTCACCAAAGGCCTACCGAACAGCGGCTTCCCGACTTGGTCGCCAGACGGCAAGCGCATCGTGTATCGCGTTTGGGGCGACGGGGATTACGGGCTGCGGGAGATGAATCTCGCCGACGGCTCTGTGAAGACGCTGACCTCGGAATTGGACAATTTTCCCGCGTTCTCGCCCAGCGGTGACGTGATCACATTCACTCGCCGCTCGGCTAAGACCGATGACTATGACATTTTCACCATGCGCCCCGATGGCACGCACATCAAACAGCTGACCACCGCGCCGGGCAACGACAGCCACTCTTCCTGGTCCCCTGACGGCAAATACATTTTGTGGTCCAGCGCGCGCTATGGGTTCAAGGATGAAGCGCCGCTCTATGACAATTCCTTCCAGCCCTTTGCGCAAATTTTCATCATGAGGGCCGACGGTTCCGATCAACACGCGCTCACCTACAGCCGCTGGGAAGACTCCATGCCGGCGATCGTGCCGCCAGCTGCGTAGAAAAGCACAACCACCCAGCTGGACTAGACTGGACCAGGGGAGTCCGGGAGGTGGCCCTCTGCGTGATGGCGGGATTCGGCCAGTTACCGATAATCCCGTTTCTCAGGACTTGGCCGCCGAAACCTCGCGGCGAGCCATACATTCCGAGAATCCCGTTTTTCTAGAGTTGAATCGAATGGATCGGAGCGGATCTGTCCGAGTCCATACCAGGCCTGCCTGCTGACCTGGGAAGACGCGAGGATTCTCTTTCGGTACATGCCGGCTTTCAAGCGGAGGAATTGGGGCCGGTTTGTGGGCGCGGTTCAGGAGCCGCCGTCGGGTACGAGCATGCGGATCATTCCGTCCTGTCTGGAGGTGAGGAACAACTCGCCGTCGCGGCTATGGCTGATGTGCAGATCGCATCGAACCACGGTCTTACCCATCTTCTTCTCGATCAGATCGCGAAACGATACGTCCACACGTTTGCCGCTTGCATCGCGCACATAGAGCTGGATTTCTTCGACCGGCGCGACGGTCTCGGGAATGCCGTCGTCGGCCTTTTTCATCGCGGCAAGATCGGAGGCAAACACGCGCCCGTTATAGATGTCGCCAAACACAAACTTACCTTTCAGCGCGGGAATGCGCCCGTGATAGGCAAAGCCGTCGGTCACTGAGCGGCCCTCGTCGTGATCGTAGACCGCAACAGGGTATATAAATCCATCCTTCACTTTCCCGCTCAGAATCTCCGGCGGAAGCGGGTACAACTCATTCAACTCGCCGCCTCGAACCCTGGCGTTCTCGAAGTAGCCCTCGCGCTTCATCCAGCCGTAGTTCCCGCCGTTGTGAACGATGTTGATCTCTTCGATTTGACTCATCCCGATGTCGGAGGCGAACATCGTTCCGTCGGTGTCCCACGAAAGCCGGTGGGCATTGCGGAACCCGTAGGCATAGATTTCCCCGAGCGTTTTCGGGTCGCCGTCGGCTGCGAATTTATTCGCCATGGGAATCGTATAATCACCGAGCCCTTTCTGGCCGTGCGTCACGGAAGGACTGCGCGGATCGATGCGCAGAATGGCCGTAATAATGGAATCGAGCCGCTGCGTCTGGGCGGGATTGCTCGCGTTCGGCCCGCCGCCATTGCTGAACCCATGATCGCTGCCGCTCGTATAGAGTAATCCGTAATCCGGATCGCCCTGCTTTGCCGTCGGATTGAATTCCACCGCGCCCATGGGATGAGTCAGGTTGGCGACGACGTGGGACTCGCGAAGCACCTCGCGCCGCGTGCCCTCGAACGTATTGGCTGCCGGGTTCGTTGCGTGCCACTCCGTGATGACGTTGTGATAGGTTACGTCTTTCAAACCGTACCCGATCGGAATGAAATCAGGTATTTTCGGATTCCCCGGGCCTCGCTCGCTATGGACCGTGTAGAAGAGGCCGTTCTTCGCAAATTCAGGGTGAAAGACAAAGCTGATGAAGCCGCTTTCCAGCCGGTTATAGACCAAGTTGGGGAAGGCGGCGGCGACATCCGCGTACACATGGGGCTCATTGTTCGCGTCGATCAGATACAGCAATCCTCGCGAGTCGTTGGCGAAGCGGCGGCCATCGGGGAGATCGCGTACGTAACTCACACGAGCCCAAGTAGTGGGCTCAACGTCCTGATCGGCGGGATGAAGTTCGCGCGTATCGAGCAAGCGCACGAGGTCTTTGACCTCCACGGCGAGCCCGCGCTTCACAATGGGTTCCGGAATGGGGTTGCTGGTAATCGGCGCATCCGCCGCGCCGACCGACCAAATGGCGAGAAGCGGGATAATGCCGAGCAGGATCCAAATACGCATAAACCCTCCCGATATTCGATTTTGGGAAGTGATCATACCAGAATTGCGGTCGCCTGCTCGGTACCGTTGCGGGTGCTACGCTGCTCGTCCAAATCGACTGCTCACAATGCCGTTGCTATCGCTATATCGGCTTGTCGCCGTCTCATCGGAACATGGGAACGGCCGGATTCCCAGTTACCGAGAATCCCGTTTATTAGGACTTGGCCACAGTCCCTAAACCACAGCCGAGATTGAACGTGCCGGCTTCAAGAACATCACCTGTGAGAAGATCACAGCTCCCGTCCTCCTCGTCAGCCCTCAGATCGTCGGCGAAGCAACAAAGGCTTGCTGACGAAACCGCGTGTCACTCTCGATCTGGTAGGCTGCTGCGCGCGTTGTGGCGAGTGGAACTTTCTTAATCAGGTGGTAACCGCCCGCTGCTGAAACCGTGAGAGCGTAAGCAGCGAGTATCAGAATGGACAGACCAAGCACAAGACGTCCGAACTTGGAAAACTTCATGTAAGCCTCCCCCTAAACTCCTGAAGTTGCGTGTGACAGCTAAACTTGCCCGAATATTGGTACGTCGCCCGAGTAAAAAGGTTCGGAAGATTTTGAATAAAACACACGACTGCCCGCCCGAAAGGCGGGCGGGCAGATGTGGCACATTAGCGTTCTCCGAATTACCAAACGACCTTCAGGGCAAACTGGATCTCCCTGGGGTCGGTCGTAAGAGGCGTTTTCAACTCTCCCGAGGCGCCCGCTGATCCGTCCTCGCCGAACATCACACCGCCGTGGTACGGATCGGGGGGCTGAAAGTTGGAGTGATTCAAGACGTTGAACATCTCGGTTCGAAACTGCACTTTGAAGGTTTCCGAAATGCGCGTAACCGGGATGTTCTTAAACACGGAGAAATCCACGTTGACGAGTCTCGGCCCGACGAGGCTATTGCGCCCGGCATTGCCCAACAGATTCGCGCAATAGACCGTCCCGCTAGGAGCAGCTGGTGCCCCTGAGAAAGAACCAGGACTGCATAGGGCGGCGGTCGGCGACGAAGCCGACACCGTCGGAAGACTGAAGCAACTCGGAACGAGATATTTGGGGCTCGTCCCACCTATGAAATTGTGATTAATGGGATCGCAGCCCGCAACGCGATTCGGAATACCGAATGTATCGGCGCCGCCGTTTCCCAGACCCATGGGATCCCCGTCTATAATAGGAGTAGTCGGAACCCCACTATTTAGCTTGAAGATGCTGCCCAATTCCCATCCGCCCAGCACTGCCTTTGCTACCCCTGACTTCGGCCCAGGCACATCCCAGAGGCCGTTGATCACCAGCGAGTGGGTAACGTTGAAGTCAGAGGGGCCACGAAGTGAACCCGGGGCGGCATAGAACAAAGAGTTGAGACCATTCCCAAACGTGTCTCCTGCGATGGTTGAGGAGTTGGCGTCCAGCGACTTCGACCAGGTATAGGCGACCTGGGCCTGAAAGCCGTGGCCCATCTTTTTCTGGAGATTTGTGGTCAGGGCATCGTAGGCGGAGTTGGTTCCCCAATAGATATACCGAATGACCCCAATACCTGGGTTAGCCCGAGGTCCCGTAAACAGGTACCCCTCAGGCTTGAGCACTGGCGAGGTCATATTGCCATCGTCTCCGCGAATGAGCATGTGGATGCCACGCGAGCCTATATAGCCAATCGTAGCCGTCAGATCGGAACCAATTTGGCGCTGCACGTTAAGGTTCCACTGCATCACGTAATTTCGGTGGGGATTTGTTTCAATGGTGGACACGCTTAACTTGCTTGTAGTTGAGTTTGCCAGCAAGTCCTGCCCGTTTTGCGGGAAAAACGCTCCGTTTAGCTTAACATTAAGCGGAGTACCCGAAGGCCCCTGAGGCGTCTGAGAAGGGAGAATATTCTTAAATACCATGAACGGCGCGGACTGGTTTTGTTGCAGAAGGAAGTAACCCGGTAGCGGCAACACGTCGTAGACGCCAAAGCCGCCGCGGACCGAGGTTTTGCCATTGCGGAACGGGTCCCACGCAAATCCAATGCGAGGCTCGAAGTTGCGAAGCGTGGGATTCGAGTAATAAGGGCCAACGCTGCCGCAGGTAGAGCCCGCTTGCGCAGCGGTCGGGGCCGTGAACTGCTTCCCGCACTGCGGCGCCGGGTCGGAGATATTGAGGAGGCTGGAAATCTTGCCCTGTCCATCGTGTATCACGGTGACCATTTCGTAGCGCAGGCCGATGTTCAACGTCAGATTGGAACGGAAGCGCCAGTCATCCTGGAAGTATCCTCCGAAAAGGGTTTGCCGGAGTTCCCGCGGGCTGACCGTGTTCGGCAAGCCCGCCTCGAAATACTTGGGCGTGTTGCTGTAGAAAGCCCGCAGGCCGCCGAACTTCCACCTTCCGCCGGGGCCCTGGAACGTGTGGAAATTGTAAAGCATCCGCTCGACGCCCACGCCGAATTTCAAGCTATGGGCTCCATGGGTCACAAACGCGTCGTCATAGTACTGGTAGGAATTCCAGTTGTGGCGATAAAAAGACTGCGAACCTACGCCCCCAAAACTGGAGTCAAATCCCTGCTGAAGGTCCACTCGGGGCGCGTTCCGTCCCAAAGTGCTGCCCAGGGTCAGGTCGGAGGCGGCGGGATTGATCGCCTTAGAGCCAAAGAAATTGATTGCATGGTTGCGGTTATAGCCAACTCGCACGGCATTGACAAAACTGGGACTGAACGTGTGGCTCTCTTCCAGCACGAAGGTCGTCCGTGTGGTGTGCGAATTGATGAGATCGTTTAACATAGCGTCGGGCTGAGTGTAGTCCGTGTCGTCAAACAGGTACGTCCCGAACAGATTGTCGTTCGTTCCAATCTTGTGATCCACTCGGCCGGTGTAGAAGTTTTCCGGCACAATTTGTAGGGCGGACGAGATGAATTTCCCTTTGTCCCCAACCAAGGGATTGTAGGTGCCGGGGTTTGGAAGTTGGAACATCCGCAACATATCAAAAGCTGAGTCATCAATGCAAACCGCCGCTGTTCCGGGAGCGTGGTTGGTCGCTGTGTTGACGTGCACGGCCCCGCCCGATACGGCCGATTGGGTCCAGGTTGGCTCGGCCGGGCATGCGCCCACCAGGGCGGCCTGGTTTTTCGTCGCGTCCTTGGGGTCCTGTAGGATTCCCAAACGTGCATTGGGGGTCGGAACCACATCCGAAATCGGAATCCCCTTCCCCTGGCGAAACCCTTCGTAGTCCCCGAAGATGAAGGTCCGGTTCTTGATGATGGGCCCACCCGCCGCGCCGCCGAACTGATTGCGCCTGAAAGCTGGCCTCGGCCGGTTTCCGGCCCTGTTAAAGTAATCTCTCGAGTCCAATTTACTGTTCCGCAGGAACTCGTACACGTCACCGTGGAAGGCGTTCGTGCCCGACTTGCTGATCGCGTTCAGTACCCCGCCTGAGGCCCTCCCGTACTCGGCCGAGTAGCTGCCGGTCAGCACCGAGAATTCCTGAATAGCGTCCACACCCAGGGCCGCGCCGGTGATGCTCCCCGGGCCGCTGATGGCATAATCGTTGACGCTAATCCCGTCGATCCGGTAGTTGTTCTGCGTCGTTCTGCCACCGGAAATCGTTAGCTCCGCCCCGAAGCCGCGGTTCCCGCGTGCGGCGGTATCGAAGGTCATCTGCGTCTCGATCAGGTTGACACCCGGATGGAGCGTGGCCAGCGAGGTCCAGTCGCGCCCGTTCAGGGGCAACTCGAGCACCGTCTGAGATTCGACCTGTCCTGTCAGCGTTGACGAGGTGAGATCAATCTGCGGCGCAGCCTCCGTTACCTGAACGGTCACGGCTGTTTCGCCGACTCTCATCGGGATGTTGAGCTGTTGTTGTTGCCCGACGGCGAGCGTGAGGTTCGATTGCACAGTGGTGCTGAATCCCTTTGCCGTGACCTTGACTTCATAAGCTCCCGGAATAAGGTTGGGGACCGCGTAAAAGCCGGCGGAATCCGCGGTAGCGTCTTTGGTGGCGCCAGTGGCGGTATTCCTGACGGAGATTTGCGCTCCGGCGATTACCCCGCCGGACGCGTCTGTAATGGTGCCGGAGAGAGTCGCTCCAGTCACCTGTGCATAAACGGGAACAGAAACGAAAAAGCAGAACACAAAAGCCAGAAACACTCCGATGGTAACCACAATCTTCTTTACGGAAACACCCCTGTTGGTCATTAGAATCCTCCTCATCGTTAGTGAATAGAGGAACCGCTTGCGAGGCGGCCCTTCATTACTCCTGATCGGGACCTGGTCTAACGAATCGCATACTAAGGAGCTGGAACTTCTAGTTGAAGACCCTCTATATTTTCGAACATTAAGAGAACCTTAAGATTGAACGGATTTGCTCAGCCTGTTGCACAAGCACCTTCCTCACTCGTGCACAAACTGGGCGGCTCGGCATTACGCACCCGCGGAAATGAACTCGTTGTATGGATCGATGACGAGAAGCGCCGTGATCTCTTTACTGAACTCCAGATGTGCCATGATCATGGCTCCTACGCGAACAGCGCCGGTGTGGCCTCCGATCCCAAGAATCGCAGCACGCAGGATCTGTCTGGTTTCTGGTTCCGACCCTGAGTTCAGGCGTCGGGAAACGATTCGACTAGGCGCCTTCCGAGGGACCGCTCGAACTCGCCGTCGGTGTTGAGCCCGAGCTCCCGGAGCCGGGCCGACTGCGCCTGCTGCGCAGGGCGCCGAAACAGCTCTAGAAAATCGTTCCACGGCGGGCCGAGCTCGCTATTGTCTGGCAATGTGACCTGGTCAACGTATGACTTGGTGCGCGCGATCGCGTCGTGATCGAAGCGCGCGAGTCTCGAGGCGATGGCCTCGACCTCCGCCCCGAGTTGGTCGTCGGCGATCAGCCGGTTGACGTATCCGTATTGCTCCGCGCGCGGTCCATCGAGATCGTCGGCCACGAGGAGGATCTCGAGTGCCCGGCCGCGACCGACCAGGCGGGAGAGCCTAGCCATCGGACCGCCCCCGGGAACCACACCGACGCCAACTTCCCACTGGCCGAGAAGCGTGTTCTCGCGAGAGGCGAACCGCAGATCACAAGCGAGCACGAACTCGCTTCCGGCGCAGCGGGCGCGCCCCCGGATCGATGCGATACTGACCACCGGGGCACGAGCCAGACGGACAAGGACGTCGATCCAGGCCAACAGTCCAGTGGGACCGACCCCGAGTGCCTCAGTCCTGCCGGGGTCGTTCTCCAACTCATAATGGGCCAGGTAGAAATCCCGGTTGGCGCTGTCGAACACAACGACGTTGAGGTCCGGATCCTGCTCGATGAGGCCAGCGAGGTCGCCGAGCTCGGCGACGGTCGTCGCCGTTATCGTGTTAACTGGAGGATGATCGAACGTCACATGGCAGTATCTGGGGTTACGGCGTTCGACCCTGCAGTGCGTCCAGGATCGTTTGGTTTCAGTCGTACTCATTTCAAACTCCTTAGGTGGATTGCATCACACTACTTTCGACTCAGGGGATGCTGATCGAGAAGGCGGATCTTTCTTCCCATCGCTTCGCGTGGCCTGATTCTGAATACCAGGCAAGTTCCCGGGCCCACGTCTCCGGCTACGCTTACTAGCTTGATCGCGGCGGGCCAGCGTCGGCGGCGCGGTGAGTGTTTGCTTGTCTCCAGAACGGAGGAGATGTCGTTAGGGACAGCAAAGCCTTCTTTCTCTTTCCTCATTTGTCCGCAGACACTCAGGCCTCTTTTGCTTTTGCCGACGCGGTGAATGTCGCCGCATTCTTTCGGACGAACTCCTGCACACTCAGCGGCCCTTGCCCGGTCAGTGTGCGCACGTCGTCCGACATCCGGTCGAAGCGCCCCGCACGGTGCAGATCGGCCATCGCCGTGAGGTGGTTCACGACGTGAACCGGCAAGCCCCGCTTGAGCAGCTCGTCCCGCCACGGCTCGACCGGAATGTCCTGAAAGGTGATTGTGCGGCCCAGCGCCTTCGAATACTCCTGTGCAAAGAAATGCATGTTCTCGGACTGCGGACCGGTCAGGTGATAGATCTTGCCGATGTGCGACTGCGGGTTTTCGAGCAGCGTGGCAACCACACGTGCAACGTCTTCCGCTGCGACCGGCGAAGTCTTGCCCTCGCCGAACGGTAATCTGATCTGATTTGATTGCCTGACCGAATCCGGAGTAAGAGTCAGGAAAAAGCCTTCGAGAAACACTGTCGGCCGCACGTGCACGACCGGCAGACCGGACCAGTTCAGCGCCTGCTCTGAAAGCCACTGCAGCTTGTGCTGCGGGCTCGGAGTAGTTTCGGTAATGCTCATCTGAGAGACCGTCATTTGCGACATATTGATGAACGCCTTCACGCCGTGATGCTTCGCCACCGCCGCCGTATTGATCGTCGCGGCCAGGTAGGCATCCGAAATCGACATGCTGAAGTACATCGTCTCGCAGCCGGCAATTACCCTATGCATCGAATCGAGATCGAGCAGATCGCCGACCACGACCTCCGCACCCATGTCGCGCAATGCCTGCGCGCGTTCGTCTTCATTTCGCACCATCGCACGCACCGCTTTGCCTTGCCTCAACAGCAGTTCGGTGACCGTGCGCCCTACCGCGCCGACGCGGCCCGCCGCGCCGGTGACCAGAATGGGATTTACCATGTTCTTTCCTCCTAAATTGATACTCGCGTGACGAGCCGCAGCCAAACGACTTTTCAGACTATTTGAACAGCACACGATGATGTCGGCTTTCCGACACGTTTCTCCGAACGGTGCCTCCTCTTGCCCGATTCTGGGTACCAGGCATGTTCCCCGGCCCACGTCTCCGGCTCCGCTTACTAGCTTGATCGCGGGCCAGCGTCGGCCTCACCATCCAGCACGTGTAGCAGGACTTCGGGTCAAGAGCACCCCGCTCACGACCATGCCCCACACCAGGCCGATGGCGGGCGAGACGAAGCGCGAATAGACGCCGTCCGGTGCCCAGAATCCGCCGCTCAGCCAGGTGGTGCCGCCTAGCAAGACGAGCACGACGGCAGCGACCCCGGCCGCGAAGAGCGCGTTCGAGATCAGCCGGGCCCGCCAGAGCCCAAACGCCGCGGCCATGATAAGCATCGCGCGCGGGAACGAAGTCAACA
>Ga0137409_10007024_pt1 | contig 11604 bp, 10 predicted proteins | sample CZODoug1_16funga_FD_122059 | JGI IMG/M metagenome (GOLD analysis project Ga0137409, IMG submission 122059) | Vadose zone soil fungal communities from Angelo Coast Range Reserve, California, USA - CZODoug1_16fungal (Hybrid Assembly) | ecosystem: Environmental > Terrestrial > Soil > Vadose zone... | reverse complement strand
GGTTCTGGCGTCGGCAACTCACCGGCCTGCAATACCTCGCGGGCGCCACCTTGCTGTGTATAGAACGCTGCACGCATAACATTCCTCCCAAGTTCATCCGGCGAAATCATGCCACTCGACTCGCGCGTCGGGATTCTGGCACCTTCCCGCATGACGCGGATGTGCCGCATCCTCCCTTCGAGCTCCTTGCGGCTGGAGCAATCGCCACGAAGCTCAAGTCATAAAACCCTTTGATTCATGGGCTTTGATAGAGCTTCCGCCTCTCTGTGACGGTATTGTCCGAACCATCAAGACTCGGTATCTCTCCAAATTCCTACAGAACCGTCCACCAGGGTGCGGCCAGCACATCCGGCGCCAGCCATTCAATTGCGTTACCAGTGTGCAGGAGCAGGCCAGCGCGCGCCTTCTTGCCATACTCAGCGCGGAACGTACGCAAGTGCGCGGCATCAGAAAGTCTCGGACGCGCAGTCGACTTCACTTCGATCGGTAGCAGCTTGCTGCCCGCCTCGATCACGAAGTCTACTTCCTCCCCAATGGACGTGCGCCAATAGCCCAACTCCGCGCGCTCGATGCGCGCATCGCGCCACGCGAGCAGATCGTGCAGCACAAGATTCTCCAAATGCGCACCGCCCGGTTCCTCGGTTTCGGCCAAATGCATCGCAATGCCTGTATCGCTCCAATAAATTTTGGGTGCCTTGATGAGGCGCTTGGTGCGATTCACCGCGTAGGCAGGCAAGCGCACGAGAAGGTAAGAGGTCTCCAGGAGGTTGAGCCAGCGGTGCACGGTGGGCTGCGGTAGCGCCACGTCGCGACCGAGTTCGGTCTGGTTGACAAGCTGGCCCATGCGCAGACAAGCGGCCCGCATGAGCCGACGGAAATCGGGTAATCCGCTGATCGCCGCTAGGTCCTGCAGATCGCGCTCGAGATAGGTGCGAACATAGCCGTCGAACCAGATACGCCGATCCGAGGCAGTAGTGAGCTCCAGCGCCGGCGTTGGAAAGCCGCCGCGGCGAGCAAGTATGCGCCAGTCTTCGGGGCTGTCTTTCTCATCGCCTAACAGCTCGCGCCATCCGGAATCGGGCGTGGCGAACAGATCTTCCCAGCGGCCACATCGTCCGAGGCCGCGCTGCTCGCGCCGTGTCATTGGCCAGAGCGTGAGATAGCTGGCTCGGCCAGCCAATGATTCCGAGACTTGTCGCATCAGGAGAAGGTTGGCGGAGCCCGTGAGTAGAAATCGCCCAGGCGTTCGGTCCCGATCTATAGAGCGCTTCACGGCGCGTAGTAACTCCGGCTCGCGCTGCACCTCGTCGAGCGTCACAGGGCCCGGCCCGCCTACAAGCGCCTCCGGATCGCGCCGGGCAGCATCGAGCACGTCGAGATCATCGAGCGAGGCATAGCGCCGCTCTCCAGGGACGAGATGTTCGACCAAAGTGCTCTTTCCGGTCTGACGGGCACCGGTGATGACGACTGCCGGCATAACCCGGATACGTTCAGAAAGGGCAGCTCCGACCAGCCTAGGGAGGGTCTTCATGCCATGGATGATAATCATTCACGGCATGAGTAATCAAGCCGAGATGGTAAAATTGGCCCCGCCCCACTGACCGGCTACGCTTTCGAAATATGCCCAGTGGCGGGCCCGCTCAAACGAGAATCCCGGGCCCTTGCGAAGCGCCGGAGTTATCTGCGACCCGCTAAGAGTGGCTCGCGCCTGACAAGTTTGATCAGCGGCGCCGACAGCGCCGCGAGGGTCAGCATTCCTGCGAGCCCATACAAACCGGCCGTGAAGGATCCTGTGGTGTCCTTCAACCACCCAATCATGTACGGGCCGAAAAAGCCACCGAGATTGCCCACGGAATTTACAAACGCCATTCCGGCCGCGGCGGCAGCGCCTTGAAGAAACCTGGGAAGTAAGCTGAAGATCGCCGGTCTGCATGAATTCATGCCCACTAAGGCGAGCGAAATGCCCGCGATCATGATCGGCAATGAGTCGACGGCGACCGACAGCGCAAATCCGCCGGCTGCTACCACGCAGCCGATGACATAGTTACCGAGGTATGCCCGCGAGCGATCGATGCGAAAGGACCAGGCGATCATCCCAATGCTTGCCACCAGGTACGGGAACGCGGATGTGAAACCGATTGCAGTCGTTGAAAGGCCTCGCTGTTTCAGCATCTGCGGCAACCACAGCGTAACGCCCAGTACGCCGACGATCAGGCAAAAGTACGAAAACGTCAGGATGAGCACGCGCGGATCTCGTAAGGCAGACCACACGTCACGCGACGCATTAGGATGGCTCTCCTCAGCAAGCCGCTTCTCCAGCGCGTCCTTTTGCTCGTCCGTCAGCCAGCGCGCGTCGCGCGGCCGGTCAGGCAGCGCATACAGCGTGTACAGGCCGAGCGCGCAGGCCGGGAGTCCCTCGCACAGAAGCAGCCAGCGCCAGCCGGCGAGACCTCCGACCCCGTTCATTTTGAGCAGCGCTGCGGACACCGGCCCGCTAATGACGGACGACATCGGATTGGCGACGTTGAACCAGGCGAAGACGCGGGCTCGCACTTCGACCGGAAACCATGTTGACAGGTAGAACATCACGCCAGGGTAGAAGCCGGCTTCGCAGACACCCGTGAGGAAACGGCAGGCAGAAAAACTGACGGGCCCCACCGCTAGACTAGTCGCCGCCGCTGCCAGGCCCCAGCTAATCATGATGCGTGCCAGCCAACGGCGCGCTCCGAACCGCCGCAATGCGAGGTTGCTCGGAACCTCGAAAAGGACGTATCCGAAATAGAACGTGCCTGCTGCAAATCCAAACTGCGTCGCGCTGAGTCCGAGGTCGCGGTTCATTGTCAGCGCAGCGAACCCGACGTTCGCCCGGTCGATGTAGCTGACGATGTAGCCGACCGCGAGCAACGGGATGACGTGCCACGCGGCGGTGCGAACTGCATCGTCGGAAGCGCTCCCTGCTACCGATTGCATGCCCTACCCCTTAGAGATCCGAGCCCTTCTGCCTAACCGCGTGAGCCACGGTACGGGCCTGGTTCCATTCCTCGCGGCGCCGCCGGATCTCGTCCGCCGTGAGCTTCTCTACGTTGCAATAGTCGAGTTTCCACGCTGCCGACTCGCTCCAACGCAATGGCGACTGCAGCGTCGTGCGCGGCCCCGGCGCCGACTCGAGCAGGCGCAGCGCCCATTCCAGTGTCGCTGCTTGCGACTGCGGATCTTGTGGGCGACCTGCAGGGTTCCCCAATGGAAAATCACTAAAGAGATAGCGCGGCACGCCGCAGTATTCTGGAATATCCCTGGCACACCCCATTATCACCGAAGAGATCCCCTGGCTCTCCAGCTGACGGGCAACGAGGCTTAAGGTTTGGTGACACACGGGGCAATTCGGCAGCAGGATCGCCGCCTCAACACCGTCGTCTATGCAGCGTTGCAGTATCTCTGGACAGTCCACCTCCAGCGTCTGACGTTGACTTCGATTGGTCGGTGCACCATGGAATCGCTTTGCAAGGGCGCCAATTCGCCCGGCCACGACAGTGGTACGGAGTGCCTCGAGCGGAAACCAGCAGCGGCTATCCTCCATGCTCGTGTGCATGCGATCAATGGCGACGTGCGAGATCCGCAGGTCGTGTTCAAGCGCTGTATCGCCGCTGTAGACGGTGTAGAACTTTGCCGCGGCGTTGTAAGGCGCACCGGACCCCTGCGGCCCCTTGTCCGACTGATAGCGAGCAGCAGTCGTGACGAACGTGACGCAGCTACGAGCCAGCGGCTTCCTCAGCGGCGCGAACGGCACCTCTACGTAGTGTGCCCACTGGTACACATTGGGGTAACCCAGTGCCTGGTACCAACTCCGCGTGCGTTCTATGTAACGCACGGGCTGATCGTACTCCGGAGCGAAGGTCAGGCCCTCAGGTTGGTGTGTCGGTGTCACGGGCGGCTCGCGTTCGCGATAATTGGGGCAATTGATTGTAGTCGAATTACTCGTCGGGCGGTAATCCAGCGCGGCATCACTCCGCGTCTCGCGATATCTAAGAAGGCGAAAGCATCGGCGAATTGCTCGACTTCTCCTGCGCTCATTCCGAGCTCGCGCGCCCCGTGTCAGCAGGCGCCGCTTACAGCGAGTCTCACATAATTCCAGCGGGTTCCATTTTGGAGTGCTGTGATGACAGTGTTTCCGTCGCGTCAATCCGGAGCCAGAGCCCGGCGCCAAGAATGAGGATCCCCGCCATTGACCGGAGCACAGCGTCGTAGTTTCCGATGCTCTCAACCAAATATCCGAAGATCAAAGATGAAGCGACGCCACCCACTGCGCCCGCCGTATTCATGCAACCTGCGACTGCCCCGGCGTGCCGCCTCCCGATGTCGACGCAAGTGGCCCAGACGGTCGGCTGCTGAAAGGTTATTCCCCCGTAGCACAGTGCCAGCCAGGCGAGCGCTGCGTATTTGTTCACGCTGATCAGTGCCGCGAAAGCGGACGCGGATGCGATAACCAGTCCCGCCATACACACGGCCCGCGGGCCCCACTTCGGGCCATACCTAAGTACAGCCGCGTCGCGTGCGTATCCCCCGACAATGTTTGCCAATGCTCCGAGCAGAAACGGCAGCGCAGACAGTTTCGTCTCGCCTTCAGTAAAACCGCGCGCCCGCATCATGTACGTGGGAAGCCAGAACAGAAAGAAATAATAAGAATAGAGGTAGGCAAACGTGGCGCCCATAATCGCCCACACACTTTTGTTCGCTCCGATGGCTTCCCACGGAAAGGCATGCGGAGGCATATCCGCAGGTTGTCCAATCTCCGCCAGCTCCCGGTCGGTGATACCGGGCTTTTCCTCCGGCAGGTTGCGATACCAGCGCCACCAACCACCGGCCCACACGACTCCCAGAATCCCGAAGACATAGAACGATACTCGCCACCCGAAATGCACTTGGATGGGCACTATCAGAAGCGGCGCGATCGCCCCTCCAAGCTGGCTCGAGAGAAAGATCACGCCGAAGGCGCGCCCTCGCTCGTCCACAGGAAACCACCGGAAGACGCTCGTGGAAGCGGTCGGGTAGGCACCGGCTTCGCCCGCACCGAAGAAAAACCGAATAATCATCAACGGCCATAGCTTGAAAGCGAACCCTGTCAGCGTCGTGAACACCGACCACCAAAGCACGATTCTGGTCAACATCGCGCGCGCGCCGAATCGATCAGCCAGGTAACCGCTCGGGATTTCGAACAGAGCGTAGGCCACCGCGAACGCGCCTGTGACGAGGCCCCAATCCTGCGGACTGAGGTGCAATTCATTCTGAATCCGGGGTCCGGCAACCGATATGCAGACGCGGTCGAGATACGTGATGACCGACAGCGCAGCTAGAAGAGCGAGGGCACGATGGCGGTATTTCATAGGAGTTGTTTGTGGCGATAGTGAGCGATAGATTCTGAATACCGATGCCGGTAGCGCATTTACGTCAGTCCTCGAGCTCCTGATTTCGCAGCCACTCGGCCAAAGCGTCGTCCTGGACCCGATAGTCCCCGTAGTCCATTCGCAGCACCAAGTCGGCGTCTTGTAGCCGGCGTAGCGATTGCTGCGGCACGTTCTTCGCCACAGCCTCATTGAGTCCGAGCGCCACTCCGAGCCGCCCGCGCGACGACTCCGAAAAGAGATCGGTGACGCCGGAAACAATCAACCGCAGCAATTCGCGGTCGGCCGGCAGCAGCCGGTGCCAAGTGCTCACGAAGTTCGCATCATTAAAGACATGCGCCTCGGTGTCGAGAAGCGCTGCTTTCGAGCCCAGATCCGCGTACGCGAGATACCGACTGAGGTAGCGCCGAAAGAACTCGGGTGTGCGCTTCAAAGCCTCGAACGTGGATATGGCATCTTTCTGCGTAAGTGGATACCTCGACAGCCGGTTTACCTTCACTACCATCGCCCGGACGAATTCCTCGCCGAGCAGCTCAAATGGCTCGAGTGGCGCCCAGTTGTAGAACGGCTCCGTGGAACGGCCGAACATGCGTCGCAGCGTCGCTTCTGAGCTGCCGGCGAAAATCACCTTGATGTTCTGCTTGCGCCCGTCGAGGCTCGCGCGCAACGAGTGTGCGAGGTCTGCGTGCGCAGATTCAGCGAGAACTTGAGCCTCGTCCAATACCAAGAGCATCCTGCGCTTTGGCTTGTCGAAACTGCGAATGAGCTCGGTGAGCCGCGGAGTAGCCGCTGCCTCGGTGCCGCCGAGTTCCGCCTCAAGGCTACCCTCCGCCATCCCCGCCACCTTTGCCGATACCTTGATACTCTTGAGCGGTCGCTTCAGAGTCTTCGCGAGCTTGCCCAAGCCGGTAGGCCTGAGTGCCCGGCTGAGCGCGGCCAAGAATGCGGGAGCAGGCTGGCTCCTCGCGTCCCAAAGATTCAGATATACAGTGAGGTACCCCGCGTCGCGCGCAGCCGGGATGAGGTCCTGTTCGAGGAACTCTGATTTTCCCATCCGCCGCTTGGCAAATAGCGCGCGGGCGGAAGTAAGTCCGACATCGAACATCTGAAGGTACTTCGCGGCGAGCTCAGGTCGCGGGTAGTGCCAGGGATCTGCTGGGATCGTCGATCGGGCCATAGGTATCCTGAAGTATTTTCAGTTCAGGAAGTATTATAATATATGATACCTTCGTATACCACACGCCCCTAGGGTGATGCGCGTGAATGATAAAGTTACCGGGCTCCTGCCGCAGTTCATCAAAGATCTGAACCGGTTGCAGCCGGAATACTCCCATGGCGACAGAATCTGGCGATTTCCGATGCGGACGGGAACGAAGCCCAAGGACTGGGCGATGGCGCATGTTACGCACTACCAGGACACCTATTATTTCTCATGGACTGCGGGCAAGTTGTCGCTGGAATTGAACGCCAACGGCAACGCAACCTCATCGGTTCCTGAGAATCCGAGCGGAGGGGAACTTAAGAAATTTGCCTGGTCATTAAATCATTTCAACCGGCTGGTCGAGCGGATCGAGAAAGACTGGGTGAGCGTTTACCGCGAAACCCTGCGGGATTATCCGCTCACCATGCGCTACGGAATCGTTCCGAAAAGCGTTATCTGGAAGTACTATCCCGACTCATACCGGCCCGATACCGAACTAGGAAAAGCGCGCACCGCCGAATTCATCGAGCAGGTGCGTGCTTATAAGTTCCGCGAGGAATATGACGGACATCACAAAAAGATGACGCTGGCGATACTCATGCGCTATTGCAAGGTTGCCTATCTGGCGAATCGAGACCAGTTCAAAGACGCCATTGCAAAGGGAATGTCCGGCCTCAAAATGTACCGGCGGTTCGCGGACGGACGCGACGAGGGCCTGTCCGGACTACCGCTGAACTCAGAAGACGCCTTCAGAAAGTGGTATCACTCCCGCCGCGGCGGCGGCCATCCATGGGAAATCTACCGTGGCGGCAATACCACGCATATAGATCTCGGTGTCATTGAGAGACATCAGGGCTGGTCGGTGTTCTTGAACGGCTCTAGCACTGGGCGCATGGTGGAAACCGTCAGAATCGCCATGGCGCTGGCGCAGGGAGGTTTGCCGGTTGAAATACACGGCGCCGAGGAGTTGATGCTGAGGCTGCTGGGAATGGATAACGTGGGCATCATCCCGGAATACCTCATCAACCATCGCGCCGCTCAGCACTTTGAAAAAGAAGACAATGTTTTCGATTGTGCCCATCTTTACGACCTGCCCCATAACAACAGGATTCGACCGTTCATCACCTGGAATCCGCTGACGCCCCTGCGGCCATCTACAATCTGATGCCAAGCCCGCAGGGGGATGAGAATTCCTGTTTTGTTATTTCGACCTACGGCGTATGCGACATTTCTATAGCGTCAGCTGATAGATCGATCCCCCGCCGGCCGGACCGCCGCTCGAAGTAACACCGAACAGGCTGCCATCGGTGCTTTGGACAACCGAAAGCGGAAACACCTGTGCGCCGTTGCCACCGAACCCGAAGTCCCAGAGCACGGTTTCCTCGCCGGCAGGTGTGATGCGGAAGATGGTCCCGCAGCCGTAGGCGTAACTGGATCCGCAAGTTTGAATCGTGCCGCCCAAGACGGTGGTCCCGTAAAAATTGCCATCGGTGCCCTGGGTAACGCCGGACCACGGGCCGCTTCCGTCAGTTCCCGCGCCGAAGGCCCACAAGACCGAAAGCGTTCCAGCATGCGTGAACCTGAAGAGGGTTCCGCCTCCGTTGGTCCCGCCGCCTTCGGTCGTGCCGTAGAAGTTACCGTCGCTCCCAATGATGAGTCGCGGGGCGGGCAGACCGCCCTCAACTGTACCTCCGAAGTTCCAAACTACAGTCTCAACACCGGTGAGCGTGATCTTGAATATCGTGCCGCTAGCATTCGCGCCACCCAGGCTCGTAGTCCCGTAGAGGTTGCCGTCGCTTCCAGTCACGAGCGCACCGTGGGGAGCAAACCCATCCGTCCCGGTGCCGAAGTTCCACAACACTGTCTCGACGCCACCCGGTGTTACGCGAAATACAGTACCGTAACCGGTGGTACCGCCCGAGCCCGTTGTCCCGTAAAAATTCCCGTCACTCGCCTGGACTAGCCCGCCAAACGGAAACTGGCCGTCCGAGCTTGATCCGAAGCTCCAGAGCGTCGTGATCGCGCCGTCAGGCGCGAGCTTGAATACGGTACCGTTGTTGTTCGTTCCGCCCCAGTATGTCGTTCCGTAAAAATTGCCATCTGACGATTGGAGCAACGCACCTACCGGTCCCCACGACGCTGTGCCGCCGGCAAAGCTCGCGACGACCGTCTCGGTGCCGGCGGCGGTCAGGCTATAAACGACGCCGTTATCGGTCAGCCCGCCGTACTCTGTCGTTCCGTAGAAGTTACCGTCGCTTCCTGCGATAGGGCCCGATTGCGGATAGTTTCCATCCGCGCCGAAGCCGAGGTTGTCAATCAACGTAAAGACGGGGCAATGGATCCGGATGGTGGTCACGTTCGCAAGGGCCACTTGACCTGCGCCAGCGATAACCGAGCAACCCTGATATGCGGGCTGTTTGCTGATGGTCACGTTGTATTGGCCGCCGGTCGTAATCGCCGTAGGAAATGTGAATCCTGCGTTCGAGCTAACAGTGATTGCATCAGTGCCGTTGTCCTGAAGGGTGATAGAGGTTCCAGCAGCCAATCCTGTCACCGTCCCGCCGATCGTGAACGTGAGAGGTGCGCAGCTAACGCTCACGCCGGTTACATTTGCCGAAGTCGCTGTGCCTAAGCCGCCGGTCACTGAACACACCTGACTCGCAGGCTGGGTTCCGACGCTCACGCTATATTTCAGACCGACAGCAATCGCGGTCGGGAATGTGAATGCCGTATTCGATTTGACCGTGATCGAGTCCCCTCCGTTGTCGAGGAGGACGACCGAGGTTCCGGAAGCAAGTCCCGTGACGGTGCCGCCGATTGTGTAGGTTGTTGGTGTGCAGCTGATAGTGACATTCGTGACATTGGCGGACGCGATCGAGCCGGCGCCGCTGCCCACGACACAGGTTTCATTCAACGGCGGGGTAGTGACAGCCACGGCATACTGGCCTCCCGATGCAATCGGCGTCGGGAAAGTGAATGTGCCGTTTGCCTTAATGGTAGTGGCATTTCCGCCGTTGTTTGAAACAACCAGCGAAGCGCCCGTCGACAACCCGGTGACTGTACCGCCGACGATGTATGTCGGAGGAGGGCTAGAGGGCTGAGAGCCACCGCCGCCGCCGCATCCTGCGAGAATAAGTAACAAGACTGCTAGGGTGCCCGATTCGCCGGCAGTCCGCCAATCCCTGGTTTGCATTTATTGTTGTCTCCGTTGTCGCAGCATTGCAGAAAACTCTCGCGCTGCCAAGAGAGAACATGATGCCGGTGTTCTTCGGGACAATTTGGTCTGCGCTTCCGGAATGCGCTCCGCAGTTACGAGCAAAGCATCGCTTATAGCATCGCCGGTCAAGCCGTCGTCCGAATATGTGCACAGAGGAGGCCCTTTTCGTTCCGCGAATTGCTGGTAGTGGCCGCGTGGCGCATGTCGCCCGTGATTCGGCAGCGAATTGGCGCTGTCGACCCCGAACAGCCCTTCACCAATGGCCGCTTGAGGGAAGATCACAAGCGGCAGGTCTCTCATTTGGACTAATCAGCAACTCTGCGCCAGCCGATAGCTAGGCCCTTTTCCACTTCCATGCCGACGCCACCAGCGCTGACTTTGCCATCTGTGATCCACGACGCGTTATAGAAAGCCCCAGCCTTTTCGATGACCAGATCATATTCGTCCGAGAACTTGCCTTGCTCGTCGTAGTAGCGAACGTGATAGTGCCCGACAAAGCCTTGCTTGGGTCCTCCCGTCGCCAAGCCTTTTCCGCTGTAGACATTCTGGTATGTCCATCTCGCGTTTAGCGTTCCTGGCACATTGCCTTTGGTATACAGAACGAAGCCGATATTCAATGCCTGCCGGGCCTCTGAAGCGATAGCAACTGACGCGCTGCCGGCGGCCACCACAAAACTTGTCAGCAACGTCCTAACGAACAACGATCTACGCATAGAACACCTCACTTTCGTGCGTGCGAAACAAGTTTCCCTAACGTCCTACTGCAGACCCACCGTTCAGGCAGATCCAACCGGTACTGTTGACCCGCTGGCCGGACTTGAGCGTGAGCTTTGTGGGCCTTGCGCTACTTCAGTAAACCGAATACCCACCGTCGACCGGCAGTGTGGCGCCCGTGATGAAGTCAGCTCCGCGAGAGGCGAGGAAAACGGTCGCTCCGATGATTTCGTCGGCTCTTCCCCAGCGCTTGGCGGGCGTGCGTGCGATGATTTCGTCATTCATCGGCGAGCTACGCACTGCCGCCGTCATATCCGTTTCGATCCATCCGGGCGCGATGGCATTGACCTGGATGTTGTGTGGCGCTAATTCAATCGCAAGTGATTTGGTGAGCTGAACGATAGCTCCCTTTGCCGCGCTGTAGGAAGGCACAAGCCCCGATCCAAAGATCGAGTACATGCTCGCGAGATTGATGATTTTGCCGCCGCTCTTGCGCTTGACCATTGATTTCGCAACCAACTGCGACAGGAGAAAGGAAGCGTTCAAATGGGTTTCTATGGTCTTATCCCAGACATCGGCGGTTTCGTTCAGCACCCCACCTGTTAGCGCAACAATCCCGGCATTGTTGACCAATATGTCGATACCGCCGAGCGTACGCTCCACTTCGGCCACCGCGGGAGCCAATGCGGCCCGATTCGTCACATCGAGGGGCAACACCAGCGCAGGCTTGCCGATGGCCTTCAGCTCCGCGAGTACCAGTTGATTCTGTTCTGCATTGCGCGCGAGAACGGCCACGGATGCGCCCGCGCGAGCCAAGCCCAGCGCCATTGCGTGGCCGATTCCGCGATTGCCACCGGTCACCACGGCGACGCGGCCACTCAGGTCAAAAAGCGAACCATTGCCAGCCATCCTGCCTCCCGGGAAATAACAATCACATCAATTATTCGAGCCGCGACGGTTAGTCAGGGGTATCGCGAACCGTCCAACGAGACTAACGTTTCTCCTGCAATTTCTGATTGTATTATATTGTATGTTTAATTTGTGTCTCCATAAGAGACGTTCTTGCCATTGGA
>Ga0137409_10007023_pt1 | contig 11605 bp, 10 predicted proteins | sample CZODoug1_16funga_FD_122059 | JGI IMG/M metagenome (GOLD analysis project Ga0137409, IMG submission 122059) | Vadose zone soil fungal communities from Angelo Coast Range Reserve, California, USA - CZODoug1_16fungal (Hybrid Assembly) | ecosystem: Environmental > Terrestrial > Soil > Vadose zone... | reverse complement strand
TGCGACCGCGATTCACTGCTGGGTCCCATCGAAGCCGCCAAGCTCGGACTGATTGATCCGGTCCTGGTTGGGCCGGAAGACAAAATTCGCGCGGTCGCTAAAGCGGAAGGCATCGATCTCTCTCCCTTCCGGATCGTACCTACCGAGCACAGTCACGCTTCTGCGGCGAAGGCGGTCGCGCTGGTGCGAGCCGGCGAGGTTGAAGCGCTGATGAAGGGCAGCCTGCATACCGACCACCTCATGTCAGCCGTTGTAGCCTCCGCCACTGGCCTGAGGACCAGTCGGCGGATCAGCCACGTCTTCCTCATGGACGTGCCGTCGCATCCCCATGCGCTCGCGATCACGGACGCGGCGATCAACATCGCGCCTACGCTCGAGGACAAAATGCACATTGCCCAGAATGTCATTGATCTGGCGCATGTGATCGGCGTAGCCGAGCCGAAAGTCGCTATCCTGTCGGCGGTGGAAACCATCAATCCAAAGATCCCCTCGACCATCGAGGCGGCGGCTCTCTTCAAGATGGCCGATCGCGGCCAGATCACCGGCGGTATCCTCGACGGTCCGCTGGCTTTCGACAATGCCATCAGCGAGGCGGCCGCGAAAACCAAGAAGATCGCCTCACCAGTCGCCGGCAAGGCCGACATCCTCCTGGTGCCTGACCTGGAGGCGGGGAACATGCTGGCCAAACAACTGCAGTATTTGGCTGGAGCTGATGCGGCGGGGATCGTCCTCGGCGCGCGCGTGCCAATCGTTCTGACCAGCCGCGCCGACAATGTTCGCACGCGACTTGCCTCAATCGCGGTAATGAAGCTTGTCGCCCACGCCAAACGTACGCGCGGAGCGGCTCAACCCGTTGCCTAGTTATGACTGACGCGATTCTCGTTATCAACGCCGGCTCTTCGAGCATCAAATTCTCGGTCTTCGTTGCCAAAGGCGCGGGGCTGACACTCGCGTTCCGCGGCCAAATAGAAGGATTGTTTACCTCGCCCCATTTCATTGCCAAGGATGCGGTTGGAGCAGTCATGGACGAAAAGTCCTGGGGAGACGGTGTGGAGCTGGGCCATGCCGGTGCGATCGAGTATCTGCGCCTATTCCTGCGCGAAAGGCGTGGCGACGTACGATTGGCCGGCATGGGCCACCGCATTGCTCACGGCGGGTTGAAGTACTTTGAGCCTGTGCGGGTGGATGCGGAGGTTCTCGCTGAGCTCGAAAGACTGGTCCCTCTGGCACCACTGCACCAACCGAATAACCTGGCGCCGATTAGCCTGGTCCTTCAACGCATGCCAGAAGTGCCGCAAGTGGCATGTTTCGACACCGGCTTTCACCATACCAACCCGCAGTTGACGCAGATGTTTGCGCTACCCCGCGAATTGACCGACGCCGGCGTTCGCCGCTACGGGTTTCATGGTTTGTCATATGAATATATTGCATCGGTGTTGCCCGAGAGAATTCCTCAGGCTGCCGTGGGCAAAACGGTTGTGCTGCACCTGGGGAGCGGTTCAAGCATGTGCGCCCTATCTGAGGGCCGCAGTGTTGCCAGCACGATGGGTTTTTCGGCGCTTGACGGCCTGGCGATGGGGACTCGGTGCGGGTCGCTCGACCCTGGTGTGATCCTCTTTTTAATCGAGCAGCGGAAGATGGACGTGCGCGCGATCGAAAAACTTCTCTACAGCCAGTCCGGCCTGCTGGGCGTATCCGGCATCTCCAGCGATGTGCGTGTCTTGCTGGAAAGCCAGGACCCCCGTGCAAAGCTCGCGCTCGACCTTTATGTTTATCGGATTGGCCGCGAATTAGGCTCGCTGGCGGCGGCTCTTAGCGGATTGGACTCCATCGTCTTTACGGCGGGCGTAGGAGAAAATGCCGTCAAGATTCGCGAGGAGGTTTGTCGCAACGCGGCATGGTTGGGCGTGAAATTGGACCCGGCCGCCAACGCAAAAGGCGGACCCTGCATCTCGAGCGACCGGAGCCATGTGACCGCCTGGGTACTGCCCACCAATGAGGAGCTTATGATTGCCCGCCATACACTGCGCGTGCTTGGCCTGGCTCAGGGAAAAGACGAGAAAGAACTGGCGGCGGCGGCATGAAAGGCAAAACAGCCATTATCACCGGCTCAACCAGTGGCATCGGCCTGGGTATCGCGCAAGCCCTGGCAGCTCAGGGCGCAGACATCCTGGCGGTGATAGCCTTCCCTAAAGGCTGCGCCACGCTCATGGAAACCGCGCCAGGAGTCACTGTTGAACACCTGCTCGCCCAAACCGAAGCCAGGCTCAGCATATCAGAGCAAATTCAGATCCTGGCAGCGGCATAGAACGGGAAGGTGACATGGTTGGATAGTTCCCTATTGCAACACCGGAATCAGACAAAATCTTTATAATAATCTCGAACCCCTTATGCAAATTCAAGTTCCGCACCCAGCACTCAAAGGGGCTAAAGCTCTGGTCGTTGGGGTTGCAAACGACCAATCCATCGCTTACGGCTGCGCCAAGGCCTTTCGCGAACTCGGGGCGGATCTAGCCCTTACGTATCTCAACGACAAGGCCAAGCCGCACGTCGAGCCACTCGCAAGGACGTTGGAGGCGCCCTTGTTCCTGCGTCTGGATTTTGCCGAGCCCGGCTCGCTCGGCTCCGGAAAGATCCTGTTCACCCTCAAGATGGCCGGCCTGGCGAGCCCGCCGCCGGACACGACCTGGCCGATTCTCCTCCGGGCCAACGGGACGACCGACTATGCCGTGCGGATGCACACCAACGCGGCGGGGCAGGTGTTCTTCACGGTGGCCACCGGAGCGAACAACACCAACCCCATCCTGAACGCCGGCACGCCCGCCGACCCGTCCAGCGGCTTCAGCGCCGACGGCACGATCAGGATCGTGGTCAGCCGGAGCGCCCTCGGGAATATCGCGCTCGGACAGATTCTCGACATGTTCCTGGTGCGCATCCGGGTGGAAGGCGGCGCGGTCGCGGCCACTCCGGACAACATGCCCGACAGCCTGGCGCGCACCGGGACCTACACCGTAGTGGGCAGCGAGAACTGCACCGGCCAGGCGCCGACGGCTCGCGACGATGCGGCCAGCACCGTGGAGAACACCTCGGTGGTCATCAACGTGCTCGCCAACGACTCCGACGGCGGCGCGCCGCCCCTCGCGGTGACGAACGTCGGCCAGCCCGCCAGCGGCACGGCCACCAACAACGGCGACGGCACGGTGACCTACCGGCCGAACATGAACTTCACCGGCAGCGACAGCTTCACCTACACAATCAAGAACGGCCAGAATCTCAGCGCGACGGCGACGGTGCGCGTCAAGGTGAACCCGTTCTGTCCGCTCATGCCCACCGGCAGCTTCATCGACACGTTCGAGCCCGGAGCCAGGCCCGGCTGGGGTGTCGACACCTTCAAGAACAGCCTCGGCCCGGCCAGTCCCACCTGGCAGGTCATCACGGATCCGAATGCCCACAGCGCCACTCATTCCTTCTTCAGTGACGCGGCCACGCTCGACCTGAAGGACGACCGGCTCGTGGCGCCCTCACAGAATATTTCCTCCACCAGCCACCTCATCTTCTGGCACCGCTTCAATTTCGAAAACACCTTCGACGGAGGCGTGCTGGAGGTGAGCACCGACGGCGGCGGCACCTGGACTGATGTGGTGGCCGGCGGTGGCTCGTTCGTCACCGGAGGCTACAACGGCGCGGTCAGCCCCGACTTCGGCAGCCCAATCGCCGGACGCGCGGCCTGGACCGGCGGCCCGATCAATGCCGCACTCGCGGCGATGACCAAGGTGGACGTGAATCTTGGTGCCATCGCCGGACTCGGTGAAGGCGTGCGCGTGCGCTGGCGGCTGGCGGCCGACCCGCTCGCCATCGGCTCGACGCCGGGCCAGGGCTGGTGGATCGACGACGTGCAGTTCACCAACACCCTGGTGCAGAGCGTGTGCAATCGCCCGCCCATCGCCAACGATGATACGGCGGGCACGACCCAGAACACTCCGGTGACCATCAGCGTGCTGGCCAACGACACCGACCCGGACGGCGACCCGCTGACGGTTCAGAGCGTCACGCAGCCGGCCAACGGCACGGCCACGACCAATGGCACAACCGTCACCTACACGCCGAACAACAACTTTACCGGCACCGACACGTTCACCTACACGGTCCGTGACACGGCCGGCAACACGGCGACGGCGAAAGTCACCGTGACCGTGACCGCGACGCCCAACCGGCCGCCGGTGGCCGGCAATGACACGGCGTCCACGACCAGGAACACACCGGTCACAATTGACGTGCTCGCCAACGACACCGACCCGGACGGCGACAGGCTCAGCGTGCAGAGCGTCACGCAACCGCCCCATGGCACGGCGACCAACAACGGCGACAGCGTGACGTACACGCCGGCCCAGAACTTTGTGGGCACCGACACGTTCAACTACACCGTCAGCGACGGCCGCGGCGGCACGTCGACCGCACGGGTGACCGTGAACGTCACCCAGCCGCCGAACCGACCGCCGGTGGCCAATCCCGACTCGGCTACCACGCAGCAGAACACGCCGGTCACCATCAATGTCGTGGCCAATGACACCGACCCGGACGGCGACGCATTGACTGTGACAAGCGTCACCCAGGGCGCGCACGGAACGGTGGCCAACAACGGCAACGGCACGGTCACGTATTCGCCGAATGCGGGCTTCGTGGGCACCGATACGTTCACCTATACCATCAGCGACGGCCACGGCGGCACCGCCACGGGTCAAGTGACGGTGACCGTGCAGGCCCCCACGACGGGCAAGGTCACGGGCGGTGGCTGGGTCCCGGCGAAAACCGGCAACGGCAGAGCCAACTTCGGCTTCAACGCGCAGCAGCAGACCGGAGTCAAGGGCCGCATCACGTTCGACGACAGCAGCAAGGGCCTTGGCCTGAAGGGTGTCGTGAACAGCCTCCGTATCACCGGCTCGCAGGCCGACTTCAGCGGTACCTGCGCGCTGAACGACGGTACGCAGTGCAACTATTCCGCCCACGTCGAAGACAAGGCCGAGCCCGGCACTGGAAAGGACCGCTTCAAGGTCCAGATCTACAACTTGTCCGGGGCTCTGCTCTACGCGACAGACAGTCTGCTGGGAGGCGGTAATATCCAGGTCCACTGATTTGGGTGGTACGATTCGGCGAGGGGAGAAAGCCGGCGACGGCTTTCTCCCCTCGGGAGCGTGTCCGATGCGCGTGAAGGACTGGCTCTTCCTGCTGTCTGCTCTCCTCGCGACCGTGAGCACGGTCGCGAGCGGAAACTTCGACGCCTGCAAGTTGATCGAGTCCTCCGAGATCGAGGCCGTGCAGGGCGAGACGGTTCTGGACGCAAAGAGCAGCGAGCGCAAGAGCGGCGGTTTCGTGATCGCGCAGTGCTACTACACCCTGCCCTCCCACACCAAGTCGGTGAGCCTGGAGGTGACGCGGCCCGATCCCGAACAGAGCGTACCGTCCGGGCCACGCGATCGCTGGAAGATGCTATTCCACGGCGACAGTGACCAGGAGGAAGAGAATGAGTCGGGCAAGCCGCAGCCGGTGTCTGGCGTCGGCGATGAAGCGTTCTGGTCCGGCAACCCGATGGTCGGCGCCCTCTACGTCCTGAAGGATGACAGCTATCTCCGGGTCAGCATCGGCGGGGCGGAGGACGCATCCATCAAGATCCAGAAAACGAAGGCCCTCGCCCAGAAAGCATTGAAGCGCCTGCCATATTTATAGGCGGACCGTCACCAACACGGACGGCGCCCAGACAGCCGTTCACCAGTCGGCCGGCAGTGCGAATCCCGAGGTCGTGACCATCAGCCCGGTAGCCCCTGGCAAGAGGAGGAAGCGTCACGCTTTCGGTGACCGAGATCTCGGCCGCGGGTTGCGTTTCCCCCGCGGGCACGGCGACAGTGACCATAGGCAGGAAGTAAGGCGCCCTGTTCCGGCCTCTCCGGCCGGCCTGATCACGGCAGGCCGGCCGAGGGGGTCCGACCTCCGCCCTACGGACAACCGGCGGCCACGCAGGTTCCCTTGTAGGTGGTGCAGATGGTGGCCGTCACGACCTGGGCGCAGACGATATTGTGTCGTGAACCTCCCGCGCACGCTTTGAATTCGCAGCCGCCTCTCGCGAGCGCCGGCGTTGCCCAGACGTCCGCAAGAGCCGAGACGTAGGGCGAGCCGATTCGCGGCGATGGGACGAGCAACGTTGCGACCACGGCCAAGGTTGCGGCGATGGCGACGAACCGAAGAGCCAGCCGGAGCGGTGCCTTCATGCGGGGATCCGTTCAAGGGACCCCATGCGCTCTACGATGCGATTGCAGATCGCCAGACCAATCTGCCCTCCTTCGGAGCCCCCGCCCGAGCCGGTGACGCTACAGGACCGACATCGCCTTGAGCCGCAGCTCCTTGCGCCAGAAGCGGCGCGGGTTGTGAAGGAGGCCGCGGCATTCCTCGGGGAGCAGGACGAGGCTCACGTGGATGTTCGGCGCGACGCCGATCGGCAAGTCGCGCTCCATGCACGCCTCGTAGAGGCGGCGGAAGACCGGGATGAGGCCCTCGGTCCGCGGGGGCGGTGCATCCTCCATGTCGGTGCCGACGAGCGGCCGGAAGACGCAAACGGTCGGGATGGCGCCGACGGAGGTGATCCAGTCGATCGCGGCGATCGACGAAGCGGCGGGCTCGAGTCCGGCGATGATCTCGCCGTTCGAGACCCACGGGTCGAGCGGCGACCGCAAGCCGGAGATCGATCCATGCGCCGGTCCTCGGCCGAGTCGCGCGCAGTACGCGACCGCTTCGAGGTAACGGCCGTGCCCGTACTCCCGATCCTTGCCGGGGCAGACGCGGCCGAAGATGTCCGGGTCGAAGATCTCGAGGCAGAACGAGACCCGGTTGACGCCGATCTCCTTCAGACTGTCGTAACGGCGCAGATCGTGGTGCGGCGGCGTCTGGATGCCGACCAGCAGGCCGGTCTCCCGCTTCACCCGCCTGATGAACGGCTCCAGGATGTCGAGGTAGGTGTCTCCCGCGTAGTGGCCGGTGTTGAAGTCGACGTAGGTGATCCGTGACTCCTTCTGCGCAGCCTGCACCACCTCCATCACCTCGTCGACCGACTTTTCGTCGGCGTCGGCAACGCCCAAGTTGAGGCCGACCGAGCAGAAGCCGCAATTGGCGCGCGGCTTCTCCTTCCAGTAGTCGCAGACGTGGGCGGGGTAGATCCCGAGGTAGGTCCCCTGGAGCGTGCCGATGCGCGTCATCGGCTTGCCGGTAGTCGTGCTGCGGCCGTACCAGTCGGGCCGGGGCGCGGGCCGGACCCAGGCGACGGGCCGGCCGTTCCGCGACAGCACTTGCAGGGAGGCTCCACTCGAAGCGCTCTTGCCGTGAAGGCGGATGAGGTAGGCGCCTTCCTCCCGGTACAGAACGTAGGGGGAGGATCGGGCGAACCGCTCGACGACCGGCACGTTCGTCCAGAGTCCGCCCGGCAGGATCAGCTCGAGCCCGCTTCCGAGCCCGGCCCTCGTCCGCAGGAGGGGCCTGCCCCCGTCGTCGGCCACCATGCAGGAGTCGTCGATTCGCATTCCCTTGCAGTAAAGGTCGAGCTTGAGAAGCGCGGGATTGTGTCGGACGTCGGTTTCCACCGGGACCTCGACCCGAAATACGATTCGCGTGGCAGCGCGTCGTGCAACGACGGGAACGCCTGCACCACGGGCGATGTCTGCAACGGCGGGCAGTGCAGGGGAGGGCCGCCGCCCAATTGCGATGACGGGAATGCCTGCACCACCGATGCCTGCGATCCCGGCACGGGCTGCACGCACCAATCGCAGGCCGGCCTGCAGTCGGTCTGCTCGTTCAACCCGGCCTCTCTCAACCTGAGTTCGCAGGGCGGTTCGTTCTCGGTCAATCTCTCGATCGTCAACACGTGCGGTCCGGACGGCCCTGCGCCGATCCCGCCGGGCAACATCGAAATCGTGCACGTGTCGAGGGCCGGCAACACCTTCTTCCCCGATCCGGCCTCGCAGAAGTGTCCGGCCTCCGACGGCAGCACACGCTTCGAGACCGGTCTCTTCGAGGATCTAGGGGCGCGCTCCGTCTCGGGGAACACCGTGTCGCTGAAGTTCGACAAGCCGAGCGACGCGAACTGTCGGACGCTGGACGGCAACCGCAAGGACCTCAGCGCGGCCCTGTCGAGCGTTCCCAACAACACCAATGCGCCGATCTGCGTGTCCGGTATGGCCGACGGGCAGTTATTCGAGTGCTGCACCAGCACCAAAGTGCTGAACAAGAGCAACTGATTTCAGACTAGATTAGAGAAACTGCACCGCCACGGAGCAGCCCAGGGCGACGAAGAAGACCGCCATCGTGATGCGGTCCGTCGCGGCCGGCTCCGATTCGATCCCGGCCAGGCGCTCGCAGAGGAACCGGATGTAACCGTGCGGGAACCCCTGCTTGCCGCGACGCAGCTGGATGCGCGTGTGCCAGTCGGTGGCCAGACAGTAACCAAATCCGCGGAACCATCCCAGGCCGAACCAGGAGAACAGGACCAGCACCTGGATTGCGAGGCCGATCCTTCGGGTCGGCGGAAAGACCCATCCCAGCGTGCTGAGAAGAATGATCGCCGCGTGAACGGGGTGGAAGGCCGCGTCGAGAAGCGCCAGCCCACCGCGCGGGAAGTCGTCACGCGCCCAGGATGGCATCGGCATTCTCGATCACCTTGCGGAAGGCCTCGATGTACTGGTCCAGGATGACGCGATCGGCGCCCGGAAAGCCGGGGAGCCTCATCAGGCCGAGGCTCTCCCGTTCGGTCCTGGGGAGAGAGTTCGGCGCGTAGGACGGTGGCTCGATGGAAGGCGGCAGACGGGCAATCTTTCGGAAGTATCCCTCGGTGAAGAAGGGCTGCTGGTGCACGAGGGGATACCGTGGGGACGAGACGCGACACCCCTCGGCCTGGAGCGCCTTGATCAGCGAGTCGAGGGGCAGCCTCACTCGCTCAGGCTCGGGTCTCACGAGAAACTCGAAATATACTCTTCGAATGTGGGGCGGCGGCAGGAAGGTATGGAAGCCCAGGCTCTCCAGAGCGGATGACAGGTATTCGACATTCTGGTTGCGTTTCCGGTTCCTCTCCTCCAGATGACGCAGCTGCACGCGCGCCACCGCCGCGGAGAGTGGCGCCATCCGCGTCTTGACTCCGAAGCTGGTCGCCGCGAAGCGGCGGGCCGGGCTGGAGAGCTCGAGGATGCGCGTGATGTCCCCGAGACAGACGGCTCTCTCGAAAGCCTGCTCGGACCGGCACAGGAGCACGCCCCCCTCACCGGCCGGCGCCAGCTTGTCCCCCTGAAGGCTGAAGACGGCGACGTCCCCGAGCGAGCCGCACGGCCTGTCTCTCCAGATCGCCCCGTGCGCGTGGGACGCGTCCTCGACGATCGCGAGACCGTGACGGCGGGCGACCGCCGTGATCTCGGTCATCTTGCAGGGCAGGCCCCAGAGATGGACCACGACCAGCGCGCGGGTTCTCGAGGTGATCCGGCGCTCCAGGTCCTCGGGATCGAGGCCCATCCGCTCCCCCTCGCTCTCGCAGAAGACGGGGATGGCCCCGAGCCAGATCATCGGAAGGACCGAGGCCCAGAAGGTGGCGGACGGGACGAGGACTTCGTCTCCGGGCTTCAGATCGATCGCGTGGAAGGCGGCGAGCATGGCGGCCGTCCCGTTGCAGTGGGTCAGCGCATACGGCATCCCCGTGAGGCCCCGGTAATCCTGTTCGAGCTCGCGGATGACCGCGTGAGTCGAAAGGTTGCCGTCCCGGAGAATCCCGAGGACCGCCTCCTCGTCCGCGGTCGTGAGGATCGGCCAGCGCAGCGCGGGCCCGTGGTCCGCGGTCACGACCGGTTCGCCGCCGAGGATCGCCGGCTTGCCCGAGCGCGACGTCACTGGACGACCCCCAGGACGTCGTCGAACCTCCGCCGCACGCCTGCCTCGTAGGCGCCGAGGGCACGATCCGCTTCGGCGTCCGATCCCCCCGAGAGCACGAGGGCCAGCTGTCTCACCCGGGACCGGTTCTCTCCAGCCCGGCCGAGCCCCTCCCTGGGAATCCACTGGGAGATGTTGGTCCTCCGGCGGAGGTAGTCCTCGAGCGTGCAGCAATATTCGTGTCGCATGCACCAGTCCAGGGAGGGGACCCGCCCTGGAATTCCCGGGTAATGGTCCCACTCGGGCTCCGGAAGGATCCGCGGGGCGTCGCAATCCGGGGAACGAGCCGGTCCGATCCTCCGGGCGATCCGGGCGGTGATTTCCCGTGCAAGCGAACCGCAGTTCGTGAGCTTCCCACCGTAGACGGCTGTCCACGGCACGCCCGGATCCTCCCAGAGCCGGTAAGCGCGCGACAGATCCAGAGGGTAACGCGCGCCGCCGAAGTCGCGATTCACCGCGAGAGGGCGCAATCCGCATCGCAGGGACACCACGTCCCTCTTCGTGATCGAACGCCGGAGCTTCCGCCTCGCCATCCCGAGGAGAAGGTCGACGTCTTCGGGCGTCACCGCGAAGCCGTCCTCGGCACGCCTTACGGTTGCCTCCGTCGGCCCCCACAGCGAGACAGGCCCCCACGGCATCAGGGTGATGATGTCGCGATGCTCTTCGACTTCCAGCACGAGCGGATCGCGGTGGTTGTCCGGCCGGTCGAGGCCCAGATAGACCCCCTTGCTGAAGATGTGCTTGTACGGCGCGCGGATTCCGAACTGTTCGTTCACCCGGTCGGTCCATGCCCCGGTCGCGTTCACAAGGAAGCGCGCCCGCGTCGTCACAGAGCGGTGACCGAAAGCGTCACCGACCTCCAGGTACCAGAGCCGATCCCGCGGATCGAACCGTCCCTCCTCCACCACCGCATGGTTGAGCGGAACGTCCTCCTCGGATTGGTGGCAGACGATCCACTGCAGAACGAATCGGCTGTCCGAAGCGCTGAGCGTGGCCTCCTCGAGGACCAGGGACCCCCGGACCGGCGGATGGGCGAGCAGGGCCGCTTCTTCGAAGAGCGGTTCGCGACGCGGGCGGCGGCGACGAAACAGCCCCAGCCCCCAGTAGAGGTAAAGGGCCGCGTGGACCAGTCTCTCTCGCCAGACGCTGTCGCTGGAGGGAACGAAGCGAAAGGACTGGGGACGGACCCAGGCAGGCATGTCCCTGGCCAGCCCCTCCCGGTCCTTCGAGAGACGCACGACGGAACGCAGGTCCAGGTTGCGGAGATAGAGCAGCCCGCCCCAGATGGTCATGCCGGAGGCCTGGCTGGTGCCGCACGCGAAATCACCCTTGTCCAGGAGGAGGACCCGGTATCCCCGTCTCGACAGGTGGTGATAGATGCAGGCACCGCTGACGCCGCCGCCGAGTATGGCCACGTCGAACAGGGTCCGGGAGACTTTCTCCCAGGCCGGCGACCTCAGAGCTGACACCCGATTCGCGTCGTGCCGGTCCGCCTCGAGGGCAAGCCGCATGTCATTGCGGTTCGAGGGAGGTTGGGTGTCCGGCATATTGTGAGGAGGCCTCGCGAACTTTGCGGCGCACTCTAGGATGGACGCCTGGCGGTGTCAAGGCGCCGGTCTTCCGGCATCGGCCCTCGGCCCCGAGGACCGGCAAC
>Ga0137409_10007022_pt1 | contig 11609 bp, 11 predicted proteins | sample CZODoug1_16funga_FD_122059 | JGI IMG/M metagenome (GOLD analysis project Ga0137409, IMG submission 122059) | Vadose zone soil fungal communities from Angelo Coast Range Reserve, California, USA - CZODoug1_16fungal (Hybrid Assembly) | ecosystem: Environmental > Terrestrial > Soil > Vadose zone... | reverse complement strand
CCGCGCGAGGTCGTCATGTGGTGCCCCTCGTGCATCCAGTTCTACGACGAGGTGCTGAAGGCGGACCTGCCGTTCCCGAAGCGCCACACCGCCGAGTTCCTCGCCGACTGTCTCGACCGCGGGCTCTTCACGTTCACCCAGCGGGTCGAGGCCACCGTGGCGCTCCACTACCACTACGCGACCGAGGCCCGGGCGCGCGAGGGAAGGGCCGCTCGGCGGCTGCTCGAGGCGGTGCCCGGGATCACGGTGGTCGACTTCGAGCCGGATCCCCGCTGGGGGCGGACCTGCACGCCGGCGCTCCAGGAGCAGCTTGGACCCGCGGTGTGGCGGCAGATGGCGCTCGACGACATCGACCGGGCGCGGGCGGCGGGCGCCACGCACCTGGCCGGCATCTATCACGGCTGCCATCGCGACCAGTGCCGCTTCGAGCGGGAGCGGCCGATCGTGGTCGAGCACTACCTGACCCTCTTCGCCCGCGCGCTCGGCATCGAGTTCGAGGACACCTACAAGAAGTACATGCACATGGGTGACGCCGACCGGATCCTGGAAGACGCGAGTCCCTGCATGGCCGCCAACGGGGTCGATCCCGAGAAGGCGCGCGGGCTCGTCATCAAGACCTTCTCGGCATGAGTGCCGGTTCGACCCCCGAGGCCGCGACCCCGGGGATCCAGTTCGCCCCGGAGGACGACGTGGCGATCCGGTACATGGATCGCACCCGTGAGTACTACGAGGCCCTCGGCTTCAGCCCGTATCGCTGGGCCCACTTCACCGACGCGCCGTTCACCCCGCTGCGCATCCCGCTCGCGAAGGCCCGCGTCGCGCTGATCACCACCGCCGCGCCGTTCCAGCCGGAGGCGGGCGACCAGGGCCCGCGCGCGCCGTACAATGCGGCGGCGAAGTTCTACCAGGTCTACTCGGCCCCGGTCGACAGCAAGCCCGACCTCCGGATCTCGCACGTGGGCTACGACCGGGCGAACACGGTGCCCGAGGACCTCGACGCCTACGTCCCGCTGGCCCGGCTGCAGGAAGCGGCCGCGGCGGGACGGATCGGCGGCGTGGGCCCGCGCTTTCACGGGGCCCCGACCAACCGGAGCCACCGGGTGACCGTGGAGACCGACGCGCCCGAGCTGCTGCGGCGTTGCCGCGAGGACGGCGCCGACGTGGCGGTCCTGGTTCCCAGCTGACCGGTCTGCCACCAGACCGTGGGTCTGGCCGCCCGGCATCTCGAGGCCAGCGGCATTCCGACCGTGATCATGGGCTGCGCCAAGGACATCGTCGAGCACTGCGGGGTCCCGCGCTTCGTGTGGAGCGACTTCCCGCTCGGCAACTCCGCGGGGCGGCCGTTCGACGTGGAGTCCCAGACGCGCACCCTCGAGCTGGCCCTGCGGCTGCTCGAGACCGCGGCCGCCCCGCGGACCACGGTGGCCTCGCCGCTCCGCTGGACCGCGGACGCGGCGTGGAAGCACAAGTACCTCGACGTGGGGAAGCTCTCGCCGGAGGACATCGCGGAGCGGCGGAAGGAGTTCGAGGTGGTCAAGGCGGTGGCGAAGGCCAAGCGCGAGGGCACGTGAGCAAGCCCTTCGCGGGGGTCCGCATCCTGGACTTCACCCGCTATCTGGCCGGCCCCTACGGGACCTACCAGCTCGCCCTCCTGGGGGCCGACGTCGTCAAGATCGAGTCGCACGAGGGCGACGAGACCCGCATCTCACCGGCCGATCCCAAGTGGGCGGAGCGGAAGATGGCCCCGTCGTTCCTCTCCATGAACGGCAACAAGCGGTCGATCACTCTGGACCTGCGACGGAAAGAGGCGATCGAGATCGTCAAGCGCCTGGTGGTCGGCGCCGACGTGGTGTGGGAGAACTTCCGGGGCGGGGTGATGGACCGGCTCGGGCTCGGGTACGAGGCGCTGTCCGCCGTCAACCCGCGGCTCATCTACTGCGGCGTCTCCGGCTTCGGCCGCACCGGGCCGGAGAAGGCCACCGCGGCCTTCGATGGCAAGCTCCAGGCGATGTCCGGGATCATGTCGATCACCGGCGAGCCGGCCTCCGGCCCGACCCGCGCCGGCTTCGCGCTCTGCGACACCATCGGCGGGATCACCGCGGCCCTGGCGGTGGCGAGCGCGCTCTACCAGCGGACCCACACCGGGCGCGGCCAGCTCGTGGACGTGGCGATGCTGGACGCGGCGCTGGCCTTCATCGCGGGGCCGGTGTCCGAGTACACGGTGGCCGGCGTCGAGCAGAAGCAGATCGGCAACGGCTCGGTGAGCCGCAAGCCCACCGCAAGCCGCTTCCGCTGCGGCGGTGGATACATCGTCCTGGCCGTCCTCACCGAGAAGCAGTTCGTCGGCCTGATGAAGGCGCTCGGTCGCGCCGACGCGCTTGCCGACCCGCGCTTCAAGGACTGGGCGGCGCGCACCGCGAACGAGCCGGCCCTTCGCGAGATCATCGAGACCGCCATGGCCGAGGGCGATCCCCGCGGCTGGGAAGCACGCCTCACCGCGGCCGACGTGCCGTGCGGCTCCATCTGGAAGGTCGACGAGATCGTCGGCCACCCGCAGCTCGAGCACCGGGACGTGCTCCAGACCATCGACTCGCGCTATGGGCCGATGCGGCTGGTGGGCGCGGGCTTCCGCCTGGAGCATGGGAGCCCCGGGATCGATCGCGAGCCGCCGACCCTCGGTGAGCACACCGAGGAGATCCTGACCGAAGCCGGGTACACCGCCGAGGAGATCGCGCAGCTCCGACGCGACGGCGTGGCCTGACCGCGGGCGCCCGATGAAGTCCGTGGTGACCGAGGGCCTCGTGAAGACGGATCGGCACACCACCGCCTTCCTCGAGGCGGGCGCTCCCGACGCTCCCCTGATCGTGTTCGTCCACGGGTGGCCCGAGCTCTCGCTCTCCTGGCGGCACCAGCTCCCGTGCTTCGCCGACCTCGGCTTCCGTGCGATCGCCCCCGACATGCGCGGCTACGGCCGCTCGAGCGTGTACCGCCGCCACGAGGACTACGCGCTCGAGCATTCGGTGCGGGACATGATCGAGCTGCTCGACGGGCTCGGCCGGGAGAAGGCGGTCTGGGTCGGCCACGACTGGGGCAGCCCGGTCGTGTGGAGCTTGGCGAGCCACCATCCGGAGCGTTGCTGGGGCGTGGCGAATCTCTGCGTGCCGTATCTCGCGGCGGGGTTCTCCCCGAGGAACCTCATCCCCCTGGTGAACCGCGCGATCTATCCGGAGGCCCTGTACCCGGCGGGGCAGTGGGACTACATGCTCTTCTACGAGGAGAGCTTCGAGAAGGCCTGCGCCGTTTTCGATGCCGATCCCCGCAACATGGTCAAGGCCCTGTTCCGGAAGGGGAGCCCCGGCGGCAAGGGCAAGCCGTCGCGTACCGCGCAGACCCGCAAGGACGGCGGCTGGTTCGGCGGCGCCGGGCGGGCCCCCGACGTGCCGATGGATGCCGACGTGGTGACCGCGGAGGAACTCGACACGTACGCGGCCGGCCTCGCGCGCAACGGCTTCTTCGGCCCGGACTCCTGGTACATGAACGCCGAGCGCAACCTGGCCTACGCGGCGCGGGCGAAGGACGGCGGCCGGCTCACCCTCCCGGTCCTGTTCCTGCACGGCGAGTACGACTACACGTGCGAGACCGTCGACTCCCGGCTGGCCGAGCCGATGCGGCGCGATTGCGGGAACCTCACCGAGGTCGTCGTGCCCTCGGGGCACTGGATGGCGCAGGAGAAGCCGCGGATCGTGAACGCGGCCCTGGCGAAGTGGATGGCGACCCAGCTTCCGGAGGCCTGGCCTGTCCCATGACCGAGAAGAGATCCGCGACGGCGTCACGCGGCATGGTGGTCACGAATCACCCGGCTGGAGCCGATGATGGCCTCGGCCTCGCGCGGCCGGGGAGCCGCTTCCGGCCCGAGGTGAGCCGGCGCTAGCCCTTCGCCCCTGCCGCGGCGCGGTCCATCAGGTCCTTCGCGCCGGCCTGGATCCACGGGAAGAAGCTGGTCATGATGCACCGCACGCCGAGCCGGGTGTAGCGCTCGACGTTGCCGCTGTTGACCAGGGTGCCCGCCTTGCGGCCGGACTGGACGATCTTGGTGATCGCCCCGTCCACCGTCTTCTGCACCTCCGGCAGGTCCAGCTTGCCGATGTGGCCCATGGAGGTCGCGAGGTCGTTGGGGGCCACGAAGAAGACGTCGATGTGATCCGTCTTCAGAATGTCGTCGAGGTTGTTCACCGCCACGATGTCCTCGATCAGCACGATCAGCAGGCTCTGGTCGTTGGCGGTCTTGAGGTAGTCGGTCACCGCGAAGCCCTGGCGGCTCGTGAACATGCCGCGCTTGCCGAGCGGCGCGAACTTGGCCGCTTCGACCGCGGCCTGCGCCTCCGCGCGCGTGTTGACGTGCGGCACCACGATGCCCTGGGCCCCGCGGTCGAGCGTGCGATAGATCGTCGCGTAGTCGTTGTCCATGACCCGCACCACGCTGGTCACGCTCCAGAGGTCGCAGGCCCGGGTCAGGTTCCCCAGGTCGGCGTAGTCGACGCCGCCGTGCTCGCCCTCGAGCCAGATGCCGTCGGCCCCCAGCGGCCCGAGCTGGTCGATCAGGTCCGGGTCGTTGGTGCCGGCCAGGATGGTGGCCACCTGGCCCGAAGCGAGGCGCTGCTTCACGCGGTTGGGTCGGATGTTCATCGGGGTGTCCTCTCTCCGGTCAGGGTGGCGGCAGCGCGTCGCCGAGCATCCGGCCGAAGACTACCATCTCCGGGCTGGTCTTCCGATAGGTGTTGAGCGCGGCCAGCACCGCGGGGACGTCGTCGGCCGGCGGTCGTGGCGGCGACGCGGGAACCGGCGGCAGGGTGGCGAAGAGCGCCGGAATCTCCGCGTCCACCGCGGTCAGCAGCCGCCCGAAGGCCTCGCGGGCCGCGCCGGGCCCGGCCGTGGCCCCGGCGATCTTGCTTCCGCCGGTCGTTCCGTGATCGAGCAGTGGGTGCAGCACGGTCGCCACGTGGGCGAGGAAGCCCGGCCACCCCGCGAGCATCCGGTAGAGGCCCGGGACGAACGGCTCTCCGCCCACCGTGGTGCCGAGGGAGGCGAGCACCGCCCGCTGCGGCGCCGGCAGCGCGGCCGGATCGACGAGCGGGGGCAGCGGCCCGAGCGGCGCGGGCCGGGTGAAGGCCTCCTCGGTGCCGGCCCCGCCCGCCGGGCGCTCCCCGCGCAGCAAGCCGCGCAGGAGGCCGGAGAGCATGAGATTGATCGGGCTCACGCGGACGAAGCTGGCGCAGGCCGCCCGGATCGCCGCCTCTCCGGCCGCGTCGACGCCCCAGACCCGCAAGGCGTCGCGCGACATCGGGGCCAGGTGCGGGACCTCGAGGCCGTCGGCCGCGTGCCGGGCCGCGGTCTGGGCCTGCCCGCTCGTGAAGGCCGGGGCCAGGCAGGCCCAGGTCCACTCGAGCCAGCCCGGACGCGTGGCGAGGTGACGCTGCAGCGACGACACGTACGGGACGGCCCAGAGCCGCCGGATCTCGGCGTAGATGACCGCGACGTCACCGGTGGCGTCACGCTCCTGTAGCTCCGGCAGCACGTGGCGCTCTAGTCGGGGAGGCGGGTGGGCGGGAAAGTGAAGACGTTCGCGGGCTCGTGGCCGAGCCCGTGGTCGCGGCGCAGGCGCTCGGTCATCGCGAGCGCGTACGGGGCGCCTTCCAGGAGCTGGGCGAGCATCAGGTCGTCGAGCTCGAGGCCGGCGCGCCGCGCGGCCTGGGCGCAGAGATCGCGCGTGCGGGCGTCGGCCTGATCCGCCGGGACCGAGAGGACGGGCGGGGGCGTGACCGCGGGCGCTTCGGCTCCCGGCACGAGCGCGGGTCGCCGCCGGTGCCACTCGGTGGCCCGCTCGTAGGCGTGCCCGACGCGCAGGATGGTCGGCTCGTCGAACGGCCGCCCGAGGACCTGCATGCCGAGCGGCAGCCCGTTCCGGCCGAAGCCGTTCGGCAGCGAAAGGACCGGCTGGCCGGTGACGTTCCAGGCGGTCAGCAGGCTCGGCTTCTGCCAGAAGGACACGCTGCGATAGTCGGCGAACCGGGGCGCCTCGCCGAGGCCGCAGGTGACGAAGGCGTCGAACCGGGCGTAGAGCGGCTCCATCTCGACCACCATGCGCCGGTGCTCGCGGGTGGCCTGCACGTAGTCGTTGGCGGTGAAGAGCACCGCGGGCAGCGCGCGCGAGCGGAAGTCGGCGCCGAACTGACCCGGCCGCGCGATCAGGTCCCGCTGGTGGACGCTGAAGATCTCGGTCTCCGCGATGATGATCTTGACGTCGTAGTAGGCGGCGAGCGGCCGCACGCGACACTCCTCGAGCTCTGCCCCGAGGCGGCGCAGCACGTCGAGCGAGGCCTCCATGGCCTTCCGCACGTCCTCCGACGCCGGGATGTCCTCCTCCCAGTGGTGCCGCAGCACCCCGATCCGGAGCCCGCGCAGGTCTGGGCCGAGCGCGTCCTGGTAGCGCGGGATCGGCCGGCGCAGGCTGCCCGCGTCCTTCGGGTCGTGGCCGGCCAGCGCCTGGAGCACGAGCGCGGCGTCCTCCACGGTGCGGGTCAGGGGGCCGCAGTGGTCGAACGTGTAGGAGTTGGTGATGACGCCGGCGCGGCTCACCAGCCCGAATGTGGGCATGAGCCCGACCACGCCGCAGTGGGAGGCCGGGCCGCGGATCGAGCCGCCGGTGTCCGAGCCGAGCGCCACCGGGACCATTCCCGCGGCCACCGCGGCGCCCGAGCCGGTGGAGGAGCCGCCCGTGAAGTGCGCCAGGTTCCACGGGTTACGCGCCGGGGGCCACGGCAGGTCGAACGACGGCCCGGCGTGGGCCATCTCGTGGGTGGCGAGCTTGCCGAGCAGGACCGCGCCGGCCTCGTAGAGCTTGGCGGTCGTGGTGGCGTCCTCGGAGGGGATCCGGTCGAGGAAGATGCGCGAGTGGGCCGAGGTGAGGATGCCCGCGGTGTCGTAGATGTCCTTGAGCCCGAACGGGACGCCGTGCAGCGGCCCCCGCGACCGGCCCGCCGCGATCTCGGCCTCGGCCTGGCGGGCCTGGCGGCGGGCCAGGTCGAAGGTGGGGGTGATGAAGGCGCGGGTCTGGGCGTCGTATTGCTCGACGCGCCGGATCAGCGCGTCCACCAGCTCGACCGGGGAGAGGCTGCGCCCCGCGATCAGCTTCGACAGCGCGGCGATCGACAGGTCGTGGAGGTCGGGGGTCATGAGTCGGTGGTCACCAGTCGATGATCCTGCCCTCTCGGTTGCTCCAGGTCAAGGCGGGTGACCGCGATCATCCGCCGTGCTCGGCACGAGTCCCGTATACTCGGGCGGATCGTTCCCAGGATGGTCGATCCCAACGGCCGGCTTCGCCCGTGGCGGGTGCTCGCGGCGGCGACCGCGCTCAATGCGCCGGTCGGCACCCTCTATGCCTTCAGCGTCTTCCTGCAGCCGCTCGAGGCGTTGCTCGGGCTCCACCGGGCGGACTTGGCCGTGGTCTTCGCCCTGGCCGCCGCGTTCTTCGGGGTCGGCATGATGCTGGCGCCCGCGCTCTACCGGATCGGCTCGACGCCGCGCCTCGTGCTGGCCTGCGCGGCCGCGAACACGCTGGGGATCGCGCTGGCCGCGACCGCGGGCGGTCTGGTCCAGCTCGCGGTCGGCTACGGGGTGCTCTTCGGGCTGGGCGGCGGCGCCGCGTACATCCTGACGCAGCAGATGGTGAACCTGGCTGTGACGAGTCGCCAGGGCCTCGTCAACGGCTACATCGTGAGCCTCCTGCCCGCGGGCGCGATGATCGCGGCCCCCACCTTCGGCTGGATCATTCGCGAACTCGGCGTCCGCGCGGCGCTCGGGGGCTTCGCCGCGACCCTGGCCGTGACTGGCCTCGCCAGCGCGTGGCTGGCCGCAGGCGCCGGGATCTCGCTCGCGGGGGCCACGGGCGGGGTCGCGCTGGCCGACCACGAGCGGCGCCGGGCGGTGTTCTGGCGGCTGTCGCTCGTGTTCTTCCTGGCCGCCTCCGCCGGCCTGATGGTGCTGAGCCAGGCCGCGGGCATCATCACCGCCTACGGCGGCGCGGCCCCGCTCGCGGTGTACGGGACGACCTTCATCACCGCCACCATCGCGGCGGCGCGCCTGGGCGGCGGCTGGATGGTGGACTGGCTCGCCATCCCGACGGTGGCGGCCGGCGCCAACGCCATCGCGCTCGCGGGGAACGTGGTGCTGACGCTATGGCCCGGCCCGCGGGTCGCGGTGATCGCTCTGGCCCTGGTGGGGCTCGGCTACGGTCTGGTCTCGGGCGTCACCGCCGCCGCGGTCGCGGTGTACTGGCGGCGCGCCCTGTACGGCCGGATGGCGAGCCGGGTCTACATCGCGTGGAGCGCGGCCGCCATCGTGCTGCCGATCGTCGCCGGGCGGCTCTTCGACCTGACCCAGGGTTACGGCTCGGCGGTGCTCATCGCGGGCGGCAGCAACGCGCTCGGCCTCGTGGTGGCGCTCGGGCTCCCGCGGCGCGGCGCGATGCCGGAGCCGCCCCGCGCGAGCTGAGGTAGCATCTCGACCATGGCCACGACCAGGCACCCGATCTCGCTCGCGCACCTCACCGTGCTGGACACGACGCCGCCCGAGCTGGTGACGGTGGCGGCGGCCGCGGGCTTCCGCACCATCGGCATCCGGCTCACCGCCACGCCGAGCGTGGGCATCCCGCCCTACGACATCCTGCGCGACGGGCCGATTCTACGAGAGACCTTGCTTCGCCTGGCCGACACCGGAGTCTCGGTGCTCGACACCGAGTTCCTGCGCTTCGAGCCCGACCAGCCGGTCGGCGTCCCGGAGGGCTTTCTCGAGGTGTCGGCGCGGCTCGGCGCGAAGAACGTGCTGGTGATGAGCGCCGAGCCCGACGAGGCGCGCACGATCGAGCGCTTCGGCGATCTGTGCGACCGGGCTGCCGCATACGGCCTCCAGGTGTGCCTGGAGTTCGCGGTCTACACCGGGGTCCGCACGCTCGCCCACGCGGCGCAGGTGGTGGCGAAGGCGAAGCGGCCGAACGCGTCGGTGCTGGTGGACGCGCTTCACTTCAGCCGGTCCGGCGGGATCCCGGCACACATCGGGCAGGTGGACCCGGCGCTCCTGCGTTACGCCCAGATCTGCGACGCGTCCGCGGACGTGCCGGCGCCCACCGACACGCGAGCCCTCATCCGCGAGGCACGGACGGGCCGTCTCCTGCCGGGCGAGGGGGCCCTGCCGCTGGCCGAGCTGGTGGCGGCGCTGCCGGCCGGGGTGCCGCTCGCCATCGAGGCGCCGTGCCGGGCGACCGCGGAGCTGCCCGCGGTCGAGCGGGCCAGGCGGGCCTATCGGGCGCTGTCGGGGCTGGTGGGCTGACCGCTCACGGTTCGAGCCCTCACGGGTCGAGCCCTCACGGATCGAGATAGAAGCGCAGCACCTCGTTCGACCCGCGGAGGCCGCCCAGCTTGGCGTCGATGAGCTGGTAGAGCTCGCGGGCCAGCGAGGTGACCGGCATCGCCTGGTGTACGGAGCGCCCGCTCTCGACGGCCGCGGTCAGGTCCTTGAGCCCGAGGAAGGTGGCGGGGGGATACTCGCCGCGCAGGATCGCGCCTTCGAGAGACCGGAGGATCCAGCTCTCGGCGGTGCAGGTCCGCAGCGTGTGGTAGAGGCGATCGAGCGGCACGCCGGCCTGCCTGGCCATCGCGAAGGCCTCGCCGATCGCGAGGCGCCCGACCCCGATGATGAGGTTGTTGGCGAGCTTGCCGACGAGCCCGGCGCCGAGCGGGCCCATGTGGAAGACGTTGGCGCCGACCGCCTCAAGCAGCGGCCGCTCGGCCTCGACGGCCGCCGCGTCGCCGCCGCAGAGCAGGGTCAGGGTGCCCGCGTCGGCGCCGCTCACCCCGCCGCTGACCGGGCAGTCGATCACCGTCACGCCGCGCGCGCGGGCCCGCTCGGCGATCGGCAGCAGCTCGGAGAGCGCGATGGTGCTGCACACCATGACGGTGCCGGAGGTCATGGTGGCGAGGAGGCCGTCGCGGCCGCCGAGGACCGCGTCGACCTGCCGGCCGTCGACCACCATCACCATCACGCTCGCGCACTCGGCGCCGACCTGGGCCGGATCGCGCGCGGCCCGGCCGCCCGCCGCGATGAAGCGGGCGAGGGGCTCGGGGGCGACGTCGTAGGCGAGCACGTCGTGGCCGGCCTTGATGAGATTCCGGGCCATGCCGAAGCCCATCTGGCCCAGGCCGATGAAGCCGACGGAGCGCGGCGCGGCGGCGCTCATCGGGCCGGGCTACCCGATCTCGACCAGCTCGAGGGCCTCGCGGCTCGGCCCCTCGATCATGACCGCGCGGGTGTCGCCCAGCTCGTAGACCTCCTCGAGGAAGGTCACGCCCTCGTCTCGCAGCTTGGCGATCCAGGCGTCCAGATCGCGGACGCCGAGGCCGACGTGATCGTACAGGTGCCCGCGGGTTCCCACGAGCGGCCGGTCGCCCTGCCGCATGTAGGAGGGGAACGTCACGTCACCGAAGGCGACGGCGGCCGACGGCGTCCGGAACATCCCGCCGCGATCGAGCGCCGGGAAGGTGCGGTCGACTCCGCGCGGGACGCGGCAGTCGGCCTCGGTCGCCGGCGGTCGGGGCGTGCGCCCCGCGACCAGCGGCGCGTGGAGGTGCCGCTGGTACCAGAGCTGGGCGCAGAACGGATCCTCGTGGTAGAGGTGCACGTGGTTGAAGCGCTCCGCCGGATGGTTGCCCGCGTACTCCACGAGGGCATCGTCCGGCCCCCGCAGATAGCCGAAGCCGCCGGTGCGAGTCGGCTGGACACCGGTCGCCCTCGCCTCCGCGATCTGCGCCTTCGTGAGCCCCAGGACTCCACCGGTGCCCGGCCACGTGTCGCTGCTCACCAGCACCGCGCCCGCGCCGTCGCCGGTGTAGAGCGGCAGCAGCTCGACCTCCGTCTGGCCCCGGCTCGCCTGGCTCTGAAAGGCCTCGAGGGTCCGGCGCGTGTCGGGGACGTGCCACCCGAAGTGCCAGATCGCGGTCTGCGGAGACGTGGGCGGCGGCGTGGCGACCCGGTCGAACAGCACCAGGACGTCGTTCGGGGCGCCGAGCGCGGGGTGCCCTCCCCAGCGCGTCTTCACGCTGGTCGGGAATCGCCGGACGTAGAAGTCGATCGCGGCCTCGGGATCGACCGAGTTCAGGTGCAGGTGATGGAAGCCGGGCGCGGGGAGCATGGCGTCGGCTACGCCTCGACGTCGCCTTCCGGTCCCGCCTTCCGCACGAGCTCCTCGAGCGCCTCGTAGGGCTGCGCCCCCACCACGCCGTAGCGGCCGGCCACGAAGGTCGGCACCCCGGTGACCCCGATCTGCCGCGAGAGCTTCCAGTCGTCGTCGACCGCCGCCTTGAACGTCCGCTTCTCGATCACCTCGCGGGCCGCGTCCACCGGCAGGCCCACCTGGGCGACGATCTCGAGGAGCACCTCGGGCCGCGAGATGTCGCGGGCCTCGACGAAGTAGGCGCGGAAGAGCGCGTCGTGGATGGCCTCGCCGCCCGGCTGCGTGTCCGCCCACTTGCCCAGCTCCTGGGCCAGCCGGCTGTTGT
>Ga0137409_10007021_pt1 | contig 11610 bp, 8 predicted proteins | sample CZODoug1_16funga_FD_122059 | JGI IMG/M metagenome (GOLD analysis project Ga0137409, IMG submission 122059) | Vadose zone soil fungal communities from Angelo Coast Range Reserve, California, USA - CZODoug1_16fungal (Hybrid Assembly) | ecosystem: Environmental > Terrestrial > Soil > Vadose zone... | reverse complement strand
CGGTTTCCTTCCGCGCCGAATACCGCACGCCTCTCGAACTGGTGGGGGAGACCGGGTCCCTGCGGGCCGAGAACGCGTTGAACGTCGAACATCCAATCAAGATGGAGTTGCGCCGCGCCAGCTCTGCAGTTGAGACCGATGAGGTCTCCAACCGTCTGGCCTATGTTAAACAGGTGGACGCTTTCGCGGCTGCGGTCGAGGGAAAAGCGAAGTTTCCGGTGCCGGGCGAAGAAGGCTGGCAAAACCAGGAAATTCTCGACGCAGCCTATCGAAGTATTAAGAGTGGCAAAGCCGAAGACGTGGCCCAGGTGGGGTAGAACCGGCCACGAATACTCATCGCGCTATCGACTGCGCCGGCTGCGAAGGAACCCCCTTCGCCTGCACGATCGCCCAATGCCACTCCTGGTCCCCGCCCAGCGTCGTACCCAGGGTCTCGTGAAAAACCGTTGTACTGGAGGGCGCGGCCGATCCCTTCAGGTGGTACAGAACGGTTGAATCGGGTTGTTTTTCTGAAAGCAGTGTGGTCGTCTCCGCAGCTGGTATCAGGCGCGCTGAACCTCGCCGGGCGGTGGTCGCCTCGGAGCCGCGCACAATGGTCACACCCACTGTGATTTCCCTGATGTTCCAGGTGGTGCCGTTGTGCACCGAAACTTGTAGCGTATCTCCGCTGATGGTGGCCGGGCCATCGAGTTTCGCCAATTCGCCCTCCGGCAGGTCCTGCGGCGCATATGGGTCCGACAGCAAGGAAGTGGCCGAGCCGCTGAAAGAGAGATCGCAGGTTACGTCCGGAGAAGAGACCTGAAACTTCTTCCCCGAACCGTCAATGCTGAACAACAGTTTCCCCTCGAGCTTGCGGGTCTGCACTTCATCCATGACTTGACGAAGATTGTCGTTGTCGATGACGGCATGCTCGAGCGCCGCTTTGCCTTTGCGATACTGGCGTGCCAAGTCGCCTAAGGATGGCTCCGGGTTAGCGGACTGCGCCAGTCCCCACACCGGGATGAACGCTCCCCCCAGAGCGAGGACAATCGGCAGGAATAATTTGCGAGTCATAAAATCGTCACGAAGCAGTTCCCTTGTCATTGTGCAGCAAGCCGCGCCGCCCTGCTGGTTGGCGCTGCGGCCCGCATTCAATTGATAACTATTGGGGAACCGATCCTGAAGAAATTGTACTCAGGAGGCGAAGCAGAAATACCCGGCGGGTACGAACGTTAGTCGTAGAACCTCGGAGCGCTAGCAGGTTTCGCTCCAACAGCAGGCGAACAAAACCGGGCGTGCGGGTCACGAAGGGCACGCAACGGGGCGCCGCACGCCCGCGGTTACACGCTCTTACAGCAGGCCAGAGGAACGGAAGCGCGTAACCGGATCCATAACCGGAACAGGCTGCCGCTGAAAGATCCAGCGGGCCACTGCATAGCCCAGGGCCGCATAGCAAACATAGACTAGCTTCATGGCTCACCCCAAATGGTTAGATGCTCTCTCGCCGTTGGGGGAGTGCGACAAGCCGCACCATACGAGGACAAATTAACAAGCAGGCACCATTAGGTCAATGAACCACTGGTGCTATGCGTATGGCACAAAAGTAACAGAGGGTAACAAGTGGCGTTCGAAACAGCAGGCGTTTCTGCACTTGCGGGTACGCCCCGCACCCTTTGCGATCGTAGCGGTGCCCTTTGCGTCCTTTGCGGTTAAGTATTTGATTTTGCTTGCAAATCGGCACAAAACCTTTAACCGCAAGGGACGCCAAGAAACCCGGAACAAGCTAATTGCGGATTGTCTACACCTGAAGGACGTCGCCTTCGCGGGCGACCAGTTCGTAGAGAACCGGGTTTACAAAGAAGCCGATGAAGGGCCGGGAGATCAGGCCGGCGACGATGACGATAGCAAAGGGCTTCTGGGTATCTGAGCCGATGCCGGTGGAAAGAGCCGCCGGCAGGAGTCCGAGGCATGCCACCAGGGCGGTCATCATGATCGGACGAAGGCGAAGAAGCGAGGCTGTGCGCGTGGCCGTCGGGATATCCATCCCCTCCTGCCTCAGCTTGTTGATATACGAAACCAGAATGACGGCTGTCTCCACCGAGACGCCCAATAGCGCCAGCAGTCCCAGGACGGACGAAACGCTGAACGGGGTATGCGTGAGCTTCAGTGCTACCAGGGCACCCACCGGTTCGGTCATGATCACGCCCAACGCAATCGTGGCCGGAAACTTGAAGTTTCCGTAAAGGGCGAACAGAATCATGAAAATCAGCACCAGGGCGAGGGGAACAATAAAATACATCTGCGATTTCGCTTCAAGAAATTGGCTGTATTCGCCGCCCCAAACCATCCAGTAACCCTGAGGCAGGGTCACGGCGTTGTTTACCGCAGCCTGACCGTCTCGCACCACCCGCTCGAGATCGCGGCCTTCGATGCTGTACTGCACCCCGATGTAGCGGGAGTTGTCCTCGCGATAGATGAATGACGCACCGTTGCCCTGGCTGATCTTCGCCAACTGGCTTAACGGAATCTGCTGTCCATCCGGTGTGCCCACCAAAAGATTCCCAATATCGTGAGCGTTGCTGCGAAACTGCGGCTGCATGCGTACGACCAGATCAAAGAGCTTCTCCCCCTGAATGACCTGCGTGACGGCCTGACCGCCCACCGCAGCCGAGATCACCCCTTCCACGTCGGCGACGTTAATTCCATAGCGCGCGATCTTGTCGCGGTCCACGTCGAGTAGGAGGCTGGGCTGGCCCAGTTCGCGCACCACAGTCAATTCCTTGAAGCCGGGGATTGCAGTCAACACATTCTTCATCTGCACCGCTTTGTCCTGCAGCACACTGAGGTCGGGCCCGTAAATCTTGATGGCGAGAGAACTCTTCAAGCCGGTCAGGGCTTCGTCCACCGCGTCTTCCGCTGGTTGGGTGAAGTTAAAGATGATTCCAGGAAAGGCACTGAACTTCTTGTTGAGCGATTCGATCAGCTCTTCTTTGGAGCTGACCTCACCGCTCCAGGTTGAGTCTTTGTACGGCTTCAATCCGACATAGAACTCGCAATTGAAAAAACCGGTGGGGTCGGTGCCGTCGTCCGGCCGTCCCAACTCTGAGCCCACAACCGTGACCTGCGGATAAGACATCAGGATGGCGCGCAGTTGGGGAGCGATCTTGCTGGCCTCTTCGAAGGAGATGGTGTATGGCATGGTCGCCCGCACCCAGAGCGCGCGGAGCTCTGGCGTCCGTGTACGACTCCTTAATGGAAATGTGACCTACCAATAAAATGCAAAAAATCGGGACGGGAATTAGGCCAGGTCGAGCGGAGGAGGGCGAATATAAAGCTGGAAAGAATAGAGGACGAGTTTGGGGCGCATTTGCAGCCCGCCGACGAACACGGTGCTGCCCGACAGGGCAAAGAACGCAACCAGCAGAATGAGAGCGCTGATCGCTGGAGCCATCAGGCAAATCAGGCACACCGGGCTGCCGGACGAAGCTCGATCCAACTCCACCGCGGCTTGCGCGCCGGGCGCGCGAAGCCCGCAGAAATGAGTGGTCTGGATGGTTGTGGATAGCAGGACCGCAGCTAAACACACGACCGCAAGACAGTTCAACCCTTTCGGCGATCGGTATCGGGTGTTCACTGTTCTCAATGCCGGCTGGGGATTTGGATGCGACCACCCATCCACGCAGTGGTTCCCAGCCTGAAACAATCTGGTCGATTCTAGCATTGAAAGGACGCCCGGACCCTGTCCCAATCAGACGCGTTTGTTACCGAAGAGCGTCTTACTTGCCGCTTCCAGTTCTTTTCGCCTCTGGGCATCCACTTTGGGATACGCAAGGTTCAGCCCATCGAGCGCATCGACGATGACTGCGGCCACGGCCAGGCGGGTGAACCATTTGTTGTCCGCGGGGATGACCAACCAGGGTGCATGGGGCGTAGCAGTGTTCGCGATCATCTCTTCGTAGGCGTCCATGTAGTCATCCCAGTGCTCGCGCTCCTGGAGGTCGGCGGCAGAAAATTTCCAGTTCTTTTCCGGCTGCTGCAGGCGATCCAGGAATCTTTTCTTCTGCTCTTTCTTTGACACATTAAGAAAGAACTTGCGGATCACCAGGCCGTTACGGGAAAGATAGCGTTCGAAGCAGCGAATAGCTTCAAATCGTTCCTCCCAGATGTTTTTGGTGACCAGAGGCGCGGGCATCCTCTCGTTGGCCAGGACCTCCGGGTGAACCCGGACAATCAACACTTCTTCATAGTAAGAGCGGTTGAAAATGCCAATGCGGCCCCGCTCGGGCAGGCATTTCATGGTTCGCCAGAGGTAGTCGTGGTCGAGTTCTTCCTCAGAGGGAGTCTTGAAGGAATAAACCTGGCAGCCTTGCGGATTCACCCCGGACATCACGTGCTTGATGACACCATCTTTTCCCGCAGCATCCATGGCTTGAAATATCAGAAGCAGGCCCCAGCGGTCCTGGGCGTAGAGCTTGTCCTGTAACTCGGCCATGCGCGCGATGCCTTTGGCGAGCAGCTCTTCGGCGCGTTCCTGGGAGTGGAGCTTGGCGGTGTCAGCGGGATCGTAGCTCTTCAGCCGGAATTTCTTGCCGTGGTCTACCCGGTAGGGCTTGGAAAACTTGCTGGCCCAACTCATTCGCGACCTCCAGGCTGCAATTATTTCTTGACCAGCTTTTTCAAAGCCGCCACGTTCCTGCGATCGTCTCCCGGCTCGTCAATGGGAGTTTCGGCAATGAAGGCGGCGTGCGCCAACCGCGGGTCGTTCAACAAGCGGCGGAATGGTTCCATGCCGATGCTTCCCTGGCCTATGTGCTGATGACGGTCAAGCTTCGATCCCCGCGCGGCTTTGGCATCATTGCAATGCCACACGGGGACATTCTTGAGACCTACGGTTTCGTCCAACCGTTTGAGTGTATCCTCCAGCCCCCGCGGGCTCACAATGTCGTAGCCCGCAACGTGGGTGTGGCAGGTATCGATGCACGCGCCAATCGGAACCAGGTCGCGCAGGTATTCCAGCACTTCTGCCACCTGCTCGAAACTACCGCCGAGCGAGTACTCGGCTCCCGCCGTGTTTTCAATCAGGATGGTGAGGCCGGATTTGTCCAGGTCGAGCCCCTGTGCCGCAGTGGCGATGGCGGCGGCCGTCCGCATCAACCCCTGTTCCCGATCAGATCCGCGAAATGATCCCGGATGCAATACCAGATACTCCGCGCACAAAGCTAAAGCTCGCTCGATCTCGCCGCGGAATGCCTCAACTGATTTCTTCAAGAACAGCTCGTTCACTCCCGCGAGGTTCACCAGGTAGTTGGTGTGGATGACCAGGGGTTTCAGATCGTACCGATCGCGCAACCGCTTTATCTGCTCGCACTGCGGGCGGTCCAGTTCATGCGGGACCCACTGCCGCGGGCTGGAAGAAAATATCTGAAAGGCGTTACAACCCAGGCGGTAGGCTCTTTCGGCCGCCAATTGCACGCCGCCTGCGCTGGAAGTGTGGATGCCGATCCGCCGCGAAGTCAACCGGGGCGGGCGCTTTGGCGATGGCAGCTTGAGGATATCTTGTTCGTGGGCGAGGGACCGGGGCACTTGGTCAGTGTGCCACGTTCGAGTTCCTGTTTCCAGTTTCCGGTTTCTAGTTTCTGGTCCCTCTTCCCCGGCGTCCTCCTGAGCATGCGAAGGATCTCGCGCGCACCCATCGAGACTCAAAACACCTGCAGGTCCGCCGCACGCCAGATCCTTCGGGACTGAAGTCCCTGAGGATGACCCCCATGCTGGGGGCTCGTTCGCTCCGAATCGCAGCCGCGACTGCTCTGTTTGCGGTGCCAAGGGGAACAACGATAAACTCAAGGCAGACGCGTTTCGAGGGAAATCCCTGCTAGTCGTAATGAAGGCGCAGGCCACGGAAGAGCAGATAAGCGCCGTTTGCCAGAAGATCGAAGAATTGGGCTACCGCGCCCATTCCATGCCGGGCGCCCAGCGCACAGCCATCGGGATCACCGGGAACCGCGGGGAGGTCGAACCCGGCACACTGGACGAGATGCCGGGCGTGCAGGAACTTATCCGCGTCAGCAAGCCCTACAAGCTGGTCAGCCGCGACGTGAAGGCCGAAAACACGGTGATCACTTTTGCCGGTACCGACGCCACCTTCGGCGGGCCGGGACTGGCCGTCATCGCGGGCCCCTGTGCCATTGAGAATCGCGAGCAAACCATGGCGGTGGCCGAGCAGGTGTTCCGTGCCGGCGCTCAATTCTTTCGCGGAGGCGCCTACAAGCCTCGCACCTCGCCCTATTCCTTCCAGGGGCTGGGCGAGCAGGGCCTGCAGATCATGGCCGAAGTACGGGACACATTTGGCATGAAGATTGTCACCGAGGCCATCGACAACGAGTCTATGGAGCTGGTGGAGAAGTATGCCGACGTGATCCAGATCGGCGCCCGCAACATGCAGAACTTCTCGTTGCTCAAACGGGCAGGACGAGCTCGTAAGCCTGTGCTGCTCAAGCGTGGCATGTCAGCCACTCTGGAAGAATTCCTGATGGCGGCCGAGTACGTGATGAGCGAAGGCAACTACAAGGTGATCCTGTGCGAGCGCGGTGTGCGAACTTTCGCCGATCACACTCGCAACACTCTGGACCTGAGCATCGTGCCCGCAGTGCAAAGGCTTAGCCACCTCCCTATCCTCGTGGATCCCAGTCACGGTACGGGCAAGCGAAACAAAGTCACGCCTCTGTCGCGGGCGGCAATCGCCGTGGGCGCGGATGGACTGATCGTTGAAGTTCACCATGAGCCCGACCGGGCCATGTCCGATGGCATCCAGTCCCTCTACCCCGAGCAGTTTGTCGAACTGATGAAGCAGGTGCGGCAGATCGCGCCGGTGGTGGGGAGGATGGTGCCGGCGATCGGAAGCTATCCCCGATCGTCTGACGCCATGCCGGCGCACTCGGATGTTCGATCTGCCGTCAGCCCACTCGCTTGAGAAAATTTCTTCTCCTCGTTGTTGCGCTTCCGATTGTCGGTGGCCTGGGATGGTGGTATCTACAGGAGCGCCAGCTCCCCACCTACGGCCCCGCCTATCGCGAGTATGCCTACGTCACCAACGGCAAGAGCAACACCGTATCAGTGATTGACCTGCGTACCTTTCAGCCCGCGCGGACGATTCGTGTCGGCAACGAACCGACCGGCATCGCGGCGAATCCCAGAAAAAACGAGGTCTATGTCGTCAACGCCCAATCAAACAGTGTCAGCGTGATTGATGCAGAACGCAATGAAGTGGTGGCAACCATCGGCGTACATGCCGGGCCTTACTTCATCGATGTGTCGGCAGACGGCAAACGGGCCTACGTAGCCAATTCAAAATCCGCTAATGTCTCCGTTCTGGATCTGGATAAGCGGCTGGTACTCACCAACGTCCGGGTAGGGGCTTCGCCCGGACTGGCGCAAGTTTCGCCTGACGGTTCAACCGTCGTGGTCAGCAATCGGGGCGATCATACCATCTCCCTGATTGACGCGGCGCAACTCAAAGTGCGAAGTACGATTCCTGTTTGTCAGGAACCGGAAGACATCGCCGTCCTGCCTGATAGCAGCAAGGCCTTCGTGGCTTGCGCAGGCTCGGCCCAGGTGGCATCCATCGACTTGAAGACTGACAAGCTGCTGACCTTGCTGGACGTGGGCAAGACGCCGACCGACTTGGCGCTGAAGCCCGATGGCGGCGAACTGGTGGTCACCAACTTCGATTCCGACAATATTTCGATCATCGAAACCTCGACCAACGAAGTCGGCGGCAGTTATCTAATCGGCACGCACCCGTCGCGAGGCCTCGTAACTGCGGACAGTTCACGTCTGTACGTGAGCAACTTCGGCTCCAACACAATTGCGGTTTATGACATCGATGTGGGCAAGCTGATTGCGACGCTGCCGGTAGGCAGTCATCCGGATGGGTTGGCGCTTTCTCGCAGCGAAAACTATTTGCTAGTGCTGGACTCGCAATCCGGCGATGTGACGGTCATACAGAAACGCGAACCCAGCAAACTCGAACCCAGACCGTATTCCCTGCTAACCATGATCCCGGTCGGCGTGCAGCCCAATAACATTGTGGTGAAATCCTTTGTACTGACCAAGCCCGCGCCGTAACGTCAAAAGCGGCCCGGATTAAAAGCAGCCACGGATCTCCACGGATCTAACCACATTGTCATCTGCAACCACATTGTCAACCGTTTTGGAGTCTTGCCATTCACTTGCGAATGGCAAAACGGAGCGAAGGATCTGAACGACCACAACAGCCGAAGGGAACGAACTGCCGCGCTTTGAAGACTAGTCCAGCCCGTAGGGGTCCTTCGACAGCGCAGCTGCTGCGCTTCGCGAAGCAGCCACACCGCTCAGGATGACAGGAAACTTACCCTTGAGCGCCGCAGCACTTCTTGTATTTTTTGCCGGAGCCGCAGGGGCAGGGGTCGTTGCGCCCGACTTTGGCGCTGCCGCGCACTACCTGTTGCACAGTTTGCGCTTCCCCAGACCCGGCCATGCGAGCCTGCTCCAGCTCGCGCCGCTTCTTGCGCTGGAAAGACTCTTCCAGTTCGTCGACTGAGGTGGCGATGTTCCGCGGAGGGCGGCTGCCATTGCCATCTGTCCCCGCGGCGTGCGGCTGAGATTCAGGCGTTGCAGCCGGACGCTCCAGAATCTGCATCAGGTAGAGATAGCGGGCGGTCTCCTCCTGGAAACGCTGCATCATGGCTTCGAACATGTCGAAGGACTCGCGCTTGTACTCGACCAGCGGATCGTGCTGCCCGTAACCACGCAGCCCGATACCTTCTTTAAGGTGGTCCATGTCGCGCAGGTGGTCCTTCCACTGCGAGTCGAGGACGCTCAACATGATCATGCGCTCGTGGTAGCGCATGGCGTCCGGGCCGATAAGCTTTTCTTTTGCGTCGTAGCGTTCTTTTAACTTGGCGAAGATGGCATCGCCCAGTTCCTGCCGGCTGAGCGACTCGGGCTTGATTCCCTCCGTCAGAATATCGACGCCGAAGCGGGTGAAGATCGCGTCTTTCAGTCCCTTTATGTCCCAGTTATCGGGATGGACCTTAACTCCGCAATACTGGTCCATCACGTCGCTCAGGATTCCAGAGACGTAGTCTTCCAGGATGAGTTCTTTCTGCTCTACCCCCTCGAGCAGTTGGCGGCGCAGGCCGTACACGGCCTTGCGCTGCTTGTTCATCACGTCGTCGTACTCGAGCAGGTGTTTGCGGGCTTCGAAGTTCTGGGCCTCAACCGCCTGCTGCGCGGTGGCGATGCGTCGTGTAATCAACCGCGATTCGATGGGGATTCCTTCTTCCATGCCCAGCCGCTGCAGTAGATTCGAAACCCACTCCTTGGCGAAGATGCGCATCAGGTCATCTTCGAGCGAAAGGTAGAAGCGGGAGGAGCCGGGATCACCCTGTCGACCGGCGCGGCCTCGAAGCTGGTTATCAATCCGGCGCGCCTCGTGACGTTCGGTGCCGAAAATGTGCAGGCCGCCGACGGCCGTGACTTCGTCGTGTTCCTTGTCGGTCTGGACCTTGTAGCGATTGAAGATCTCGGTCCACTGATCGGTGGGAACGACATACTCATTGCCGGCGTAATACCAGACCGTGCTCTTGGTCTCGTCAACATCGATTTGAATCTTGCCCTGGGCCGCGCGCAGCGGCTGCGCGATTCCCTTCTTCACGCACTCCTGCTTGGCCATGAATTCGGGATTGCCGCCAAGCAGAATGTCCGTGCCGCGACCGGCCATGTTGGTGGCAATGGTCACCATCCCTTTGCGTCCGGCCTGGGCCACGATCTCAGCTTCGCGCTCGTGGTACTTGGCGTTGAGCACGACGTGCTTGATGTTTTTCTTTTTCAGGAGTTCGGAAAGGCGCTCTGACTTTTCAATCGAGGTAGTTCCGACCAGCACGGGCCGTCCGGTGCCGTACAGGTTCTGGATTTCGTCCGAGGCAGCGAAGTACTTTTCTTTTTCCGTCCGATAGACAACGTCCGGGTTCTCCGCTCGTAGCATCACCTTGTTGGTCGGAACGACCATCACTTCCAGGCGGTAAATCTTCTCAAATTCAGCCGCTTCGGTTTCCGCCGTACCCGTCATGCCGGCCAGTTTCCGGTACATGCGGAAATAATTCTGGAAGGTGATGGTGGCGAGAGTCTGATTCTCGCGCTCGATTTTGACGTTTTCCTTGGCTTCGACCGCCTGGTGCAAGCCATCGGACCAGCGGCGGCCCGGCATTAGCCGTCCGGTGAACTCGTCGACAATGATGACTTCGCCGTCCTTCACCACGTATTCAACGTCGCGCTTATACAAGGCGTGAGCTTTGACCGCGGTATCGACGTGGTGTTTCAGGTCCCAATTCTCGGGGTCGGCAATGTTCCCGATGCCCAGAAGTTGTTCAACTTTTTCCCAGCCCACATCGGTGACCGTGATGCCTCTGTGTTTCTCATCCACCACAAAGTCGCCGGTGAGCTCTTTGGGCTCGCCGGGCGCGGTGTCGATCTCCTCGCCCCTCTCCAGCTTGGGAATGATTCGGTTCACCCGGGCATATTTGTCGGTCGATTCCTCGCTGGCCCCGGAAATAATCAGCGGAGTGCGGGCTTCGTCGATCAGGATGGAATCCACTTCATCGACGATGGCAAAGTTATGCTTACGCTGCACGCAATCACGAAGATCGAACTTCATGTTGTCGCGTAGATAATCGAAACCGAACTCGTTGTTGGTGCCGTAGGTAACGTCCGAGGCATAAGCTTCGCGGCGCTCTTCATCGTCGAGATCGTGAACGATGACGCCCACGGTCAAGCCGAGGAAGCGATAGAGTTTGCCCATCCACTCCGAATCGCGTTTGGCCAGGTAGTCGTTGACCGTGACCACGTGCACGCCGCGGCCACTCAGAGCGTTCAGATACACCGGAAGCGTCGCGACCAGGGTCTTGCCTTCTCCAGTCTTCATTTCGGCAATCTTGCCCTGGTGCAAAACCATGCCGCCGATCAATTGCACGTCGAAGTGGCGCATGTTGAGTACCCGGCGGCCGACTTCGCGAACCACCGCAAAAGCCTCCACCAGAAGCTCATCCAGAGCTTCATTGATCGCCTTGGTGCGCTCTTCTTCGAGTTGTCTCAGACGGTCGGGATCAGCCTCCGGTTCATCGGGAACGCCAGTCAGGCGCTCCTGAATGCGTTGCCGGAATTCATCCGTCTTGGCGCGCAACTGGTCGTCTGACAGCTGTTGCATCTGCGGCTCAAGTGCATTGATAGCCTCGACCTGAGGCATCAGACGTTTAAGCTCGCGCTCGTTCTTGGTCCCAAAGACCTTACCTAATAGAGTGTTGATCAAATCAAAATACCTTCTGGAGGCAGCACGGCCCTTAACTAGAAGCCTAGCATATTAGATGCAGGACGAGGGGCTTCTAGACCTTTTCGATCGACAAGAGGTAATGCCTGAGAAATTGCAGGAAGTTGGATGCGTAGTCGTGCTAACTTGGCATCTTCAAACAAAGTAGCAGGGCCACAACCGGGCGGTTGGTGACGACCTGACTCAATCTAAGGGACAAATCTCATATGAAGACGTTCACCACCATTGGCCGCATCTTTTTTGCGATCTCACTCGCGGTTTTCGGCCTT
>Ga0137409_10007020_pt1 | contig 11610 bp, 11 predicted proteins | sample CZODoug1_16funga_FD_122059 | JGI IMG/M metagenome (GOLD analysis project Ga0137409, IMG submission 122059) | Vadose zone soil fungal communities from Angelo Coast Range Reserve, California, USA - CZODoug1_16fungal (Hybrid Assembly) | ecosystem: Environmental > Terrestrial > Soil > Vadose zone... | reverse complement strand
TGGAACGGCACGATGGCTGTCGCCGTCACCTCACCCGCGAATGGGCTGAAGGAGCTGAAGCGCGGGGTCCGAGTTCCGCCCGCGCACCTCGCTGTGAGTCCCCAGGGCCAGGGTCGCGGCGCCGAGCTTGCCGAGCACCACGAATCCCGGAATCTGGATCGCGACCGGGAGACCGAGCAGGTCGCGATAGAACGGCAGAGGCCCCCTCCGTCAGCGCCCGACCGTCTTCCGGATGCTGCCGAAGTGCTCGTCGAGGTGAGCGACCAGCCCGCCGGCGATGAGCTGCTCCACGGTCATCGGCGGGATGCCCGACATGACCTGGGCGCTCTTCGTGAGCTGGTCGTCGTGCAACCCCCGGATGGTCGCCGCGGCGACCGCCGTCCCCTTGCGGAGCAGCGCGATCGTCTCGGCCCTGGTGCACCCGGCGTGGTCACGCGCGTGCCTGGCGTTCATCTCGTCGATCAACGCCGGCGTGAACGGCTCGAACGGTCGACCGGTCGCGACCGTCTCGATCATCCCCGCGATGGCCTCGAGCACGCCCGCGTAGTGGTGCGCGGTCACGCCGACCGACCACTTTTCGGCCGGGGTCACCTTCTTCCAATCCGCGTCGCTGAGCCGCTCGATGGTCGCCACGGCCTCCGCGGCCTTCGCCTCGAGCTCTCGCGCGAGCGCCTCGCTCCGGCTGCCCTTGGCCTGCCCCTGAGGCATCACGTAGACCATCCAGGAGACGCCGAAGCGGTCGGTGGCCATGCCGAAGCGCGGAGAAAAGAACGTCGTGGTCAGCGGCATGATGACCTGCCCGCCCTCGACGAGGGCCCCGAACAGCCGATCGGCCTCGGCCTCGTTCGCCACCGTCAGCGAGAGGGCGAAGCCCTGGAAGCTCGGGTGGCCTCCGCATCGGCCATCGGAAGCGAGCACGGTGGTCTCGCCGACCCGGAAGCTCGCGTGCATCACCTTGTCCTCGGAACCCGGCTGGACCATTTGTGGATCAGGGCTTTCCTTGAAGCGCATGAGCGCCGTCACCTCGGCGCCGAGAGCGCGACGGTAGAACTCGAGCGCCTCCTGGCAACGGCCTTCGAAGAACAGGTAAGGCTGGACTTGCATGGCAGATGTCACGGTCATGACTCCTTCGTAAATCGGCGTGTCGTCTGCGTCTCACCAGAGAGTCGAACGGGCCGGCTTCAAATCGACAGTACCCCGGAGAAGTAGGCGCATCCGAACAGAGTCGCGCCGGCGACCCGGCCGCTGATCTGCGCCATCTTGCGCGCCGGAGGGGAATTGACAACACTGTCTACGTGGGGAAAGTGCCGCAGACCTTGCTGGAAGTCGCCGGGCGCGAGGTGGCGATCACCAACCCGGACAAGGTCTTCTTTCCCCGAGCCGGCCACACGAAGCTGGATCTGGCGAGGTACTACGCCGCGGTCGCCGACGGGGCGCTGCGCGGCATCAAAGGGCGGCCGATCGTGCTCAAGCGCTACGTGAACGGCGCCGAGGGTGAGCCGTTCTTTCAGAAGCGAGCTCCCGAGCAGCATCCCGAGTGGGTCGAGACCGTGGAGCTGAGCTTTCCCTCCGGGCGGACGGCGCGCGAGATCGTCGTGCGCGACGCGGCCCAGCTCCTGTGGATCGTCAACCTCGGATGCATCGACCTGAACCCGCATCCGGTACGGGCCGACGATCTCGAGCACCCGGATGAGCTACGCGTCGACCTCGATCCCGGCCCCGGCACGAGCTGGGACGACGTGCGGCGCGTTGCCCTGACCGTCCGCGACGTGCTCGGCGAGCACGAGCTGCGCGGCTGGCCGAAGACGTCGGGCTCGCGGGGGATCCACGTCTACGCGCGTATCGCGCGTCGCTGGACCTTCGACCAGGTGCGCCGCGCGACACTGGCCGTTGCCCGCGAGGTGGAGCGGCGCGCGCCCGAGATGGCGACCAGCAAATGGTGGAAGGAAGAACGCCACGGCGTCTTCATCGACTACAACCAGAACGCCAAGGACCGCACCGTGGCGTCGGCATGGTCGGTGCGGCCGACACCGGACGCGCGGGTGTCCATGCCGCTCGAGTGGGACGAGGTCGCCGACTGCGATCCGGCGGCGTTCACGCTGCTCACCGCGCCGGCGCGTCTGGCCGAGCGCGGCGACGCCTCGGCGGCGATCGACGCCGATCCCGGATCGCTCGACCGGCTCCTGGAGCTCTCCGCCACCCAGGAGGCCGCCGGTCTCGGCGACGCCCCCTGGCCGCCGCATTATAAGAAGCAGCAGGACGAGCCGCCGCGCGTCATGCCGTCACGACGCAAGCGCGCGAGCGCCGCGGCGGCCCCGGGCGCAGCGAAGCCCGGAAGCGGCCGGCGCCAGTCGACTCAACCGCTGATCACGGTCGCCAAGGCGCAGCACAAGGACGACGCGCTCGCCGGGCTCGAGCGCTGGAAGTCGCGACATCCGGAGGCCGCGGCGCTGCTGCAGGCCGACGACATCCTCGTCGATTCGATGCGCGGCCGCTCGTCCACGTGGACGCGGATCCGGCTCAACCTGCGCCACGTTCCCGAGCGCGATCGCCCCGCCGAGGAGCCGCCCGATCCCGACTACGATCCCTGGCGCGATTTCGACCCGGAGCGACGCGAGTCGCGCGCGCCGAAGACGCGCTCCAGCTCGTAGGCGGGCGTCACCTCCAGCTGATCGTAACGGCAGTCCCGCGGCCGCTTGTCCGGGCGCCAGCGCACGAACTGCGCGGCGTGTCGAAAGCGGGTGCCCTGCATGTGGTCGTACGCGACCTCGCACACACGCTCGGGCCGGAGCGGCTCCCAGCTCAGATCCTTGCCCCGATTCCAGCGGCTGCTCGACCCCGGCATGCGCTGCCCCGCAGCGCTCGCGTCCGACTGCGCGTCGGCCCAGTCGCGCCAGGGATGGCCCTCGAGCGCGTTGTCGCGCAACGGCGCCAGCTCGGCGACGAGCTGCTTGCGTACGGCGTTGCTGAACGCCGCGGTGACGCCGACGTGGTGCAAGGTGCCGTCATCGTCGTAGAGGCCGAGCAGGAGCGAGCCGACCATCGTGCCCGGGCCGTTCTTGTGCCACCGAAAGCCGGCGACCACGCAGTCGGCCGTCCGCGAGTGCTTGACCTTGATCATCGTGCGCTCGCCGGCGCGGTAGGGCTCGTTCAGGCGCTTGGCCATGACGCCGTCGAGCCCGGCGCCCTCGAAGCGACGGAACCAGTCTTCGGCGAGCGCGCGATCGCGCGTCGCCGGCGAGAGGTGGACCGGCGGCGCGGCGTCCGCCAGCACGTCCTCCAGCCGCGCACGCCGCTCGGCCAGCGGCGTCTCGCGCAGGTCTTCGTCCCCGAGCGCCAGCAGGTCCCAGGCGACGAACGAGGCCGGCGACTGCTCGGCCAGGAGCTTCACCCGAGATGCGGCGGGATGGATGCGCAGGAGCAGCGCCTCGAAGTCGAGGCCGCCCGCGCCGACGATGACGACCTCGCCATCGACCACGCAGCGTTCCGGCAGCTGGCGGGCGAACGGAGCCAAGAGCTCGGGGAAGTAGCGGTTCATCGGCTTCTCGTCCCGGCTCTGCAGCAGGATCTCGTCGCCGTCGCGGAAGACCAGGGTGCGAAAGCCGTCCCACTTGGGCTCAAAGAGCCACCCGTCGCCGCTGGGCAGGCCCTCAGCAGCGGCGGACAGCATGGGCTGGATCGGCGAATTGAACGGCAGGCTCACGGCCTCATCCTAACCCGGCCGGGAGCCCGCCCGAACGACCGGCCTACGACGCCCGGCGGCTCGCCAGGTTCCGCGCGATGAACGCCTTGACCATCTCGTGCGCACGGTCGGTCTGCGGCCCGGGCTTCGCGACCCACTCGTGCTCGCATCCCTCGAACACGGAGAGCTCGCACTCGCCGCCGGCCGCGCGGTACGACGCGGCGAACTTCTCCTGGACGGCCGGCAGCACGTTGTCGTCGAGCGCGCCTTGCATGATAAGCAGGGGCGGCAGGGTCACCGCCTCGCGGCGGTCGAGGATCCCCTGCGGATTGCTCTCGACGATCGACTCCCATGGCCGGAAATAGGTCTTGTTGTTCTTGATCATGCTCTCGCGCTTCATCTTCTCGGCCTGCTGGTAGCGCGCGACGGTATCGCTGATCGGCGAGCGCGTCGCGACGTACGCCACGGTCGCGTCGACCTTCGCGTCGCCCGCGAGCGGGATCGCGTTGTAGCGCGCGTCGCGCGGCCGCATGCCCAGGAGCTCGGCGACGTGACCGCCGCTCGAGCTGCCGAGCACCCCGAGGTTCGTCGCGTCCCCGTTCCACTCGGCAGCCCTCGACTTGAGCCAGCGCACGCCGTAGTTGCCGTCCTGGACCGACGCGGGGTACGGCGCCTCGGGCGCCAGCGTCAGATCGACGGCGACCACGAGCACGCCGCTGGCCGCCGCGGCGCGGTCCATCGGCTCGTTGGCGAAGCGGTCCTTGTTGTTCCAGGCGCCGCCGTGCAGATCGAGCAAGGTCGGGAACGGGCCGACGCCCTGCGGCTGATAGACGCGGGCCATCAGCATCCGCCCGCTGACGGCGCGCCGGAACTCGACCTCGGTCACCTTGAGATCGAACTTTGCCGCCGGGTCGTACGTGATCTTCATCGCAGGTCCTCCTGCCAGGCTCTTCGAATGGGCGATGGCCGGCATGAGCGTGGAGACGACGGGCAGCCCGGCTACGGCCAGTGCGGCCTTGACGAAACCCCGGCGCCCGAGCTCTCCGTCCATGATGGTCCCCTTGCCGGCGCCAAGGCCGGCTGCTGGATTATTCCACGATGCGAAATCCTGGGACCTAGAATCTCACGCTGAACCGCACGCGGAGACCGTTGTCGATGAGCTCGAAGTCGTTGACATCCTCCTGGCTCTTCTCGTACTGGAAGAAGTACGTGAAGTGGTAACCGATCTCGAGCTCGGCCCCTCCCCGCCAGCGGTACACGAGCCCAGCGTCGGCGTCCGCAAGGGCCTGCTGTAGATAAACGGTCCCGCCCTCCTTGCGTCCGCTGTTGACCTTGGGAAGACCACCACCTGAGGCGCCGAGCCGCAACAGCCAGTGATCGCCCAGCGCATGACTCCAGCGCAGCCCCGCGATCGGAACCGGCAGCTCCTGGAGGTAGAAATCCTCGCTGTTGCTGTGACCGTGGCCGGTGAGCGTCGGATTGAAATAGACGTAGGCGAGCCCGATGCTGCCGATGAGCTCGTCGGAGGGCGAGCGCCACAACCTGCGTTCATAGGCGAGATCGAGACGCGCGAAGTCCGCGTTGGTGTGAAGGGTCCCGGGCTTGAACTCCTCGCCGTTGTAGACGACCGACTGGCCGGGCGTGCTGTCACCGCGCAAGAAATAGTAGAGGCCGCTCAGGCGCACGGCATCGTCCGGGGTGAAATGAAAGGCGACGCCGGCCTCGATGGCCTCGGAGACGTGGACGCCGACCGTGCTCAGGCTCAGGCGGGTGCCCGGCGCGGCGCCCACGGTGCCCTGGCCGCCGTGAAACTCTCCGACCTGAAGCCGGCCGACCGGGGCACCGACACGGCCACCGATGGTGAACTCCCAGCGCTCCAGCGGCTCGGGGACCTCGGCTCCCGCGTCGCGCAAGGACAGAGCGACCGGCTCGCCGAGAGTCTGGGCCTGCCCCGGCAGCGGCAGCATCACGATCGCCGTAAGGCTCATCGAGAGCGTCCACACTCGCGCGCTCTTCATGCTCGCCTCCTGAACGTTGGCGGAAGGCTGTGGGCGGGCGCGCGCGGACAGACGGCTCCGTGCGACTGGACGCCGGCCCTTTCAGGCGAAGATCAGTAAAGCGGGAGCGAGGTTACGGGCGGAGCGCGCGGGCGGCTGGTACTCGGGAGTGGCGAGGCAAGGAAGGCCGGGCTTGCCGGCTCGGCGCTGTCGATCCAGACGAAACAAGGATCCGTGTCCACATCGGACTGCGTGAGGGCCGCGAAGGTGCTCGCGATGAAGGCGACGACCGTGTCGTAGTCGTCGTCGTCCCAGAAGCCGCCGATCCAGGTTGGATCAGGAGGATCCGCGTAGGCGGCCGGCACGAGGCCCACGAGGAGCGAGATCAGGAACACGGTCAAGAAGCGCCGTGCGGGGACCACGCCACATGGTGGGCGCAGGCGAGTCTTGGGTCAAGTCCCTCGAGCATCGTATTCTGGGCCGAAGATGAGCCGGCCCTCGGTGGAGAACCGCAAACAGCTCAAGGCCATCGCTCGGCGCGTGATGACCGAGCGCGGCCTCGAGCCGGATTTCTCGGCGGAGGCCAGGGCCGAGGCCGACGCCATGACGAAGCCGGCCGCCGATTCGAGCGCGTCCATCAGGGATCTGACCGGGCTCCTCTGGGCGTCGATCGACAACGACGATTCGCACGACCTCGACCAGCTGTCCGTTGCGGAGCCTCTGACCGCCGGCGCGGTGAAGATCCTCGTCGCCGTCGCCGACGTCGACGCGGCCGTGAAGAAAGGCTCGGCGATCGACGATCACGCGCGGACCAACACCACGTCCGTGTACACGGCCGCCGAGATCTTCCCGATGCTCCCCGAGAAGCTCTCGACCGACCTGACGTCGCTCGGCGAAGGGCAGAAGCGCCTGGCGATCGTCGTCGAGATGGTGGTCGACGCAGACGGCCGGGTCGGCGAATCCGCCGTGTACCGAGCCGCGGTGCTCAATCGCGCGAAGCTCGCCTACAACAGCGTCGCCGCGTGGCTCGACGGGACGGCGCCACCGCCGCCGAAGCTCGCCGCCGTGCGCGGGCTCGACGAGCAGCTGCGCGTGCAGGACCGCATGGCGCAGGCCATGAAGACGCGCCGGCACCAGCAGGGTGCCCTGAGCCTCGAAACGATCCAGACGCGGGCTCTCTTCAACGGCGACGTGCTGGCCGACCTTCTGCCCGACGAGAAGAACCGGGCCAAGGAGCTCATCGAGGACTTCATGATCGCGGCCAACGGCGTGACCGCGAAGTACCTCGAGGGCAAGGGCGTGCCGTCGCTGCGCCGGATTCTCCGCACGCCCGAGCGCTGGGATCGCATCGTGGCGCTCGCGGCGACGCTCGGCGAGCGCCTCCCGGCTCAGGCGGACGCGGGCGCGCTCGAAGGGTTCCTGATCAAGCGCCAGCGCGCGGACGCGCTGCGGTTCCCCGACCTTGCGCTCTCGGTCGTGAAGCTCCTGGGCTCGGGCGAATACGCGGTGCAGCGGCCGGGTCAGACGCCGAACGGCCACTTCGGGCTCGCGGTGCGCGACTACACCCACTCCACCGCGCCCAACCGCCGCTTCCCCGACCTGATCACGCAACGCCTGGTGAAGGCGGCGCTGGCGGATCGCGCGCCCGCGTACGGGGCCGAGGAGCTCGAGTCGCTCGCGCGCCACTGCAGCGAGCAGGAGGACGACGCCGCCAAGGTCGAGCGGCAGGTGCGGAAGTCGGCGGCGGCGCTGCTGCTCGAGCCCCGCATCGGCGAGCGCTTCGACGCGCTCGTCACCGGCGCGGCCGAGAAAGGGACGTGGGTGCGGATCGCGCGGCCGCCCGTGGAGGGCCGGCTCGTGCGGGGCGCCGACGGCCTGGACGTCGGCGATCGCGTCCAGGTGACGCTGAAGTCCACCGACGTCGAGCGCGGCTTCATCGACTTCGGCCGGGCGTCGGGGTAGGGCGCACGTCGTGATGGAGCGTCGCGCGTTCCTGGGGACCCTCGTCGGCACCCTCCTGACCGGGCCCCTCACCGCGGCCGCCCAGCCGGTCGGCAAGGTCTACCGGATCGGTCATCTGGCGGCCAGCTCGCCCTCCGCGGAGAACACTCGGCTGCTGAGCGCGTTCCAGACGGAGCTGCGCGAGCGCGGGTGGATCGAAGGGCAGAACGTCGCCTTCGAGTACCGCTGGGCGGAGGGCCGCTACGAGCGGCTGCCGGCCCTGGCCGCCGAGCTGACCGACGCCAAGGTGGACCTGATCGTGGCGGGCGGAACCCCCAACGCGCTGGCCGCGCAAGGGGCGACCCGCGTCATTCCGATCGTGATGGTCGGCGCGACCACGCCGGTGGAGCTCGGGCTGGTGAACTCGCTCGCGCGCCCCGGAGGCAACGTCACCGGCGTGACCTTCGACGTCTCCCCCGAGCAGACCGCCAAGCTGGTCGAGCTGCTCGCCGAGGTCCCCGGCGTGTCGCGCATCGCGGTCCTGTGGAGCCGGGGATATCCGGCCGCCGACCGGTACCGGCGCGCGCTCGAGCGCGCCGCCGCGGCCCGCCAGCGGACCACCCGCTTCGTCGAGGTGCTCAAGCCGGAAGACTTCGACGCCGCCTTCGCGGCCCTTCGCCGGAGGCCGGTCGAAGGGCTCATCGTGATGACGGATCAGATCGCCCAGATCAGGGGCGAGGACATCGTGCGGTTCGCGACGGAGATGAGGGTCGCGACGGTTTTCGGCGGCCCCGCTCGGCGCCTCGTCGTGGCGGGAGGACTCATCTCGTGGTCCGCGGACTCCGGCGCCTACTGGCGCCAGGCCGCGGTCTACGCCGACAAGATCTTGAGGGGAGCGCTCCCGGCGACCCTGCCGGTCGAGCAGCCGACCACGTTCGAGCTGGTGGTCAACCTCAAGACCGCCAGGACGCTCGGCCTCACCCTTCCGCCGTCGCTCCTGCTGCGGGCGGACGAGGTGATCGAGTAAGCCCTCGCGTGTTCCGCCGGCGGCCCGGGCGCCGCCGCCCACCGCCGAGACGGGTCCGAGCGGGCGATGGCGAGCCCACCAAGGTCCCGGTGGACGTCGAGTTCACCCGCGGCGCGCCCGGGAGTCGGCCCTCGCGGCCCTCGCGGTAGGACCGCTGGTCGAGGTCGCCGCGGCGCGGCGCCGGAGCACCCCCAGGCAGCGTCGCTATTCGGTACACCCCGTGTGTCGGAAAGGACGTGCACGAACGGGCTCCGGCCCCGCGTTCCTCCCCCGGAAGTCGATCTGCCGGCCACCGCGGCTGCCGATCCCGTGGCACAGGCGATGCACCTACCCCGATTCGGCCGACTCATGAACGCATTGACGCCTCGACGACTGATGGTGTGCGCGACCCTGGTGGCGTGTCTCGGAACCGCAAATCTTGCCGGGGCGGGGGCGCCCACGGATATGTTGCGCGGCGTCTTCCACGACGCCAACGTGGTCCTCACCGATCCGGCCACCGAGCAGCGGCCGCTCGACCGGCTGATCGCCATCCGCGGGCTTTTCAGCCGCGTGTTCGACTTCCGCGACGCGGCCGAGCGCTCGCTGGGCCGGCAGTGGCAGGCGCGCACCGCGGCCGAGCAGCAGGAGTTCACGCACCTCTTCGCCGACTTCGTCCAGCGCGGCTTCGTGTACTGGCTCGCCGCGGTGGCCGAGGTCGATGGGCACGCCGGCGGCGCCACCGTGCAGTTCGTCGGCGAGTCGGTGGACCACGACACCGCGACGGTGCAGACCGCGATCCTGGCCCGGGGTGGGCGGCTGATCCCGCTCACCCACACCTTGGTCTACCGCAATCGGCGCTGGGTGGTCCGGGACGTCTACATCGAGGGCATCAGCCTCGTGAACAACTACCGCTCCCAGTTCGACCGGGTGATCCGCGGCTCCTCCTATCCCCAGCTCCTCCAGCTCATCCGGGCCCGCATCGCCAACGAGTACCCGTTCCCGGAGCCTGCCGGCCCGGGCGCGGCCGCCATCTACACCCCCGCGCGCGACATCCCGTTCGAGACTCGCTGACCCGCGCTCCCGAGCCCGCCGGATCGTGCTATGGCGCGATCCAGCCGGAGCCTCCATGGAGCGCCGCCCTCCTCGGATGGGAAGAACTCCCGCCTGAATGGTATGTTCGGGGACACCAGAGACCTTCCCGGGAGGCAGCGCATGAGCGGAGCAAACGGGGCGACGGAGTTCACGGACGTAGTGGGGACCCTCGACGAGCTTCGCGCGCTGATGGGCGAGCCCTCCGAGATCGCGCTCCGCAAGGACATCGGCCGGCTCGACGAGCATTGCCGCGCCTTCATCGCGCGGGCACCCTTCGTGCTCGTCGCCACCGCGGACCGCGCGGGGCGCTGCGACGTGAGCCCGAAGGGTGACGCTCCCGGCTTCGTGCTGGTGGTGGACGACCGGACCCTGCTGGTTCCGGACCGTCCGGGCAACAGGCGCTTCGACGGGATGCGGAACCTGCTCGAGAACCCCGGCATCGGCCTCCTCTTCCTGGTGCCGGGCAGCGAGGAGACTCTGCGGGTCAACGGCCGCGCCCGGATCGTCCGGGACCCGGTGTGGCTGGCGCACCTGGCCGCCCAGGGCAAGACCCCGCAGCTCGCGATCGCGGTGGACGTCGAGGAATCCTTCCTCCACTGCGCGAAGTGCGTGAAGCGCTCCGGCCTCTGGGAGATTGACCGCTGGCCGGACCTGGGTGGCCTGGCCTCGCCGGCCCAGATGTTCCGCGACCACGCCCGGCTCAACACCATGACCGTCGAGGAGCTCGATCAGCGCCTGCAGGACGGCTACCGCAAGAACCTGTACTGAGCCACCCCGGGGGAACCGACATGGCTCCGATGCCGATCGAGGTCCGTCCCATCACCGGCGCGCTGGGCGCCGAGATCCACGGCATCGACCTGGGCGCCGACCTCGACGCGGCGAGCGTGGCCGCGGTCCGACGGGCCTTCCTCGACCACTGCGTGGTCTTCTTTCGTGACCAACACCTCGACGCCGCGCAACAGAAGGCCCTCGCGCGCCATCGTGGGAGAGGACAAGCACCTCGCGGTGCACGACGCCGGGCGGTTCCGGCGCATCATGCGCCGGGTCCAGATCGCGGGCGACAAGCCCGTCTGAGCGGCCGGTGAAGATCGTCGTCACCGCCCGGAGCGGGGCGGGCGAGTTCGAGTGCCAGCCCGGGGAGAAGATCCTCCACGCCGGCCTCCGGAGCGGCCTCGAGCTGCCGTACGAGTGCGGCACCGGCACCTGCGGCACCTGCAAGGCCCGGCTCGTGAGCGGCCGGGTGGAGAGCGAGTGGCCCGAGGCCCCGGGGAACCGCTATCTCAGGGACCCGGCCGATCTCCTGATGTGCCAGTGCGTGGCGCGCGAGGCCTGCGCGCTCGAGGTCTCCGTGCTGAGGCCCCGCGAGGCGGGCACCGCGCCCCCCGGCGCCATGCAGGGCCGGGTGAGCGCCTGGCGTCGGCTGACCCACGACGTGGCCGCGTTCGACGTCGTTGTCGACCACCCGCTCGACTTCGACGCGGGCCAGTTCGCCCTCCTCACCGTCCCGGGCATCGCGGGGGCCCGCGCGTACTCCATGGTGAACTTCGAGCCGGGGGCCCGCCGGCTGTCGTTCGTGGTGAAGCGGAAGCCGGGCGGGGCGGTGAGCGACTGGGTCTTCGGCGACGGGATCGACGGTACGTCCCTCGGGATCTTCGCGCCCCTGGGGCACGCGACCTTCCGTCCCGGCCTCGGCAAGCACGTGCTCTGCATCGCGGGCGGCAGCGGCATCGCGGGCATGATGTCGATCCTCCAGTGCGCCGCCGAGGCCAGCCACTTCGCGGGGTGGGACGGCCACGTCTTCTTCGGCGTCCGCTCCGAGCGCGACCGTTTCTTCCTCGACGAGCTGCACCGGCTGCGGGCGCGCCACCCGGCGCGGCTCGGGATCACGATCG
>Ga0137409_10007016_pt1 | contig 11614 bp, 6 predicted proteins | sample CZODoug1_16funga_FD_122059 | JGI IMG/M metagenome (GOLD analysis project Ga0137409, IMG submission 122059) | Vadose zone soil fungal communities from Angelo Coast Range Reserve, California, USA - CZODoug1_16fungal (Hybrid Assembly) | ecosystem: Environmental > Terrestrial > Soil > Vadose zone... | reverse complement strand
AAGTCGCTCGCCGACATGATCAAGGGCAAGGGCGGCCGCTTCCGCCAGAACCTGCTCGGCAAGCGCGTCGACTACTCCGGCCGCTCGGTGATCGTGGTCGGCCCGCAGCTCAAGCTGCATCAGTGCGGCCTGCCGAAGAAGATGGCGCTCGAGCTCTTCAAGCCGTTCATCTTCAACAAGCTCGAGATGCAGGGCATCGCCACGACCATCAAGGCCGCCAAGCGCGAGGTCGAGGCGGAAACTCCCGTGGTGTGGGACATTCTGGAAGACGTGATCCGCGAGCACCCGGTGATGCTGAACCGCGCCCCCACGCTGCACCGCCTCGGCATCCAGGCGTTCGAGCCGGTGCTGATCGAGGGTAAGGCGATCCAGCTGCACCCGCTCGTCTGCGCGGCGTTCAACGCCGACTTCGACGGCGACCAGATGGCGGTGCACATCCCGCTGTCGCTGGAAGCGCAGATGGAAGCGCGCACGCTGATGCTGGCGTCCAACAACATCCTCTCGCCAGCGAACGGCGACCCGATCATCGTGCCCTCGCAGGATATCGTGCTCGGCCTGTACTACGCCACGCGCGAGCGCATCAACGCGCCCGGTGAGGCGATGGTTTTTGCCGACGTGTCCGAAGCGGCGCGCGCCTACGAGTCCGGCAAGGTCGAGTTGCACGCCGGCATTACGGTACGCATCCGCGAGGCCGAGTACGGCCCGAACGGTGAGAAGATCGAGAAGATCGTGCGCCACAAGACCACGGTCGGCCGCGCCCTGCTCTCCGAGGTCCTGCCCGTCGGCCTGCCCTACGAGTTGATCAACAAGGCGCTGAAGAAGAAGGAGATCTCGAAGCTCATCAACGCATCGTTCCGCCGCTGCGGTCTGCGCGAGACGGTGATCTTCGCCGACCGGCTGATGCAAGCCGGGTTTACCTTCGCCACCCGCGCGGGGATCTCGATCTGCGTCGACGACATGCTGGTTCCAGTGCAGAAGCACGACCTCATCTCCGCCGCAGAGGGCGAGGTGAAGGAAATCGAGTCCCAGTACACCTCGGGCCTCGTCACCGTCGGCGAGCGCTACAACAAGGTGGTCGACATCTGGGGACGCGCCGGCGATCAGGTCGGCAAGGCGATGATGGATCAGCTTTCCACCCAGGAGGTCACGGACCGCAAGGGCCAGAAAGTGAAGCAGGAGTCGTTCAACTCGATCTACATGATGGCCGACTCCGGCGCGCGCGGCTCGGCCGCCCAGATCCGGCAGCTCGCCGGCATGCGCGGCCTGATGGCCAAGCCGGACGGCTCGATCATCGAGACGCCTATTACCGCGAACTTCCGCGAAGGTCTGAACGTGCTGCAGTACTTCATCTCGACGCACGGCGCACGCAAGGGTCTGGCCGACACCGCGCTGAAGACCGCGAACTCCGGGTACCTGACGCGGCGGCTGGTCGACGTGACGCAAGACCTGGTCGTCACGGAAGACGATTGCAAGACCACGAACGGCGTCGCCATGAAGGCGCTGGTCGAAGGCGGCGAGGTGGTCGAGGCGCTTCGTGAGCGCATTCTGGGCCGCGTCACGGCTTCCGACGTGCTGCATCCGGAAACGCAGGAAGTGCTCTACGGCGCCGGCACGCTGCTCAACGAGGACGAAGTCGACGCCATCGAGGCTCTCGGAATCGACGAAGTGAAGGTGCGCACGCCGCTCACCTGTGATACGCGCTGGGGCCTGTGCGCAGCCTGCTACGGGCGCGATCTCGCGCGCGGTTCCTCGGTCAACGTCGGCGAGGCGATCGGCGTGATCGCCGCGCAATCGATCGGCGAGCCGGGCACGCAGCTCACGATGCGCACCTTCCACATCGGCGGTGCGGCTTCGCGCGCGGCGGTGGCGAGCCAGGTCGAGGCGAAGTCGAACGGCACGGTGCGCTTCACACCGAACATTCGCTACGTGACCAACCCCAAGGGCGAGAAGGTCGTGATCTCGCGCACCGGCGAAGTGCTCGTCACCGACGACAACGGCCGCGAGCGCGAGCGCCACAAGGTGCCCTACGGCGCGACGCTGCTCGCCGCGGACGGCAAGGCCGTCAAGGCGGGGCAGACGCTCGCCACGTGGGACCCGCATACCCGCCCGATCATCACCGAGCACGGCGGGCTGGTGCGCTTCGAGCACATCGAGGAGGGCGTGACGGTTGCCAAGCAGATCGATGACGTGACGGGACTTTCGACGCTGGTGGTCATCGATCCCAAGCGTCGCGCGGCCGCGGGCAAGGGCCTGCGCCCGCAGGTGAAGCTGCTGAACGAGGCGGGCGAGGAAATCAAGATCGCCGGCACCGATCATCCGATCACCATCACCTTCCAGGTGGGCTCGCTCATCACGGTGAAGGACGGCCAGCAGGTGCAGGTGGGCGAGGTGCTCGCGCGGGTTCCGCAGGAGACCTCCAAGACCCGCGATATCACCGGCGGCCTGCCGCGCGTGGCCGAACTGTTCGAGGCGCGCTCGCCCAAGGACGCGGGCTTGCTCGCCGAGATTACCGGCACGGTGTCGTTCGGCAAGGACACCAAGGGCAAGCAGCGTCTGGTGATCACGGATCTCGAAGGCGTCGCGCACGAGTACCTGATACCGAAGGACAAGCACGTGATGGCGCACGACGGTCAGGTGGTCAACAAGGGCGAGTTCATAGTCGACGGCCCGGCCGATCCGCACGACATCCTGCGCCTGCAGGGCGTGGAGGCACTGGCGCGTTACATCACCGATGAGGTGCAGGACGTGTATCGCCTCCAGGGCGTACGCATCAACGACAAGCACATCGAAGTGATCGTGCGGCAGATGCTGCGCCGCGTGCAGGTCGAGGATCCGGGCGAAACGCGCTTCATCCTGGGCGAGCAGGTCGAGCGCGCGGACGTGCTCGAGGAGAACGAGAAGGTCCAGGGCGAAGGCAAGAAGCCCGCGACCTACAGCTACATGCTGCTCGGCATCACCAAGGCGTCGCTGTCGACGGACTCGTTCATCTCCGCGGCTTCGTTCCAGGAGACGACGCGCGTGCTCACCGAGGCGGCGATCATGGGCAAGAAGGACGATCTGCGCGGGCTGAAGGAGAACGTCATCGTCGGCCGGCTCATTCCGGCGGGAACGGGCCTGGCATACCACGCCGCGCGCAAGAACGTGCCGCCGGCGCAACTGTTCGAAGAGGGCACGCCAGCGGCCGAGACCGAGACGCCGGCGCACACCGAGAACGCCTGAGGCCCGTGACGCGGGCTCTCGGCCTGCTCGCGCTGGGCCTGGGTGCGATCGTCGCGCCCGGGCTGGCGCGGGCGCAGCCGGCCGATTGGCCCGCCAGGCCGATCCGCTTCATCCTGCCGTTTCCGCCCGGCGGCGGCACCGACATCCTCGGACGCCTGATCGCCGAGCGGCTGACTGCCGGCCTCGGCCAGCCGGTGGTGACCGAGAATCGCGGTGGTGCCGGTGGCAACGTCGGCGCCGAAGCCGCGGCCAAGTCGCCGCCGGACGGCTACACGATCGTCCTGGTGGCGCCGTCTCTCGCCATCAGCCCGAGCCTTTACTCGAAGCTCGCCTACGACCCGGTGAAGGATTTCGCGCCGGTGAGCTTGGTCGCGACCGTGCCGAACGTGATGATCACCAACCCGTCGGTGCCGGCGGCCACGCTCAAGGAATTCATCGTGCTCGCGAAGAGCAAGCCCGGGCAAATGAACTTCGGCTCCGGCGGCAGCGGGACCTCGAACCACCTCGCCGGCGAGCTCTTCAACATCGTCGCCGGCGTGAAGCTGGTGCACGTCCCTTACAAAGGCGTGAACCTCGCGATGAACGACGTGCTCTCCGGCCGCGTCCAGCTGGTCTTTATCGGCATCCCGGCGGCGGTTCCGCACATCAAGGCGGGAAAGCTTCGGGCGCTTGCGCTGGCGTCGACGCAACGCTCCGCGGTCCTGCCCGACGTGCCGACTGCAGACGAGGCCGGGCTGCCCAAGTTTGAGGTCACGACCTGGTACGGCATCCTCACGCCCGCGGGAACGCCGAGGCCGGTGGTCGCGCGCCTCAACGGCGAGCTCGGCAGGATCATGCACTCGCCTGAGTTGAAGGGCCGCCTCGAGGCGCTGGCGACGGATCCGGTGACGAGCACCCCCGAGGAGTTCGCGGACCTGATCAGGCGCGAGATCGCGAAATGGGGCGAGGTCGTGCGCGAGGCGGGCCTGAAGGCCGACTAGGCGTTACCGCGAATTCTGCGGGCGTTGCCGCAGCAGCTCGGCGAACGCGTCTGGCGGAATGGGTTTGCTGAAGAAAAAGCCCTGCATCTCGTCGCAGTCGTGCTCCTTGAGAAAGGCCTGCTGCTCCTCGGTCTCGACGCCCTCCGCGACGACGGTGAGGTTCAGGCTCTTGCCCATGGCGATGATCGCCTCGGTGATCGCCTTGTCCTCGGAATCCGTCGGCAGGTCGCGGATGAACGAGCGGTCGACCTTGAGCGTATCGATGGGAAAACGCTTGAGATGGGTTAGCGAGGAATAGCCCACGCCGAAGTCGTCGATCGCGAGCCGCACGCCCATCGCCTTGATCTCGCGCAGGACCCGCCCGGCGCGCTCGGTGTTCTGGATGACCATGCTCTCGGTGAGCTCCAACTCGAGCAGATCGGGCCGAAGGCCGCTGCTTTTCAGCGCGTCGGCGATATCCTCGACCAGGTCCTCGTCGGCGAACTGCCGCGCCGACAGGTTGACGGCGATGTGAACCGGAGGCAGCCCCTGTTCCCGCCAGGCGACGCCCTGCACGCACGCGGTCTGGAGAACCCACCTGCCGATCGGCACGATGAGCCCGGTTTCCTCGGCGAGCGGAATGAACTGGGCGGGCGGGACCAAGCCCATGTCGGGATGTTGCCAGCGCACCAGCGCCTCCACGCCCGTGATCCGTCCCGTGTTCAGGTCGAGCTTCGCTTGGTAGTGGAGCAGGAATTCGCCGCGCTCCAGGCCGCGGCGCAGGCTCGTCTCGAGCGCGAGGCGCTCGAAAGAGTGCAGGTTCATCTCCTGCGAGTAGAACTTGTAGTTGTTCTTCCCGTCCTCCTTCGCGCGGTACATCGCGATGTCGGCGTTCTTCATGAGCGCGACCTCGTCCTGTGCCTCGGTCGGGAACATGCAGATCCCGATGCTCGCCGTCACCCGGCATTCCTGGCCCTGGATGGTCACCGGCTGGACGAGGGCGGAAAGGACCTTGCGCGCCACCGACGCGACCTGCTTGGCCTCCGTGATCTCCTGCACCAGGATGACGAACTCGTCGCCGCCGAGCCGCGCCACGAAGTCGCTGGTCCGCATCGTCTGACTGAGGCGCTTACCCATTTCAAGGAGGAGCTTGTCGCCCGAATCGTGGCCGAGCGTGTCGTTGATGTTCTTGAAGCGGTCCAGGTCGATGAACAGCACCGCGAAGCTGCGCGCGTAGCGCCGGGCATTCTGGATCGCCAGGGTCAGGACGTCGGCGAACATGGCGCGGTTGGGAAGCGACGTCAGCGCGTCGTGATTGGCGAGGAAGTGGATGTGCTCCTCGTCGAACTTGCGCTCGGTGATGTCCTTCCCCACTCCCCGGTATCCCTTGAACGTCCCGGAAGAGTCGAACACGGGCTCGCCGCTAATGCTGATCCAGATCTTCTTGCCGGACTCGTCGATCCGGCACAGCTCCAGGTCGCGGAACTCCTTGTGGGCTTCGAGGAGCGCGATGTGGTCGGCCCACTGGTCTGCCGACATGTTGACGTAGTTCTGCTCCCAGCGTTTCTTGCCGATCGTCGTGAAGGTCTTGACGTTGACGCGCTGGGAGCCGGTCCCGGTCATCGAGGTGAAGCGGAACTGCTCGTCCTGCTCCCAGTACATGTCGGAGGACAGCTGAGTGAGGCCGCGGAAGCGCTCTTCGCTCGAGCGCAGCGCTTCTTCAGCCTCGATGCGGGGGCTGATGTCTCGCGATATGGCGGCGATGATGTACGCGTCGCCCGAGCGCAGCACGTGCCGCGTCGACTCGAAGACAAAGGTCGTCCCGTCCTTGCGGCGGTAGTAACTCTGCATCCCGGTCGTGTGCGCCGGGTTCGCGATGAAATCGTCGTAGGCGCGCTCGAGCTCCTCGCGCGTCTTGGGTAGTACGTCCTGCGGGCCCATCTGCAGCAGCTCCTCCCTGGAGTAGCCCAGCATGCTGCAGGCGGTGTTGTTCACGTCCACGAACCGCATCGTCGCGCGGTCGATGAGGACGATCATGTCCGCGGAGTTGTCCATCGCCACGCGGAACCTGCGATGCTCCTCTTCAACTTGCTTGCGTTGGAGGTATTGCCCGATCTGGCTGCCGATCACGTGTATCGCACGCAACAGCCGCTCGTCCGGCTCGCGGACCTCGCGGCTGGTGCAGGTGAGCACGCCCACCACCTTGCCTTCGGAGGTCACCGGGAACACGAACGCTCCGTGCATTCCGGTGTCGCGCGCGAGCTTCGACTGCGCGACGCGCGCGTCCTTGAAGATGTCCGAGGCCCACAGGGGCTTGCCCGACTGCCAGACCTGGCCGGCGAGGCCGACCCCGGGCGCGTAAGTGATCTCGCGTGACCCGGCGATGAAGCGCGCGACGGCCTCGCCCGGAACGCCCCAGGCCTCGGCAAGCCGCAGCACGCCCGCCTTCTCCTCTGGCGCGAAGTAGCGGCCGCACTCCCAGCTCTCCGACTCGCAGATGGCCCGAATCGCCGCTTGCAGCGCAGCGGATACGCCGGGCGCCTCGGCGAGGCAGCGCGTGATCGCGTGCTCCAGCGTGAGCAGCTGCTCGTCGCGGCGGCTCTTGGTGATGTCGCGCGCCACGCCGCGATAGCCGCGGAAGCGGCCCTTCTCGTCGAACACCGGCTGCCCGCTGGTGCTGACGTAGCGCATCCCGACCTCGGGATCGGGACGCCTGAAGAGGAAATTCGTGAACGGCTTTCTCGCGGCCAGGTCGGCCTTGTGCCTGTCCCACTTGCTGCCGTCGCCGAGAGGAACCGCGCCGCGATCCCAGCGATAGGTCCCGATGAACTTCCTGGGGTCGATGCCGCCGTGGCCTTCCATGCTGCCCGTCAGCAGGGTGTAGCTGAGGTCCTCGCCCTGCTCCCAGTACCATTCGGAGGAGAGCTCGATCAAGCCCTCGAAGCGCTTCTCGAGGAGCCGGAGCTCCTCCTCGGGATCGCGCAGCTTCTTTTTTCCACCGGGCGCGGCCATGGCGCTCCTTCAGGCCCGCTGACGCTCGCCGAACACGTCCGCGCGGGCCGCCGGCCGGCTGCGCAGGTACTGACGCGGGATCTGCGGCGTGACCCCGAGCTCGAGTGCCGCATGCCAGGCCCAGCGCGGTTCCCACAGAAACCCCCGCGCGAGAGCGACCATATCGGCCTTCCCCTCGGCGACGATCTTCTCCGCGTGACGCGGCTCGGTGATCAGGCCGATCGCGATCGTGGGTATCCCGGATTCCTTGCGGATGCGCTCGGCGAATGGCACCTGGTAACCCGGCGCGGTCGGAATCACCTGGTTCTTCACCAGACCCCCGCTCGAGGCGTCGATCCAATCGCAGCCCAGCTTCTTCAGCTCGCCGGCAAACACCAAGGATTGCTCGACATCCCAGCCCCCCTCGACCCAGTCGGTGCAGGAAATGCGGATGCCGAGGGGCTTGTCGTCGGGCCACTCGGACCGCACCGCGGCAAAGACCTCCAGAGGGAAGCGCATGCGGTTTGCGAGGCCCCCCCCGTAAGCGTCCTCGCGGCGGTTGGAGAGAGGCGACAGGAATTCATGCATCAGGTAGCCATGCGCCGCGTGGAGCTCGATCGCATCGAATCCGACCCGCCGCGCGCGCCGGGTCGCGTCGGCGAATTTCGCGACCAGGGTTCCGATCTCCTCGAAAGTAAGCGCCCGTGGAACGAGCTCGCCTTCGCCGGGAAGGGCTGATGGAGCCACCGGCTGCCAGCCGCCTTCCTCCGCCCTTAGCGTCTTCCTGGAGTCCCACGGCGGGGCCGTCGACGCCTTTCGACCGGCGTGGGCGAGCTGGATGGCCAGCTTGGCCTGCCCGTGCTCCCTGCAGTGGGCGACCACGCGCCGCAGCGCGGCCTCGTTCGCGTCGGAGTACAGGCCCGAGCATGCGGGGGTTATCCGGCCGACCGGCTCGACATCAGTCATTTCGAAGCACAGCAGATCGGCTCCGGAATTGGCGAGCATCCCGAGGTGCGCGAGGTGCCAGTCGGTCATGCTCCCGTCGATGGCGGAGTACTGGCACATGGGCGACACCATGATGCGGTTCGCGAGCTCAAGACCCCGGAATCGGATCGGTTGAAACAATGCACTTGTCATGCGACTCTGCTCGAGAGGGGCCGGAAACCGGCCAATGCTACCCGGAATCGCCGGCAGCCACCGAGGCGCAGCGCGCAAGGGGCCAGCCAGATGTAAAAACGTCATAACTTGTTGACCAAGGGTCGATTTCCCGGCTAAAATCCCGGGTCTTTGCATACCGCGGGGCGGCCGTTTCTCGCAGACGGGCCGTCCCGGTTTTTTCTGGATCCGAAATAATGCCGACAATCAACCAGTTGGTGCGGAACGCGCGGACTCGCCTGCCGGCCAAGAGCAAGGTGCCCGCGCTCGCCGGCTCTCCGCAGAAGCGGGGCGTGTGCACGCGCGTCTACACCACCACTCCCAAGAAGCCGAACTCGGCGCTGCGGAAGGTCGCGAAGGTGCGGCTGACGAACGGCTTCGAGGTCATCAGCTACATCGGCGGCGAGGGCCACAATCTGCAGGAGCACTCGGTGGTGCTGATCCGCGGCGGGCGGGTCAAGGACCTTCCCGGTGTGCGCTATCACATCGTGCGCGGCAGCCTGGACACGCAGGGCGTCAAGGACCGCAAGCAGGGCCGCTCCAAGTACGGCGCCAAGAAGCCCAAGGCCGCGTAAGGATTCCACGATGCCCCGACGCAGAGAAGTTCCCAAGCGCGAGATTCTTCCGGACCCGAAGTACGGCAACGCCGACGTCGCGAAATTCGTCAACGTGCTCATGACCCGCGGCAAGAAGTCGATCGCGGAGCACATCGTCTACGACGCGTTCGACACCATCAAGTCCAAATCGGGCAAGGACCCGCTGGAAGTGTTCAGCCAGGCGGTCCAGAACGTGAAGCCCATGGTGGAAGTGAAGAGCCGCCGGGTCGGCGGTGCCAACTACCAGGTGCCGGTCGAAGTGCGACCGGTGCGGCGCGTCGCGCTGTCGATGCGCTGGATCCGCGAGGCGGCGCAGAAGCGCGGCGAGAAGTCGATGGACGCGCGGCTCGCGGGCGAGCTCATGGAAGCGGCCGAAGGCCGCGGCGGCGCGATGAAGAGGCGCGAAGAAGTGCATCGCATGGCCGAGGCCAACAAGGCCTTCGCTCACTACCGGTTTTAGGATTCCAGGTGCTTCAAGTGGCCCGCAAGACTCCCATCGACCGCTATCGCAACATCGGCATCAGCGCGCACATCGATGCCGGCAAGACCACGACCACCGAGCGCATCCTGTTCTACACGGGCGTGTCGCACAAGATGGGCGAGGTGCACGACGGCGCGACCGTGATGGACTGGATGGAGCAGGAGCGCGAGCGCGGTATCACCATCACCTCCGCAGCGACCACCTGTTTCTGGAAGGGGATGGACCAGAACTATCCCGAGCACCGCATCAACATCATCGACACGCCGGGGCACGTCGACTTCACCATCGAGGTGGAACGTTCGATGCGCGTTCTCGACGGCGCGTGCATGGTGTACGACGCGGTCGCCGGAGTGCAGCCGCAATCCGAGACGGTGTGGCGGCAGGCGAACAAGTACGGCGTGCCGCGCCTCGCGTTCATCAACAAGATGGACCGCCAGGGCGCGGACTTTTTCAAGTCGTACGGCCACATCAAGACGCGCCTGAAGGGCAACCCCGTGCCGATCCAGATTCCGATCGGCGCCGAGGAAAAGTTCGAGGGCGTCGTCGACCTGGTGCGCATGAAGGCGATCTACTGGGACGATTCGTCGCAGGGCATGAAGTTCGAGATGCGCGACATCCCCGCCGAGCTCGTCGAGCAGGCCAAGGAATGGCGCGAGAAGATGGTCGAAGCGGCCGCCGAGGCGAACGACGACCTGATGCACAAGTATCTCGAGGGACACAACCTCTCGAACGAGGATATCAAGCTCGGCCTGCGCACGCGCACTATCAAGAATCAGATCGTGCCGATGCTGTGCGGCACCGCGTTCAAGAACAAGGGCGTGCAGGCGATGCTCGATGCCGTCATCGACTACCTGCCTTCGCCGGTGGACATTCCCCCGGTCAAGGGCCAGGACGACGACGGCAAGCCCGCCGCGCGCGCGGCCGGCGACGAGGAGCCGTTCTCCGCGCTCGCGTTCAAGATCATGACCGACCCCTACGTCGGTCAGCTCACCTTCTTCCGCGTCTATTCCGGAGTCCTGAACTCCGGCGACACCGTCTACACCTCGGTGCGCGGCAGGAAGGAGCGCATCGGGCGCATCCTGCAGATGCACGCCAACCAGCGCGACGAGATCAAGGAAGTGCGTGCGGGAGATATCGCCGCCGCGGTGGGCCTCAAGGACGTGACCACGGGCGAGACCTTGTGCGATCCCGACAAGGTCATCGTCCTGGAGAAGATGGAGTTCCCGGACCCGGTGATTCACGTCGCGGTCGAGCCCAAGACCAAAGCCGACCAGGAGAAGATGGGCGTGGCGCTGCACCGCCTTGCGCAGGAGGACCCGTCCTTCCGCGTGCGCACCGACGAGGAGTCGGGTCAGACCATCATCTCGGGCATGGGCGAGCTGCACCTCGAGATCATCGTCGACCGCATGAAGCGCGAGTTCGGCGTCGAAGCCAACGTCGGCGCGCCGCAGGTGGCCTACCGCGAGACCATGAGGAAGACGGTCGAGCAGGAAGGGAAGTTCATCCGCCAGTCGGGCGGACGCGGCCAGTACGGCCACGTGAAGCTGAAGCTCGAGCCCCAGCCCGCAGGCAAGGGTTACGAGTTCGTCGACGGGATCAAGGGCGGCCGGGTACCCAAGGAGTATATCCCCGCGGTAAAGAAGGGGGTCGACGAAGCGTTGCAGGACGGCGTGCTCGCGGGGTTCCCGGTGGTGGACGTGAAGGCGACGCTGTACGACGGGTCGTACCACGAGGTCGACTCGAACGAAAATGCGTTCAAGATGGCGGCGATTTTCGCTTTCAAGGACGGCATGCGGAAGGCCAATCCGGTCCTTCTCGAGCCGATCATGGCGGTCGAAGTGGAGACGCCCGAGCAGTTCATGGGCAACGTTATCGGCGACCTTTCGGGCCGCCGCGGGGTGCTCCACGGCCAGGAAGACATCGCCGGGATCATGGCGATCAAGGCGGAGGTGCCGCTCTCCGACATGTTCGGCTACTCGACGCAGCTGCGCTCGCTCACCCAGGGGCGCGCGACCTATACGATGGAATTCAAGCACTACGCCGAGATGCCCAAGGCGATCGCCGAAGGGGTGATCAGCAAGCTGACGGGCAAAGACGAGAAGGACAAGAGGTAAGCAAGGAGCTATAGGAGTTCATATGTCCAAGGGCAAATTTGAGAGGACCAAGCCGCACGTGAACGTGGGGACGATCGGTCACGTGGACCACGGCAAGAC
>Ga0137409_10007014_pt1 | contig 11616 bp, 12 predicted proteins | sample CZODoug1_16funga_FD_122059 | JGI IMG/M metagenome (GOLD analysis project Ga0137409, IMG submission 122059) | Vadose zone soil fungal communities from Angelo Coast Range Reserve, California, USA - CZODoug1_16fungal (Hybrid Assembly) | ecosystem: Environmental > Terrestrial > Soil > Vadose zone... | reverse complement strand
TCCTGGCGTGCGCGTTCTTTGCGTTTCATCTGCTGCTGGCGTATCTGGCGGATCATATTTCGATTCATGCGGCGTTTGCGATTTCGTCGGTCGTTTCGATTGCGCTGGTGGTCAGTTACTTGCGGCTGGTGGTGGATTTGCGGTTCGCGGTGGTGGATGCGGGACTGACGCAGCTCATCTATCTGGTGCTCTTTTCGTACGCGTTTTTCTTTGAAGGGTTCACGGGATTGGCGGTGACGATTGGAGCGATTCTGACGCTGTTTGTAGTGATGCAGATGACCGGACGGATTCGGTGGGAGGAGAAGCTAAGTTCACCGCAGCTACGCAAGAGTGGAATACCGGCATGAAGACGGCTCGTAGCGAACCGGAACGCGAGAGACCTGCTAACTCGAGCGTGTTTGTGCCAGGTACTTGACGAGAATCATGATGGTGGGCACGTCCACGTGAATGGTCATTTTTCCGCCGACTTTGGTTTTTTCCGTGAAATAAATCGTTTGGTTCATGTACCGGGGATCGGACTTATCTCCGTGACCGATGCTTGTCAGACTGAGTTCCTTGATTTGTTTAGCGGAAATCTTGAAATCGTGCTTGCACCCGCCAGCTTCTTCACGAAACGCAAACGAATCGGTTGCCAGAATGAACGTGCCGCTAACATCGCGGCCAGATCCGTGGCGGTGTTCGACGGGGACTTCCATCGGTGTTGACAAATCGAGAGGTTCACCCTGGCCTTGAGCCACACGGGCGGAAAGTTGGCTAACGAGATCATCATCCGGAAATTGACGATATTGTTGTACGACATCTTTGTCATCGAAGGCGATTAGCACATTGTGTCTTGCCCAGCCCCGGTTCCATCCGCCGGCCCCCGAGCCGTTGCCAGCAACCATCCATAGGACTCCCCACTTCGAGCTAGCCCAACGGCCGAGGAAAAGCTGCTTGTCTTTGATTCCCGTATCCGTGCCGCGCAGTTTGGTAGTTACTTCCTCTCGTGTGGTTTTGCCGGCTTGGATGAAATCCAGGTTGATTTTCTCCATGGCTCCCGAGTTGCCATTTGTGCGGGTCGGAGCGCGCACCGGCAGCACAAGGCAACCCTGGCAAAAGAAGGACGCCGTGACCAGCCCGACACAGATAGCTGCGTTCGCAAGGCGACACCCCATAGCTTTTCTAGAGCTCTCGAACGACTTGAAGACAAATCTAAATTCAGGCGTCATAGCGGTTCTCCCTAAGTGCCTTATTCCAGTTCCCCTTGCGAAGCACAAGCGACAACCCGCGCCCAGGCCCGTTGCGGTGCCAAATGTCGTCCTTTGTCGTGCAATTCGGGGGTTCTTGGGGGGGAGCTAGGCCTCTTTTCCCACGTTTTAAGGGCGCGCGCCGAGGTATCGCCGGCCGGCTCGCGGTAAAGGCAAAGTCCCCATGGTTCGGTTCCGCTCACCACAAGCGACGCAAGAGGGGTGCGTGGGGCACTCGCCGCAGCGTGACAAGTAGCTCAAAACTAACGAACCGTTTCTCATAGGCACGCGTCCAAAAGCGAAAGAGCATAGGTGCCGTGTTAGGATGCGGGCACTCTTCATGAGTACTTTGGCGCAAGACATTCGCTACGCTCTTCGGACGTTTGCAAAGAATCCAGGGTTCGCGCTGGCGGCGGTATTGTCGCTGGCGATCGGCATTGGCGCGAATACATCCATCTTCAGTGTGGCGAGCGCGCTGCTGCTGCGGCCGTTGCCGTATGCGGACGCGGAGCGGCTGGTGATTCTGTGGAACCGCTCGCCGGGTTTGAATATCACCGAGGACTGGTTTTCCACGGCGCAATATCTCGATATCAAAAATGGGCACCACGGCTTTGAGCAGGTCGCCATCGCGATCGGAGGAAATTACAACATAACCGGTGAGGGCGAACCGGAACGCGTGGGCGTCATTCGCGTTTCCTCGAATCTGCTGCCAATGCTTGGTGTGGTTCCTGCGTACGGCCGAGTGCTGGCGCCGGAGGAAGATTTGCCGGGACGGCCTGCAACTGCGCTGCTCACGGAAGGGATGTGGGCCCGCCGGTACGGGCACGACCCGCGGATGATCGGCAAGTCCATCACGATCAACGGACAGCCGTATGAAGTGGCGGGGATTCTGCCGCAGAGTTTTTCGTTGCCGCGGGAGGTGCTGCCAACGCTTTATGGCACAGAGCAGGCGGACATTTTCTTGCCGCTGCCGCTAGCTCCTGCCGCGGCGCAGGTTCGAACGAATGAAGATTACAACATCGTAGGAAAGTTGAAGCCGGGCGTTTCCGTCGCGCAGGCACAAGCGGAGATGGACACGATCACGGCGCGGCTGCGCCGTGATTTTCCGGAGAATTACCCGCCCAATGGCCGGCTGACGTTCAGCATCGTGCCGCTTCTGGAGCAGGTCGTGGGAAATGTACGAACGGCGCTGCTGGTGCTGCTCGGGTCGGTGGGATTAGTACTGCTGATCGCGTGCGCGAACGTCGCCAATTTGCTTCTCTCACGAGCGGTGGCGCGGCAGCAGGAAATGGCGGTGCGCGCGGCACTGGGAGCGAGCCGATGGCGCATTGTCCGACAACTGCTTACAGAAAGTGTGCTGCTCGCGCTGTGCGGCGGCGCGCTGGGAATTTTCATTTGCGTGCTCAGCGTGAAGTGGATTCACATCCTGGGAACGAAGAGCATCCCGCGGCTCGCGGACGTCGGCACAGATGGACGGGTGCTGCTGTTTACGTTGTCGCTCTCGCTGCTTTCGGGAATTCTGTTTGGCCTTGCGCCCGCGTTACGGATTTCCCGGCTGGATTTGAATTCCACGTTGAAGGACGCGAGCCGCGGAACGGCAGGGACCAGCGCGGTATGGGGGCGCGGCAACAATGTTCGCAGGCTGCTTGTTATTTCGGAGCTCGCCCTCTCGGTGGTGTTGTTGATCGGGGCGGGGCTGCTCATTCGGAGCTTCGCGCGATTGCAGAATGTCCTGCCGGGATTCGAGCCGCGCGGCGTGCTCACGTTTGACCTCACGATGACGGGGCGCAGATACAACGACAAGCAAGTTGTTCGGAACACGTACAAGCAACTCTGGGAGCGGCTCGAGCATTTGCCGGGAGCGAACGCGGCGGGAGGAGTCACGTCGCTTCCGCTGAGCCAGGCCTTTGCGTGGACGCCGATAACCGTCGAGGGGAGGAGGCCCCCGCCGGGTGAGAAATTCTTGAACGCTGATGAGCGCCTCGTCGGCGGGCATTACTTTGAAGCGATGGGCATTCCGCTGCGCCGAGGCCGATTCTTCAACGAGCAGGACGACGCGACGAAACCCGTCGCGGTGATCGTTGATGAATACATGGCCGAGCAACTCTGGCCCGGGCAAGATCCGATCGGGAAGCGCATTCACATCGTCGAGCTCAAGCGGGATGATCCGTGGCAAATAGTTGTCGGCGTCGTCGGCCGCGTGAAACAAGATTCGCTCGATTCGGAGCCGCGGATCGCATTCTATCTCCCGCAAACGCAGTTTCCGGCGCGAGCGATGACGGTGGCGTTGCGAAGTAACACTGACACAGCGGGGATTTTGTCCGCGGTGAAGGGCGAGCTGCGGGCTCTCGATCCCGATTTGCCGATGTACTACGTGCGGAGCATGGGGCAGCGAGTCGACGAATCACTGGCGCGGCGGCAGTTTTCGATGTTGCTGCTGGGAGTGTTTGCGGGCGTTGCCCTGGCGCTGGCCACGATTGGGATTTATGGCGTGATGGCCTACCTGGTCAGCCAGGGCACGCGAGAAATCGGGATTCGCATGGCTCTGGGCGCAACGCAACGCGACGTGCTGGGCCTCATCGTTCGGCAGGGCATGACGCTGGCGATTTCCGGGCTGGCCATTGGGCTGGCGGGAGCGTTCGTGCTCACCCGGCTGATTCGAAGCCTCCTATTTGGAGTGCAACCGACGGATCCAGTTACGTTCGTAGGAATTTCAGTTTTGCTGGCGTTCATCGCACTGCTGGCCAGCTATATTCCGGCACAGCGCGCCGCGCGAATCGACCCGATGGTCTCGCTGCGCTGCGATTAGCCGAGATCCCCAGCCGAAAAATAATCCAGCTTCTTAAGAGTTCCAAGCGACGCGTGTCAACTGTTTCTTGCGGGATTCCCACTCGGCGCCGGAAAGAATGCGCGGGGCGACCTCAATCAGGCGAGGGGTAAGCTGGAAGACGCTCGCGGCGTTCCAGGGGCGGCCGTCGCGCGTGCGGTATTCCCGAATGTTCAGGGCCTCGGCCATGCTCTTGAAAGAAATGTCCTGCACAATCATTTCGGCGAGGAACTTGAGTGTTTGCATTTCCAGAGGGTCGTCTTCCAGATGGTGGCAATCCGAGGAGATGCGGAGGCCAAAGGGGATTTCCTCGGAAGCGCCGGAGACTTCCTGCGGCTCAGGCCCTGCAGTGGATTCCACCTCGCGCTCCCATTCCAGGGCGACCAGGCTCCAACCGGCATCGTGCATCTTTGAGAGATACACAGAAGTTGGCAGGATGGTCACTTTCTCGCGCATTCGATCGATCTTTTTCACGGAAGCCTCCCTGGCTGAGAATTGCCTGACTCGAAAGACGGAATTTCCCACTGAAGTCTGGGCAATCTTTATGCCGGACGCAAGAGGAACGGAACCTACAGAATCAAAAAGACTTCCTTCAAGGTGCCGAGACCCGGACGGTTCGTGGTCGTCCGCTGTCGGGATGAAACTGTAGCGCTGCCGGACACTTTGAGTGGCAGACGAATGGCCCGGCCGCCCCATAGAGTAGAATCACACCATGGACTCTCTTGGGGGGAGACGATGCCGAAAAAACCGACTGCCGATGATGCGCGTTTGATATTGGAACTCTACAATCTGAGGCGCGAGCCGGAAATGCGCAAGGCGCGCCAATGGTGGCTGGCGACGTTCTGGCCGGAAAATGCTGATGACTTCATGAAAGTGGCAATGGCCTTCGGTTCGGAAGAAAACAACTGGCTGCGGCAGGTAGGCAGCTACTGGGGAATCGCCACGTCCTTCGTCCTGAATGGCGTGGTGAGCGAACAGTTGTTCTTTGAACCTGCGTTTTGCGGCGAGCTGTACTTCATGTTTGCCAAAGTGCGGCCTTTTCTGAAAGAACTTCGCGAGAAAGCGAAAAGCCCTGATCTATTTCTACTGTCAGAAAGGGCTATCCTGGGATCGAAAGTGGGCCGCATGCAATTCGCGAAAGTGGAACCGCGCGTGGCGATGATGCGGGAACAACGGCAAAAGGCCGGAGCTTGAGTCCCATTCGAATGTGGCGAATCTGGTTCGCGTTGCTGTGGCTCGGGTCGGGTGCTTTGTTGCATCCGGCCGGGGTGACGGCGAAGGAAGCGCGCTCTTGCAGCGCGGGAGCGACGCTGCGCCTGAGTTCACCGATATCGAGCCAGGGAAGTGTGCTGCTCGTGGAACTGAAAAGCGCGCGGCTGCTAACGGAAGTCAAAGGCAATTGGGACGGGAAGATTGTTCCTTTCTGGCAGGAGGATGGCCGCGAAGCAGTGCATGCAGGTTTGTTGGGTGTCGATTTAGAAAAGGCGCCCGGCCGGTATGAGCTGAAAGTGACGGCGCAAAACGCTGCCGGTTTGAAGCTTCTTTGCAGCGCCAGGATCGCCGTGAAGGCAGGGAAATTTGCGACCGAACGGCTACGGGTAGGTAAAGAGTTCGTCGAGCCTAATCCAGACCAAGTCAAGCGCGCCAATGAAGAGCGCGATCGTTTGCGCGAGATTTTCGACCGCGTTACGCCGGAGCGACTGTGGAACGGCAAATTTCGCGTGCCTTTGGATGGAGTGACGTCCGGCTCGAACTTCGGAAAGCGCCGAATTCTGAACGGAAACCCAGGCTCCCCTCATGGCGGTGTGGATTTGCCCGGGACGACCGGGACGCCGGTCCACGCGGCCCAACGCGGAAAGGTGGTGCTGGCCGAGGAGTTGTTTTTTGCCGGCAACGCCGTCGTGTTGGATCATGGACTGGGGATTTATACGTTGTACGGGCACCTGTCTCAGATTGACGTGAAAGTGGGCGATACCCTGGAAACGGGCACGGTGCTGGGGAAGGTGGGTGCCACAGGGCGTGTCACAGGACCGCACCTCCATTGGGGCCTCACCGTCGAAAGAGCCCGGGTAAACCCCCTTCAGCTCGTCAAGCTGCTCGGCCCCTGAGCCGGCACCCGCGGAGGTGCCACTGATTCAGCTGGGCCACCTCGCTTGAAACAGAAGGGCAGCGTCAAACACTAAAGCGAAAGATGTACCCTGGAAGTACAGGCAAGTGGAAAAAAGCGCGAATTTTTTTTCCACAGGCAAACCTGTAAAACGCTTACTGCCCAGGTTTTGATCAGCGCACTCTTGGAGATTGACGAGGATTTTTCCGTAAGGTGATGATAACAAAACGGATAGCAGATGGTCTTGGCTCCACACCCCGGCGAGGGTAGGGATGCGGCTAACGCATACTTTTGAGGCATGCTGGCGTGCGGAATGCTACGTGAGTTAGCCGGTGGAAGCTGGCAATGAGGGTCAGGTACAGGGGTACTGTTTTACGAAGGGGTTTTATGGTACCGTTCAGCCATTGCGCTTGGATGGTCCGGAAGGGAAACTCGGGGCTGTGTGGGCAAGGTTTGTGTTAGTCACTTCTGTGCTGTTGTTCTTTCGCTTCGGCACCCTGCTGGCGCGAAATGGCATGGATAGGTCCATCGTTCCAAAGTAGTCGAAGGTCGGCAGTAAAAGAAATTAAGTTTGAGGTCCCGGTTCGAAATGTCTTTACTTCATTTTCGTTGCAAAGAACGGCGGCGGACACTTCGGGTAGCTTTAACAGTTCCTCTGACTGTGCGCGGCAAAACCGACTCCGGCGAGAAGTTCTGCGCGCAGACCCATTCGCAATCGGTGAACCGCCATGGAGCGCTGTTCCCGTTGGAAGAGATCGTCTTGGCGGGACAGACGCTGATTCTCATGAACGACCATACCGCGCAATCGATGGAATGTCGGGTAGTCTCGATTCACCGGGCCCGCGACGGCAAGCAATACATCGGTGTGGAGTTCGTCTCCCCGGAAACCAATTTCTGGCACATGCAGTTCCCCATTCCGGGCTCAAGGCCGCTTCGCCGCGTGGGTCCCACCAAGGTTTCTGCTTAGCCTGCTACTTCCCGCGCTCCAAACATTCAACGTTTCAAGTTAAAGTGTACTGCACAAGTGTCATGAATTAGGATTTGTGCGTGGCCGACAAGCCCTCTCGCCTTGGACTCATTTCCGACACGCATGGGTTGTTGCGCCGCGAAGCCGTGGAGGCTCTGCGCGGGTCGGATTTGATCATTCACGCCGGGGACGTCGGTGATCCCAAGATTTTGAAGGAGCTTCGAAAACTTGCTCCGGTCGTGGCGGTCCGCGGAAATGTGGACACCGAGGAATGGGCGGAGGCACTGCCATTGACGACGGTTGTGGAAGCCGGCTCCGTTCTGATTTACGTCTTGCACGACGCGAACGCTCTGAATTTGAGCCCGGCCGCCGCCGGATTTCGCGCCGTCGTGAGCGGCCATTCCCATAAGCCCACAAAGTTAACGCGTGACGGTGTGTTGTACGTGAACCCTGGCAGCGCCGGGCCGCGCAGATTTCAACTGCCGATTACCGTCGCGCGGCTGAATTTAGAGGTGGAACCATGGAACGTGGAGTTTGTGGAACTCCAGGCCAGCGATAAATGAATGCATCTGTGGCGCGCGGCGGAAGAATCCCGCCCGGCGCGGTTCAACCCGCCCGTCGAGAAGGAAAGTGGTAGACTTCGGCTATGGCTGCCAAAAAGAAGAATAAGAAAAAAGCAAAGAGAAAAGCTGCGCGCAAAAAGGCTGCCCCCAGAAAAAAGCCGGCAAAGAAGATGTCTATGCCGAAAAGAAAACCTTCTGGAAAAAAGGCGGCGCGGAGAAAAAAGCGAATCCGCGGAAAGAGCGAGAGTGTGGATAGCGTAGTTTTCGAACCGAAGGGCCTGGGTGCCCGGTCGGGCGGGCAGTCCGGCGATTTGCAGGGTCTATCGGGACTGGAAGGCGCGGATTCCGAGAGTGTGGGAGAGTTGCTGGAGGAAGGAAACGCCTTTGAGGCTGAAGTGGTGAAGGGCGTGCAAGACGCTGGTGACGCGGACGAGGGCGAAGTCAAAACCCACGAAGTACCCGAAGACGATGTCCCCGAGGAGTATCTCGACGAAAAGTAAAAGAGTTTTTGAACGGCGTTGCGAGCCGTTGCCCCTTTCGAGTCGAATTCCGCTACTTTCCTTCTGACACGGGCATCCAGGCAAGCCCGTCGACGCCGGGCGTCAGCTCGATGGGCGGTTGCATCTTCCAGGCGCGCAGATCGAGGACGGCAATTTTGCCCGCCCCTGTACCGCTAATGTAGGCAATATCCCCGTCGGGTCGGATGAGAATCTCTGACGACCGCGTCGGCAATTCCAGGTCCCGCGCAACCTTCAAACTTTTCAGATCAACGACGAACAGACGATTGCCAGCCATGCTGAGGACCAGCAGCCACGCGCCATCGGGCGTGGGCGCCGAGGCATAGGGCGAAGCTGGCAGCTCGATCCAGCTTGTGACTCGGTTCGTGGTGGTGTCTATGATGGCGACCCGAGGCGCACCCTGATCGTGGGTGAACACTCGCAAGCCATCCACGGACATGGAAATGCGCTGAACCGCATTCGCAACCTGAATCGTGGTTACAAGGCTGTGTTTCGCGACGTCCAGCACGCTGACGCTTCCCGCGCCGACATTGGCGGTGTAGCCGCGGCGGCCGTCAGGAGAGAAAACCAGCATGTGCGATTGGGGCTGGCCGGTGGGAATTTCCGCCAATACTTTGCGCGTGGCAGGATCGATTACTTCTACCTCATTGGCCAGCTCCGCGGTGACATACAGCAAGCCGTCCAAGCCGAACTCGGCACAGTGCGGCCGCAGCGGTTTCCCGAGGTCGATCGTGGCGGAAAGTTTGCGCTCCCGTAGATCAATCACGTCAATCGTGCTTCCATCGGTCCCCGGCCGGCCCACCCCGGAGTTTCCGTAGATCGGCACGTACGCGAATCGGCCATCCTTCGAAACGACGACTTCGTGGCCATTCACGCCAACGACCACTTTCGCGAGTTCGCGGCGGCTCTCAGGATCCACGACAAGAACCGTGTGCTCCATCTGGTTGGCTACCACCAGCAGACCGCGCGCCGGCGGCGCGGAGTTTGCTTCTCTGAACGGAGCTGAGGTCATAAGGATTGCCGAAGCCGTGAGTAACAAAATGCGTGCGAGCATGGGCCACCTCGACAGAATTTCTTTTTCATGCGAACGCCGGGAAGCTCAGCGGAGTATATCGCCTCCGAAACTTAACGGCTAGGATGACGTTTTCTTTTCTCCGGCTTTTTGCGGGCCGCTTTGCGCTTGGTGGGCATCGATTTGACGGCCTTGGAGCTGGACAAGGATTCGCGGATTTTCTTTGGAAGTTTGGCGGCAACCAGGTCATACGATTCGCGGAGCAGGCCGGCAAGTTCATTGTGCGGCACGGCGTCTCTGGATTCCAGAGCGACCCATTGCGCGCGAGCCAAGTATGGAGCCGGGATGATGTGGGAGCGCTCCGTCAATTCCGCAAAGTTTTCCGGCGAAGCTTTGAAGGAGAGACATACCGGGGCAGGCTCCAGCGGGGTAACCGCGAACATCTTCCCGCCAACTTTGAATAACAAATCGTATCCCCACTGAACTTGCTCGGTGGCGCCGGGAAACGAGAGGCACAGTCCGCGCAGCCAATCGACATTCATGCCAAAGAGTTTACGGCAAAAACTTGAACCTAAGACGGGGATTTGGAGGCAAGGACACTGCTGGTGTTGAAGTTGGAATCGGAGGAAGGGCCCCGGGTCGTTTCGGAGCCCTTCTCCCGAAGGTGTAGTTTACTTGCCCCAGCGGTAAACGATGCCCGCCGAGATTCGCCCGTTGTTCTGGTGCGTGCTGCCAAACTTCGTGTACAGGTACTCTGCTTGTATCAAACGAATGGCGACATGGTTGGTCATTTCGTAATCGGCGCCGCCTCCGAAAGCCATCGCGAAGGAACTATCCGAAGCGGAGCCAAGACCGGTGGCGCTGACACTGACGTGCTCCCCTCCGAACAGGACCTGTGCGAATGGAGATAGCCTCCCGCGCGAGCGGTAGGTCAGTTTGGGCCCAAACAAATAGTTAACCAAATGAGCGCTGGTTCCCGAAGGTTGGCCGGTCACCTTGCAAGCACCAAAATCGCCGACCACCCCGAACCAGTGATTGAGGTTTCCCGCCACCGAGCCTGCTCCACCCTGGCAGTTGGACCCTGTGGCCCCACCGCCCGGATTGAGCCGGATGAACTGATAACCACCAAAAATCTCGGCCTTGGGATAATCCTGGGCCGCCGCTGATCCTGCAGCCATGAGGATAAGCCCCACTAGAATGAACAGTTTACGCATCTTCCCTCCTAGAATGTGCCTTGGGCACAAGGATTATGATGCAGTGGTAGTACTAGGAGTTCAAGAACCTTGCTGCCCTGTGTTCCCTATTTGGCAATACTCCTCTGGGGTTGAAAAGCGAGGGTTCCCGAAGCGGGAACGAGGGCTCGATGACCGGCCAGATTGGACGTCGTCCACGGAGTCCCGCACCGCAATGCACTTCAATGGAATCGAAACTACACTGCGGAATCCACCACTCCTTGCGCGGAGGGATGGCTCTCGCCATCCGTTAAGTCCAGCTGGTGAGGATCGCGGCCATGGCGAGATAACACACCAGCTGGTAGCCGGTATTGATACCGAATAACTTCATGCTTTGCTTTGTGAACAGCGCCGAGGTGAACTGTACGGTGGCCACGAAGCCCAGCCAAACGTGGAAGCCAACGGACAGGCCAATATTCAGACTGCCCACTCGCATTTCATGTAGGAAAAGTGCCAGTATGAAAGCAGAGACTAAGCTGGCCACGAACGAACCGCCATACGCCGGGCCGGCACTCTTCTTCATTTCCTCCATCCGGGCTTTGTCATTGGGGTCGTAGCCCATCTCCTTCATCCAGGGTTTCGCGAAAAGCAAAGGGGAGTACCACAGAAATCCGACCACCATGGTCGAGATGGCGGCAACCAGCACGGCGAGCAGATTGATGTTGTGGAAATGCATCGGGTGACTCCTCTTGGCGAGACTTGGTGGGATCAGCGACGGCATCCTATGACGCGCCGCGACGGGATGCAAAGGAAAAGAAGCTGACCCGATTCTTGTGCACTCGAAATCTGCTTGAAGCACGAGAGGGACTCAGGCGCGACTCTCTGCCGCCGGCTCGCACAAGGGAAAAATAAACAGAAACCCGGATCGAAGGTGGCTTCGGTCCGGTTCTTTCTTCTCCAGGCAGTTGCGAATTAGTGGGCGCGGCGGAATTCGAAATAGTCGCGGCCTGCGTACATCCGGTAGCTGCCCGCCGTCGAAGACGCGACGACTTGCAGCGGAACCGGGCGCTTTAATTCGGCATCCCGCTGCGAAGTTCCGTTCAAAACATCATTGGCTCCGATGTCCATCACCACAAACTTGCCGCCCCCCAGGAACCCGAACCCGTAAGCGCCGGGCTTCAAGGTCTGTCCGCCGATCTCCAGAGTCACTTCGTTGAGAAGATA